>SAMEA104404106__coassemble_369_pt1 | contig 48630 bp, 37 predicted proteins | sample SAMEA104404106__metabat2_high_PE_033 | metagenome-assembled genome bin SAMEA104404106 (sample SAMEA104404106) | Balaenoptera acutorostrata
GTACCAATGTTGCAGTGTGGCTTACTGCGTTCAAACTTCTCTTTTGCCATCTTAACATACCCTAAAATACTGTGTTACAACGATGGTTTTATATGTAAAGGAGATTTAATGGAGCGGGTGAAGGGAATCGAACCCTCGTAATAAGCTTGGAAGGCTTCTGCTCTACCATTGAGCTACACCCGCTCAAACTAAACATCCTGAAACAAAAACCTATTACGATTTTTAACTGGTGGAGGGGGATGGATTCGAACCATCGTAGACGAAAGTCGACGGATTTACAGTCCGTTGCATTTGACCGCTCTGCCACCCCTCCGCTAAAATCGTTTTGCGAAGGAAAAAGAAACAATCTTTTACCTGACAAGAGGAATAAGACCTTATTTTTCACATAATGTCAACAAGTTTTTTCACTAATTTTTAAAGTTTTTTTATTATCCTATATTTATCTAGTAAAAATAAAGAGATAAGTTATGGATAACATTTTAACTGAACAATCAAATATCAATAGTCGCAATATAGATTTAATGCCTACTTCAGAAATTTTACAAACAATTAATAATGAAGATAAAAAAGTAGCCCTTGCCGTAGAAAAAGCCATACCGGAAATCTCCAAAGCCGTGGACATTATAAGTAATGCTTTTTTAAACGGAGGAAGATTGACTTATTTTGGTGCCGGCACCAGCGGACGTCTAGGAGTTTTAGATGCATCAGAATGTTGGCCGACTTTTTCTGTTCCGCATGAAATGGTAACGGCTTTTATTGCCGGAGGAAATGAGGCCTTACGTCATGAAGCTCCTAATGCCGAAGATAGCGAAGATTTAGCCCAGATGGATCTTCGCACCTTTTCACCGACCACTAACGATGTTGTTGTCGGAATATCAGCTTCCGGAAATCCGCGTTATGTCATAACCGCCCTGAAAGAAGCCCGAAAACATGGTTCTAAAACAATAGGTATCACCTCTAATCCCTCAGCAAAACTTATTCCTTTCTGCGATGTATGCATCATTACAGCTGTCGGCCCTGAAATTATAACCGGTTCTAGCCGAATGAAATCCGGCACGGCACAAAAGATGGTCTTAAACATGCTCACCACCGCTTCTATGATAAAAATCGGTAAAACATACGGAAATTATATGATAGATTTGCAATTCACCTGCGACAAATTAATTGAACGCGGCAACAATATCATTGCCTCAATCTGTAATATTCCTGTTGCAAAAGCCGAAGAATATCGTATAAAAGCAAATAATAATATAAAAACCGCTTGCGTAATGTATCACCAACAATGTTCAAAAGATGAAGCTGAAAAACTTTTAAGCAAGCACCATGGAATATTACGAAAGGTCATTTTCAATGAAGAAACCAAATAAAACACATACCGAAACCTCAAGCAAGCAACTTATTATATATGGTCGCCATGCCGTTATCAGTGCCTTAAAAAATCCCAAACGCAAAATTAATAAACTTGTAATAGCACCGGAAAATCGTTCAGAAATTGAGAATCTTATTTCATCTAATTTAATAGAAGTAACAGATAAAAGACGATTCTCCGAATTTTTACCTGAAGACGCCGTACACCAAGGATTTGCACTCTATTGCTCGCGTCTGGAAAACAATGATATTATGGATTTGATTTCTCTTGCCGAAAACAAAGAACAATGCCACATTCTCATTTTAGATCAGGTTACGGATCCACAAAATATTGGCGCTATTATCCGTTCCTGTGCTGCATTTGAAACAATCGGTCTTGTCTTACAAGAAAAAAACGCCCCACTTGAATCCGGAGCAATGGATAAAGCAGCCGCTGGAACTATTGAATTTGTACCGATTGCTCGCGTAACCAACCTCAGCCGTGCGATTGAACAACTTAAAGAAAACGGTTTTTGGGTTTTAGGAATGGACGGCTATGCCCAAACCACTATAGATAAAATTAACAAATCCGGTAAGACAGCGATTGTCATGGGATCTGAAGGCAAAGGAATGCGTCGTTTAGTACAAGAAAATTGCGATGCAACCGTAAAACTCCCCATCTCTCCCAACGTAGAAAGTCTAAATGTTTCTACTGCCGCCGCGATTGCATTGTATGAATTAAAAAAACAATAACCCTAAAACATCTATAAAAAGAGGAGTAATTACTCCTCTTTTTTTATATCATCTTCATCAAAAATGATATCTAACGCCAATTCCACCTTCTATATTACTATCCTTCTCGGCATTATGAGAAACCTCAGCCCCAACAGATAAATCATCATTTTTGTATAAAGCTTCAATCGTTGTCTTCATCCGTGTCTTATCCTCGTTATATCCATCCAATGACAAATCCAACGGCGAGCCGCTCATTCCAACTTTAACATCATCATACGGATCCGCTAATTCTTGATAATATTTCGTTCCGACAGCTAACATCAACGACCGATTCTTCGCAAGTTGGAATTTCCTACGCAACTTCAACCCAACACCTGCCTCCACTGATACAGAATCATTTTTCCGTAACTTCAATCCGTCATCTTCATCTGCCTCAGACATATACATACCTTGCACATTAAGTTCGGCTTCGGTAACTAATTCTGCTACTTTCATATCAATACTATATTCGGCATGATTGTACAAACCATAATAGAAATCCAATGTATCTGCCTCATAATTTCCGGAAACAGCATGTCTTTTATATGTTCCATATCCTACACCAACTTCCGGCATGGTCAGGAATTTAAAACCTTTATTTTCGTATATAATTGGCAATAACGCCATAAGGACTTTATTATTTCTACTGGATTGAACATCATCGTATTCAGCATCGGCATAAGACAAACGTAATGTCCCTCCCATACTCCAATTTTTGTTCAATTTATCACCACCACTTAAATAAGCACTGTAAATATCATCTTCGTAACCGCTCAATCCATCAGTTCCATCTTTACCGGTACGATAATAGTCAGCACCAATAAATTTACCTTTAACACCTTCATTCAAAATACGATTCTGTTCTAACGAATTAATTCCCCGTAAAACAGCCATATTTTCCCGATTAATATTAGCATAAAACTTTTTACCGATTTCGGTATCTTTTACTTCGTCAAATGCTTCTTTGCTATTTGCTGTCTTTAAAGAATTAAACATTTTTTCGTTATTTTTTAACTGATAATTCGTCTCAAAAAACTCTGCCACGCGTTCATCTTCAATAAGTTCTTCAAAATTCTTACGATTTAATTCTACATCTGTAACATCGTCTTCAGTTTTAAGACTAGCATCAAACATATATGAATCAGAACGAACTTCTAACCCCTCATTTTTACCTTTAAAACTCTCCGAATTCACATATTTATCTTCGAATCCACCTAAAGTAATATCATGTCCGGCAACAACTTCTCCTTTAAAACTTTCTGCAGCAAATTCACCTTTTTGACCAACAACGATGTTTCCGGATCTGTTATTTGTAACTATATCAAAATCAACCTCATTTTGACCATAATTCAACAACCCTTTGTTAATCAATTTTCCGTCTGATTTAATTGACAAAGAGCCGATATTCTCATCGTTAATCACGCCATTATTAACAAATTCTCCACCATTTTCTAATATTGACGTACTGGATTTTTCAGAGATATTAAGTACTCCCTTATTTTCGCCTTTAGCCCCCTGTCCGCTCACTCGGAAGGCTGTACCGTTATTAACGGATATTTCGCCGTTATTAACCCCGTAAGCCTTATTTCCGACAATATCAAAACCGTAACCGCCGTCAACAATAATACTTCCATTATTAATTCCTTCAGAACCTTCACCGACGACTTTAATTCCACTACCCCCATTTACTATAATATCGCCATTATTAATACCGCGTGCTCCATTGGCACCTACCGTAATTCCGGCACCTCCTTTTACAGAAATTTCACCTTCATTACTAAATTCACTTTTTCCGCTGAGATATACAGCTAAACCACCATTTGATTCTATTGATCCCTGATTAACAGCGCTGCCTCCGTTTAATTGCAAGCCATAGCTATCTGATCGTGCTTTAATGGAACCTCTATTGCTAAAAAATCCTTTTTCTACCAAAACTCCAATCTGATTCAAAAAGATATCCTTACTATTTTGAGTATCTCCACCAAGAACGTGCACGCCGATACCATTACCGGAAATCTCACTAAAATTATTGAAGTTTCCCCCTTCAACAACAACTCCTTTAATATTTTTATTTATCACACCATTATTTTGAAAAATTCCATCTTTAACTTTAACCCCGACAGTATTATCTTGAATATAACCGGAATTAAACCCCCGACCTTTATCCTCAATAATCATTCCATAGTTAAAATTTCTAAGATGTCCTTTTCCGTCATTTGTCACTGTCGATGCATATTTTTCCACATATAGACCAACAGTTCCTTCACCTCCATCACCGGATATATCTCCATCATTCACAACTTCCGCACCATTTGCATAAACACCATAAACATAATCTTTCTCTAAACAACCACCATCCTTGCAAGTAGGATCCGAGTGAACCTTAATAATGCCGTTTTCATTATTACGAAAAGAAGCACCATCCTCAAGATATACCCCTTTACTTCCCTTACCGGAAATATCTATCGTAGCAAACTTATCATTAATAACCTGCGTTCTATCTCCGCCTAATGTCGTTCTTCCGCTTGCATGAATGGCAATACCGGAATCAACCTTCATCAAAGAAGCATTATGCACCAGAGATACAATCGTTGGTGACGAATTTGCTTTAATACCGATAGCACCATTTGTTGCATTTACCTGTCCGCCATACCCGACTTGAACATTTCCACCAACAGCCTCTACTCCGATAGCTCCTTCAGATTCAACATTAATCTCACCAAAAATCTGAGCTTCACTGCCCTCAATAGCCTGCATACCGGTTGCTCCGACAGAAACATTAATTTGTCCCATACTCTGCACCAAAGAATTTTTCCCCTCCGCTGATAAAGCAACACTGGAAACGCCCTTTACATAAGCTGTTGATTTGTCAGAAAAATACAACTTTCCCCCTTGTTCTGCTTTACCCAAAGTGAAATTTTCAATTTCTATCCCATCCGGATAATCAAAAGTCATACGAGCGCCATCTCGAACCGTATAATAAATTGCTCCTTTTATCGTTGGATCAGAAAATATCTGACCATAATTATTAAGTACGGCATCTTCGCCTATTAGAACATAAGCTTGCGCACCATCATTTTTTAAATAGATATTACCATAGTTATACCCCGTACCTGCAATCTCCATCCCGATAGAATCTTTACCCATAACATAGATTGAATTAACACTTCCGGCAGGACTGACATCTAACCCGTTAAAAAGATCTGAATTAATAGTAGTAGAAACCATACCGACACTTTTCTCGCCTTTGACGTAAATACTACCCAAGTTAATTGCTTTCGCTTTCTTATCGGAATCATTGCGCATACCCGAAGATTTACGTGAATCAACGGTAATATCCCCATTATTTGTAATATAGGACTCCGCCGTCGTTGTTTTATCTAAATACATACCGACATTATATTGAGAACTATCCGACAAATACTTTTTCAGATGAATATTTGCTTTATTTACCGCGCTACCCTGTTTAGAAACCTGCACACCGGCAGTAACATAAGTTCCGCCGTAATCTTCATTTTCATTAAATTCTTCACCGATAACTAAATTTCCGTTATTCTCAAAAAACTGTTTTGTTGTATTCTCTCCGCTTGAAACACCTATAGCAGAGTTTTGAATTTCGAGATGAATTTGGGATTTTTCCCCTCCTTCCGGAACTTTTAAACTATCACTGTTACCTACGCGATAAATAATATCCCCATTGTTATAAGCAGAAGAATATTGACCGCCAAAAACCTTAGAATCCGTTGCCTTATTAGAGAGATAAATCGTTCCTTCATTAGACATTTTAACCGAACCGGAAAACGCATTATAAATCGCATAAGATTTCTCGGAAAATACATTAATAATTCCTTTATTAACCAGAGAAACCTCTTTAGTTTTATCTTCGCCGGCCGCATACAAACCATAATTATCATGGTATCTTGACTGACCGCGTTCATAACCCAGATTAATCACTCCGTTATTTATTATTTCACCACCTGCAAATGAAGCCATTGCATATGAATTACTGGTCTGCATATCCACTAACCCATAGTTTTCCAATTTAGGATCATCCAAATAGACTCTTGTTTGCAAACCATCACCCTTAGCCGCTAACATCCCATAAGAAATGCCTGCCAAGGACCCCTCATTAGTAATACGAATAGTTCCCGTCGTATTTTCTGCTTTACCATCATACGGATTAGCAAAATCACCATTAACTAATTTTCCTCCGTGAACAGACAACATTCCGGCTGCCAAATCCCGATTAGCTTGTTTTTCAATTGAAGTTAGATCAATATTAATGTTCCCCCTATTCAATCCTTCGGTTGCAGAATCAACCCTCATCCCGATTAATCCGCCTTTACCTTTTTTTAGACTTTCAGCATCTATTGCATATCCGCCTTGATATGCCATATTAATATTGCCATAATTATTCAATTTCATCTTTTCGGCATAATTCGGATTATTTTTGCCATTCAAGAATTCATCATCTATATAACTTCCCATACCAACCAAGCTAACTGCCAAATCCTTTGCAGTATTATAACCGGCGGAAAGCGAGATTGTGCCATAATTATCCGCCGTAACGGTATTCATACTTAAATCTTTACCGGTATATAGATCAAAAATTGCCATACCGACCATTTTTCCTGCGTTAACTAAAGGAGCTTTCGGTTCTTCCGGCTGCGGTTCACCTTCACCACTCTCACCAAATTCAGGAAATACGATATCGCCATTAACCTCTTTTTGATCAGTTTTTGTGTCTTTTTCAGGAATAAACGGAGCTTCAGATGTAACACCATCAATCACGCCGCGATTAACAATTTTTGAATTTGTATCAGCATACATACCAATAACCGTATCATCCTCAACTCCCCCTTTAAAGACCATACTGATACTTCCGTTTACACCATCACTGGTTCCTTCAGGATTATTAGTTGCTGTTCCGCCGTTACTGACAACCATCCCGAAACCACCATTTTTGGCTTCAACATCTATTCTTCCATTATTTAATCCGTTAGATCCTTCACCCTTAACTGCAACTGCAATTGTTGCATCTCCGACCATCAAATCAGCATTTTTAAGATTATTAAAATATCCTCCTCCGGATACCGTTACATACGACGAAAGATAATCTGCATTATCTAAAACTTCTGGCAAAAATTTAATTTTATCCAAATATTGTTCTGCATTTGGATTTTGGTAGAAAACATCTGAAATATTTTCGGCACCAACTCCATTAACCGTACTTTTTGTATTAAAAACAACTGAGGCTAAACCATCCCCATACTGCATAGTTGAAGTTGGAGTTTCCCCGACACCACCGGAACCTCCGGAACCGCCGCCAAATGCTAATGCTGCACCGGCAGCTCCACCTAACAACCATGGCCACAAAATAAGTTCACCACCGTCATAATACAATGATTCTTTATTTCCGACAATTTTTCCGGTTTTAGCCGCATCTGAATCTTGCAAAAAAGTTTGATATTCATCATATATTCTGTATGTACAGGCATGCCGCGGATTAGCCCCACTCATTCTGAAAGAATTATAAGCCCGATAATTTTTACGTTTAACCGCAATACATAAACCGGTATCTCCGTTAGGATTAACTGCATCTATATTCAACCCGCGTCCAACAGCTTCGCGCAAAATACCAACTCTTCCGGTACTGGCAAGATAATACATCTTATTAAAATCTCTTGGTGAAAGCCTTCCTCCAAAAGCCAAAACGTTCTCTGCTAACACCAAATTAGCGAGAAAGAATCCCCATATCCCGAAAGTTCTCTTCAATTTCATTTGACAAACCACTAAAAAACAATTGCTTTGAACGGATTCTATTATAGAGTTTCTTAACAAAAATATAATTTACCGGATTTTTACCCACAAAATTAACTATAAAACAAAAAAAATCGGTCTTCCAATACGAAAGACCGATATCAAATATCTAAAGAAAATAAATTATTCTCTGGTCTAAAAATTAAAGTTTCAACAATTTTTCTACAAATGCCGTAACATAATCTTTTCTGTTATTTCGGTAATCAATATAATAAGCATGTTCCCAAACATCCAAATTTAAAATCGGTTTCAACCCCAAAACTAAAGGTGTCTCTCCGTTTGGTGTTGCAATAATATTTAATTTACCATCATTATCTTCAACCAACCAAATCCAACCGCTACCAAAATATTTAACAGCGGTATCAATTAATTTTTCTTTCATTTTTTCCATTGACTCAAATGAATTTTCTATTTTTGCTTTAAGAGTCGCATCAATATTTTTACCAAATCCGATAGAATTCCAATACATATTATGATTAAAAACTTGTCCGGCATTATTATAAATTCCTTTATATTCCGGATTATCATAAGTTGCTTCAATAATTTCCTCCAATTTCATATCTTGAAAAACTGTGCCGGAAATCAGCTGATTTAAGTTTGTAACATAAGCTTTATGGTGTTTTCCATAGTGATAAGCAATAGTTTCACTGGAAATATGCGGTTCTAACGCATTGTCTTTAAATGGTAATGTCATTAATTCAAACATTTCAAACTCCTTTATATTAACCTTATTTTATAATATATCATAATTTCTGAATTTAAACATTTAATTAAAATTGTTAATAATTATTAACAGCCTAATATCTATGATTCACAAATAAAATTTCCGTATTATTATAGCACTAAATGATAATTAAAACCGGAGAAGAAAAATGAGAGTTTTATTAATAGAAGATGACTACGCTGTTTCTCAAAGTGTTGAAACAATACTGAAAAAAGAAGGAATGGTTGTAGATACGACAGATGACGGCGAAGACGGCTTAGACTGTGGTAAATTATATGACTATGACATTATTATACTGGATTTGAATTTACCGGGAATGAACGGTTATGAAGTTTTGAAAAATTTAAGAACTTCCAAAATTTCAACTCCTGTCCTCATTTTATCAGGCTTATATGAACCGGATAAGAAAGTTAAAGGACTTGGTTATGGCGCGGATGACTATCTGACAAAACCATTTGATAAAGATGAATTACTTGCCCGTATTCGTGCGATTGTTCGTCGTTCCAAAGATCACTCCAGTTCTGTTATCCAAACCGGTTTAGTAGAAGTTAATCTGGATACACAAACAGTCAGTGTTGCCGGCAAAGATTTACACTTAACCGGAAAAGAATACGGCATCATGGAATTATTATCATTGCGTAAAGGTTCAACTCTCAACAAAGAACAATTTTTAAATCACCTTTACGGCGGAATTGACGAACCTGAGCTTAAAATCATTGATGTATTTATTTGCAAATTACGTAAAAAATTGATTAAAGCATCCGGTGGCAAGAATTATATTGAAACAGTTTGGGGTCGCGGATACATCCTTAAAGATCCTGACGAACACAAATAATTAGTTTCAATATGAAAAAAATAAGAGGCGGTTGCTCCCACAATTAACCGCCCTTAATTTTTATATAACATATAAAATTTAAAAAGCGACTCAAAAAAAATTATTTTTTTATTTCCGTATTTTAAAGCAATTACACTAAAAATTATATTTAATACCGGCAGAGATTTCCTCATTATCATGATATTCGGAATTAAATAATTTATACTTCGCATATATAGACACATTTCGTGTCATTCCATAAGCCCATTCTAGCTCATAAGTTTGACCGCGAGCAATATAATTAGTTGCAACCGTATGCATTGCATTTAAATGAAATCTGATTTTATCTTTATTATAATACATACCGCCTTTAAAGCCGATACCAAGATATCCGTTATCTCTGAAACCACCGCTATAAGCAGCTAACGGCTCAGTTAATACATATAAAGACAGATTTTTCGTAACATCATAGCTTTGTCCGCCACCGACATGAAAGAGCATTACGCCTTTATTTTCATCTTTTTTCGGATCAAAAATTTCTTCATAAGCAACTTTAATATCATATGAAAGCGGAGAAAACATTTCATTAGCACCGGAAATTGATTTAATTTGCAACAGATTTAATTCCTGCAACAAAACTTTATGTGTTTCGTGACGAATTTTTGTTTCCAATAAATTAATCTCTGCACCACGAAGTAACCCATAACTATCATCCATAAGCGAATTATAAACCGGCTTAAAACTGATTTCCTGAAATTCTTTGCCATTTTGCGCACCAAACATCAAACTGATTTGTTTTGCCTCATGAGCCTCAATTGGATTTTGTCCGTGTTTCAACTCATCAAAATATTGCTTTTGATTAGCAATTTTGCTCCGCTCGCGCAAAAGTTTAAAACTCTTTTTACGATAATCCTTAAGTTCTAAATCTCGCTCCACATATTTATATTGCACATATTGATAAGCCGTCTCCAAAACATCCGCTTTTTCGTCATCACTCAATGCATTTAAATTCACCTCATCGTGCTTAATAATATCAATAAAAGCCTGATATTGTTTTTTATTCATCTGTTCAGCGCGATATTTCAACTTAGATTGTCTGGACGGCCGATAGTTTGTATGCGTAATAAAATTCGGCACAGCATCTACAGCCTTGAGTGTTGCCAACGGCACAGTATAAAATTCAAATTCATTACTGATATTTAATTCCGGTTTAACCGCCTCCAACATCAATAACAAAACATAAGAACAGTTTTTAGATGCAAAATAATATTTAATTTTCGCATTTTGCATTTCCCACATATGCGCCGTAAATAAGTGCAACTCTTTTTCATCAAAATTAAGTTGGTATTCCCAAATATCTCGATTCTCAATATTGTTATATAAATTAATGACATCATAATAAGGATGCACACCGAATGTTCCGTAATAACCACCCCAAAGTCCTTTTAGTGCATACAAAACACCGTTTTCATCACCGGTATCGGCTCCAAAATTTGCCCCATGCGCCAAGAGTTGCGTACCTTTCCTTTTAGTATCTATTCTAAATAATGTATGTCCGAACAAAGACGATGGATTACTCATATACGCATTTGTAAAAAGCATTGTAACGGCTTTCGGCTGAACATCTGCCAAAAACTTTTGATATTCATTACAATGTTTCAGATTTCCTTTAACCAATCCTTTTTTCTGTAAATACATAAACCGCGCCGGAAAAGTACATTTTTTCTCATTTTTTTCATTTGCAAAAAGCTCTATTGTTTTTTCCAGTTCTGCTTGCGGATTATTTCTACCGTCAGGCGCCAAAAAGAAACTTTCATTTTCTACCAAAGACTTGTAATGCGTCCCATTTCCCTGATAATGAAGTAATCGTAACCATTCTGTATCAACCGTTTGTGCCAAAGCAACCGACGGCAACATCACACACCCCAAAAGTAAAAAAAAGAATCTCATAAAAAAACCTGACATAAAAAAAGGGGGCAAAACACCCCCTACACACTAAAAAGAAATTAAGCGTTAGCCAATTCCATAATTTTCAATGTTAAATCTACAGCCTCAACATTTTCATCTGTAAACAGATAAGCAAAACTTTGTTGAGCTTTCGCACCTAATTTTGCACTATCAACATCCAAAATACCGGCGATAGTATCAATTGTCTCACCTTTACCGGCAGAGGCATCCATAGCAAACTGTTCCATATTATTTTCAATAACAGCCAAAACCAATTTACCTGTTCCACCGGTTACACGACCGTTAGGATCACAACCGGAAGTACCCAAAGTAACACCGATAGTGTTCAAAAACATTCCGTTAGTTGTCATAGCCAACACTTGCGGAATAATACCGGATTGACCGCGCCAAGCCATAGAACCAAGACCGCAACCACCTGTTGAGTCAATTGCATGAGCAGAAGTAGCTACCATCATAGCAGCAGCAAATACTGCACCTTTTACCAATTTTGTAGTCATATTAAAAATCTCCTTATTAAGACTAAATACAAGGTATCTTTTATTAGCTCTTTTGTACAGTTTAATTTTGATTAATTAACAATAACAGTCTAACTTCCCCACAACCACGAAAATTTCACTTGATTTCCGCCAAATCTATGCTTAAATAACAAAGTAGTAGAAGAGATTGGCTGCACCTCTTAGGTGACAGTCATTTTTAAATATACATTAACCATAACATCCGCAGGATATAAGGCGGATATTATTTTTAGGAGAATCCTAATGGAAAAATTTCCTTTGACAAAAAAAGGTTTTTTGCAACTTGAACAAGAATTAAAAAACTTAAAAGGCGTTGAGCGTCCGAATGTTATTGCTGCGATTGCCGAAGCTCGCTCTCATGGAGATTTATCCGAAAATGCCGAATACAGTGCTGCCAAAGAAAAACAAAGTTTCATTGAAGGCAGAATAGAAGAATTAGAAGCAGTTTTAAGTCGTGCGCAAGTTATAGAGCCCAAAGAAGTAAGTTGCGATGTTGTTCGTTTTGGAGCAACCGTATCTGTTGTTGATGTTGATACGGACGCCGAAAACACCTACCAAATTGTCGGTGACTACGAAGCAGATATTGAAAAGAATTTAATATCTTTATCATCTCCGATTGCCAAAGCCCTAATCGGCAAAGAAATCGGCGACGAAGCAATTTATATGGCACCGGGTGGCAAAAAAACTTTTGAAATATTAGACATTTCGTATATCTAATATTTTCAAACTCTAAAGCTTATATAAAAAGTCAAGAATTTCGGTTCTTGGCTTTTTTAGTATGAGGAGAAAAACCATGTCCAATACCCCGAAGGATGATACGGAACTTTATCGTAACTATGCGACCAAATGTGAATGTTCCGAAGATGATTCGTGTGGTTGCACCTATCCAAACAACACAACGGACGATTACAATTACAGTACCACAGCGCAAAGTTCTGTTACCTCTTCGGAAGAAGTTTTGACGGTTGGCATGCATGCACCGGATTTTACTGCCCCTGCCGTTTTGAAAGATAACACTCTAAACAAAAATTTTAACTTCTACCAACAGACACAAAACCAAACGACAATATTATTTTTTTACCCCGAAGATTTTTATTTTACTTGTCCGTCAGAACTTTTAATGCTGAATAAAGAAATAAAATCTTTCACCAAACGCGACACATGTATTTTAGGAATTTCCACGGATTCCGAATATTCGCATTTAGCTTGGAAACAAATCCCGATAGAAAAAGATGGTATACCGGATATTTATTTTCCGCTTTTGAGCGATATGACCAAAAAGATTTCTACCCGCTATGGCATCTTAGATAAAAAGGGCAATGCGCGTCGTGCTACCGTCATCATAGATAAAAACAAGATCATCCGTCACCTAAGTATCAATGATAACAAAATTTGGCGAAATCCGGAAGAATTTTTGCGCATTATAGATATCCTCAATCAAAAGACTGAAAGTATAACCAACTGTCCGCGCGGGTGGAAACAAAACTTTTTCTTTGAACGACCGGAAGCCGAAACCATAACCGAAATGTTTTCTCATCCCAAATAAAAAAGAGAGAATTTAATTCTCTCTTTTAGTTTTATTGATACATCATATCATTCATTTTCCAATACACATCCGTCTGATAAATCTTCGGATTTTCCTTTGCATAATCTAACGCAGTCTTCCCCTCATTATCTTTTGCTTTTACATCCGCCCCATGTTTTATCAATGTTTCAATAACTTCAGGATTTGAATTGAACCACGCAGCATACATCAAAGCTGTTCGTTTCACTTTATTTTCAGCATTAATATCCACCCCATATTTTATCAAAAGTTCTATTAATTCAGGATTTGTATTGGCCATTGTTGCAATCATCAAAACCGTACTTTTCTCATTATCTCTCGCTTTTACATCAGCCCCATGTTTTATTAATGTTTCTATAATTTCAGGGTTCTCAACAGACCAAGATATCCACATCAATACAGTTCGACCATATTCATCTCTTTCATCAACATCCGCTCCATATTTAATCAAAGTACTTATAATTTCTGGATTTTTATTATTCTGCGCAACAGAAATTAAAGATGTCCCCGCCTTTATACTTATCTCCTTAATATCAGCACCATGTTTTATCAAAGTTTCTATAACTTTGGGATTTGGATTATGTTCTACAGCAACCATCAAAGCCGTAGAACCATTTCTATCTTTAGCGCTAACATCTACCCCATGTTTTATCAGAGTTTCTATAACCTCTGGATTTGGATTAATTGCAGCAGACACCATCAAAGCAGTAACTCCCTCATTATCTCTCGCCTTAACATCTGCCCCGTTGTTTATCAATGTTTCTATAACCTCCGGATTTGGATTAATTGCAGCAGACACCATCAAAGCAGTAACTCCACCTTCGATTCTCGCATTAACATCTGCCCCTTGCTTTATCAAGCTTTCAACCGCCACTAAATCCGCATTATTTTCAACTGCCTCTAATAATTGCGAATTCAAATCTTCTTGCTTATCTGCCTGTGCCGTGCCGATACTCAACACCAAAACCAAACTTAGCCCGAGAATACTCAATATTTTCTTCATCATTTAGTCTCCGAAATTATAAATTCATATCCTCAACATACGCTCGGATTTCTGTTTAAATGGTTAAAAAAATCCCCTCACTTTTTACGGTGAAGGGATTTCTGCCAGATGTAACTACTTCTGCTTTTTATAGTAGGTCCACCCACCCGCATAACTCAGCACATTATTAAATCCGTTTTGCATCAAAATTCTTGCCACCACATAACTGGTATATCCTTTAACACAATGCACCATAATCGTTTTATCTTTTGGTAACTCATTCAACCTTTTTCGGATTTGTCCCGCAGGAATATTCACTGCCCCCGCAATATGTCCGACAGCATGCATTTCCGGCGGTCGGACATCCAATACAAACATATCGCCGAATTCCGTTCCAAAATAAGATTTTACCAAACCGTCACGCACATTTTCTATCGCCATACCAATCATATTGATAACATCTTTTGCACCGGCATAGGGTGGTGCATAACACAATTCTGCATCTCGCAAATCTCTGGTTGTTCCGCCCAAACGCATAATCGTTGCAATCACATCAATTCGCTTATCAATTCCTTCTTCTCCGACTGCCTGTGCGCCCAAAATTTTACCATTTTCATCAAACAAAACTTTTAACATCACATCCTTCGGAGCAGGATAATATCCGGCATGAGAATTTCCCATAACCACCATTTTTTGGTACTTTATGCCATTTTCCAACAGTTGTTTTTCGTTATTTCCCGTAAATGCAGCCGTCAAATTAAACACTTTAACAATTCCGGTTCCTTGCGTAGCATTATACGGATATCCTTTTCCCTCAATATGATCTGCAATCAATCGTCCTTGCCGATTCGCCGGCCCCGCCAATGCAATCATCCGATAAGTTCCGGAAACAAAATCCCGCACAGCAACACTATCACCGCACGCATACACATCTTTTAAATTCGTCTGCATATAATCATTTGTCAGGATAGCCCCGCGCTCATCCGTTTTAACGCCACAATTTTTAATCCAATCTGTATCCGGACGCACGCCGATAGCCAAAACCACAAAATCAGCCTTAACTTTTTTACCGGAATTAAGCATAATTCCTTGTGTATCAACCTCTTTTAAACCATCGCCCAAATACAATTCAATTCCGTTATCCGCCATAGTTTTTTGCACAGATACAACCATATCCTCATCTAACGGAGGCAAGATTTGCGTTGCCATTTCCACTAAAGCCGTTTTTAACCCGAGATGAGAAAGATTCTCAGCTACTTCCACCCCGATAAAACCACCACCGATAACAGCAACATTTTTCGCGTCATTGACAGCAATAAATTCTTTGATTTTGTCTGCATCAGCCAGATTCTTTACCACAAAATGTGGCAACTTTTCCAATCCCTTAATCGGCGGTACAACCGGTTTCGCGCCCGTAGAAAGCACCAACTTATCATATGGATATTCCGCGCCCGATTCGGTCTTTATGATTTTCTTCTCCGCATCAAACATAACAGCTTTTGCATTTTGCTTAATAACTATATTAAATAAATTGGCAAACACTTCCGGTTTAGCCACCTGCATTTTATCTCTCTCAGCAATCACACCACCGATAAAATACGGCAAACCGCAACTTGCAATAGAGGTTTCATTTGTTTTTTCTAAAATAACAATTTCAGCTTTATCATCAAGTCTTCTTAATCTGGCAGCACAACTTGCTCCTCCGGCACCACCGCCGACAATTACTACTTTCATTATACCTCCTTAAATATTCATCTAACAACAATGTTAGTCTTTAAGAGGAAAGTTTCAATAGTTATTTATAATAAATTGGTATAATTCAGGTACAAAAAAAGATGCTCAACAGCATCTCAAAGAATGGCGGACAGAGTGGGATTCGAACCCACGGTACCCTTTGGGGGTACACACGATTTCCAATCGTGCACCTTCGGCCTCTCGGTCATCTGTCCAACCGACCAAGTGTAACCTATATTATTCTTTTTAGAATTGCAACAGATTTTTTACATAATAATAACAATTATCCGAAATTAACCTTCCGGATAACCGATAACCTGATTCATTATAACAAACTCATCACGGTCTAATCTCAATTTATTTTTTAATTCATCTTTATCAATATATGCCCGCACAATCGTATTCAATCCTTTACTCGTTGCATATAAATACACATTTTGTGCGGCAGCTCCGGCATGAAATGTAGAATAATTTTTATCACTTCCCGTATAAATCAAATTAACCGGCGCATCTTTTACAAAATCTTGCTTTGCAATATATTTTTCTATTTCCTCGTCACTGACTTTTACTAAAGAATTTTCTTTAGCATCATAATTCCAAATAGATTTCTGATAAACCACAAAAACTTTCAAATTTTGTTCATTCATTGCCGTCGGAATAGTTCTTGTTCCATTTTTATTAATTCCGAACGAAGCCCACAACAAATCACTTAAAGTTTGCTCACTGATATCTTTTGTACCATACTCACGCGCCGAACGTCTACTATCAATCAACTGCATAATTTCCGAATTTTTATCCGGATTCGGCAATTTTTTAACTTCTCCTGCTTCGGCACTCATCGGCAACAAAACACATGCCAATAACGAAAATATTTTTTTAAACATATCACACCTCAGATTAAAATTATACACTAATCTTAATCAGTTATAATTTAAATTCGGTTAATGTTTTGATATTTACTAACGACTTCTTTCCAGTTGTAACGGAACATATTTTTCACCGGAAGTATTTTGCTGTTCTGCCTGTTGCTCAGCTTGTTGCTCTTGCAACATTTTCTGTTTACGTTCTTCTATATTTTTGCGTTGCTCTTCATTATACGCACGCCGCTCTTCTTCTATTCTTTCCTCGTGAAACTCTTTAGCTTTTTCAAAAATAATTTCATCTTTATCTTCCGGTCTTTTAGCAATAAAATTCTTTACTTTCAAAAAAGCTTTCACAATCTGCGATGTACTGACACTGTTTTTCGTTAAATCTATCCATCCTTTAAAGTGTCCGTTACTCAAAAATTCTGTAAAATCAATATAAAATTTCTTAGCTTTTTTAACTTTTTTCGGCGCTAAAATTTTCTTTAATTCCTCCGGTGTCGGCATATGCCCGATAGCTTGTGCAATTTGTTGCGGTGTAATAATACACTCGCTCAAATCCAAATCGGCAATATTTACCCCCGTAAAATCAATCCCTCGAAAATCCACGCCTTTCAGATTAACCTGACTTAAATCAATTCGGCTTAAATCCAACAAAGAAAGATTAATTCTCGTCAAATTTAATTTATGCGGATAATAAATCGCCAAATACTCTACCAATGCCTGCAATTCTTCAATAGCCAATTCATCCATACGGATGTCAATTAAGATTGCATCTTCAATATCGGCGTCTCGTAAGATAACGCCTTCCATGTTAGCACCGGTAAAGTTCGTTCCTTTTAATTTAGAACCGGCAAAAATAGAGTCTGTTAAATCTGCACCTGATAAGTCAGCTCCCGATAAATCAGCACCGGTAAAGTCGGCTCCGACCATTTTTGCATTTTTAAAATTAGCATCTTGCAAATTAGCAGCAGAAAAATCAGCATGTGATAAGTCTTGTCCTTCAAAACTCTGCCCGACCATATTTTGTCCGACATGATACTCTCCGTCAGCCAATTTTTTTCGCCGACCGTTCAAATCATCATATTTGCTTATTTCTTCGGCAATCGCATGCCAAGAGTGGCTAAACTCATAAAGTTTAGCTTCAACTTCACCTTCAACAACCGTACCGGCCAAAGTTGCTTCCAACTCAGCCTGCATAATTTCACGTGCTTCACCTAATTTTCCGTAATATGAACGAAGCTTATCCATCCGCTCCGATTCTATCTTTCGCCGTGGTTCAGGAAAACCTTCACCACTCAACACTTCACTTTCTTCAGAAGCATTTTCATTTACTGTATCGGAGACTTCATTATTATTAGTATTTGTATTTTCCGCATGCTCAAACACAGTCGCATCCGCAACACTTCCGGGATAAACATCAGATACTTTTTCATCATCTGTTGTTGTCATATTTTCTGTATCTAGCATACCTTATTCCTTAAAACTCATTCTACTTTACAATATTTTTTGTAAAAACTCAAGCTTTCAATAAATAATCCGGATTTTTTTTATACAAATATCCACATAATGCAAAAGCCGGTAAAGTTAATAAACCGCTTATCGCAAAAAAGACAGGCCATGAAGTTGCATCCAAAACCCATCCGGAAGTAGAAGCAACAACATCTCTTGCCAATCCCGGTAATGAAGAAAGCAAAGCATACTGCGTTGCTGTATATCCTTTATCACATAAAGTAGACATAAATGCAATAATAGCCGTTGTTGCCATGCCTGAAGACAAATTTTCCAACGCAATCGTAAACATCAAATACCAAACATTATGCCCGACATAGTATAGCGGAATATAAAGCGCTGTTGTAACACCTTGAATAAGCGCAAACCAAAACATACCTCTCAACAATCCGCTTTTAGCCAATATATATCCGCCGACTAATCCGCCGATAATTGTTGCCCCCATTCCGTAAAGTTTAGATATATACGCAATTTCGAATTTAGAAAATCCGACTTCCACATAAAAAGGATAAGCCATCGGCGCAAAATACGCATCACTTAATCGGTAACAAAAAACAATACCCAAAGCAATCAACCAATACGGCTTAAGCATAAACCTTTTAAGTGGTTCAACCAAAGCATCTTTCCAGACATTTCCTCTTTGATAAGAAGTTTCTGATTTTTCTTCTGTCGGCTCTTTAGCTGCCAATACCGCAATCATACCTAAAATAAGCAACAATGCATTAATAAAATAAACCTGATTCCAAGACAATACGGAAGCCAATCCGATGGCCCCTGCTCCCGAGACTAAATTACCGATTCTGTATCCTAACACATACATCGTAACCCCATTTACCTCTTGTTCCTGATTATCTCGAAACAACTCTACTCTGAACGCATCCAACACAATATCTTGCGTTGCAGAAAAGAAACTGATACAAAAAGCAGCCAAAGCCATACAGATAAGATTACTATCCGGTGTAAGTTTAGAAATCCATACGATACTCACTAATAAGCCTATTTGCGCAAAAATCGCCCAACTTCTGCGTTTTCCAAGATTAAAAACTATCGGTAGACGGACTTTATCCACCATCGGAGCCCACAACCACTTAAAAGAATATGGTAAACGCAATAAAGAAAATGCTCCGATTGTCCGATAGGCAACACTGTAATCCTTCAACCATAAAGAGAGTGTTCCGAAAACCAAAGCCATCGGCAATCCGCTCGCAAATCCGAACAAAACCGTAATTAATATCTTACGATTAAAAAAAACTTTCATCTTATTCATCTAAATTAACTTTTTTATCTACTAAATACAAAGGTCTGTTTTTAACTTCAATAAAAATACGTCCGATATATTCACCTAATATTCCAAGAATAATCATCTGTATTCCGCCTAATAACAAAATAAAAACCAACAAAGACGCATATCCGGGAACATCAATTCCATATATCATTGTTTTTAAGATGATGTATAAAGCATAAAGCATTCCTAATCCGGAAAGTAAAGTACCCAAATATGTCCAAATTCTGAGTGGAAATGTTGTAGAAGCCGTAATTCCATCTAATGCAAAATTCCATAATTTCCAATAATTCCATTTACTTACACCGGCTTTTCTTTTTTGCCGAACATATTTAATTCCGCAAGATTTAAATCCGGCCCATCCAAAAATACCTTTCATAAAGATATTACGTTCTTTCAAATTCAAAATCGCATCAATAACTTTTCTATCCAAAATTCGATAATCACCGGCATTATAAGGAATAGGAGAACGCGTCATTAGATTATAAGTTTTATAAAAAAGTTTAGCTGTCCACCTTTTTAAGAATGTATCGCTTTTACGATCATTTCGGATACCATAAACCATATCGTATCCTTCTTCCCACTTCTTCACAAACTTTGCAATAAGCGCCGGTGGATCTTGTAAATCCACATCCATCGGAATTGCAGCTCTGCCCGAACAAGCTCTGAAACCGGCAATCATACCATATTCTTTACCAAAATTTCTGGAAAATTTCACAATTTTGATGCGTTTATCTTTTTCGGCATATTGCGTTAATAAATTAAAAGTTCCATCCGTTGAACCATCATCTATACAAATAATTTCATAAGAATAATTTTTAAGTTTTTCTAATGTACTATTAATTGTTTTAAAGAAAATATCCAAACTTTCTTCTTCATTATACATCGGCACAATCAATGATAAATCTATAACCTTATTCAAAACTTTATTCATTTATTCCTCACTAGTAAGTATACTTATCTTTTTTTTACAATAATACATAATTTCTTTGCCGTTTATTAACAGATTTAAAATAAATTGATAATAAGATAAATATACAACAATTCTTTAGAAAGATTAAACAAATGTCTTTTATCAAATCCATTGCAACCTTCAGTGGTTTTACTCTGATAAGCCGTGTAACCGGTTTTCTTAGGGACATGCTCATTGCAAATTTTTTAGGTGCCGGCAATATTTCCGATGCTTTTCTTGTATCATTCAAACTCCCGAACCTTTTCCGCAGTTTATTTGCCGAAGGGGCTTTTACCTCCGCATTTGTTCCCCTATTTTCATCCAAATTAGTTGCTGCCGGCAGAGAAAAATCTATTCAATTTGCAGCTCGTGCGATTTCTCTACTGACATTTTTCCTCATTTTATTTATTCTGTTATTTGAAGTTTTTATGCCGCTTGTAATTAAGATACTTGCACCGGGATTTGCCGAAGATGCTGCCAAAGTTGCCCTGACAATAGAACTTTGTCGGATTACTTTTCCTTTCTTATTATTCATCTCCATAGTTTCATTTCAAGCCGGTATTTTAAATTCATTTGATCACTTTGCCTCTCCGGCAGCAGCACCGATTATCTTGAACTTAGGTATCGTTTTTTCCGGATTATATTCAGTTTGCTTTTTAGATATGCCTGTTTACGGTATGGCTGCCGGCATTACCATTTCCGGCATTTTGGAAGTTTTTTGGCTTAAATATTTTCTGAATCAAAAACAAATTTTCATTCATCCTGAGTTCCATATTTTTCAAATTTTGAAAGACAAAGAGATTCGCACCCTGTTTAAACGCATTGCCCCCGGAGTTGTAGGTGCCGGAATATACCAAATAAACATGGTTGTTGATACAATTTTAGTTTCTCTGGTTTCCGGCGGAGCTGTTTCTTGGCTTTATTATGCCAATCGATTACAACAACTTCCGTTAGGTGTCATAGGAGCAGCGATTGGTGTAGCCTTACTTCCTCTATTAACCCGAAAACTTAAATCCCAAGCAACAGAAGAAGCTCGCGATGTCCAAGATAAAGCCATTATTTATGGTCTGATAATGTCACTGCCATCCGCCGTAATATTCTTCTTTTTAGCCGATTCGTTAATAGAACTTCTATTTGAACATGGCAAATTTTCAACCTCGGATACCTATAAAACAGCATTAGCACTCAAAGCCTACGCAATCGGGCTGCCATGCTATGTTATGGTAAAAGCTCTAATGCCAAACTTTTTTGCTCGCGGAGATACGGTCACTCCGGTCAAATATAGTGCTGTTGTTTTTCTGACAAATTTAATTTTAAACCTAATTCTAATGAAACCTTTTGGGCATGTCGGCATTGCCGCGGCCACATCTGCCGCAGCATTTGTCTCCCTGTATCAATATATACACGGTCTCCAAAAAAGAGGCTACTGGCATTTCTCATCTGACTTAATCAAAAAAATCTACAATATTTGCTTTTGCACTTTAGTAATGGGTGTGGTAATTTTTCTGACTGACCTTGGATTAAACCATCTGTTTTTACACCATAATATAGGTATTCTTATCCTAAAATTATCATTAATCGGTGCAATAGGACTTGCAACTTTTCTTATAACAGCTAAACTAAGACATGTACTGGATATAAATACGATTATCAAAACCATTATTTCTCGGAAAGGCAAAGTATGATTAAACCCTTTTTAACCAAACTAAAAGTCATTTTTAGACGACTTCTCGGAAAATGTGTTTACGGTTATGTTTACCTCAAAAACAGCCTCCAAAGTTTGCTTAACACCCCACAAACAGATACTCGTCACCACAGACGGAAACACAAGAAAAGTATTCTAAATATAATATCAGCAATACTTAAAAGCTGGAAATTATCTTGTCTGTTCTTCCTAGGATTTTTTATACTTTACTATGGCATAGGTGCCACCATCAGTGCACAATTAAAAAAACCACTGACAACAGATTTAACATTATCCGCCAAATCTATTCGCCACACACCGTTAGCCCTAACCTATGTCTTAAAAACTCAACTGGATGATTCTCCATGGGCTCCGGCTTTACCAATAATTTTTCCGGCATCAATTTTAGATAATCTGCCTAACTTTCAACTCGGCGTAAAAGACAGTGCAAAATATATTGTTCGCCGCACTGCTGCAATAAGTAACAATATCAGCCTCAAAGAAGCCGGAGATTTATTAAACTATCCGGCAGATATTTGGTTATTTTCGCAAACAATAGATGGCAAATTAGCTCCCGGATCCGCAAAACAGTATCGCAAGGCGCTCGCGCTGATTACAGAATACAATTCCGAAAAAGAAAACTTTTCAAACGCTGGTACCACAGAGTTACTCTACCAATTAAAAAGTCTGGAAAATATTCTAAATCACCAAGTAAACATTATCCATAAACATTATCAGGAACACCATAATGATTTTTGGGATATGAAAGCAGATAATATATTTTATCGTGCACAAGGAAACATCTTTACAGTATATTATGTACTCAATGCCCTCACCAAAGATTACCAACATATCATCATCAGCAGTGAGCAGTATGAAAATATAACAACTGCATTAAATTATTTACAAGAAGCTGAAAAATTATCTCCGCTGATTATCAAAAATGGTTCTACCTCTGATTTGTTTACGAGCAACCACTTGCTTTATTTGGCTTACTACATTTCTCGGGCAGAAAATTATATTCAAACAATAACAACAAATTTAAAACAATACACAAAGGAATAAATAATGCAATTGGAAACCAAAAAACTAACGAATACAGAAATGGTTTTATTCTTCCAAAATCCGTTAGCAATACAGGGAACATTCTATCAAAACAAAAGTAATGATAGTCATTTTGAAGTATTAGAAAATATCTCTGCGGCAAATTTATCCGAACAACTATTACTGACCTCAGATTTCATTTATTTAAAAAGCTTAAATCCGACAGAATTAGATGATTTAGTTTCTCTCGCTTGTGCCGAACTGGATGACTATACTTCCATTAAGCAAGAAATTAAATATGCTTCCAATGAAAATGCAACAATCAAAATAAAAATTTTACTACGAACCGTTATTGCTCCAATGTTGCAACAAGATGGCGGCGACATAGAATTTTCCGAATATGAAAATGGGATTGTAAAAGTACGTTTTTTAGGAAAATGTCAAGGATGTCCGTATGCTCAACGCACCTTAAAAGGACATGTTGAAAAAAATCTGATACGTTATCTGCCGGAAATTAGAGAGGTTATATTAGTATGATAAAAAAAGTTGTTTATTTTCTCTTTTTAACATTTATTTCCACCACAGCTCATGCAGAAATGCAAATACGACAATTTGGAGGAATAACTTATGTTGATGAAACAACCGTTAGTGAATTAGAGAACTTATTTAAGCAACACAATTATCAAAGATTCCGCGCCCTTGAAGATAACGCTTATCCCGCAATTATCATACGCAAAATTCCGACAGATTTTCAAGAAATAAAATCTCAAAAATATCGTAACGAACTCTTTATTCGGATGCTAACCCCTCTTGCTTTTAAGGTAAATGAAGAAATCTCTAACGAAAGAAACATGCTCCTACGCATAGAAAGACATTGGGAAAGAGACAAGAAACTTTCCTCATCAGAACAACGAAAACTGGAAATTTTAGCAAAAAAATATGATTACTTTACACGTCAAAAAGATGATATCAGAATAGGAAATCAAATATTGAATTTAAAATTACGAGTAAATGTCGTTCCTCCATCAATTTTAGTTTCTACTGCTGCCATAGAAAGCAACTGGGGAGATTCACGATTGGTTAAAGAAGCTAATTCACTTTATAAAGAAAAAATATGGTACACTAAAGAAGGATTAGAACCTTTAGAAAATAAACAAGATGGTTTCCGATTTAAAATTTTTGGTTCATTGATAGAAAGTATGCGTAGTTTTGCCTTAACGTTCAATTCAAATATCAATTACGAAACGGCATGGGAAATGCGCGCCGAACTACATAAACGTCACAAAGTCATCTTGGGAGAAAGTTTAGCATTTTCTTTAGCATCGTCCTCAACTTTACCAAATTTTGCCGGAATTCTGGATTATACCAGTGCCTACTATGACCTTATGGCATTAGATATGGGAAAAATAAAAAGAGAAACACAAAATGACACTAAAAATAACGCCAATTCTTTGTAATGAAAAAAATATGCAAAATTACGCGTATCTTCTACAAAAAGAAGATACGGTAATCATAATTGATGCCGCAGAAGCAACACCTATACAAAATGTTCTGACTTCCTTAAATTTAGTACCGCATTACATTCTGACCACGCATCATCACTTTGACCATGTGGAAGGCAATTTATATCTAAAAGAAAAATACAATTTAAAAATCATCGCTCCGATAGATGAACTTTCCCAAGTTCCGGGCGCCGACATTGCTGCACAAGAAAACATTCCGCTACAACTCGGCTCAATAAAAATAAAGGTAATACATGCTCCGGGACACACTATGGGACATGTATTATACTATCTACCGGAAGAAAAAAAATTATTTACCGGAGATGTTTTGTTTAATCTATGTATAGGAGGACTTTTTGAAGGCACACCGACTGAAATGTTTGATAGTCTGCAAAAAATAAAAGCCCTGCCAAATGAAACAGAATTTTTCCCCGGACACGAATATACCAGATCTGGCCTACCACAAATCAATCCGAATTCACCTCTAGTGGAAATTTATATCAAGAAAATGCTACAAAGAGAAAATGGAGAATATGCTCCGGCGACACTCGGAGAAGAAAAAGAATTAAATCCGTATTTAAAAGCAAATACCTTAACTGAATTTTTAGGATAAAAGAAATGTTTTTTAGTCTTAACAAAAAAATAATGCTGAGTATCTTAACTGTTTTTATGCTTACTGCATTAATTTTTATAATTATCTTTGATAATACTGTCGGTCAAAAAATACGAACCCAAAAGACAAATTTAATCACAAGAAACCAATATGTTATCAGCTTACTAAATGAAAATATTCAACTTCGCCAAAAAATAAACATTTTACAACCTGAATCCTCACAAAAAATGATATACGGACTAAATGAAAAACAAGAGGAATTAACAAGAGAAAACAAATTAAATGAGGAGCTTAACCAAAACTATAATGAAAGCTATGCCTCGCTGCAAGAAAGCCTACGTATTTTAGGTTTCAGTGCCTTTTTAAACATTTTATCATTAGGTATTCTCTGGTTCGTCTTAAGAAAATGGGTTGTAACTCCGGTATCAAACTTGACATCACTATCTGTTGATGTAGCCAACGGAAATTTTAATCGTCGCCTACAGAAACAAAAAAGTAAATTTACAGATGAATTTGACACCCTGAGTCATACCGTAAACTTCATGCTTGATAATATCCAAAACAACATCAATGAGATTAAAGAAAAAGAGATATTTCTCCAAAGTTTAATTGATGCCGTACCGGATGCCATTCGAGTAATTGATGAAAATTATAATGTCATCCTATATAACAAAGCATATACGGATCACATCCGAAAAAAATACTTTTTTGAAGCTGAAAAATGTTATAGTACCTACCAAGAGGATGCAAAATGCCCTTGCAGCAGCAGCCAATACTTATGTCCGTTAAAAGAACTAAAAAGAAACAAATCATCCAACTTAAAAATCATCCATAGTGTAAATAACCGTCCATTGTCTGTAAACTCTGCCCGTATTTCACTAAACGGTAATTATGGTATTGTAGAATCTATCCGTGATTTAAGCGATAATATTGACTACTCCCATCAACAAAAAATATCTTCATTAGGATTTCTGGCCACTTCTCTCGCACACGAAATGAAGAATAATTTAGGAGCAATAAATATGATTTTAGATGGTCTGCTCCAAAAATATTATCCACAAACAGATAATACTTCCGAAGAATACAAATACCTAAAAATGATATCCGACCAAATAAAAGAATGCATAAAAGTTCCGGAAAGACTATTAAAACTATCTCGTAATACCGAACAATTACCCAACTGCTTTAATATTATTTCAGAAATCACGGATGTACTATGCCTGCTTGATTATGATATCAAAAGCAAGGGTATTAATTTAGTAAAGAAATTCTCTAATCTGGACGAAAAAATCAAAGGTAATGAAACTGACTTTAAGATGATTATTCTGAATTTAACACAAAATGCTATAAAAGCTATGCCAGACGGAGGAACACTTGAAATAAAAACCAATACCGATAAAGAGCATATTACCGTCAGCATCAAAGATACCGGTTGTGGCATTCCGACCAAATCACTCAAACATATTTTCGAACCTTTTTACACCACATCCGATTCGCAAAAAACAAACAGTACCGGTTTAGGGCTTGCAATCGTCAAAAATTTGGTTTTAAAAATGAATGCAAAAATTACCGTAAACAGCACTGAAAATGAAGGTTCCATCTTCAAAATCATAATTCCTCGTCAAAAATCATAAAAAAAACTTGTAAAATAATATTTTGCGGTATATATAGCAAAAAAAAGAATATTCAAGGATTTATAAATGAGCAAAGAAGAACTGCTGGAATTTACGGGCGATGTTATTGAAAAACTCCCCAATGCAATGTTTAGAGTAAAATTAGAAAATGGTGTTGAAATATTAGCTCACACTGCCGGCAAAATGCGCAAATTTCGCATTCGTGTTATGGTTGGTGACAAAGTAGATATAGAAATGACTCCTTATGACTTAACTAAAGGACGCATTACATTTCGTCATAAAGATTAAATTTTACTTCAGATACAAAAATAAAAATGCAAGATTTTCGTTTCTTGCATTTTTTATTTTCATAAACTTAGAATTAATGAATTTTAGAAATAGACTTAACTTCAATTTTAAAACTTGTTAAATCTTTATCGGTCTCTCCTTCAATTTCCACTTTATTTTTAGGAGAAACTTTAACTCCGTTCCAATCATCATCATCAATTTCCACTACTGTCTTATGCTTTCCGTCAGAAAATTCATATTCATCACTACTGATGCGTTTGGTAATTTTCCCTTGCAGCATAACCAGACTTTCATCCGGAAGTTTTTTAGCTTCTTCAATACTGATTGGTTTTAAGGCTTCTCCGACAAAACCACCTTTTTCAATCATAACTTCTCTACATTTTGCCTGTCCGCAACCACAATCTGCATTAACAGGATTAGCAAACAATACTGCTAAGCTTAACAGTCCCAAAATTTTTTTCATATTTTTCTCCTAATAAATAACCACCGATAAGATAATCTTTCTCACCGATTTTTAAACCTGAAAGTTTTATTGTATAACACTAAACTTATCACCTATCTGAATAGATTTTCGTTTAACTGTTCCGCCCAAAACTTCTAAAACGAAACAAAATTTCTTATAACTTCCAATATTAACTAATGACAATGGAACCGCATTCTCGTAATAATCAACCACTTTAAAATCACAGTCCAAAAATATCATATCCAAAGACACATAAGTATTCTTCATCCACATACGGACATATTGAGATTCCTCTTCCTTAAAATCGAATATCATTCCTTTATCTTCAGGTAAATCTGTAATAAACATCAAACCGATTTCTTTTTTTTCTGCCGTATCGGCAACTTCCACATCAAAGCGTCCCTTATTTGGTATTTCCAATTCCAACGCGCCGACTGATTGCACTGCAAACAACATAAAAAACAGAACCAACCTTATAAACATTAAAATACTCCCAAAAATTTACTATATTTTATACTTTTCCAGCTTAAACTGTCAATAAATTTAACCAAAAGATATACGATGCAAACACATAAACATACATATAGTTTTAGTAAAACCGACTTTTATATATGGCTCACGGCTTTTGCTTTGTTGTGCATAAATTTTCTACCTCTAATTACACATTTCATTTGGGGCAACCATGATTGGTTACCACTCATTGCAGACAACCACCTTAACCATGGTTTTATAGAGGGTCGTATCACGCAATATTTACTTCAAAACATCTTTTTAATGGGAAAAATTCTCCCGATAGCAAATATCATATTAGGTTTTATTTTTTACACGTTTGCTCTAATAATTCTGTTCAAATATTTTTATCGTATAAAAACTTCTGTTTTTTATTTTGTCCTCGTACTCTCATTAACAGCAATACTTCCCTACATTAATGAAATACTTTACTTTCATTTTATTTCATTTAGCTTTCTGACATGGCCGATTATTTTATGTATTGCTTTATTATTAGCCAAACGCGCCTCTGAAAAAAACTTTTTATACAACACCTTTTTAAGTTCATTCTTTTTATTTTTAGCAATTGCCGGTTATCCTGCTTGTATAAACTTTTATGTAACTGCAGTTTCCTGTCTTGTTATGCAAAAATCCGTTTCCACAAAATTTAAGCACTGGATAAAAAGCACTTTTCCTTTTATAATAAGCATGGGAATTGCCGTCTTAACCCTAAAAATATGTTTTCTATATTTACAAAAAGAACATCTGATGATGCCTTTATACAACAACTCTGTTTGTTCTTTATGGGAGCTTTTCTACAAATTACCGCAAACCATTGGAAATTCAATTTTTAGTTTCGTCAGACCCCAGCCTTTTTTTCCGCTCTCACTCAAAATATTAACAACCACAATCATCATAACATTTTTTATTTTTTACTTATCTGGAGCAAAAAATTATAAAACTTTCTTCATACGTCTTTCTCTGTGCATATTTACTTTGATATGTCTTAAATTTTCTGCATGGGTAGTACATATCAATCCGGACGATATTTTCACGCTTGAAGACAATCCTTTTTACATGTTGCGTGCCGATTTCTATGCATTTCCTATCTTTTTAGCTTTCTGCCTGTTTACTTTACATAATCAATCCGTAAAAGCTATCAGAAACCTAACTTTCATTTTTCTTATCAGCCTGATTTATTTATGTACTTGTCAGAACATTTCTTTTTCAAAAACACATCTTTTAGGTTTTTCAGCAGAAAACAAATTACTGGATAGAATAATATCACGAATAGAAACACATCCCTCCTACAAACAAGAAAATGCCTACTCACTTATTCAGGCGGGAGAATTACCTCTACGCACAAAGTACTACACCTATCCGTATTCATTCAAAACCGGATATTATACACTGAATGTCCCGTATTTTCGTCACTGGGTAGCTTTTGAATTTTATAATTTCTATGCCCCGCAAAAAATTGTAAGCGGTGAACCTTTTATAAATCCACAAAACATCAAACCTGAAATGGTAGATTTTTTGGCACGCTACATAACTCCTTGGCCCTCTAAAGACTCTCTGTATATAGATGATACATACATTATTTTTGCTCTAACTCCCCTAGGAAAAAACTTATTAACTTCACAATTTAATCTACTGCATGGAAAATAAAATGACCCAAAATTTTAAGCCGGATAAAACAGATATAAATTCTTTGATAATTAGTTTCATTATCATCAATTTTGCCTTTTTGTACCATACTTTAAATTTTATGTGGGGAAATCACGATGTCAAATTTATTAAGGAAGAGCTCCTTCTTTCTTCCGGATTATTTGAAGGAAGATTTACTCAATTTATACCGTATCGCCTATTAGTAAACGGACAAATCCTGCCGATACTGAACAATTTATTGGGACTTGGCTTTTTAACTTTAGCCCTATGGCTCCTTGCCAAATACTGGAACATAACCAGAAACACTGTTTTTTATACCATTTTTATAACCTTTGCAGCAACTCAGCCCTACACATTATCATGGCTATATTTTACTTTTATTACTATAAGCTGTCTACTCTGGGTATTACTTACAATTGCCGCCTTGCAAATAAGCTCCTATATTCCGACATCAAAACACAAAATTGCCTTATCTGCCTGCGCCATTATATTATTTTATTTGCCATTAGGTGGATATCCACCGATAATTAACTTATTCTTTATCGGCTTGGGAGGAAAAATAATTCTTTCTTACATCTTTGAAGAAAAGAAATTAATAGACCTTGTCAAACACTACCATTACACTCTTCTAAACATTATTTTAGCTGCAATATTATTCAAAATATCTCTTAAATTTGTTATGCCGGATAACGTCTACAACTTAGAAACTACCGCTCTTGATGAATTACCGCAAAAATTTCTGACCACCCTTAAAATTTCATTTTCACAATTTTTAACAACACTTCCGTTCATGGAGAAAGGATATAAAACCATACTTACCGCCATGAGTTTGAGCGCCATTATATTCGGAATACTCTCCACACGAAAAATCTCCCGAAAAATCATCACGTTTTTAATGTGTTGTGGCATAATTTGGCTGACATCATTAACAACATTTTTAGTCGTACCGCATACTGAATATGTATCGCGAATAGACTTTTATGGTTTCGCCTTTTTATACACATTCTTTTTAGCCGTTCTCCTAAATGGTAATATCAAACTCAGCCAAAGCTTAGCCCTACTTTTCACATTGATTTTAATTCCGTTTAATATTCTTAATGATTATCGTGCCTTGAAGGTTTGGAACTTAGGTTTTACCTCTGAAATAAAAATATTAGATAGCATTACCGAACGTATAGAAAACAATCTTACGTTCAATCCCAAACACCAATATCGGTTTTATCAAATCGGAGATATAAGTTTGCGTCCAAGTTACTACAACGGAACTTTCGCCCAAGATGATGTTTTCTTACATTCTCTACCATATTTAGCCATGTGGCAGGGAAAAAACTTAATAGAATTTTATTCTCCGTTTACTTACATAGACCAACAAACTACCATATTACCACAAGACATAACTCCGGAAATGTATAATTTTTTCCAAAATGATGCCCGTCCATGGCCACATAAAAATTCTATCTATATGAATCAAAATATTATTATCATTATTCTGAATCAATTCGGTTTAACAGAATTTAAGCAACAACTTAAAAGTCTGAAGCCTAAAATCTGATTTTTGTTAATAAAAAAATTACAGTTCTGTGCTAAACCTGAGATATCTTAAATCGTGAAAGTATTTCAAAATGAAAAAGATTGCCAAACTCGCCATTATCGTTCCTTGTTACAATGAAGAAGAAATTTTACCCCAAAGCATAAAAAGTCTGGATAAAGTTTACCAAAATCTTCTCAAAGAAAAACTAATCAGTGCAGAAAGTTTTCTTATTTTTGTAAACGATGGTTCGCACGATAAAACATGGGAAATCATAGAAAAAGCACATAAAAAGCAAGCTCACATCAAAGGAATATGCCTCTCCCGAAATTTCGGACACCAAGAAGCTTTATTAGCTGGATTATACAACACTGACGCCGATATTTTCATAACCATAGATGCAGATCTACAGGATGATGTATCATGTATCAAAAAAATGATACAAAAATATTATGACGGCAACGAAATCGTTTATGGAGTTCGTAATCGCCGAGATACAGATACTTTCTTCAAACGCCAATCTGCTCTTTTATTTTACAAAGTTATGAAGTTTTTAGGAGTTGAACTGGTTGCTAATCATGCAGATTTTCGCCTACTGAGCAAACGTGCCGTAAAATCCATGTCCGAATTTAAAGAAAAAAATTTATTTTTACGTGCCATTGTTCCATTAGTTGGTTACAAATCATGCAATGTCTATTATGATCGTAAAAAAAGAACTGCCGGAGAAACTAAATATCCTCTCAAAAAAATGATACTTTTTGCCCTCAAAGGAATTTCCGGTTTTTCAGCAATGCCGTTACACTTCATCACGCTGACCGGTGTCTTAATATCATTATTAAGCTTTATCCTTATGATATGGACAATGATTGCCTATTTTTCATCTTCCACGATTGTAGGTTGGGCTTCCCTGATGTCTGCCATAACTTTTTTCTCCGGCATTACCATTTTATTTATGGGAATTATCGGCGAATATATCGCCAGCATTTTCATAGAAGTCAAAAATCGTCCGACCTATATTATTGAAAAGAAATTGGATTAAACCATGAAAACACAACCGAAACAAGAGAAATCTCTAATTTCATCAGAGGATTTTTACCTCCAATCTTGGTTATGGTTATGTTTCGGTACTTTGATTTTTTATCTTCCGTTTTTCTTTAATTTTATGTGGGGCAACCACGACTGGGGATGGATAAAAGAAGATACCCCGCTATTAAGCGGTTTATTTGAAGGAAGATTTTCCCAATTCATATTACAAAATCTGTTGTATAATGGCAAAATTCTTCCGATACTAACACTTATGACGGCTTTATCCATCTTTAATTTCGGATTAATTTTATTATTCAAACTTTGGAAACTTCCCCACAAAAACCACCTTTACATATTAGCCGGATTAAATATAGTTTGTGCACCATATACACTATCATGGTTATATTTTGCATTTATAACCTTAAGTTGCCTAAGTTGGATAACCGTAATCATCTTTGCCTATACACTATTGCATATCCGTCCGATTTCCCAACATTCCAATCTTCTTTTAACCGCTGCAGTTATTTTATTTACACTAGCCTTAGGCGGATATCCCCCGATAATCAACCTGATATGTTTACTGTTTTGTAGCTTTGCCCTAACGGATTTATGCCTCAAACGCCTGACCGTAAAAAGCCTGATAAAAAAATATATTCCCTATATAAGCGCCGTAACTTTATCCTTAATATGTTTCGGAATAATTTTATACTTACTGAAAAAATATCACTACCAATATGACACCTATAACACTGCTGAAATATCCCTGAAAGATATCTTCCCCAAATTACTCTATACTTTTAAGGAGGGTATAAAACAGTTTTTCATCACAACTTCATTTATCAGCTATACCTATAAATACTTAAACTTCTGCCTATTTTTACTAGCCCTCACCCTACTCTGTCACAAATTGCCGAAAACAATTCCGGCAATACTAAGCTTTATTATCTTACTAAGCGGATTAATTTTCTCTTCCGTAATCACTACTTTTATTTCGTCCAACCCTCTGTATGTGCAAAACTCTCCGCGCATTGAATTTTTCGGAATATTATACATATATGGATTTTCATCTTTTATTTTAATAAAATTTGCCCCCCAACTAATTAAAAACATTTCTTGTTTAACTTTAGCATTCTTACTTTTTTATAATCTAACCACCATTTCCTATGCTCAGAAAGTTTGGCAACTAGGTTTCGTTTCCGAAATGAAATTATCCGAAAGAATTTTAACGCGTATAGAAGAATACCCCGAATTTAATTCCCGAAAAAAATATACCTTTATACAAAGCGGAACCACAGATTTTAGAAGCCGTTTTTATACATCAAAACTCGCCTCGACACAGGATGGATATACCTTGACAGCGCCCTATATTCCATGGCACTTACCATCCAAAGCTTACAAATTCTACTATCCGACAGATTTCTTCGGAGACGATTTTGATATCTTTTGGCAATTTGTAGATAAATCTAAACTAAACTTATCTCCTGATATGATAAAGTACCTTGCAAACACATCAGAAGTTTGGCCACACCCAAACTCAATTTATATAGATCCGAACACCATTATCCTCACTTTAAGCCATGATGGTCAAATGCGGGCAAGAAATTGGTTACAATACAATCTATAATTATCCTCATAGCTAACAATTCACTTGTCATCAAAAGAAACCCATCCTAAAATATCCCTAATTTTAAAGAGGAACGAAAATGAATGATATATCAGTTGCTGACTTATCTTTAGGCGGCAATATCTGGAACATAGCCCAACCCGATGAACGAACAACCGAAATGTTATGCCAACATTTAGGATTAACACCAAATATGGCAAAACTTTTAAACATACGCAACATTCCGGAAAGCGACATTCAGAACTTTCTCAATCCAAAACTATCAACCATGATGCCCAATCCGAGCATTTTAAAAGACATGGATAAAGCAGCCGAACGCCTTGCCGAAGCCATCATTAAACATCAAAAAGTTGCAATAATCGGAGATTATGATGTTGATGGAGCAACCTCTACTTCAGTTCTTCGCTTATTTTTGACCTATTGCGGTTTAGAAACAGCTGTTCATATCCCCGAACGTGAAGAGGGCTACGGACCAAGCACTTTAGCTTTTGAGGAATTTTCAGCCTTTGGCGCAGATTTAGTTGTAACGGTTGACTGCGGTACTTCAGCTTTTGAAGTTTTAGACGAAGCCGGTAAAAATTTTGAAATTATCATTTTAGATCACCATGAAGCAGAAACAAAACTCCCCAAAGTTTATGCTGTTGTAAATCCAAAGCGACTTGACCAATCGGACGAAAGACCTGATTTAGGCTACATGGCTGCAGTTGGTGTTGTCTTTATGACAATCGTAGCAGTAAATCGAATACTGCGCAACAAAGGATTTTATACGAAAGATTTACCCGAACCCAATCTTATGCATTGGTTGGATTTAGTTGCCTTAGGTACAGTTTGTGATGTAGTAACCTTGCTTGGATTAAATCGCGCTTTTGTTACGCAAGGACTAAAGATAATGGCTGCTCGCCAAAATCTTGGCATAAAAACATTAATAGATATTGCCAAAATCAAAGATAAACCGGATGCATACCATCTGGGTTTTGTCTTAGGTCCACGCATTAATGCATGCGGTCGTGTCGGCAAATCATTTGTCAGCAGTAAACTTCTCTGTTCCCAAAATCCGCTTGAAGCAGAAAAACTGGCCGAAGAATTAGATAATTATAATCAGGAGCGCAAAGATATAGAATGCTATGTCTTAGAACAAGCCATAGAGATTTTGGAAGGAACTCCGCAAGAATGGCCGATGGCTTTTGTTTATAGCACAGGTTGGCATCAAGGTGTTATCGGAATTGTTGCCGGCAAATTGAAAGAGAGATATAACCTCCCTGCTTTTGTAATGAGTATAGAGACAGATGAAGTTAAAGGATCAGCACGATCCATCGCCGGAGTAGACTTAGGCGCCTTAATCATTGCCGCCAAAGAAAAAGGTGTTATCACCAAAGGCGGCGGACATACAATGGCTGCTGGTTTTTCACTGACTGAAGAACAAATCCCAGAATTCAAAAAATTTGCCGGAGAATACATCAGCAAACAACTAAATAACACCACGCCTCACCCGATAATTGATGTTGATTTAAGCATAAGCCTAGCTGCAGCGACCAAAGAACTTTGTCAAGAACTGGAACAACTAAAACCTTTTGGTACCGGCAATCCGGAACCGACAATTCTAATTCGGGAAGTCTACCTCAAAAAGACATATATTATCGGAAGCGGACACATTAAATGCGAATTAACCTCCTTAAGCGGTCACCGCTTATCGGGTATCGCCTTCAAAATTGCGGATACCGAAATAGGTAAAGAGATTTTAAGCTCACAACAAAACTGTTACGATGTTGTAGGTAATTTGCGTTTCAATCGCTGGAACGGATCTACCTCACTTCAATTTGTTATCACAGATATAAAGAGGTCCAAATGAAACAAAAAGACATCAAAAAATTGCGCCAAACAATAGAAAAAAGAAATGCCGCACCGGGATTTTTCGGTTTCGTTGTATCCAAGTTAAAGACCTATTTATTTACAGGTATTTTAGTAACCGCTCCGGTAACAATTACCTTTTATATGGCATATGAACTTTTTATCTGGATAGATAAACTCAGCCGTTCCCTCTTCCCTCAGCAAATGAACGGACATGAAATCATAGCCTATATTCCCGGTATCGGTGTAGCAGCCCTAATTGCCGGATTAATCATTATTGGAATGTTCACCACAGGATTTATCGGTAAATTTTTTGTCCGTCTCGGAGATTTTATTGTCTCCAAAATGCCCCTGATATCAAGCATATATTCTTTGTTAAAACAACTTTTTGAGACAATTTTATCACAAAAATCACAATCCTTCAAACAAGCTGTTTTATTGGAGTATCCACGTAAAGGAATTTGGATTATCGGATTTTTAGCAGGAACCGCAACTTCTGAAGTAGAACAACGCGTTCCGAATAAAGAACTTTTAAGTATTTTTATACCAACAACCCCGAACCCAACTTCAGGATTCTTAATTCTTGTTCCCAAAGAAGATGTCCAAACATTAGATATGAGTGTTGAAGATGCGCTAAAGTATATTGTTTCTTGTGGTATTGTTGCACCAGAGGATGAAAACAAACCAACTTTACCGAAAAAACATTGACTTTATCACTGAAAAAGAGTTTAATATAAGAAGCAGAATATTTCTGCATGTGTGGATTTACCCTAACTTGTCCGACACCCGATAGGACTAAATAAGGAGAACTTTTATGAATAGAACTGCTGAATATGTTTCAGTTGGCCATCCGGATAAGATAGCCGATTTTATTTCTTGTACAATCTTAGATAATTGCCTCATTCAAGACCCAAAGGTCCGTTATGCTGTAGAAGTAATGGTAAAAAACAATACCATAATTTTAGGCGGCGAAATTACCGGCAATATCAACCTCAACAATTTAGATGAACTCGTCAAACAGGCACTGCGCCAAATCGGCTATGATGAAGAATATCATAACATTTGGCAACAAAACGCCATTGATATTACCAACCTTAAAATCATAAATTTAATCAGCGCACAATCACCGGAAATAGGTCAGGGAATTGATGCGCAAGGCTGGGGAGATCAAGGAGTTTTTGTCGGATATGCCTGTCAAGGCGAGGGCAACCTTAATAAAGAACTCTATTTAGCTCGCAAATTAAATTGCGCCCTATACCAACATGCCCTTAAATCACCCAATCTGGGGCTAGATATAAAAACTCAAATTACTCTGAACGAACAAAATGAAATAATCACAGCTGTTGTTGCCATACCAATGCAAAAACCTGAAGATTTAATTCCATTCATCATTCAAACTCTACAACAAACCCCGAAAAATACCATTATCAACGGCACCGGCGCTTATACTTGCCATTCATCCATTGCCGATTGCGGAATAACCGGTCGCAAGCTAGCTTGTGATTTCTACTCTACGGCTTGTCCGATAGGTGGTGGATCACCATGGACAAAAGATGCCAGCAAAGCGGATTTAACTCTAAATCTTTATGCCCGCCAACTGGCATTACAATATCTCAAAGAGAATGACGAATGCTATGTATATTTATCATCATGTATCGGCAAATCGGAATTACCCTCTGCCGTAATTAAGACCATAAAAGAAGGACAAATAAGCAGCGCTGATATTTACATAGATACGGAACCGCAACAGATTATTAAACAATTAAAACTTAATCGTCCGATATACCAAAGATTATGTAAAGACGGTCTGATGAATTACTTTAATCCGGCTGGAGATACTTCATTCTGATAATCAATACCGAGAGTTCCAAACTCTCGGTATTTTATAATCGAAACCTATTGCCTATTCCGACTGATTAATGTAAAATAAAGAAAAATAGATAAAGGATACAAACAATATGACAAAGCTTAAAATTACTGTTATTGGCACTCACCACATGGGCAGGAACCATATCAACGCCTTACAACAACATCTATCTGACGAAACAGTAATTTCCGGAGTTCTAAATTCAAGACCTGAAACAACTCAAGCTGCGGCAAAAGAATTCGGAGTTAAGGGTTTCAAAAACATCCAAGCTATTAATCGTACCAATACAGATGCAGCCGTAATTTCTACCCCGTCTTCTACGCACTATGAAATTGCCAAACATATTCCTCTATTAATAGAAAAACCTTTTGCTGAAACCGAAGCACAGTGTGCCGAACTCATAGAACTTTCTCAAAAAAATAATACACCTGTTATGATCGGTCATACCGAAAATTATAATCCGGCGGTCATACGGCTTAAAGCAGAATTAACCGCACCGATAACTTCCGTCTCGGGCATTCGCACATCTTTAAACGGAGCAAAAAATAATTCACAAGCCATATCAGAATTAATGATACACGATTTAGCCATTATTTCCGCTTTAATAAAAGAAAAACCTCAAACCGCACGTGTCAGCAAAGATAAAGCTTATACATGGGGCGAGCAAGCCAAAGTAACCCTCAAATATCCATCCGATACAATAGTTAATCTAACGGCTGTCAATCACCCCAAAACTGAAATTAAACGTGAAATGACACTAATCGACGCAGATAAAAATTTTTGGAAAATAGAGTTTAATCAACGAAAACTCACCAAAAATAATGAGATTTTATGTGAAGGCGGAAATTCTTTAGTCAATGAGTGGAAAAATTTTATCTCCATTATCCGAAACCCATCCACGACACAAACAAATACAACCGAAGCAAAAGATGTTGTTAAATTATGTAACGATTTGGAAAATCACACAAAAAAGCTTACAATCAACCAATTAATCGCATTTCTGTTCAATAAAAAACAAAAAATATCGTAATTTATTTATGACAATAAACAAAAAATACATTTTTTCTTTGCTTTGCTATTGCTTACGCAAAAACTTCTACCTATATAAAATAACAGAAAGATTTTAACAAACAAAAAAGGATTTTTGAAATGAGCAATAAAGTATTAGGTATTGACTTAGGAACCACAAACTCCTGCTTCGCTATCATGGAAGGCGGAGATCCGAAAGTTCTTGAAAACTCTGAAGGCGCAAGAACAACGCCATCTATGGTAGCTTTCACAGATACAGAAAGATTAGTTGGTTATCCTGCAAAACGTCAAGCAGTAACTAATCCTGAAAACACATTATTTGCAATTAAACGTTTAATCGGTCGTCGTTTTGACTCACCTGAAGTACAAAAAGACAAAGACCTTGTACCATTCAAGATTGTCTCTGGTGACAATGGTGATGCATGGGTAGAGGCAAAAGGCACAAAATATGCACCATCCCAAATTTCTGCATTTATTTTACAAAAAATCAAAGAATTCGCAGAAAGTTATGTTGGTGAAAAAATTGAAAAAGCAGTAATTACTGTACCGGCATACTTTAATGACTCACAACGTCAAGCTACAAAAGACGCCGGAAAGATTGCCGGATTGGAAGTTTTACGTATTATCAACGAGCCGACTGCTGCAGCTCTTGCCTATGGTATGGATAAAAAAGCTACCGGCACAATCGCAGTATACGACTTGGGTGGTGGTACATTTGATATTTCTATTTTGGAAATTGGTGATGGCGTATTTGAAGTTAAATCTACGAACGGTGATACCTTCTTAGGTGGTGAAGACTTTGACCAACGCTTAGTAAACTACTTGGCAGATGAATTCAAAAAAGAAAATAATATTGATTTGAAGACAGACAGATTAGCCTTGCAACGTTTGAAAGAAGCAGCTGAAAAAGCTAAAATTGAATTATCTTCTACAACCCAAACTGATATTAACTTACCATTTATCACTGCTGATATGAGCACAGGTACACCAATTCCGAAGCACTTAAATATCAAATTAACACGTGCAAAATTGGAATCTATCGTTGAAGATTTGATTGAAAGAACAGTTGAACCATGTAAGAAAGCTATGGCTGATGCCGGTGTAAATCCTTCTGACATTAGTGAAGTTATCCTTGTCGGTGGTATGACACGTATGCCGAAAGTACAAGAAAAAGTAAAAGAAATTTTCAACAAAGAACCTCACAAAGGTGTAAATCCGGACGAAGTTGTTGCTGTCGGAGCTGCAATTCAAGGTGGTGTCTTAATGGGTGATGTAAAAGATGTCTTGTTACTTGATGTTACACCGTTATCACTGGGTATCGAAACATTAGGTGGCGTATTTACACGTTTGATTGATAGAAACACCACTATTCCAACCCGTAAATCACAAGTATTCTCTACTGCCGAAGACGGACAAACCGCAGTTACAATTCGCGTGTTCCAAGGTGAACGTGAAATTGCAGCCAACAACAAATTGTTAGGACAATTTGATTTGGTAGGTATTCCGCCTGCACCACGCGGTATGCCGCAAATTGAAGTTACTTTTGATATTGACGCAAACGGCATTGTCAATGTTTCCGCCAAAGATAAAGCAACCAACAAAGAACAAGCTATCCGCATTCAAGCATCCGGCGGTTTATCTGATGCCGACATTGAAAAAATGGTAAAAGATGCAGAAGCCAATGCAGAAGAAGACAAAAAGAAAAAGGAAATAGTTGAAGCTAAAAACCAAGCTGAAGGCTTAATCCATACAACTGAAAAAACCTTGAAAGAAAATGCAGATAAAATTTCTTCCGTTGATAAAGAAACGATTGAAAAAGCTGTTGCTGATTTGAAGGCAGTTGTTGAAGGCGAAGATGTCGCTGCTATCAAAGAAAAATCTGATGCCTTAATGCAAGCTTCATTAAAATTAGGTGAAGCTATGTACAAAGCACAAGGAGCAGCAGCCGGAGCGCAAGGAGCAGAACAAGGTGCACCTGAAGCCGAAGCAGAAACTAAAAAAGATGATAATGTTGTTGATGCTGACTTTGAAGAAGTTAAATAATCAACGCATCCCCATCAGAAAAGCCACAAGTTAATCTTGTGGCTTTTCTTTTATCTGAATTACTTATTTTTAAGTTTAGTAAACTCTTTTTTTGTTCATCCGTCAGCATTTTCCAAAATTCTTCAAAATACTTTTTTTCTATTTCCCAAACTCGCTCTTTACTAGCCTGAATTTCCTCCCAAATCGGTTCCACTTCGGCTTTCATATTCTCTTTCATTTCAGATAATCGTTGATTTTGTTCGTCCGTCAGTCTCAATTTATCTGCTTCAATCGTCTGCGCCTGCACACTAAATGCAAATAACATCATAAGAATCAGAGCTAACTTACTCATTTTAATCCCCTAATAAAATTACGAAACACTTAAATATTATCTGTATCCGCCAAAAGTTCAATCTTTATCTTAAATTGTCCTCTCTCAAACAAATCTTAGCCGTGCTTTAGATGTAAATATTTCTTGCAAAATCGCACCGATATCTTACAATACAAACAAATTTATAAGGAGAACTATAATGAAAATAACGGTTATCGGAACTGGGTATGTCGGCTTACCCACGGGTGTCGGATTTGCTGAATTTGGCAATGATGTTATTTGTTTAGATATTGATAAAAACAAAATTGACACCTTAAAATCAGGAAAAGTCACCATTTTTGAAGAAGGTCTTGAAGAACTTTTCACCAAAACGACACAAAGCGGTAAATTAAAATTTTCTACTTCTTTTGCAGAGAGTATTCCTTCCGCTGATGTTATTATAATTGCCGTCGGTACACCGCCAAACCCGATAACCAAAGAAGCAGACATGAAATATATTCGTGCTGCAGCAGAAGAATTAGCTCTATACCTTAATGACTATACAGTTGTTGCAATTAAATCCACCGTTCCTGTAGATACCGGCACAATGGTAGAAAATACAATCCGCAAAATTAATCCGACAGCAGAATTTGATGTTATTTCTTTGCCTGAATTTTTACGTGAAGGTTTTGCTGTGAGTGATTTTTTCAATCCGGATAGAATTATTATCGGTTCCAATTCAGAACGCGCAAAAAATGTTATTTCCGAATTATACGAACCATTCAAAAACAAAAGTAACATCTTATATGTTTCTCGCCAATCTTCAGAAACAATTAAATATGCCTCCAATGCCTTCTTGGCTATGAAAATTCAATACATTAATGAAATGTCTGATTTTTGTGAAAAAATAGGCGCAAATGTTTATGAAGTCGCACAAGGAATGGGATTAGACAGCCGCATCGGCGCCAAATTTCTTATCCCCGGACCGGGATACGGGGGGTTCTGTTTCCCGAAAGATACCAATGCGTTATCATATATGGGTAAATTCAACGGAGTTGATTTATCCTTAATTGAAGCCACCATCAAAGGTAATGAAAAGCGCAAAATCAACATGGCAAAACGCATTCTTGATATGGTATCAGATATCAAAGAACCGACCATTGCCGTTTTAGGAAGCGCTTTTAAAGGCGGAACAGATGACTGTCGCGAATCTCCGGCATTACAAATAATAGAAATTATGCTTGCTCATGAAGTTCATATCCGATTATACGATCCTGAAGCTATGGAAAATACCAAAGCAATTTTAGGAAATCATATCACCTATTGTACATCAGCATATGAAGCAATGGGCGGAGCAGATGTTTTGGCGATACTTACAGATTGGAAAGAGTTTAAGGATTTGGATTTATCTCGGATTAAACAACTCTTAAAGCGTCCGCAAATTGCCGATTTTCGCAACACATTCTCTGCTAAAGAGGCTGTATCGCTTGGCTTTGAAATTAATAGTCTTGGGCAAAAATTATAATTGAAGAAATAAAAAGGCATCCTTACAGATGCCTTTTTTATTACTTTATTTTTTTGATTAATACGCTTCATTAATAAGTTTTAATTCATCTTCCGACATCAAAATCGGTCGGGCTTCTTCATTAAAACTGTATCCCTTAATGGCTTTATCTTTATTAAATAGTACCTTAGCCATTAGACCACCATCCTTATTATATGCATCCAATAAACCGTGTTTCAATCCTTTTTCGTAACGTACTTCTCCCATAACTTCACCTGTTGGATAGTATCTTTTAACAATTCCTTCTTTGCGATTTCTGACATATGGAATTTCATACGAAAGATTTCCTTCACCATCATAAACTAAAGTTAAACCATGCAACATTCCTTTTTTGTATTCTGCTGTAGATTTAACTTTTTCATTATCATAAAATTCCTTATACTCACCATCAAGCAAATCATCAACAAAACTGCTTTCAGATACAATCTTTCCTTGTTCATTAAAGTTTTTCTGAATACCATTCTTCTTACCATTTAAATAATTTGTAACAATAGAAAGATTACCATTTTCATCGTAAAATTTAGCTTCTCCGTTAGCGATGGCATTCACATAAGTCATTTCATTCTTTAATCTTGAATTATCATAATATTCACGTCCGATACCATTCACTATCCCCTCTACATACGGCAATTCTGTATAAACTAACCCATTTTCAAAAAAGACCGTTTCCGTACCACTTTTAAGGTCATTTTTATAAGTAACTTCAAGTTTGATTTTGTTATTAGGATAATATGCACGTGCTGTACCATTGCGCTCACTATCTTTATAATTTACCGTCAGATTGAGTTTTCCATTCTTGTGATAAAATTTTCCTTCTCCATCAATTTTATCGTCTTTATACGGAATTTCAGCTTGAATTCCTCCTTCTTCGTAATAATTCTTCATCAAACCATTTTTCTTACCGAATTCATAAAGAATACGTGACTTTAATTTTCCACTCTTATAATACACCAATCTTTCGCCAACAATTTCATCCCCACCGTAAACTAACTCTTCTGCAATACTCCCATCATAAAAATATACTTTTGCCGGTCCTTCCTTGCGATCATCGGTATAATTATAAGTTTCTTGTAAATTTCCGTCCTCATAATATTTTTTTGCAGCACCATTTTTAATTCCGGAATCATAATTTATTCTTTCTTTTACATTCCCATTTTTAAAAAATGTCCGAAATATACCGCTAATTTTACCATTTTTATATGGCACTTTTTCCTTAAGCAGACCATCCTCATAATAGGTCAAAGCTATGCCTTCTGCCTTTCCCTCAACAAAAGGGATATCTACTTCTTTTACACCATCTTTATTATAAAGAGTGCCTACCCCGTTCAACATACCTTCCACATACGGCATAACACTTTTTTTAATATTATTTTCGTAAAATTCCTCATAAGTACCGGTTACTAAATCCCCGTTTATATCATATAAAACACCATTTAGCATACGTGTATTTTCTTCTTTATAGGTATAATTAGCCCAAGCGCAATTTACGCTGACTAACATCCCCAAGACCAAACATAACGTAGGTACTCTCATTTCTGCTCCTTATCGTTTCTTTACAATTTGTTAAATTTTAAACGATAAACCGCAATATAATCAAGTAAAAAAGTTTTTTGACCACATCATAAAAAAATCCCCGCCCTAAACGAGGATTTTTAATCGTATCATTTTTTCATACAACTCCATATATGGTATCTTGTATTTAGGATCCAGACCATAATCACGGCTTCAATAATCACAATATTAAATCCGCTGACACCCCAATTCACCCATTGTTGTAACACAAAAATCAGAACTTCGGTAAACGCAACAACAAATGCACTCAATCGCATCAAAGTAGAAAATTTCCATAATTCAGCTCCCCCGATTTTTATTGCAAAATGTCCGACAATAGCAACAACTGACGCATGCAACAGAAAAACAATAAAGAAGTACACCACTACAATTGCCGACATGATAACGGAAAAGAACGATAAAAACTTATCCATAAATTTAGAAAAATCATCTGTATTTAAAACACCTTCATGTTTGTACTCCATTTTTTTGACCTGATTGTCAGAAACCATATACAACGCATTAGGATAAATAAAAAGTCCCTGTTTAAATTCCGAATGATATTCAGCCCCCTCACGTGTATCCATAATTACTCTGAATACATACTCATCTCCATTTTCTTCCGCACCGATTTTTACCTCTTTGTAAAAATCTTCCGGTGAAACAATCTTTCCGTTTTGTATTTCAATTGGTAAAAAATTGTTAGCAATTTCTACAATTTTAGGACTATAAGTATTATATGCATCCCTCACAACAAAGCTAAACATCAAAGTGCACAAAAGTGCCGATGCTAACAAAAATAACAAGCCGAAACCGCGTCCGTTTTTAATGTAATTATCCATAATACCACACTCCCGAATTTATCTAAAAATTATATTCAACTCCGGCATCAACTGTCAATGCTTTACTTCCGTTTGTTTCTTTTTCAATATTTCCATAAACGGACACATCTTTATATTTATACCGTGCACGCCCGATCCAAACAGCACGGCTGTCTTCTATCTTATTAGATAAATTATAACGACCATCCATTCCACCCATAGAGGCACTCATTCCGTCATCAGGATCTAAAAATTCAACATAATAAATTCCACCGATTTGGAAACCCAAACTACTATCCTTCGCTAATTCCAATTCTTTAGATAAATAAGCCCCGATACCACCTTCCAAAGAAAGCATATTTTCCTTTTTACTCTTAATGGCTCCGTCTTCTGTTCCCTCATCTATTTCATCGCGATAAGTACCCAACATACTAAGTTCTGCCAATGGCTCAAAAGTAATCCCATGACCAAGATTCATTTTATATCTGATTTCATTGTTTAGACCATATTGATATTCACTTAAATCTGACGAATATTTTTTAATTCCGGTGTAACGATCATAATCACCATCATTATAGCCTAAATATGCCTTAGAATACCACCTCAATCCATTATTAAAATCATATCCTAACGGAGCCCATAATCCAAACATATTGCTTTTACGACTGGAATTATCTTTATAATCACTTGATAAGTGAACCACACTTGCACCAAGTCCGTAAACTAAACCATTTTTTGTTTTATCTTTCAATAATCCGTATGCAACATGAGCTGTTCCATCCGAACCGCTGAGCGTTCCGTCCGTATCACCGGAAATATCAATATATTTATAACCGCCAACATAATTTTCATCCGGTTTATTAAATAAATTATCACTGAATTGACGATTTAAGTTTTGATAAATCATCGCATTTTCACGACGGAAACTTGGAATAACATCCGTTCCGGCAACATCAGCCGATCGCTCATCCAATTCCGAATCTGTCTGTGCATTTTTCAAATAATCAAAAATCTCATTAGAACTTCCGTCATGATAATTATGCTCAAAAAATCCGGCTAAATTTTCATCTGCCATAATATCACGCATATTTCTACGCGTCAGAGTAACATCATAACCGCCATTTTGATTTTTATATTTCTCAGCCTCAAACATAACTGACTTAGAATTTAGCTTTAAACCATCAACATTATCGCTTTGCAAAGCTCCCTTAACTTCGTATTGATTCTTCAAGCTACCCAAAACAACTTTTTCAGAAACTCCCATATTACCGGAAAAGCTGTCAGCATAGAATTTTCCACCTTGATTAAGTATAATTTCGCCACCGCCGAAACTATCCAGATTGACTGTTTTTCCTTCCGGTCCGTATATTTCAATTTTTGAACCTTCAGTAACAATAGAATTATCTGCCCCATCAAACCGGACAATACCACTGTTTTCCAAAACAGCCCCTTTCTCCAAATAAATTCCGGTACCATCTGCAGCTCCGGTAACCGTAATCTCACCGCTATTATCTATTCTGGCGCCGCTTTCCGCATAAATTCCATAAGCTGTTCCGCCGATTGCACTACTCGGTTTATGCAAAACGCCTTCATCGGTATAATCTCCTCTATAAATGTTTATTTTTCCGCTGTTATAAACATCTACATTATTATCCGCATAAATACCAACTGCAGTACCATCTCCCATATTATTAATATTAATTTCACCGGAATTGACAATCCATCCGCCATAACCGGCTCGCATACCGGTTGCTACACCATTTCCACTATTAACAATATTGATAACACCTTTAGAACCTTTACCATCAATTCCATGAACGCTTTCATTAGAAACTACCGGACGAACTTCACCGACATTCCCTTCATATGGTTCACTGGAAAACATACCGTAGACATTGCCATTACCATAATTGACGATATTGATTGTTCCTTTTGCCGTACCTGTTGCTTGCAACGGAAATTCGCATTTTTCACCAACTGCAATTGTCCCTATCGGACATTTATCCAAAACACACTCATTTCCAACTTTTTTAAAATACTTCGGACAAGTAATCGGCACACACTTTAAACTTTCGTTATCATTTCTTTGTCCGTCAGGGCATCCGCCTCTGCTACGACACTCATTCCCCGCAACATATTGTGTTGCATCACATTTTAAAGCCTGACAAGTTCCACTCACATTATGGAACCCCTCAGGGCAACCTCTATCAACCACTGTATTAAACAGTTGTTCTCCTCCCTGCATTCCGTAAACATTACCATTTCCGATATTTCGGATATTTATATTACCGATAACCTCATCTCCACCGGAAGAATATGCATTATGTGAAAACCAACTGATAAGATGCGGATCACCCCCTGCACCCGCTCCGGGAATATTGTCCTTACTTACCATAAGACCATAAACTTCCCCATCCCCTAAACTATTAATATTAATATCACCTCTAACTTTATGAGAAAAAAACGGCGAAACCGCATTTGCCGCAGCTGCATATCCTCCGACACCATAAATATTCCCCTTACTCGTAATATTTATAACTCCCGTTGCCTCACCACCTGTTGAACCATATGCATTATATGCTCGCGCATCACCAAAAAGCCCAAAAACATTTCCGGTTCCATCATTATTAATTGTAATATTACCGAAGGCTCTACCGCGTTGTAGACCGACAGCATTAATGGCCTCCTTATACTCTTTGACATTTACACGCGAAAACACCCCATAAACATCACCCGAACCTTGATTATTAATAATCAAATTTCCCGTACCTTCCGGCTTAGAATTTTCAATTCCCTCATTTTCTCCTACAACATAAGCATTAGAGACATTACCTTTACCAAATATTCCGTATCCGTCACCATTTCCCTTATTATTTAAATTGATTGTGGACTGATCATCCGGATATTTAGGAGACGAATAAAGATTGTAAACATTTTCCTTTTCAGAATTAATGCCATAAACATCGTCATCATTTTGATTATCAATATCTAATCCGTCATCTGCCACACACAAATTCCCCACCAAATGTGTATTTTGCGGACAAATAATCGGTTGGCATCCGCCGTTTTCATATCTCGTACCGGTCGGACATTGAGGATTATCTACACAAGTATCACCTTCCAAATGTTGTCCGTCCGGACAAACTATCGCTACGCAATCATTACCGACAAGTGTCGTACCGGGGGCACACTTAATCGGTACAC
>SAMEA104404106__coassemble_416_pt1 | contig 45369 bp, 42 predicted proteins | sample SAMEA104404106__metabat2_high_PE_033 | metagenome-assembled genome bin SAMEA104404106 (sample SAMEA104404106) | Balaenoptera acutorostrata
AATCCAGACCAGCTTGTGCAAACGTCATTGCCCAATCTCTGGCACCGGCATAAAATTCATGATTTCCAAGTGTAATATAACGTCCATAAGGTGCTTTTAATTTTTTCAATTCATTCATTTGATGGTATAATTTTGCCGGATAATTATCTATAATATCCCCAACCATCACAATAGCATCAGGATGTAATCCATTTACACGATCAACCAACTTTTTTACCTTTTGCGGAGATACGTTTACATCAATATGTGTATCTGCTAACATCACAACTTTGGTCGGCTTTTTAATTTTTTGAGATACGATATCATAGGTTTTCAGAACCGGTTCTTTCGTCCCTTCATACACCCCGTATCCACATAGCAAAACACAAAGGACTATTGTTCCTAAATTAAGTTTGAGCAACAGTTCCGGATTATCCATGCTTTCCATCGGTAAACGACGAATCGCGGTAATCAGCATCCATATCGTATCTCGAACAAAACTGATCACAAACAATAAGGCAACAAATACCCAAAGAATATATAAAATATCTGATAATGTTAACAGCCACTTCGCAACATCGGAATGTCGGATAATGTGACTGATGAATGGAGCACTCCACCCAATCAGTAAGAATAAGAGTAAACAGATTTTTATTCCCCAACCGTATTCGCCGTAGCCGACATAGGTTTTATAAGTTATTGCTATTACTGCGACTGCAACAATCAAAAATGCGATAATTGATGCCATGTAAATCCTCCCTCTTATCTTAATAATTATAATTTTATTTTATGCTTCTTCTGCTTTTTTAACCGTTGTACGACGCCGACGAACGACACGTTTGGGCTTTACTTCTTCGTTTGCAGCTTCGGGTTCTTCAGAAACTTCTACAACTTGAAAACTCTTGACCGGCGTGTCATTTGCAGGCAAAGTTTCAACATAGCCATTTGCTTCGGCAACAGCTTCTACCGGTTCGCTTACATTTGTATTTTCAGAAGCGGACTCCGTTGTATTTCCCTCTGTTTCTTCGTTTTCTTCTGATACGTTACCTTCTACACGATTTGAGTTATCATAGCGATTTTGGCGGCGTTCATTAATTTCTGTCACTATCTTACGGTAATGTTCGGCATACTGACGATAAACTTCCATTTCAACATAGTTTCCATAACTTTGTTGTTCTTTTGCCAAGTCATTATACTTACGAATTAAATCTAAAGCAGTCCCGTTTATTTTTCCGGCAATACTCACACTGTCAAACTTGTAGTTTAAGGTATAACCACTGTTATTCCCACTACGGTATCTATTATTTTGTTTTTTCATATATCCCTACAATCTAGATAAATTTTCTCTATCTTTTTCTTCTAAAATTAAAAAAGGATCTTTGTACGACCTCTCATAAACCGCGTACATAATACGAGTGATTATAATAACGGTTATATTTTTATTTGCAACTTATTTTTTTAAAATAACGCACCGTTTTATTCCGGATAAATCACTTTTTATTGCAACCTCGCTTAAACCAAATGAAACAAATATTCGGCTAATTTCTTCGGCCTGTCCGTATCCGGCTTCAAGAAAAATATAACCGTTTGTTTTTAATATATTAGGAACAAGCTTTGCTATATCTTTATAACATTTATATCCGTCTTTTCCACCATCTAATGCTACTATCGGGTCATTATCTTTTACTTCTTTTTCAAGAGTTAAAATTTCTGCACTCGGTATATATGGCGGATTTGAAACAATAATATCATACTTTTGATCAGAAAAATCTATGTCATTCCAACTCTCGTTAATAAACTCAACTCTATCAGCAACGGCTAAATTCACGGCATTTTCTGACGCCACTTTCAATGCCGCTTCTGATATATCTACACCTGTTCCTTTGGCTTTTTGACATTCTTTCAGGAGTGAAAGTAAAATACAACCGCTACCGGTACCTAAATCTAATATTGTTTGGGGCTTATTCTTGTCTACTGCCGACAAAGCGCTTTCCAGCAGAATTTCCGTATCCGGTCGGGGGGATAAGACATCTTTAGTTACTTTGAAGGTATATTTATAAAATTCCCTAAATCCTAATATTTTATCCATCGGCTCATGGTTAATTCTACGTTTCATTATTTCTTTAGCTTTTTCATTTTCACTTGCAGTATATGTCGGGTAATTCGGAGCGGCATATCGTAATATAATCTCTGCTTCCATTCGCGGAGAAGTTATCCCTCCGTTCCACAGACCTTCTATTAATTCTTCGCGTAAACTCATTATGCTGCCATTTTCTTTTTTACTTCTGCCGATAATTTTTCAAAAGCTTTCTTTTCTATCTGGCGAACACGCTCACGACTAATATTAAAATAATCCCCTATATCTTCTAAAGTACTCGGATTATCTGTCAACATCCGATTTTTGATAATATATTGTTCCCGTTCATCCAATGTCTTTAAGCATTGTGCTAAAATCTTAGTTTTATATGCTTGCTCCTGACGTGCAGAAACACGCGCTTCTACATTTTGCGTACCGTCAACGATCATATCTAATTTTTCGCGACCGTCTTCGTCATCTCCGATACTCACATTTAGTGAACTATCGCCTCCGATACGACGGTTCATCTCTGTTACATCCCGCTCATCTACCATTAACTCATGTGCAATTTTTTTGACAACCGTCGGTTCTAATTCTTTATTTTCATACAGTCCTAATCTAGCTTTTATACGACTTAAATTATAAAATAATTTCTTTTGTGCCGCAACCGTTCCAATTTTCACCAAAGACCATGAACGCAAAACATAATCGTTAATCGCGGCCTTAATCCACCAAATAGCATAGGTCGCCAAACGAACTTTTTTGTTCATATCAAATTTTTTAACCGCTTGCATCAATCCTAAATTTGCTTCTGAAATAACATCTGAAATCGGTAATCCGTAACGACGATAAGTTAAGGCAATTTTTGCCGCCAGACGCAAGTGTGAGGTTATTAATTTTTGTGCGGCAACCAAATCTCCTTTGGTTTGAAAATCCTCTATCAGCTGTTTTTCTTCTTCTTCCGTTAGCATCGGAAACTGTTTTATACGTTCTAAATAGCCATATATACCATTTTCCTCAACCACCATAGGTAATTGAGGCTTACTTTTTACAACAACTAAATCTTTATGCTCACTCATATTTTCCTCATTATCTTAATATGTAAGATTTCTTATTGTCTTTAGCAAGTAGGTTACTCGTAAATAAAAGATATATTTTCTGTCGGATCCGGAATGTCGGAAGCTTGTTTCAAATTTATAACATAAATTTTCCACCCTTTTGCTGCCGGATGATAGAGAATATATAAATCCTTCGCTTCGGGATAGCGACTTTGATTTTTACACAAACGCATATTTTCTTCTATAATACCATCGTTCATTTTCAAGGTAATAATAATATCCGATATCGGACGTTTTTGTTCTGTTTTATAATTAGCTATGTTCTCTTCCTGAAATTCAGCTAAACGATTTTGTAAAAAGTAACGACGGCGACGAAACTTCATCGAACTGCTCTTGGTTTGGCTGAAGTATTCTTTGATATATTGTTTCGTCTTTTCCATGAGTTTTTCATCATTACAAGCAGGTAATGGTAAAATATTCTTTTCTATTTCTCTAACAACTACTAAATCCGGTGTTTTTTCCGTAGCAGTTGCTCCGTTCGGATAAAGCAAAGACAAACTCAAGAAAAAGACTGGCAATATATGCATTTATTTCTCCTAGAAGTTAAGAGATTTCGGCGTACGCGGAAACGGAATAACATCGCGAATATTCGCAATTCCCGTCAATAACATCATCATACGTTCAAAACCCAAACCAAATCCGGCATGCGGAACAGAACCATATTTACGCGAATCCAGATACCATGAATAATCTTCTAAACGCATTCCTAAATCTGTAATCCGTGTTTTTAATAATTCGTATCTTTCTTCTCTTTGTGATCCGCCGATTAATTCACCAATTCTCGGGACTAAAACATCCATAGCCGCTACTGTCTTATTATCTTCGTTCATGCGCATATAAAATGCTTTGATTTCTTTCGGATAATCTCTGACAATTACCGGACGTTTGAAATGTTCTTCAGCCAAGAATCTTTCATGTTCGGTTTGTAAATCAATTCCATATTCGGGTTCATATTCAAATTTCTTGCCGGATTTTTTCATAATCTCAATTGCTTCGGTATAAGTAACCCGCGCAAAACGATTATTTTTTATGTTGTTTAGGGTATCCATTAAGGTCGGATCAATATATTTAGCAAACAATGCAATATCATCCGGACAATTTTCCATAACATCCGTTACGCAAAAACGAACCATATCTTCAGCTAAATCCATATCATCCGTCAAATCCGCAAATGCCATTTCCGGTTCAATCATCCAAAATTCGGCAGCGTGGCGTTGGGTATTTGAATTTTCGGCTCTGAATGTCGGGCCAAAAGTATAAATATCACCAAGTGCACATGCATACATTTCCCCGTTCAACTGTCCTGAAACCGTCAAGTGAGCCGGTTTACCAAAGAAATCTTCCCCATAGTTAATTTCTCCATTCGGTAAACGAGGCGGATTTTTCAAATCTAAGGTAGTTACCTGAAACATCTCGCCAGCACCTTCGCAATCCGAACCGGTGATTAACGGTGTATGAACATACTTAAACCCTCTTTCCTGAAAGAATTTATGGATTGCATAGGACAATGCCGAACGAACACGGAAAGCTGCTCCGTATTTGTTTGAACGCGGGCGCAAGTGTGCAATTGTACGCAAATATTCATCCGTGTGTCTTTTCTTTTGGAGCGGAAAATCATCCGGTGCAATACTGTATATCTCTACATTCTCTGCTACAACTTCGTATTTTTGATTACCGCCTTGAGATTCCACTAATGAGCCGGTTACTGCAACCGATGATCCTGTTGATAAACCTTTTATTTCATTATAATTAGGGAGATTATTTTTAGCAATGATTTGTAAATTTTTCAAGCAAGAGCCGTCATTAATCTCAATAAAAGAAAAATCTTTGGCATCTCGACGTGTTCTTACCCAACCTTTAGCTAAAACTTGTTCTTTTACAGTTTCAGAGGCCAGCAAATCAATAATTTTTGTTCTTCTTAACATTTTAAATAAATCCCCATTATTAATATTGTTTTTAAAGCTTTGTGAAGTGTAGTTCATTTTGTTTTAAAAGTAAACACCTTTATCTAATATTATTTTTAGACTACTTTTTTCTAAAAAAAAAATGCTGTCCGATTAAAGACAGCATTCTGTGTTTTATATCATATAGCGAGATAAACTCACTAAATAAATGTATATATAAAATGCGATAAATTTGTACAATAATTCCCATGTCAACAAATTTGAGCCGTCAGATAAAAACTGCAATATAATTGCCGTCAAAATTGCTATAACCAAAAAGAAACTCCGATGGTATCTTTTCTTACCGATTATCAGACATGAAGCAACTGCAACGCATCCCAAGTACGGATTAAGCATTGCTCCGATGATATGTTGTACAGGAAGTGTTATTTCCGACAGAGATATCATATACGACACCAATATCGTCCAGAGTAAAATAACAAATAATCTAAAACTTAATTTCTTAGACATCTTTCACCTGTTATTTATTTACCGTTTTCTTTTTAACAGATGTTTTCCTTGTTCCAGATTTCGGGGCTGTTTTCTTCGGACTTACAGAGTTTTTCTTGGAGCTTATCTCTTTACCGACTGATGCTTTCTTAGTCGTAGATGATTTCTCTTTACTGTAAACATAAATATTTTCAGACACTCCATAAATTGAAGAAGCTATTTTTTTATCTTCATGCAGATGATAAAGCGGAAACATTTCTGAAATGACAACACAACTGTCTTTAATTTCTTTTGATAATTTCTTACCTAACGGTTCTCCGGTTACCTTCAAAACATAACACATAATTAAATCCATTTCTTTATATGAATTTTTCATATAATCACCTTTGATGAATTTAATGTTTTTTAACCCATGAGCTTTGATTTTTCCCATAGTCAATGGGACGATATCCCACTCATATCCGATAAACTCGTGTTGCGGAAATTCTTTTGCCAAAGGTAAAAGTAATGCACCACTACCGCATCCCAAATCCGTTACTTTAAGTGTTTTGGTGGATTTAGATAAAACCTTGCGTGCTTCATCCAAAATATCTTCTTTAATTTGTCCGTAAGATGAGACAAACGGACCATATTTTCCACAACCGCATTTAATGTATGAATAAGCTTGATAAACCAAATATATTGCGGCGCCTAACCCGACTAAAAGAGCGACAATTACAACAAAGTACATTTTATTCTCCATATCTCTAAATGTATTGATTTCCTGATTATCTTTGTTATAACTAAAATTGTTTAAGAAATAATTTATAGGTAAAACGATGCGACAAAATTATAAAAAAATCACTTTTTTAACAGGTGCCGGAATCTCCGCAGAATCCGGTTTATCAACTTTTAGAAGTGAAGACGGCTTATGGAACAAGCATCGAGTAGAAGATGTTGCCACGATTGAAGCCTATTATCGAAATCAGGATTATGTGCACGATTTTTATAATGATATGAAACCGGAACTTTGGAATGCGCGACCTAACAAAGCGCACTTAGCTATTACTAAATTACAACAAAATTATCCGGCAGAGGTTAATATTATCACACAAAATATTGATACCTTGCACGAAAAAGCCAAAAGTAAAAATGTTTTTCATATTCACGGGCAAATCAATCAAGCTGTTTGCATGAGTTGTGGTCAGGTTATGGAAAGTTGGGGCGATATTACATCTGAAACGGTTTGCCCTAACTGCGAAGTCATGGGAATGATGAAACCCAATATTGTCTTTTTCGGCGAAAATTTACTTTGTATGAGTAGAGTAGAAGAGCTCTTAAAAACTTCCGATTTGTTTATTTCCGTCGGCACTTCCGGTCTTGTTTTTCCGGCGGCAAGCTTTGCGCAAACTGCAAAATATTATGGTGCGGACACGGTAGAATTCAACTTAGAAGCAACTTCAAACAACATTTTTTTTGACAAGCATATTATGGGGAAAGCCGGTGATACTCTCCCTAAATTTATAGATGAATTATTGCTAACTATTGAGGACAAAAAGCCTTTATAGCCTGACGTTCAGCTTCGGGGCTTAAAATATCGTGTTGCGTAATTAATTGAACACGCTGACAAAGTGCCAATTTATAAAATAAATTTTCATCGTGTGCAAAAAAATGTTTACCGATATTTTTACGAATTTGTATATCGCTTTCCTCAAATTTAGTTTTATAGTATTTTTTATTTTTTCTATTAGTTCTGTACAGTTTATCAGAAATTACAGCAAATTTAGCGCCTAGAAACAACATATCTATCCAATAATTCCAATCCTCGGAAGAATGTAAGGTTTCATCATATTTAATCCTGTGCTGAGCCGCAAACTCGCGTCTATACATCATACTGGCATTATTTAATACATTAATGTACAATAATTCCCAGGCGATTTCATCTCTATCAAGCGGTATTGCATCATGACCATCAATCTGAGTGGCAACCCCTGTTATTTCCGGATGACTATTCAGATATTCCACTTGTTTTTCCATACGTGTCGGAAAGCTATAGTCATCATCATCCATTATCATAATATATTCCCCGCGAGCCAATGACATCGCCGATTTCTGGAATATGATATCCCTTTATTTTCAGGATTTTTATAATAACGGATGCGTCGGTCTTTGTATTTATTCACTACTTCATCCGTATTATCCGTTGATCCGTCATTTATGATGACAAATTCAAAATCTGTATAGGTTTGAGACAAGATACTATCTATAGCTTGAGGTAACATATCTGCACGTTGGTATGTCAGCATCAAAACAGATACTTTGGGGTTCCTAAAATAGGAACACCCTCCGAACATAATACCACATAAGGAACAAAAAAATAAAACTTTTTTTATCATCTCAACTTATTGAGCTATAACGCGCGCCGGATTTCCATATAGTACCAAGCACCTTTGTCCGACGTTCAGTGGAGCACCTTCACCTTGTGTAATACTGATAACTCGACCATCATCCAGACGTAAAATATATTCTAATCCTGTTTGTCCGGTCATACCTTTTTCTGCCATTTCTCCGACTAATCCTCCGATTAAAGCCCCACCGACGGCTCCAAGAGCATTCGTTGCATCGCCATGACCAATAGTAGAACCGGCTATTCCTCCGGCAACACCACCTAATAAGGTACCTTTTCCGGTATTATCATTTACATTGACAGCTCGCACACTCATAACTGTGCATTGAGCCACAGATGAAATTCTTCCGGTTGAATTTGTAGAATAATGGTTAGAATTTATATCTTCTGCACAAGCGCTTAACATTAATGGCAAAGCCAGCAAACTTAAAAATTTCTTCATTTTATTTCTCCCAAAAAATCTATTTTGTATGCTATTCTTTTTTTACTCTTTGTCAACCGATTTCATCTTTTTGTAGTCTGTGTCGAACAGTACTCATTCTTTTTATTGTTGATAAAATTTTCTGACAGGATATTTTGAGTTTCCAACAGTTTTATTTTTTGACATTCATCTGCATTTAAGTATATTTCCGGTTTTTCAGGTTCAATTAAATTTCCGATATACGTGTTGATCATTTGGTGAAGTTTCACGCCATCTCCGGAATAATATTTTGCATTCTTAGTGCGACATACCAGTATATCCTCATCAATTGCTCCGAATTTAGCTCCTGCAAACCAGAAATCTATCCAAAACTTTCTATCTTCCCAGGCAGAAAGTTTCTCATCATACTGAATATTATGTTTGCGAGCAAAATTGCGGCGATACATTACATTTCCGTTACCAAAACTATTATAATTTAATAACCCATAAGCCAAAGTATCATGATTATTGATTATCCGATAAAAGCCGACAATTTGCCCTGTAACGGCGGCTACATCAGGATGTTCATCTAAATACTGTACTTGTTTTTCCATGCGCACAGGAAGACTAACATCATCATCATCCATTATCATAATATATTTGCCTCGTGCCAGATCCGCGGCACGATTACGAGAATATGATATCCCCATATTTTTCGGGTTTTTATAATAACGAATACGTTTATCATGATACTTTGCAACGACTGCGTCCGTATTATCCGTTGAACCATCGTTTAAGATAATAAATTCAAAATCGGGATATGTCTGTGTTAAGATGCTATCCATTGATTGCGTCAAATAAGAGGCGCGCTGATATGTTAACATCACAACAGAAACTTTTGGAATATCCAAATATCTTTTTAAGACGCATGTCGCACATCCTATCACTACGACTGTGATTATTATCCATATTTTTTTCATCATCCCTCTCTTTTAATACAGATTCATCTATTCATATTTTTTGTATTCTGTCAATCATCAAAAAAGGAGATCCATTTTTGAATCTCCTTTTTGATATTTTATCTTTCAAAAAATTATGCAGTTTTTTGACCTAATTGAGCAGCAACTTCTGATGCAAAATCTTCGTCTTTCTTTTGTAAACCTTCACCTAATTTATAGAAAATAAATCCGCTGAGTTTAACTTCTGCATTGTTTTCTTTAGCAAAATCTGCGATAACGGTTTTAACCTTTTTATCCGGATCCATAATGTATGCTTGTTCTTCAAGAACAACCTCTTCATAATATTTACGGATACGACCTTCAACCATTTTCTCTACAATGTTTGCAGGTTTGCCGGATGCCAAAGCTTGTTCGCTAAAAATTGCCTTTTCGCGTTCAACAGCTTCTGCCGGTACATCTGCGATAGTCATAGCAATCGGAGCATCTGCTGCGATGTGCATTGCGATGTGTTTACCTAATTCTTGCATTTTTGCTTTATCAGCATTTCCTTCAAGAGCTACCAACACACCGATTTTACCTAAATTTTCACGAACTGCATTGTGCATATATGATGCAACAACACCGTTTTCTGCGCTTAAATATGCGCAACGGCGCAAGTTCATATTTTCACCAATTTTTGCAATCAATGCGGTTAATACAGAACCCATATCTTCTGAATTTTCAGGGCTTTTATATGCTTTTAATGCTTCCATTTCACCTTTTGTTGCATATGCTGCTTTTGCTGAGCTTTCAACAAAGTTTTGGAAAATTTCATTTTTTGCAACGAAGTCTGTTTCGGAGTTAACTTCGATTACTGCTCCGGCATTGCCTTCTACATACAAAGATACTAAACCTTCTGCCGCAATACGGCTGGCTTTTTTAGCTGCGGTTGCCAAACCTTTTGTACGCAACCAGTCAATAGCTTCTTCCATATTTCCGTTAGTTTGAACAAGTGCCTTTTTGCAATCAAGCATCCCTGCACCAGAGGTTTCTCTTAAACTTTTTACCAGAGCTGCGGTAATTTCAGCCATTATTTTTCCCCTTGTTTGATATTATAAAACAACACGATCAGGCGGTAACCCTTGCTACCGCCCTTTCATTTTTTACCTATTAAGCGTTTGCTACGTCTTCGGTTTCTGCTTCCACAACAGGAGCATCAACTTTTACACCTTGTGCAGCCATTTCTGCTTGCATTCCGTCTAATACTGCAGAAGATATTAAATCACAGTATAATTGGATTGCACGAATTGCATCGTCATTGCCCGGTACAGGGTAATCTACATCGTTCGGATTAGCATTAGTATCAGTAATTCCGATTACAGGAATACCTAACTTTTTAGCTTCTTTGATTGCCAAAGATTCTTTCGGTGTATCAATAACGAATAACAAATCCGGTTGTCCGCCCATATTTTTAATACCATCTAAAGACAATGCTAATTTATCTTGTTCTTTTTTGATATTTTGCATTTCTTTTTTGGTGTAACCTTCATAGGCATTTTTTTCTTCCATATCGTTTAATTTTACCAAACGATTGATGGATTTATTTACTGTTTTCCAGTTGGTAAGCATTCCGCCCAACCAACGATAGTTAACGTAATATTGACCGCATCTCTCAGCACTTTCTTTAACGATTTCTTGTGCTTGACGTTTTGTTGCTACAAACAAAACTTTGCCGCCTTTAGAAGCTACATCACGAGCTACATTCAATGCTGTATAAAGCATCGGGTAAGTCTTTTGCAAGTCAATGATATGTACGTTATCTTTTTTGCCGTAAATGTACGGAGCCATTTGAGGGTTCCAACGACGAGCGTGGTGACCAAAGTGTACGCCTGCTTCTACAAGCTGACGCAATGTAAATGTTGGTAATGACATTTTTTATTTCCTTATTTTCCGGTTAAACCTCCGCAAGTTATTCGGCTTAATATAATTAAGCACCGGAGCGTGAAGTTTTATCATTTTATAAAACCGACGCCTTACTTGCGTGTGAATTATGAATACAAACCATTTTGTATTCGCACCATGTTATAACCGTAAAAGTTTTATTTTGCAACCTTTTTTTAGGGTTTTGGATAAAAAAAAATCGCTTTTTCCCCAAACGGAGAAAAATGCGATTTTCTTTAAGAGTTCATTAAGCCTTATCAACGAAACTTTTCGTTAATATATTGTTTAATTTCTGATTTAGACCCTCCGTGTAGTTCCGCCAAGCTGAAAAAACTGTATACAAACTGCATAGAAGGTTTTTCGGCACTTCCGTAATTTTGTATATCTTCCATGATTTGATATGCTATCTGCAATACCACATGTATATTCTCGCCCCACATCTTGTTAATGTGTTCTTTGGGCATTGAGAATAGGGCATCCAGCGCCTCAATATCATGGGTCTTCGCAAAAATTGAAAGGAAATTATGTTTAATTACCTTTTCATATTTTTGGTAGTACGGGCAGAACTCAATTAAATCTGTTACAATCTGTGGAATTGCATCACACTTAATTTCACCCTCACCTTCAGACACCCAAATATATGGATCTTCTGAACATTCCTCCGTATTCTGCGCTCTTTTGTACAGTGCAACAATTCTAGACTCTGCCGGACGCCAACCACACATAGGACAGGAATTTTCTTTACTCTCTTCCGCTGTGTAATAGGCAATACAGTCTTTTTCCTTAAAGTTTTTTACGGCTTCCGTCGGAAAGCTTATTTTTTCGTTTCTTCCGGCTTCTGTTCGTACATCACACATGTTTCCATTAATTTTTTTAATGAAAACTATTCTAGGTCCTCTACTCATAATTTTGTTTTTTTGTAAAATTAATAATATGTTTATAATCTCAAGCGTTTTGTTTATAACAAATATTTTGACAAAAATCAACTTATTTTTTCTATTTTTCGGAATGTTTCGGGTTTCTTGTTTAATACTATGAAATTTTACTTGTATTTCGGGATTTATTTTTATATGTTTTGGCAATATATGTAGATAATTGAGGATAAAATGAGCGATTTATTTGAAGCACCAAACACAGAAGTAAAAGAAGAATATTCCGCAAAAAATATTGAGGTCTTAGAAGGCTTGGAACCGGTCAGACATCGTCCCGGTATGTATATCGGGGGTACAGATGAACAAGCTTTGCACCATTTAGTCGCTGAAGTTTTAGATAACTCTATGGATGAAGCCGTTGCCGGTTTTGCTAACCGAATTGAAATCACTCTGCATAAAGATTTATCTGTCACCATTACTGATAACGGACGCGGTATTCCGGTTGATGATCACCCGAAATATCCGGGAAAATCCGCGCTTGAAGTAATTTTGACGACCTTACACTCCGGCGGTAAATTCGGCGGGAATGTTTATAAAGTATCCGGCGGATTACATGGCGTCGGTTCTTCTGTGGTCAATGCCCTTTCTAAAAAATTGGTTGTTGAGGTTGCTCGTGATAAAAAGTTATATCGTCAGGAATATTCCTGCGGTAAACCGCTGACCCCCCTCGTTCTTGTCGGTAATGCTCCGAATCGACGCGGAACAAGCATGACTTTCTTGCCGGATGAAGATATTTTCGGAGCTGATAATAAATTCGTGCCGGCAAAAATTTATCGGATGGCGCGTTCTAAGGCGTTCCTCTTTAAAGGAATTAAAATCTTTTGGAAATGCGATCCGGAACTTTTGACAGATGCAGATAATATTCCGACAGAAACCGAATTTAACTTCCCGAACGGAATTTTGGATTTCTTGAATTACCAAATCGGAACAAGACAAACCATTAACCGCATCCCCTTTTCCGGTGAAGCAGAACTTGCTGATGATGAAGGCAAGGTAGAATGGGCTATCGCTTGGCCGGTCGATGAAAAAGGATTTTGCAACTCTTACTGTAATACGGTCATTACGCCACAAGGCGGAACACACGAGCAAGGTTTCAGAACCGCATTAATCAAGGGCTTAAAAGAATATGCCGATATGGCAAATATTAAAAAAGCTGCTGTTTCTACGGCAGAAGATTTTTTAAGCGATGCGGCTATTATGCTTTCCGTTTTTATCAGAGACCCTCAATTTCAAGGACAAACAAAAGATAAATTAACTTCTACCAAAGCTATCGGATTAGTAGAAAAAGCCGTAAAGGATTCTTTTGATCACTGGCTTTCTTCTGATAAGGAAAATGCCGATGCCCTGATTGATTATGTGGTCAGTCGCGCCGAATTACGCAAAAAGAGAAAAGAAGAAAAAGTACAAAACCGTAAATCTCCAACGAAAAGATTACGTCTCCCCGGTAAATTGGCAGATTGCTCAAAGGCTGCTGCCGAGGATACAGAAATATTTATTGTGGAAGGAGATTCCGCAGGCGGTTCAGCAAAACAAGGGCGCGACAGAACTACCCAAGCAATTTTGCCGTTGAGAGGTAAAATCCTTAATGTTGCCAGTGCCAGCATGGATAAAATTATGCAAAATAATGAAATCAAAGATATGACGGAAGCACTCGGTTGCGGAACAAAAGATAATTATAAAGAGGAAAAATTAAGATATGAAAAAATCATTATCATGACGGATGCCGATGTGGACGGTGCCCACATTACTTCATTATTAATGACATTTTTCTATCAATATATGCCGAAACTTATTGAAAACGGACACTTGTATATTGCAACTCCGCCACTTTATAAAATTGTCTTCGGCGGGAAAAATTATTACGCTCTTGATGATGAAGAAAAAGATAAAATCTTGAAAAAAATGCGTGCAAATCAAAAAGTTGAAATCAGCCGTTTTAAAGGTTTGGGTGAAATGAGCGCCTTACAACTAAAAGAAACAACTATGGATAAAAATAATCGTATGTTGTTACGTGTTGTTGTGCCGACGGCAAATACTGAAGAATCCAGAGATGAGGCTTTTGAAACCAGACGACAGGTTGAACGATTGATGGGTAAAGATCCTGAACCGCGTTTTAAATTTATCATTAGTCGGGCAAAATTTGCCGAAGATTTGGATATATAAATTCTTTTAACTCTCTCTTGAATTCCTAAAGCAAATGCTCATCTTATCGTTTGTTAATGATAAAGTTTGCTTTAAGTTTGACAGACAAACTTATATCTTATATCTTTCTATATCGGAGGGTTTGTGATGCGTCGTTGGATTTGGATTTTTTGTTTGCTTGTTTGGGCTTTGCCGGCTCAGGCTATCAGTCTGATTTCCGATGAAGAGACTGAAACATGGCTTTTTGATATTTTAACACCGATTTTTAAAGAAGCGAATCTCCCCCTCTCCCGCGATTATGTCCATATTGTTAAAGATGACAGTCTTAATGCCTTTGTCGGGGATAAAAATCACATGTTCGTGCATACGGGAACTTTAATTAAAGCGAAAAATGCAAATGAAATTGAGGGTGTTCTGGCTCATGAAACCGGACATATACTCGGGGGGCACCTTTTAAGAATGAAAATTCAAATGCAAGACTTAAATCGAGCAAGTTTGGCTTCCCTCTTGGCGGCTGCCGGTGCTGCTGCCGCAAGCGGTCGCGGTGATGCCGCAATCGCAGTGGTTCTCGGAACGCAGAGTTCCGCACTTAATGCGATGACTTCCTATCAGGTTACCGAAGAAAGAGCTGCTGACGAAACTGCCGTTATGTTACTGCACAAAAATAAAAAATCTGTTCAGGGTATTCGCAATTTTATGCAAAAGATTCAACATGAGAATCGCCTACAAGGTATTAATGAAAATCCATATTTCAGAACTCACCCGATTACGACAGAGAGAATAGCTTTTTTTGAAGATAACCTTAAGCGGGAAACTTCAGTTTTACCTGAGATTAAATCAGATGAACGTCTTAGACGCATTCAAGCTAAACTCTTTGCATATATTGAGCCTTTAGATAAAGTTTTGCGCCAATATCCGCTGACGGATACAAGCCTTACCGGAAATATTGCTCATACGGTGTATTTTATGAGACAACGCAAGCTTGAACAGGCCTTGAAGTACGCTGAGAAACTTATTAGACAAGAACCGAATAACCCGTATTTTTGGGAGCTTAAGGCACAAGCTTTATTTGAAAGCGGAAAGATAAAACAAGCCGTTGCGGCTTATGCCCAGACACTCAAACTTGCGCCGCAATCCGATTTGTTTAAATTAAGCTATACTGAAGCTGTTTTGGCCGCTGAGCCCTCAACCGAAGACTTAAAAAGACTTATTATTCTTTTAGAGCAAGCTAACCGTAAACACTCTTATCCGATTGCATTTCATTATTTGGGAAAAATCTATGCCACACTCGGACAAATCGCAATTTCGGATTATTATGCGGCAGAATACAATGCCGCACTCGGAGAAAATCACATTGCTCGGCGACAGTTGGATAAAGCTCTGAAGGCGCCATTAAGAGAAGATATAAGATTACGAGCAGAGGATTTGCGCGTTAAATTACATCAAGAAAATAGAAAGAAATCTTTATTTTGAGAGAATATGATGATTAAGAAACTATGTTTGATATCAATGTTAATTTTGAGCTCGCACTATTCACTATGTTGGGCTGACTATACGCAAGCCGTTATAAAATCCACGACCAATGCCAATGAAAAAAACATCGGAGATTATTGGATTGGGGAGGATTTTGCCGAGGGTTTACGCGCTCTGAATCTGCCGACTGAGACAGAATATCGGACAACTTATAAATCGTCTTATCCGACAGATAAAATTTTTAGTATTTACATGCGGGGCTATACTGATTTTATTCCTCCTTTCCCGAACGGATGTAATATTTTATATTCTTATTATCCGATGGCATATCATCCCTTTAACGAAAGTACTCCGATAAAAAAGGAAGTTCCTGATTTTTCAAATTTGGATGATGATTGGCAGAATTTTGACTTGCTGACGGTTGCTTCAATTTCTTATGTTAAGGAATTGCAAAAAAATAATATTGATGCTTTTTTTATTCCTCAGTTTACGAATCCTCAAAAATTTTATCCGAGCCCGAAAGATAATCTTAAATCTGATATTTTATTTGTTGGTTCTAATTGGCATGATCGGACAAGTTTAAGATATGCCTTAGAGAGTGGTTTTATAGTTGATATTTACGGGTATAATTGGAAAGGTATCGTCCCTGATGAGATGTATAAAGCTGATTATATTCCGAATACTGAATTAAACAGTTATTACAGTTCGGCCAAAATTGTCTTAAATGACCACCGCCCTGATATGAAAAAATTTGGGTTTGTTAATAATCGTATTTACGATGCAACGGCTGCAGGTGCCTTGGTTATTTCTGACTATATGCCCGAAATTGAACAATTTTACGGTGATAGTGTACCGATGTATAAAAATAAAGAAGAACTTAAAGAGCTGCTTACCTACTATTTGACACATGAAGACGAGCGATTAAAAAAAATCCAACAAGCCAGACAAATAACATTGGATAATTTTACTAATGTTGCTGTGGCTAAGAAAATGTTAAATTTGGTAAAAATTCATTGTCCAAAGACAGAATAAAATTGGATACATCAAGATAAAATTGCTTGCAAAATAAAATAGCACTGTTAATATTCCGAGTTATGAGAATAAGATTTATTAAAATTTCCGCCATGATGCGAATGAACATGTGTAATTGCTTATAAATTACGCAACTCGTCGGCGTGAAATTTGATAAAAGACTATTCGGCGGGGTATTCCCGCCATTTTTATTAACAATAAAGGATGTTAAAATGAAGAAATATATAACTACTCCGATTTATTACATTAATGGTGCACCGCATATCGGACACGCTTATACAACAATCTTGGGTGATGTTTTGAAAAAATTTGAAATGATGCGCGGTAACGAGGTTTTCTACACAACAGGAACGGATGAACATGGGCAAAAAAACCAAGCCAGCTGTCAAGAAAGTGGTATGGAGTTAAAAGATTTCTTGAAAATGCGTAGTGATAACTTTCGTAATTTGTTTGATAAAATGAATATTGATTATGATTTCTTCGTCAGAACCTCTACGGATGAACATAAAGCAGTTGTTACTGACGCTTTGAATTATATCTTCAAAAAAGGATTGGTTAAAAAGAAATCTTATGAAGGACTTTATTGTGAAGGATGTGAACAATTCAAAAAACCTTCTGATTTGGATGAGAGAGGATTTTGCCCTGACCACCAAAAAGCACCGAAACTCATTACAGAAGAAAATTATTTCTTCCCGTTGGAACAAGACAGACAATGGTTAATTGACTATATTAAATCGCATCCGGATTGGATTCAACCGAAAAGATTTGCCAAAGAAGTCTTGGGAATGTTGGCAGAGCCTTTGGATGATTTGTGTATTTCTCGTCCGAAAAACAGAGTATGGCTTGGTGTGGAACTTCCTTTTGACAGCGACTTCGTAACCTATATTTGGTTTGATGCTCTTATTAACTATATTTCCAGTTTGGGATGGAGCTCCGATAATTCTAAAAACGACGAATTCCATAAAACTTGGAGTTCTTGCACACACTTGCTCGCAAAAGATATTTTGAAAACGCACGCAGTTTACTGGCCGATTATGTTGAAAGCTCTCGGAATTGAGCCCCCGAAACATTTAATCGTGCACGGATATTGGTTGGGAGAAGGAAATATCAAAATGTCCAAATCTTTGGGAAATGTTGTTAATCCGTACGAAGTAATGGATATTATGGGGATTGAACCGTTGCGTTTCTACCTTTGCAATGCCATGTCTTTGACCGGTGATGCGCAAATTAGTATTGACCTGCTCAAACAAGGTTATAAACTCTTGGCAAATAATATCGGTAACTTACAAATGCGTGTGCTGAAAATGATTGCTAAAAATCTGGATGGAAAAGTTCCCTCTTCAGTTCACTTAAACGCTGAAGATAAAGCTATGTTAGAAAATATTGCTTCTACTTTTACCAGAATTTTCAAATACGGAGAGTGCTCTTTGGAATTAGTTTCCGAACTTTCTAACGAAATCTTAAAAGCCGGAGATATGGTTAATGCTTATTTTGCATCTAACGAACCTTGGGTATTAGCCAAAGATGAAAATCAAAAAGAGCGTTATGAAGCTGTTATTTATACAACTCTTGACGCATTAAGACTTATTGCAACCGCAGTTTATCCGTTTATGCCGACGATTTCTCAAAAAATCTTAAATTCGCTCGGTATCAATGAACCGGCTAAAGCTGAATTTGAGGCGATGAAATTAGCGGAAGGTGCACAAACTGTTGTCGGTGATCCGCTCTTTCCCTATATTGAAGCAAAAAAATAATCTGTTTTGTGCAATTAATATCGTCTTTAATGCTCTAACCCTTTGATTAGAGCATTATTTTTTGTTATGTAATAAATTGCAATAAATTATTAATCTTTTCTCATTTTAAATACTGGATTTAAATTTATTTTAATATATAGTGCATTGTTGAATGGTTATAGGAGTTATAGAATGATTTTTTGTGATATGGATGGCGTATTAGTGGATTTTAACGGAGCTTTCCAACGTAAATTCGGAATTGCCCCCAGTAGTTTGCCTCGTGAACAACTTTGGGAAAAAGTCTTAAATACAGAGAATTATTGGTGTAATCTTCCGAAAGCTAAAAATGCAGATAAACTTGTTGATTGCCTAAATAAATACGGATTTTGTATTCTGACCGGATTACCTGCTTATGGATACGACAAAGCCGAAAAAGAAAAACGCATTTGGTTAAAAGAAAATTATAACAAGGAATGTGATGTTATTTGCTGTTTGAGTAAAGATAAACAGAATTTCGGTAAAAAAAATGATATTCTTATTGATGATTTAGAGAAAAATATCCAACGTTGGGAAGAGATGGGCGGTATCGGAATCTTGCACACCTCGGCGGAGAATACCATAAAAAAATTAGAGGAATTGATTAAAAATGGATAATAAGGAAACTTTAAATAATTTATTAAATAAATCTTACCAATTGGTTGAATATCTCAATAGCATGAGATATGAAGACAGTATCCCCTTTACAGATCAAGAAATTGAAGAGATATTAGCTCAAGAAAACCTTGAAAGTGATGAAAATTATCTGCGTGCCATAGAGTCCTTTAAAGAACGCAATGCCTTTATGAAAGCCCCAAAATCTAAAAGATTTATTGTTTATTGGGGATATCCCGGAGCCGGAAAATCTTGCATGGCGGACAAGCTTATTGACAGATTCGGTAAAGAAGAAGATTGCCTCCCTTTTAATACCATTGATAAAGATCAACATCGTAATTTGTTCCCAAATCTTTTTAAGCATTTGAAAAACGGACATATTGACGAATGTGAAAAATTTGCCGATGTTACTATACGATATGTTAGAGAAATCTTGGATTTGTCCTTAAAGTTAGGTAATCGCTCCGTACTTTCTATTGGCTCTATGGGGGCAGGAAATGACTTTACGGATAACGCCCTGAAGGCGATTGATTATGGATACAGACCTTGTGCTGTCTATATGTCTGTTAATCCGGATATCGCTTATTTAAGTAATGTGTATCGTTGTTCTTCACTTTATGATAAAATTATTTTCCAAAATAAAGAACTCTATCCCAGACTCGTTTCTAATGAATATTTTAAACGCGTTGTGGATCAATTACCAAATATGATAGATCGCATTGACAGATTTCAGCAGGAACATAGTGATAATATTGATTTGATGGTTATTAATCGTAGCAATCAGGTCCTTTATGATTCGCGTCATCCGCATGAATTAAATGTTAAAGAGGCTATTTATTCCGAAGAAAATAGAGAACTTACTTCTGCTGATTTGATTACGCTTAATAAACAACTGACCTTTATTGAAAAAAATATGCGTTATCGTTATGAAAATAATGTCTATGCCCCATGTAAATCTGAAGTGGAAATTGCCAAAACCGCCGTTGCAAACATTATTAATCTCGTTAATACTCGTTGCTTGGATGGTCATATTATTGATGAAACGCCACATAATACTCCGGATAATTTGAAAGATATCCCTCCGTTTTTCGGAAAAGATATCGCGAACGATAGATAATTTTTTACCATAATGTATCTGTAAAATTTGCATGTGATTTTAATCATATGCGTGGTAGTACCTTTTCTTATAATCAAAATCACATTTAAGACGGCGATATTCCGGTTTTAGAATATACAGAACTTCTGAGTTTTGCAGCGGAACATAATATTTATTCACTAACTTTGCATCCGGAATATGAATATTGATATCTATTCCGCGCTCGGCTGCATATTTATCTTTATACGGGGCATTGTAGATTATTTGTGGTTTGTCGTTTTCTATAACTTTATTAATATCCATAATCGGATGAATACCTGCTTTTTCACCGATAACATCTATCTGACCAAGTAAATTCCAATAGTAATGCGGATCACGATTGTATAAATTATAAACCGAGCCGTCTCCGTTTAAGATGTAGTCACACGGCGTACTCATGCGAACAACTTCTTTATTGAGCGGACGATAAAAACGATTAATCCGCACGCCGATATTTCCCTGATACACATCCGGTTTATACATACATATCGCCAAACTGATACACAAAACATAAATAAAGGGAAAATGCTTGGTAAATACTTTTTGGGATAAAAATGTTGCCGCTAAGATTGACGATAACCCGATAAGCAAAAAGAAATAGTACGCAAAAGCCGAAAAGTAAAATCTTCGTTGCAAAAATTCACTTATCCATAAAATGAGAATAATTTTCAAGTAAATTGATGACTTGCGCCAACAAAAAATCATGGCACAAACACTACCTGCCAGGAGGAAATTTAACTCTTTCCAAAACATCCCAATACGCCGTTCTGCAAATATCTCAGGTATATATAGATTTGCCGTGAAATTTGAGTGATACCAGACGGCTAATATATTATAATGAGCCAGATACAAAACAAAAGCTAATGTCAACACCAAAGGCAAAACCAAAGCATACAACATATCTTCCAGTTTTATGCTCCCCTTATACAATAAATAAAAAGTTATTAATGCCAAAACGATTATCGGGAATAATATCTTTTGCAAAAACATAAACGAGCACCAAAATAAAACCATTGAGATGGCTAAATCTTTTTTCTTACTTGTTTTCAGGTAATTGAAATAATAATATAAACCGGCGAAAAAACTCGCTATCATAAAATTATCCGGTCGGAAATTAATATTTGCGACAACAGTGTATGGTGTCAAGGCGATTGCCGCGGCAATTATTCCGCCTTGTTTATTGCTCAAAAACTCAGCCGTGATTTTATAAAGGTAAAAATATCCGATAAAAGATGATGTTATGGCAAAACTAACAACTCCGGAGGTGATTACATTATCATCTAATCCGTGAGCATGTAATCCGACAAATGGTGCAAAAATAAACCATAACAGAGGATTATGATGCTGAAAAAAGTCTTTATATGGGACAAAATTTGCGTATACCAACCATGAAGAATGGATATGTTCTAAAGTATCTCCGCCTAAAGTATTTGTAAACCATGCCGCATATAAACAATAACCGTAGCCAAAGATTAAATGTGTCAGCAAAAATATTATCGGTATATTTTTATAGGCGGTTTTTATCATCTCTTTTATCCTTTATCAGGGAATATATACGATTTGTTTGAAAACATTTTCCATGAAAAACAATGAGACAAAACTTAACATAAATGCAATCAAAGGAGATGCAACCCACCCGGAACATAATTTCAAAACTAAGCTCCAGTGGATGCCTTTTCCCCCTTTTGCTAATCCGATACCGACAATCGCACCGATAACTGCTTGTGTACTGGAAACCGGAACTGCAGGAAGTGGCGGTAAATGCAGTGAAATTAAAAATTGTTCTAAACTTTCTGATGAAAACAGTATTAGTACTAATGATTGAGACAAAATTACAATCCATGCCACCATCGGGGAAAAAGTCAGAACATTTTTACCAACCGTGCGAATCGCCTTTTGAGAATATGTAAAGACCCCGACACCTGTAGCTATTGCACCCAACAGAAATAAAACCTGTTGTCCGCTTAAAGTAAATAAATTGCCGAATTGCAGCGGGGTAAATATTGATGAATCAACAAAAACACCGACCACATTTGCCATATTATTTGCCCCCAACGCAAAGCCACCTAATGCCGTCGTTAATATCATTCCGATACGAACGCCGAAATCTTGCCACAAAATATGAACTTTGCTGTGGCGCAATAATTTCTTTATAGTAAAATATAAACTGACGGCTATGACACCGGAGATTATCGGGCAGAAAACCCATGAGCCACAAATTCCGGCCAGAGTTTCTGTGTTTGTCGGACGATGATTATAAACATTCCACCCGATAATTCCGCCGACTATTGCTTGCGAAATAGAAACGCTGATGCCTGATTTTAACATCAAAAAGACAGTTAAAGCAGACGACAATGAAACAGTGAAAGCTGCCGGTAAGGTGTTTACTTCGCCCAAAGCATTTAATGTATCGGAAGTATTTTGACCGCTGATGACCGAACCAAGTACAATAAAAACGCTGGCGATTGTCGCTGCGGTTGTAAAACGCAACATTTTTGTTCCGACAGCTGTCCCGAAAATGTTTGAGGCATCATTTGCACCTAAAGACCATCCCAGAAATAATCCGCTTGATAGAAAGAATAAATATTCAAACATAGACTATATTTCCCGTTTAATTGCAAATATCAAAAGAGAATCTATACAATCCTCAGCCAAATCCGCAATATCAGCAACTTCTTCTACAAAGTTATTGATTTGCATTTTTTGAGCCAATTCCAACTCCGAATCAAAAACCGCTTTTCTTAATTTTGCCGATGTCTTATCACTCTGGTGTTCCAACAAATATACTTTTTGAGCATAGTCGCGCAACGTAGATATATCCCGAAAAAACGAACGCGACGAAATCGCCATATTTTCGGCACATTCTGAAACTTCTCGCACTAATTTTTGCAATTGTTTGTGATAAATCTCCGGAATATCAGGTTGTTCTATATAAAATTTATGAGCTACTTCATCAAACAAATTCACAACTCTATCCAGATTTTCGACCAACTGCAATATATTACCTCGTAAATCCGGTATCAAATTTTGCTCATACAATTTGCTTTCTATATCACGACGCAATACATCCGATACATGCTCAATACTCTTAATTTTTTTACTGGTTTGACGGTAATTATCACTTCGTTTTTCGCTCAGATAAATATCAACGGCCTCTTTGAAAACCATTGTCATTTCAATAATTTTATCATGCAGATTATCTATGTTATGTTCCAAATCACGGGTACGCGAAAATAATGACATTTTTACATTAAACATGAGTTTTATTTTTCCTTGCAAATTTATTTATAAGAATCGTTATTAATACTTGATATAACATATTTTACATTATGGCTTTTATTTTGGACAGGTTGTCAACATTTTTTTATTTTTACTTGATTTTATTTTTTTATTTAGTACCTTTTATTCGTTAAATAAATGTTTTTTAAGGATGATATTATGCAAAAAGATAACATTATTACTTTATTGCTTTCTGTTATTTCCAGTGTTGTTGTTTCTGTTTTGTTGACCGCTGCTATTACAAACGGTCATACCAATACAGTTGTTCAATCTGCTGATGAAGCAACAGAAGCTGCTCCGAAAAATCTTGATAAAGCAATTGAGGATTTTCTTATGGCCAATCCTGAGAAAATTCAAGAGGCTCTTAATTTAGCTGCTCAAAAAGAACAAGAAGCTGCTCAAAAGAGAATTTCTGAGCTTTATGTTAAACATTGGGAAGAATTGAAAAATAACAAACATGCTCCTTTTGTCGGGCCGAAAAATGCTAAAATTACGATTGTTGAATTTTATGATTTCAACTGCGGTTACTGCAAACGTTTAGCTCCTGAATTGATGAAAGTTATTAAAGCAAATCCGGATGTTAAGTTTGTATTCAAACCGGTTACTTTCTTGGGTTCTATGCCGATTGCTAAGGCTGCTATGGCTGCAAATGCTAAAGGTAAATTCTTACCGATGTATGAAGCTTTATTAACTCACGAAGGTCGTGTTGACAATAAAGTTATTGAAGATACATTCAAAAAATTGGGTCTTAATGTTGCTGAAATGAAAAAATTGATGGAAAGTGATGAAGTTTCTACTGCTTTGAGAGAAATTTCCACCTTGTCCGAGAAAATTCAAATCAGAGGTGTGCCGACTTTGATTATTAACGGAAAGCCGTTACAATCTATTGATCAAGGTCCTATCCAAGCTGCAATTGATGAATTGAAATAATTTCTTTTCAAGCAGATTTATACACCGATAATAGAGGAAACTTTATTATCGGTGTTTTTTATTGTTTTCAAAAAAATGTTGCAATAAACAGTTTTACTGTTAAATTATCAATGTTGTTATTATTTTTTTTTACAGAGGGATAAAAGATGAAATCAGTTATGAAGTTGTTGGGCATTATTGTCCTGTCCGCATTAACTGCAGCGGCAGTTATATTTGCTTGGGAAAAATGTCCGAAGCATCAGGCAGAAAAGGATGCTCATGTTACGGAATTGGTACATAAATATATATCAACCCATCCTAATCAAATTTTGGAAGTTGTAGCAAAAAGTGAAAACTTCGGAAATACAATCAAAAATTTTGCAAATATTGATGATGAAAAATTAAAACAAAAAATTAATGATATTTTAGAAAGTAATCAACATATGTTGGAAGTATATGTTGACAATAATACGGATGCAATTGCGCAAAAAATTGTAGAAAGCGGAAAATTGGAACTGCCTCAGAAATCGGAAGAAGTGAAGGTTGAACCTGAAAATAATCCGAACCAAGTATATATTGATCATTGGGATGAATTGAAAAATCATAAGGCTATGCCTTTTGTCGGCCCCGAAAATGCGAAAGTAACCGTTGTTGAATTTTATGATTTTGCTTGCGGTCACTGTAAAGCTTTGGCGCCGATTATGGAGAGATTGATTAAATCTAATCCGGATGTAAAATTTGTCTTTGCACCATTATACTTCATGAGCCCTCATTCTCCGTATGCGGCAAAAGCTGCATTGGCTGCCCATAAAAAGGGTAAGTTCCTCGGCGTATACGAAGGTCTTTTAACTCTACCCACACTTGATGAAAAGAGTATTGAGCAAATCTTAACGGATGAAGGTCTGAATGTTGATGAAATCAAAAAAATGGCAGAAGAAAAAGAAATTCGTCGTGGTATTCAAGATATTGATTCCCTGTCCCAGGTTTTGGGTATTAACGGCGTGCCGGTACTTTTGATTAACGGCGAGAACTTTTATGGTCGTTCTTTAGAAGATTTACAAAACAAACTGAATAGTTTGAAATAATCAAAAAAAAGCCCTCTTTATTGAGGGCTTTTTTAATTTCGGATTTGGTTTCAAATGATGACCTCGTTGGTCTCGGGATAGATACTGATGTATCTGCCGTCATAATCCTGTTCAAACTTACGCGTTTTCGGATTGAATTTGTATATAAAGCACAATTTGTTCAGGCTATCATAAATATCCAAAATCTCATCCGTTTGATGATAAAATTCGTTCGGAATATCCGCTGTCTGCTTATACACCACTTCCCCGTCATTCTCACATCGCTCTAATACTATCGTATGATGTCCGCGCTTGAAGATAATAATCGGTGCTGAAATACAACTGTCTATTACTTCACAATCATATTCATTATAAACTCCATGCAAAAAATATTTGCCCTCATTGTATAACAAAAAATATGCCGGACATCCGGTAGTCTTAAATCTTTCCGGTAATGGAAAGCAATTTGACTTCATATTTTGTAACGGCATATCCTGAGAAACAGGAATATAGATGTTTTTGTAATAAACTTCATCTACTTCTATCTTGCCCAACTGGAACATATTTTTCATTTTAGATAGAGATATACAACGGATAATTTTCTTATTATTTCCGGTACTATCTGCATAGAGATAATAATCCAATCTTTCCCCTAACTTTTCCGGCGCTTCATCATACTTTCGCATCCAATACCATAAGTTATCTGTTTTATCTTGATAAAATATAGGACTGTACGGCAAATCAGATAATTCTTCGTATGCCCTAGCGAAAACGGTTATATCTTTCGGACCAGACATTTTTATTTTGTATTCAAGCTCATTGTATTCATTTTTGTATTTATATATTCCGATTGTCCATTTGCCGGAGCTGAGGATTTTTTGCGGAAAACAAACCAAATAAACAATGCGGCATGCAATTATACCAAACAAGATTATACAGACAACTTCTATGCAACCGGTTTGTGATTCAGAAAATACCGATAAGGCAAAAATAAGTCCAAGCAAGCTTATAACCTTATCTAAGCGGCTCATCGGCCAACTCTTTATCTGCATTAAACGAGATAAATCCAAAAATTCTAAATGTTTCATAATATTAAGTTTTTAATTTATAAATAATTCTGTTTAGAGACGAGATAATAAGACTTTACTCGATGAAGTCAAGTTATTTAAAATATAAAAAAGCCCCAAATCGGGGCTTAATCTTTAGGGTTATCGCTAAGCTTTTGTATACTCTCCGGTATCAAAACAGATACTGCATACATCGCCGTAGTATTCCAGCTCTAATTCCTTTGTATCGGGATTATACTGCCAGATATGACATCCACTGTACCAGTTTCCAAGTAAGCTTCCGCCTAACTCAATTATTCTGCCGTTCAGTTTGCGGTTAACATTCAGTTTACGGTATTTTTCTTGGTATTTAATTCCTTTGCGTACATAAATATGTGTATCGTCGGAATTAAAAATCAGTGTTGGCGCAACCACATAAGCAAAAAACCATTCTCCTTGCGGAGTTTGGCAAATTGCAATCAATTGAAGACCTGCTCGCTTCCGATGTATCAGTAAATATGATTTAATAAATTCAGGCTTAAAATTATCCCGAACCTTATTAGATTGGCAAATATGCGTATCTAATGTTATCTTATCATTTTTACCGAGTGGTACATAGACATTCGTCGTATATGAATTAAGGGTTACAGAGACAAATTTATCAAACTGTAATATCATTAATTCTATATTTTTATCTTGTCCCGGAAGTCTTTTAGGTTCATTTGCATGATCAAAATAAAACATCTCGCGGTACGTGGTGTATTTGATATCACTACTTTGGCATTTGTATATGGTATCTGCAATTTCTTCACCGATTAATTTGGGTTCACCGCCGTACTCATCAGTTAAATACCAATATGTCATGATGTTATCTTGAAATATAAAACGACTACTCCCTTTTGCGAAAATAGTTTTATATCGGCTAATGTTGTATGTGTGACCATACATTTTTAAAACATACCCAACTTCTGCTTTAAATATGCGTATCGTTCCACACAATGTCGGAAAAACTGCAACCGCACGACACATATATTTCAGAAAGATGAAAAAAACATATAATCCGGCAATAAAAACTGCCCATGTTTTATTTGTAATACCTGTACTCCACAGTACAACAAAGAGCGCCACGGCAATAAAAATTATTTTTCCGCCAGTTTCAGTAAATGCTCTTTTCCAATTTTCTGCCTCAAAAAGGCGAGACAAATCCCATAAATTTAATTTTCCCATAACTTTTTTTATTTTTTTATAATAATATTTTAATTTGATTCAGTATAACGAATTTTCTTTTTTTGTCAATCTCATTTAACCTTCAACCAACATACTCATCTCCAGCCATTTTTCTTCTGTTTGGCTGATTTCTTCTTCAAGTAGATGTAATTCTTTCTGCAAAGAAGCAACTTCCGTTCCTTTTATTGTAGAAAATTTAGACAATATTTCCTCCTTTTTATGTTCCAGTCGGTTCATTTTCTGTTCCAATTCTCGCAAGGCCACACGTGTTTTTCTATCTGCTTTGGCATTTCTTTGCGGTGTTTCTTTGACCTCATTTTTCACCTCCGGTTTAGGTCTTTCAGGTTTAATTTCAGGGGTTAACAATAAGTTCCGATATTCTTCTAAATCTCCGTTAAACGGCGTACAAGTTTGATTTGCGACCAGCCAGATATTATCGGAAACTAATTCCAACAGACGAAAATCGTGCGAAATCAGGATAAGAGCACCTTGATACTTGTTCAGAGCATCCGCAAGTGCGTTTCTACCGGCAATATCCAAATGGTTGGTCGGCTCGTCTAAAATTAATAATTCCGGTTTATCTATGGAAATACGGGCAAAAACCAATCTGGTCTTTTCTCCACCCGAGAGTAATCCGATTTGTGTAACGGCTTTTTCCTGTTCCAAACCGAAACACCCTAAATGCGCTCGGATATTTTTTTCCGGTACTTCAGGCAAAAGTGATTGCATATATTCTGTCGGGGTTTTATCCAACGGAAGAACTGCTGTTTGATTTTGATTGAAATAACCGATTTTTAATTTACCTAATCGCTTAATGTTTCCGTTCATCAAGGGTAATTTATCCGAAATTAATTTGACTAAAGTTGATTTTCCGTTCCCGTTTTTTCCGAGTAAAGCTATTCTATCATCCTGATTGATATAAAAATTTAATTTTTTCAAAACCACTTTATCGCCATAACCGACAACGCCGTCTTCTAACGTAATTATCGGGGACGGTAGCGGATTAACCTCCGGAAAATTAAAATGACTTTCCTTGTCTCGAGCAACTTCCGCAATATCTTCCATTTTTTCAAGCATTTTTATACGGCTTTGGGCTTGTTTGGCTTTAGTTGCTTTATAACGAAAGCGCTCAATATATGATTGTAAATGGGCTTTGCGATCATTTTGCTTTTTTATTTGTTTATCGGCAAGCTCTATCTTTTGCGTATACTGTTGCATAAAAGTATCATAATTGCCGCCGTACTGTACGAGTTTATTCCCCTCAAAATGAATAATATTTCGGCAAATATTATTTAAGAAATCCCTATCGTGGCTAATGAGCAAAACTGTCCCTTTATATTTTTGCAGATAATTTTCAAGCCAAACTATTGCCTCTAAATCCAAGTGATTTGTCGGTTCATCCAAAAACAATACATCTGACTGTTGAAACAAAGCACCGGCTAAATTCAGGCGCATTTGCCATCCGCCCGAAAAATCTTTCACCGGACGCGTAAAATCATTTTCATCAAATCCTAATCCTTTGAGAATTTCAGAAGTTCGTGCCTCTGCCGAATCGGCTTCTATTATCCAGAGCTGTTCCATAATATCGGCAAGTTCTTCGGGGGCGGCTGTTGCTTTTTTGATAAGCAACTCCGTCAACTTTTTATCTTTGCTTAAAACATACTCGAGAATCGGCTTTTCCATATCTGTTTTTTTGATTTCTTGTTCTACAAAAGCGCGCAGTTGATGTTGTGAAAAAGTTATCTCGCCGGAATTTACCTCGTGTTCACCTTTTAGTACACGAAACAGTGTCGTTTTACCGCAGCCGTTATTGCCGACAATACCTATTTTTGCCCCATCGGGAATTTGTACCGTCGTTTCTTCCAATAAAATTTTTGAGGCGATTTGCACCGTTATATTTTCTAAATTTATCATCGTTTTCTTTCTTTATTTCTTATAATTCGGATAATCTTTGGTCAGATACTTTTTAGCAACTTCGTGATATGTCATCGGCTCAGATATCGGTTGTTTCAGAATGCGCGAGGCGTCGGATGCCGTAAAAGTAAAATCCGTTAGTTCTGCCGGAACACCCTCCGGTTGCGGAATTAAAATATCCGGTAACGGACTTTGTGCCATTGCTTTTTTTAATCGAGGCAAAAATCTTTGCATGGTCGTATCTCCGACCACCTCGTTTTCATTGTGAAAAAAATAGTAAGAATAATCTATCGGTGTCCCTTCCGGATGCCCACGCCTTTTTTTATTTATAAACTCGGTAAAACTTTTGGTTATATAATGATTGACTTGAGCTTTGTCTGCAGAAATATTAAAGCTCAGCATTGAACTTACCGGCTTATGATATTCATTCACGCTCGCGCCGGTTACCCGAACATAGTGGTTGGAACCGAAGGCTGTAAAATCAATTACTTTATCCGGACGCACGATGGACTTAACCGTATGATTCAATTTCGCACTATGGGAGGTAAAATCTTCGGTTACAAGTCCTTGTCTGCGACTATACAGATGATTATTACCATAATTCAACCAATGCAAACTGACTTCGCTGACATCTGCAAATTCTTTAAGAAACTCTCGCATATTCTGCGCTTGGAGCGGAACAAGATACTCATCCAGATCTATTATTGCCAGCCATGTGGTTTCCGGACCATAAGTTTTAACAATTTTATCATAGCATTTTAGTTGCTGATTAACACCGGGTTGGGCAATATATGTTATTAAACCGCTTTTAATGTATGGAGATAAATACTCTTTTGTGCCATCCGTACTTTCATTATCACACAAATAAAAATGTTCCACACCTTGAAGTTTGTGATATTCTATCCATTCTTTTATGTAGGGCTTTTCATTTTTCATAATGGCCGCAATGCTCAAAAAATGTGTTGAGTACAGTGTTTTTAGATAAACTCCCGTAATTAGCAGACATAAAATGCCCAAAATGTAATATACTGTTTTTTTCATCTTATATAAAATTTTCTACCATATTATGTTGATGTTGCGGATCTTTAACAAATATTGTGGTAACCGGAGCGTGGGAATATTTTTGGAAAATCAAACCATGTCCTAAGCACAATCCGAACTCAATATTTAATTCTGTTTGTTCAGAATTCAGATAGTCCGCTTGCGATTTCGGATCACAAGAAGCGCCATGCAACTCCGTAGAGATTTCTGACGAATCCATTTTACTTTCTTTACAATTAATCATTTTAACCTCCAGACCGGCTGCGATTAATTGATTTTTCAAACTTTCGGCATATTTATTAACGCTCAAACATGAGGCTATACCAATTTTTTTGTATGAATTCAACTCAATAAAATTTAACAATTCCCGAATTCGTGATGAATTGCGGGATTTTGCAGTTAAATACATCATCTCTTTGTCGGCGGGGGTGTATTCTCCCTTTTTCATTTTTTCATCCTTAAAATAATGTTAACTCTTTCGCTTTATAGTATAATAAATTATCAATAACTCAAGACAAATTATATGCTTATTGATTTGTTGTATGTGAAAGATTAACCATGACTAAATATCTATCTGCTTTTCCTCTAAGCCTTTATAATATCGCCGCTTTTTTGCGCTCGCAAATATTTTTATTGCCGGTATTACTTTTCTTTTATCAGGAAAACGGTTTAACTGTCGGCGATTTTTATCTTATTCAAGGATTAATCGTTTTTTTTGCTTTCTTATTTGAAATTCCTGCTGGATATCTCGGTGATATTTTCCCCAGAAAATATATTTTAATTACAGCTTATGCTCTGTTCTTGAGCAGATTGTTATTATGGATTTGTTTTCGCGGATTTGAGATTATCCTTATCGGTGAATTTTTATATGCTTGTTCTAAGGCTTGTTTTGATTCAGTTTCTTCTTCATTTATTTACGATATTCTAAAGAAAAACAAAGAAGAAAATAAAATGGTTAAGGCTTATTCTAACTTTAATGCAGCTATGTATATCGGAACTGCCGTAGCCGCATTGCTTGGTGCCGGTTTATATGAAAAACATGGTTCTCAAGTCTTATTAATTGCCGAATTTGTGATTTATTCTACGGCTATTTTGCTTTTATCATTCTTACCGAATGCACATATTCCGGCAAAAAAAGACGCTTTGGGTTTCAAAGAAAGATTAAAGAAGTTTTGGGTTGCCGTGCGCTATATTCTTAAATCAAAAAAGTACAGATATTTGGTTTTATTCTCCGGATTTATGGTTGGTGTATCGCATTTCTTCTTTTGGAGTTTCCAACCTTTGATGAAAAATTCCGGTATTAATCCGGCTGTTTCGCTGTTGGATTTGGCTGATAGTATCGGCTGGGATGCTCGTGTTTTCGGTACGGAAGCTTGGAACTATTTATTAAATCTTAATTGGCTTGATTACATCAAAGTTATGGGGGTTGTTATCTTCATTAATAATGTTATACGATCCTCTTTCAGTTATTTTGCCGCTTCGGTTGCAAAAAAGGTTTCCTTGTTTAAACTCGGAAATATAGCTTTCGGACTAGAAATTATCGGTTGTGCGTTTTCTTTCGTCCTAATGAAAATGGGACATATTTCCCCACTTAATTGTTTACTTTTCATCATCTTTTTATGTGTTTGCATTGGTTTGCAATTAATGTTTACAATTTCACATATCAGCAGATTACATCGCCTGATTAATCCGAAAATTCGTTCACTTTCTTCCTCTGTTAATATGATGACCGGAAGGTTGCTGACTTCTTTTATGTTGATGGCTCCGAAGTTTATCTTAAAGCATGAAGGAGAAGCTCAGGGGGTCAGAGTAATTGATGTCTTTTGGATTTATGCTCTCGTGTTTATTCCCATCGGCTGTTACTTTATTTATAAAATCTATAAATACAATGTTAAATCCGAACATTCATTAATGCATGTTGCAGATAAGGAGTTATAATGCGTTTTTTTCCTTTGATTACGGCTATTTGTTGTTTGTGGGGGCAAATTGTTTCTGCTCAAACTTATAATGTCGGATTAAAGATTTCTGCCGCGGATAATTGGGAAACTTGGGGAGATTATATACTGGGTAACGATTTAAAAATCGGTTTGGAAAGTATCGGATGTTCAGTCCTACCCGCATATATGGATAATCTCTATCCAGAACATGCTAAAAATACAGATATTGATATTTATATGCATGGCTTTGTACCGTTTAATCCTAAGAAAAATAAAACAAATGTTTTGTATCTGTACTACCCGTTAGAGACGGCAAATATGCATAAATACAAAAATATAGAAAATACAAAAGAACCTTATTGGTACTCTTTGCAAACGGAATTGTGGGATTATGATTTGATTGCCGTAGCCTCGCCGACTTACCAAAAGGAAATTGAAAAACTCGGAATTAAAACAATTTTTACACCACAATTTACAAATCCGCAAAAGTTTTATTACGAATACGATGAGAATGCTGCACACGATATCTTGTTTGTCGGACGACCGGGGTATGAAAGAATAAGCGCCAAATGGGCCATAGAAAGCGGTTTTGACGTAGCTCTTTACGGCGAAGGTTGGGAAGGAAAAGCTCCCAAAGAATTGATTAAAGGAATTTATATTGATAACAAAAAACTACATAAATACTACGCTTCGGCAAAAATAGTCTTGAATGATACGCGACAAGATATGAAAAAATATGGTTTCATCAGTAATCGAATTTTTGATGCAACTGCCTCCGGTGCTTTTGTTATCTCTGATTATATGCCGGAAATTGAAAAGTTTTACGGGGATAGTATCCCAATGTTTAAAACTAAAGAAGACTTAAAAAAACTTTTGGATTACTATTTATCTCATCCTGAAGAACGTTTAAAAAAGGCGAAACAAGCCCAACAAATTACCTTAAGAAACTTTACAGCTCAGGCTGTCGCGCGTAGAATTATGTCGGCTCTTTTTGAAGATGAGAAAAATGATACACCAAACAAATTAATCATTAAAAGTCCGTGGCCGAAATCCGCAACAAATATCGGGGATTATTGGTTAGGATTGGACATGGAAGACGGATTTAGAGACGCCGGTTTTGAAGTTAAAAATTATTATTTTAATCAAAAGTTTTATCCGGATGAATTTTATCGACAAGCAGATAATCTCCTTTATATGCAATTCAAATATAATGAAGTTCAAAAAGAAGATGATTCAAAAAATAAAATTATGTATCTCTATTTTCCGACAGAAGTTCCGGATATAAAAAAATTTAAAAATACGCAAGACAATTTTGTTTACAATACTGCGGCTTACTTAAACGATGAATTACAATATTTTGATATGATTGCAACTCCTGCCAAAAATATGTTGCCTAAACTTTTAGAAAAAGGACATAAGGCTGTTTTTGTACCACAATTTACGAATCCGCAGAAGTTTAAGGCTGAATATGATGAAAATTTGAGTTCTAATTTACTATTTGTCGGCTCTGCATGGTATGAACGCGTCAGTGTAACCTATGCTTTAGAAAACGGATATGATATCAGTGTTTACGGCTTAAATTGGGAAGAAAAACTCCCTAAAAAATATTTTAAAGGAAAATATATTAATAACAATGAGCTGAATAAATACTACTCTTCGGCTAAAATTGTGCTTAGTGATCATCCCGACGATTTGGCAGAAATGGGATTGGTTATTAACCGGATTTATGACACTACCGCTTGCGGGGCTTTTGTTATTTCCGAATACAGTCCGTTTATTGAGGAGATTTACGGAGACGCAATTCCGATGTATAAAAACAGTCAGGAATTTAAGAAACTGGTTGATTTTTATTTAGAACATCCGGAAGAACGGACTAAAAAAGCACAAAAAGCCCAAGAAATTACTTTGAAAAACTACACGAACACAGCGGTTGCAAAAAAACTTAAAAAATATTTTAATCAAATCGGGAGAGACAAAAATGAAAAATAAGCTGATTATTTTATTCGGATTTATTTTGGTAGTCTGGGGCGGTATTGCCGGCTATCAACATACAAAAAATGTTCCGTCTTCTACTACTCCCGTTATTAATATTAATGTTAACGATATTAAAATATCTAAGAAATACCTCAAAATTGCAAAAATGAAGCCTTTTTTTGCAGATAAAGGATATTCGACCGTATTTTCGGATAAAGGAAATTTTAAGAGCGGAAAATTTAATCTTTATGTTGCTGACGAACAGTCAGAAATACCGACAGTCCTAGATAAAAATGCAATTAATATTTTATGGTTACCGATGTTTTCGGATGGTGACGATCTAAAAAGATTGCGACAATTTGATGTCATCGTCGTTAAAAGTATGAAAGCATTTAATCATCTAAAAGCTATTAATGTCCGGACAGCTTATATTCCGGAAGCTATTGATGTCGCTAAACCGATGGATCGTCAACCTCAAAAAGATTTCATGTATTTCGGTGATAATAATGAATTTTCTCCGGCATTATATCTATCCGGTAAACATAACTTTAAGGTGGATATCTTCGGTAAGGGATTTGAATATAAGTGGCCTAAAGAGGAAATTAAGGCCGATGCCCCGCTCAAAGATGATTTCTCAAAATATAAACTGGTTATGATTGACCAAACCGAACAGGAAGTCGTAAATGAATTAATTAATCCGCGAATTATTGAAACGCTTGAAAACGGTGCTATTCCTCTGATAAGATATAATTTCGGGATTTACAGAATATTCGGAGACGCGCTTCCTTATTACAATTCAGAAGAAGAATTCCAACAAAATATTGATAACTATACTTCAGAAAACATTTTATCGGCTAAACATAAGATTTACCATATTTCTCAAAATTGGAATACACAGTCACAGGTTTATAAGTTTATTGAATTGTTTGAAATTATGGAAAAGAAACTGAGATAGAAAAAGGCACTTATAAGTGCCTTTTTTCTTATTTTAATTCATCCTTTAATTTTTATAGGACAATTTACCATCCTTTAATTTGGCACAGCCTCCGAGCGGAATTGTCAGTAACGGTGCAGAATGTCCGAAGTCCACATTGGCGAGTATCGGCATATCTTTTAACTCCGCTTTACTGTTTAAGACAAATTCTAATTCCTCACGTGTTACCTTGGAACCTTTTTGAAAACGTCCGATAACCAAACCTTTTACATTTTTAAAATCTTCCTGATATATTAAAGCTTGCAAGTTTCTTTCAAAATCCGGTAATGAATTTGCTTCGGTATCTTCTATAAACAATATGGTATTCGGGGTAAACTGCGGACGGTAGCTCGTTCCCAGCAATAAATTATAAGTTCCGAGATTTCCGCCAATGATTGTTCCTTCTGCTGTACCGCTATGAATATTCCAATACCCCTCGTTAGCTTCAAATTCGCGCTTATCCTGATCCAGAAACCACAAATCGTCACTCCATATTTCTGAGGGCTCTACTCTATCTTCCCCATCCGTAACCAACATTTTTATAAAATGTTCATAAGTATAATCACATCCGAGTTTCATCCCCAGTGAACTGTAATGCGGACCATAGTAAGTTACTAATCCGGTCTTGGCTAAAATTGCATTTAACAATGCGGTAATATCCGAAAATCCACAGAATATCTTGGGATTATTTTTGATTAATTCATAATCTAAATGTGGGAGCAGTTGATTAGAATTAAAACCCCCGATAATCGTCATGATTGCTTTTACGCTTTTATCTTTGAATGCTGTGTGAATATCGGAAACTCTCTTTTCTATGGAACTTGAGCCCATGATATCACAATTTTCATCTGTCGTATTCGGTGCAAAAACAACTTCTAACCCTAGCTTTTCTAATCGCTCTTTGGCGATGATACGCGAATCATGACCTATAATTTTCAAACTTCTTGCCGGGGCAATAATCATCACTTTATCGCCTTTTTTAAGACGTGGTGCTACTATTTTTTCCATTTTTATTCTCCCTGTTTTGTTTGGGTTTCGTCTTCCCAATAAATATGTTGCATTACAACCGGTTTAATTGCCGTGGCAGAAAAGATACGACGGCGTATCTGACCACGAATAAAATCTTCTATACTTATCCGATTTCCACGTTCTGATAATTTTCTCTCAACCAACGGACGAACAATGGACATGATTTTATCATGTAATTCCAACCAATCATTTTCTTCCAATATATCTATGGAGCTGAAATCCAAGTATTTTAATTTGTAATCCGAACTGATGTATGCTGAAATAAATAAGGAACAATTAAAGGCTATCCGACGACGATTTTTTATTAAATCAGAGTTTAGGGAAACACTACGTTTTCTATCTATTCCCATGATGTCTGCGACAACTTGTTCTATCTTCTCTATGTGATGATTTTGATATAAGCACACATCTCCGTTTTGTGCTGAAAATACATCCTCTACCCCGCAATTTAAGGCAAATCTTTTATGCTCACGTATAAACTTCTTATCTCCATGAACCGGTAAAACAATTTTCGGATTAAGAAGTTCGTACATTGCTTTTAAGTCTTTTTTGGTGGCATGTCCTGAGGTATGTACTAAATAATCTTCTGCTGTGATAACATTGCTGCCCTTAGCTAAAATCTTTTCTTGTAACCGTTCAATTTTATCTTCATTTCCGGGTATCATCTTTGAAGAAAAGATAACATTATCATCCGCACCTAACTTAATGTGTTTATTTTCATCATTGGCAATTAACGTCATTGCACTACGGTAATTGGCTTGCGAGCCGGTACAAATGTACAGAGCTTTATCTGAAGTTATCCCTTCAACTTCATCTATGGTATGAACATTGGTATATTCTTTTAAATATCCGCATTCGGTGGCAATTTTCATATTCGTAATCAAACTACGACCGACCAAAACCGGTGTTCTTCCTGCAGCTTTGGCGGCAAGTATCATACTCTCCAGACGCATAATATTAGAAGCAAAACATGTCGCTACAATTCCACCTTCCAACTCCGGAATAATTTTTAATAAATTCTCCCGTACATCTTCTTCACTGGCTTGCGGTTCGTCCACCATTACATTAGTCGAATCGCAAACAAAAATATCAACACCCTCTTTTGAAGCTCTTTCTAAAGCGTCAAAATCCGTTTTTACCATAGATAATTTATTATCATCAAATCTCCAGTCTGTCGCATGCATAATATTACCGTATGGCGTTTTGATATATAATGCAGATGTTTCCGGTATAGAGTGAGCTATCGGAATAAACTCAATTTCAAACCCATCTAACTTCACGACGCGTTCTTTATTAACTGAAACTAAGGGAACTATATCTTGCATATTATATTCGCTTAATCTTTCTTTGATTAGACCGAGAGAAAAATCCGTTGCATAAACCGGACATTGTAAAGACGGCCATATTTGTGCAATAGCACCAAGATGATCCTCATGACCATGCGTAATAAACAATCCTAATATATCTTCTTTATAATTCTCTAAAAACTCCGGTGAAGCATAGCACATATCCATTCCCGGAAAATCATCATTTAAAAAACCGTATCCGGCGTCAACTACGATAATCTTTCCATTGACAACGTATGTGTACATATTCATTCCGATTTCGTCTGAACCGCCTAACGGCAAAAAATAAATTCCTTCTTTTTTAAAATCACTCATCTTTTTTCCTTTATTATACGAATAAATCTCCGGCAATAATACATTCCTCACCTTGATTAGTCTTTAATATCAAATAACCGTTATCATCTAATGCAGAGAATATTCCTGTTTTTATTTCGTTTTCTTGTTTTATGTTAATTTCTTCTCCATACCTTATTGCGCGGGACAAATACCTGTTTTTTATATTGCTAAATCCGTCATTCCGGTATTCTTGCATCACCTGCGCAAAATTTTTCAAATAGTAATGCAAAAAATCCGTACGGTCAAGTATTATCCCATTCTCAGCCAGAGAGGTTGCCTGATATTCTCCCCCGATTAAATTCGGTGCGCCCTTAATGTTTACACCTATTCCAACGGCCCATCTGTCTGCTTGAAGATTTTCCAATAAAATGCCGGAAACTTTTTTGCCGGATAAAAAAACATCATTCGGCCATTTGATTTTGACATCCGCGCGGGGATTTATATCCGTTATCGTTTGTGCCAAACTCTCGGCTATTATACAAACAACTTTACTTAAATCTTTATTAGCTATCCGATAAGTATAGGTAAAGTATAAATTACCTAAAATCTCTGTCCATGTTCTGCCTCGTCTTCCTCGCCCACCAGTTTGGTGCACTGCGCTCAGTACTACCTCTTGTTTGTCTTGTAACAGATTTTTAATTTCATCATTCGTAGAGGTTACGCTCTCCGCATCATACCACCGCCACGCTCCGATATTTTCTTTATATGAATATGACATAGAATAAGTCCTGTAATTTTTGGATGATGTCCCATGGGTTAAAAGTTATTATCGTAATACTTATAATTCCCAACAATGTATGAATAAGAACTATCTTGTTTTCGCTATCATATACTTTTATCTTTTGCTCAAAATATGCTGTTTTGATGATTTCCAAATATGATTTGGTCAGAATTAGCAGAAAAAACAAGATAATACCTAAGCTTATATAGCTACTATTGTTTATGAGCTCATTTCCGAGGTTTATCTGTCCGATAAAACCGGCTAACGGCGGTAAACCGATAAAGGAAAATAAACTTATTAGTAACGCTGCCGTTGTAAATGGACGGGTTTGTGATAATCCGGACAACGAGGTAATAGAAGACATGTACTCACCATAGCTCTTTAAACTGTAAAAAATAAGATACAGACTGTTCAAACTTATCATGTACATCAGCAGGTAAATAAAACCGGCAAAACTTGCAGATGGTTTGAAATAAGAAATCAACAATAAAATTATTCCAAAGTGATAAATTGAACTATATGCATATATCCGATGTAAATTAATCCGTGCATTTGCCCCCATTGCTCCGAAAATTACCGAACATATTGCAAAAACGGCATATACCGGCATTAGGTATTCCGCATATGGTTTAAAAACCGTCAAATTTAATTTGATAAAGGTTGCCCAGATTGCTAGAGGCAATATCATTGAAAAATAGTGGCTTACCGGTAAAATGCCTTTTCCTGTTTTATCTTCGGCTATGACATGAAACGGGGTGATTCCCAATGAATATAAAAATGGAATCAAAACGGCTACAACGGATAAATAAACCGGTAGTGAGTTTTGATTTTCCGCAATATATATTGCTATACTCGAAAATTCCACATTCCCGTCTAAGATATAATTCAGATACGAAAAACCTGCCGCCAAAATAATTATAATTATACTTGTTGTCCCCATATAGCGCATTGCTGCCATTGAAGGCATCTTTTCACTGCTAATATCCAACAGACGATAGTTTACAAACATCATTAAAACATAACTGAACAAGAGAGCCAACAAATTGACGGATGACATTAACCAGTTAGCTCCGGCTAATGCACATAATATCAGGGCATAATACTTACAACCGGTCTGATTATCCGAGGCAAACCACGAAGGTGTTAACATCATCATGATATATGCAAATACCGATATCATGATCTTGAATAATAAAACATACGCATTGTTTGCAAAATATTGCGAATTTATGCTTTGTTGATAAAAAATTACAGACATCAATAACGATACTACGAGCCAGAACCGTGCAACTTTTGCATAGACGCGTTCCGAATCATTCTCAAATAAATATAATATTCCCAGATTTAATATCCCTAATATCAATGAAATTTCAGGAAAAGCATAAATTATATTAGATAACATCATTTTATATTCTCCCTAAAATACGAACCATAACGGTTTGAAAAATGAAAAGAATAAAATCAATAAACACCCTAAATAAACGGAAAAATGAAGATTAGATAAATCCGTTCCCATTGAACATGTGGTTTGAGCATAACTTTTATCCTTTAATTTAAATAACTCTTCCAAAAGAGATAACGCAACTATAAATAACGATAAAATGGTAAAAGTTCCCATTACTAAGCTATAATTAAAAATCTCGGAAATTATAATAAAATTATTCCAAAACAGAGAGGTAATCGGTAAACCGATACCGGCTAATATAAATAATGAAATACATTTTGACGCACGAGGCATATAGCATAAAATTCCGCTTATACCATAAATATTCAGTTTCTTCTTTTCATATTCTACATGACTAATCAAAAAGGATAATACCGTTATTATCATAATATACGCAAACAGAGAATAACCGATACTTTCTTTCATACTATCTCCGGAAATGAAAATACCGGTCAGATAAAGCAGATAATATACTGTCGTATAAGCAAATAATTTGTAGCGAATATCTTTATGGCTCAGGCTGACCATTGAGATAAAAACCATCGTAATAACGCAGATTAATTCAAAAACAGGAGCATATACAGAGATAACTGACGGAAGATTATTCGGCCAAAAGCGAATAAATCCATATAAACCAAACAACGGGACCAAATTACCAACCATAAAGACCATCGGATTGCGTAAGCTTGAATTTATTGATGTAATCCAATAATGAAACGGCCATATCGGTAAACGTGAAATAAATGCGAAAAAAATACCTATCCAAATAAAATGAGTTGCCGAGCCGACAAGATTTAGATTTGAAACCGTATTCAACGGAATATTGTTCCCTTTATAGTTATATATCATCATTACCGAAATAAATAAAAATAAGGCTCCGATAAGATTATATATGCTAAAACGCATCATTATATTCTTTTTACGAATACTGCCATAGGTACTGATTAAAATAATCAAAGGTGCGCTTAAACTGGCAAAGAAAATATAAAATGAAATAATATCTGCCGATAAGAAATATCCGTTTAACAGAGAAATAAACAACAACTCCGCAGAAATTAATGTTTTCGGATGTTCCGTATCCCGATTAATACAGATTCCTCCGATGACAAACGATAAATTTATACTTAAAAGTAACAATAAAGAGAAGATATCTGCCCCTAAAAGTAATTCCATAGGAGGAAAATCCATCCATTTGTATTTCTCTACCAGTTGTATTCCTTGTTTCTCTATGGAGAATCCGGAAAAAATATAAAGTATCAGGATGATATTAAAAATCATACTCCATACCGAAACATTATATACATTAGATTTATTGCCGGTATGATCCGTTTTGGCTAGCATAGCAAATAAGGCTCCGATTAACGGTATCAATACCAACAGTAATAATAATCCGCCTCTCATGGCAGCAAGCTCCTATAAAATGAAATAACAAAAACTAATATTCCAAAAATGATATACATTAATTCCGAAAATAGATTTTTGCGGTTTATTTTGAAAAATAATGAGATGATAGAACGGTTCAATGCAGATAATCCGGCTGTAATAATTTTTTCTGATAATACGAAATCTACAAAAATCCATAAATTCCGACTTAAATACATGAACGGCGTTACCAAAGTATAAAAAAAGAAACTTTTACTTAAATCTTCTTGCTGAAGCCATTGGTTAGTATATAATTTTCTTAATTTACGGAAAATCGGGAAGGAAACTAAAACCAAAAATGATAACAAAGCAATCACTCCGTTGATGCTATATATTTTCAGTGAAACACTACCGATTAGCAAAATTATCGTTGTAATAAAAAATGATATACCTCGCAACGGGTTCGGATATGTCTCTTCTAATCGGCGGCTATATGGTGATTTATAAATATGGTTTAAAATGACACATATTGTCAAAAATAAAATACCCCCCATTATGTTTATATAATTACATTTAAACAATTCGGAAATATTCCAAATTATTTGCATATAAACGGCCATTGCGACCATTATTTGCAGGAGAAGCGTTTTCATCGGTAATACATTTATTTTGCGGCAATTCAACATGCGGCTGACTAATATTTCCCGATTTTGATATAGATATATTTTGAAAAACATCTGATTAATAAAATATATGAAGACAATGTAATAGGAAAAATTAAGTTGCCACTCAAAATTATTGTGCATCAATGATAAAATTAAAATACTAAACAGGGACATATTCAAATAGACAACTTTCTTTTGAATATGATCTTTGATTATCATCCCAAGGATACCGGCAATGAAAGTTGCGCCACTCAAGATTTTCAATAATGGAACGGAGAGTTCGGAAACCGTTACTAAATTGTGTAATTTATACAATACCAATGCACTTGCTAAAGGGGCAAATAGAAGATTTGCGGCACTCATTCGTTGAAAACGACTATTACTTAAATCCAACAAATAGCTCTGAAACGGATAGCCTCCCATTTTTATCCATAGCGCAGTAACAGTTACAATTCCTACAAAATCTTTATGGCGTCCGATTTGATCGTAACTTAATAAACGACTAATCTCCAGACTGTTAATTTTGCCACAAACCATAGCAAGTATCATGTATAAACACATATTTGCAAAAAAATTATATATCACATAGCGGCGAGAAGAATCGACATCTTTTATTAATAAATAGCCTAAGATGTCCGAAACAAACAGTGCCGTTACAACCTGAATGTAGTTTTTTGCGCATATCAACAGACTTAGAGAAATAAAATTTAAGATTATGAGAGAATTAAAAGAACTTCTTTTTTCTTCATTCCGAAAAATATTGTTATTCAGAATTGTAATAACGGATAAAAAGAATATCGGAACAATTAGCATATTTTGTGTTCCAAGCGGATGGAAATCAATAGTTATATCGCCGATATTAGATTTATTCCAGAGAAATGAAAATGCGTAATTTTGGTCATGAAAAGATTGAATTCCATATTCATAAAATAAAAAAACAGTTACGCCTAACATGAGCCATGAGAGTAATCTGTCAAAACGCATTCGCAAGCGCAGAAAACCGGACAGTCCGATTATCATCAGGCACAACATCGTATTTATTATCATTTCTTCCCTACGTACAATTCATTCAATTTATAGCAGAATCTGCTTTGCAGGTAAGTTTAGGAGAAATAATTTATTTTATCAAGTTTTTTACATCTTTTACGATTCTGACGGGGACAACATATTCACGTGCCACGTCTTCGTTTTCTACCTCTACAATAATCATAGAACTAACAGATTTAAGCGGTATTCTGGCTTCTTTGGTGATATTTTGAAAAACAACTGCAGAATTTTTGGTTCTATACAAGAATGCTGTTTCCCCACCATCGTAAACAAAGCGCGGATTTTCCGGTCCACCCGAGCGAGAATTTATGATAATAAGGATTTCACCTTCTTCATTTTGCAAAATATCATATCTGCTTTCCTGATCTATTTCATTTTTTGTGGACATTTTCACCTCTTATAAATACTTATTATTACGCGTTATTTTCTTGCTACCATAAAATAGTTAATAAGTATTTAGCTATTTTGTAATTTTTTTTACATTTTTTTGTTGACTTCCCAAATTTTATATATTATAACCCTTTCTCAGTTGAGGGCCCGTAGCTCAGTCGGTAGAGCATTTGACTTTTAATCAAAGGGTCATGGGTTCGAATCCCGTCGGGCTCACCAATCAAAGCACTTTCATAAAGAGAGTGCTTTTTTTTGTTGATCAGTTTCAACTTACATTCAAAGTTTCTCTTTTATTTTATTGTATTTACTAAATAAATCATGTATACTAAATAGAAATGCATTTGGGATTTAAACTTATAGTGAGGAGAAAGTTATGCCCAAAGTTTCTGTGCTTATGCCCATTTATAAAACAAATGTTATCTTTTTAAGAGAAGCTATTGAAAGCATCTTGGCTCAAACTTGGACTGATTTTGAATTTTTGATTATTGATGATTGTCCATCAGATACGAGAGAATATGTGGTTAAATCATATAAAGACACCAGAATTCGTTATTTTAAAAATGCGCGTAATTTAGGAATCGCCGCCACTCGTAATAAATTATTACACCTCGCCAAAGGAACTTATCTAGCTATTTTTGATCATGATGATATTTCTCTGCCGACAAGATTAGAAAAAGAAGTGACTTTTTTAGATACACATCCCGATGTCGGTGTTGTTTCGGGACAAATAAAATTTCTGCCGAAAAATAACATTTCAGCCAATCCGCAATACAATGTTGATATTAAAATCGGGCTGATGCATGGATGCACTTTAGTTCATACTTGTGCCATGATACGAAAATCTGTCTTAGAAAAACATCATTTATGTTATGAAGATAGATTTTCTCCTTCTGAGGATTACAGATTGTGGTGTAGACTTATCCCTTATACTAAATTTTATAATATTCCGGATGTTTTACTCTTTTACCGAAAATACAAAACCAATGCAAGCGCTGTACAAAAAGAAAAGATGGAATCTTGCACACAAGAAATCAGAGTTTCGGTTCAAGCTGAAAATCCATACCTTTACAATATTTGGAAAAATAATCTTACGGATACAATACGAATTAAATTGTTTAATTTTATCCCTATCCTGAAAATTGTAAAAACACAAAACTATATAAAATTTTATCTTTTTTGCTGTCTTTTACTTTTTACGGCTAAAACATCTCTGAAAATAAAGGAGGTACGTTAATGAGCAATTTTACTAAAATAACTTTAATTATTCCGTGCTATAATCAGGAGCAATATTTAGACAGATGTTTGCAATCCGATTTACATCAAACTTTTCAAGAT
>SAMEA104404106__coassemble_434_pt1 | contig 44026 bp, 42 predicted proteins | sample SAMEA104404106__metabat2_high_PE_033 | metagenome-assembled genome bin SAMEA104404106 (sample SAMEA104404106) | Balaenoptera acutorostrata
TAAAGGCTTATAGCCGCATATGAAGAACCCCGCGTTTTACGCGGGGGTATCTTTTGTTAGTTATTGTAAATCATTTGTATATATCTGTATATTTTATTTGAAAATTACGGGTTTTAACTTCAAACTAAAGGTATGTAAATTTTTTAGGAGTAACGGAGATGGATTTTACTAAATATAAAAAGAGTAGTGAATTAAAAAAAGAAATTACGAATCTTTGGAAAGATATTGAAATACAAATAAAGAAAGTTAATCATTTAGGGAAAGAGGATGTTAAAAAAGGATTTGATTTGTATTTTCTTGATTATTTGAAAAAATATTATCTATTTTTTAATGGTCGCGTTTCTCGTTATCAATATTGGATGTTTATTTTGTATGCGATGGTTATCGGATTTGTTTTAGGTTTAATTCCAATGATTTCTTCCGTATATTTTTTGTTTATGTTAATTCCGTTTTTTGGAATTAGTTTTCGTAGATTGCATGATATTAATTTATCCGGTTGGTGGATTTTTCCTTGTTTGTTTACCGGTGTTGGTATGATTATTCTTTGTTTACCAGATGACGAAAAGGAAAATATCTACGGATAATTAATATTCTAAAATAAATAAGGTTATTAAGGTTGAAATTACAATTGCCGGCCCGAAAGCATCTTGTCTTTGTTTTTTTAGGAAGCAAGTCAGGGCAAAGACAAAGGTCGCAATAAGGATAATATAAGGGATATTAATAAAACCGAACCAAGCCCCGATTGCAGATAGGAGTTTTATATCTCCGCCACCAAATGCATCGGGGTGTTTTTTTATGATACACAAAGAGGCTAATACCGGAATAATATATCCGAAAACAGCCCCTAAAGCGCTGTTTTGCACATTCTCTATGATATTATCACCTAGTAAATTTCCAGCGAAGGAGGCATAACAGAAACCGATAATTAACAGGGGAAGAGTTAGTAAATCCGGAAGCATGAACATTCTTTTATCTATTTCGGTCAGAATAAACAAAAGGATGATCAGAGTGACAATCCATGGAGTTTCACTCGAAGTAAGTGTGATCGAAATTAAAAATGTTGTAGCTGATGTAAAAATCCCCCATCCAAAAGATCTCATGAAATATTTATTTCTTAAATACAAATATTTATGATTGTTTAATCTTTTTTCTTTACTTACAATTTTATTTTTTTTACATATTCTGTATAAGGCATAAGCTAAGGTTGCCGGCATAAATTTTGAAAAGCGGCGCGCTAAATAAGGAATAATAAAACCAAAAGAAAAACCGATTAAGATATAAAACATTCATTTTCTCCATAAATATTATGATTCATCCTATTTTATAAATAGTAAAATAATCTTAAATATTCAGAGAAAAGGGTTGATTTTATATCAACCCCATTTTTTGTGCAGTTACCACAGCTTGTGTCCTATTATTAACTTTTAGTGAACGGAGTAGGGCATTAATGTGTAGTTTTACGGTAGCTTCAGAAACACCCATGTCATAGGCTATTTGCTTGTTTGATTTACCCTGAGCTATTAAATCTAAAACTTGAGATTGACGATTGGTTAGATTCTTTTTTAATGGGATATTCAAGTGATAGCTCAGATCTCCGATATTTTCTATCATTTCCGGTGGAATATATGTTCCTCCATCGAGAATAAGTTTGAGAGCTCCGCTTAAAATATTTCCGTCTGAACGTTTGGGAATATAGCCTTTTACACCAAAAGCCAAAATTTTTTTAATGTCACGCGTATCTTCTGATGATGATATGGCGACAATTTTGGTATTAGATGACGCAGTTTTTATTTTATTGATCGTTTCGGTAATGTTTGAATTTGCTAAATCAATATCTAAAATAAGAATATCTATATTAGCTTCACGAGATAATGTTTTTTGCATATCTTCAAGATTTGATGTCTGTAAGATTGTTATATCCTGATTTATCTGTTTTAACCGTAAAGATACACCATCTCTAAATAGCGAATGTTCGTCCGTAATTAAAACTTTCATTTATCTCTCCTCTAGTATCAAAGGTATTTACAAATGTAGTTGCAATATATGTACGGAATGAGGTTTTTAAAGATTTAGTCTTGTTTTTTATTTTGATAAGGTAAAATTACAAGTTCAATTCCGGCTTCTTTTAGCATTTGTTGAGAATATAAAATTCTGTCACGCCATGTATTTTGAGGAGTGTTGGCGTTTTGTTCAAGTTCATGAGTGACAACTTGTTTGATTCCGGATTGAATGATTGCGCGTGCACAATCCGTGCACGGAAAATGTGTGACATAAATTGTACATCCCTTTAAACTTGTGCCACAAAGGCAAGCATTATAAATGGCATTGCGTTCTGCATGTTCAAAAAAGTCGTATTTGGTTGGTCGTTCGTATCTTTCGTCAACGTCATCATCAACACCACGAACAGGGCCGTTATAACCAGTGGCGCGAATTTCTCTGTCCGGACCTACAACCACTGCTCCGGTTTTGGTAGAATTATCTTTAGACCATGAAGAAATGAGGGTTGCAACCTCCATAAAACGATAGTGCCATTTCATACTAAACATGTCTTAATCCTTATTGTTAAATCTTTTTTATAGTAGCATTATTTTTAAAATTTTCAAGATTTTTGTTTGTGTTAAAAAATGAAAGAATGACTATATCAAACTTGACATTATTTCGCTAAAAGATATATTTGTGTAAGATTAATTTTATGTAAGGAGTGTATAATGAGTACAATCGTTGATATTTATGCAAGAGAAATTTTGGATTCCAGAGGAAATCCGACTGTTGAAGCCGATGTTTTGTTGCAATCCGGTGCTTTTGGTCGTGCAGCAGTGCCGTCAGGTGCTTCTACCGGTGTTCACGAGGCTGTTGAACTAAGAGATGGTGATGCTTCTCGTTTTATGGGTAAAGGTGTTGAAAAAGCTGTAGCTAATGTTAATGATGTTATTGCAGATGCTTTAATCGGTATGGATTCTGATGATCAAATTGAAATTGACAGAACTTTGATTGAACTTGATGGTACTGAAAACAAAGGTAAATTAGGCGCAAATGCAATTTTAGCTGTTTCTTTGGCTGTTGCTAAAGCTCAAGCTGAAGAAGTTGGCTTACCATTGTATAGTTATTTGGGTGGTATTATGGCTCATACTTTGCCAGTTCCGATGATGAACATTTTGAATGGTGGTAAGCATGCAGATAATCCGATTGATATTCAAGAATTTATGATTATGCCTGTTTCTGCATCTTCTATTAAAGAGGCTATTCGTATGGGGGCTGAAATTTTCCATACTTTGAAAAAGAATCTTAAAGCTGCCGGTCACAATACAAATGTTGGTGATGAAGGTGGTTTTGCTCCAAATCTTAAATCTGCAGAAGAAGCTTTGAGCTTTATCGTTAAATCAATTAAAGATGCGGGTTTTGTTCCGGGTGATGATGTCGTTTTGGCTATTGATGCTGCTTCTTCCGAATTTTATGAAAATGGTAAATACGAGATGAAGGGTGAAGGTAAATCTTACACCAATGCTCAAATGGTTGAATACTATAAAGATTTATGTGCTAAATTCCCGATTTTCTCTATTGAAGATGGTATGGCAGAAGATGACTGGGAAGGTTGGAAATTGTTGACAGATGCTATGGGCGATAAAATCCAACTCGTTGGTGATGACTTGTTTGTTACAAATCCGAAACGCTTGGCTATGGGTGTTGAAAAAGGTATTACCAACTCAATTTTGATTAAAGTTAACCAAATTGGTACTTTGACAGAAACAATGAAGGCAGTTGACATGGCTCATCGTAACAAATATACAGCTGTTATTTCTCACCGTTCAGGTGAAACAGAAGATACAACAATTGCTGATATTGCTGTTGCTACAAACTGTGGTCAAATTAAGACAGGTTCTATGTCTCGTACCGACAGAATGGCTAAATATAATCAACTTATCAGAATTGAAGAAGAATTAGGTGATTCTGCTGTATTTGCAGGTAAATCTATCTTGAAAAAATAATTGATAAGATAAGATTTATTTTTTAAAAGCTCGGTCGTTTGATCGGGCTTTTTATTTTGTTTTATTGTTTGATAAAAGTATTGAGATTTTTTTTATTTAAGCTAGACTTTGGCTAAAGTGTTTTTAATGTGAGATTGAAATGAAAGATCCTAAATTTGTACATTTGCGCGTTCATACAGCCTATTCTTTGGCTGAAGGTGCTATATTGCTTGAAACACCAAAAGGTTATACGGCAGACGAAACAAATGGTAAATTAGGATTAATTGAATATCTGACATCAAAGGAAATTCCAGCTATTGCCGTGACTGACAGTGCTAATATGTTTTGCGGCAAAGCTCTCTCTAAAGCGGCATCAGATCATGGGATAAAACCAATTTTAGGATGTCAGTTTTTGTTGAGAAACACGGATTCTGACGATTTAATGCGCTCTAAAGGAAAGGAATTAGATCCGGATAAAATCATATTGCTTGTAATGAATGCTGAAGGATACGGCAATATTATGAAGTTAATGAAGAGGTTTTATTTGGATAATACCGAAAAAGGTTGGGTTCCGCAGTTAACTCTGGAAAATTTAGAAAATTATAATGAAGGTTTGATTGCATTAACAGGTGGTCCCGATGGTACAATCGGGCGGTTGCTTTTGGAAAACAGAGATGATGAAGCAAATAATTTTACCGCCAAGCTTAAAGAAATATTCAAAGACAGATTATATATGGAAATCTCGCGAATCGGTACAGAAAAAGAAAATAAGACCGAGGAACGATTTATAGATTTGGCTTATAAATATAATATACCGTTAGTTGCTACAAATGAGGTTTTCTTCTTAAATGAAAGTATGTATGAGGCGCACGATGCCTTGGTGTGTATTTCTGCAGGTGAATATGTAGCTAATCCAAACCGAAAGAAATTCTCCGTTAATAACAGATTGAAATCTGAAGAAGAAATGGTTGAATTATTTAAGGATTTGCCTGAGGCTATTGAAAATACCGTGAGAATAGCTAAGCTTTGTAACTTTTTATCTAAAAAGGTCGATCCGTTATTACCGATTTTTGAGTGCCCGGATGGTAAAACACAAGATGAGTTTATTACCGAAGAAGCGTATAACGGTTTAAATGAGCGGATGAAAAAAGCTGTTTATTATGAAAATATGACAGCAGAAGAAAAAGCTGAAATTGATGAACGATATTATGCCAGATTGGAATATGAACTTAGCGTTATTAAAAAGATGGGATTCCCCGGTTACTTTCTTATTGTGTCGGACTTTATCAAATGGTCTAAAGGGCATGGGGTGCCGGTTGGTCCCGGACGTGGTTCGGGTGCCGGTTCTATTGTGGCTTGGTCATTGAAAGTAACAGAATTAGATCCGTTAAAACTGGATTTGCTTTTTGAACGTTTCTTAAATCCGGAACGTGTAAATATGCCGGACTTTGATGTGGATTTTTGTCAGGAAAACAGATATAAAACAATTGAATATGTGCAAGAAAAATATGGATTTGACCATGTGGCTCAAATTATTACTTATGGTAAATTGCAATCCAAAGCGGTTATACGGGATGTGGCTCGTGTTTTGCAAATGCCATATTCAATGGCGGATAAAATTTCAAAGATGATACCATCCGGCGGTAATGGTAAGAATCCAACATTACCCGAAGCGCTTGAGCAAGTTCCGGAAATGGAAGAAATGCGTAAAAATGATCCGCAAATCAATAAATTGTTTGAGATTGCGATTAAATTGGAGGGACTTTACAGAAACTCCGGTATGCATGCTGCTGGTGTGGTTATCGGTGACAGACCATTGGATTTGTTGGTTCCTCTGTATAAAGATCCGCGTGCAGATATGCCGGTTACAATGTATGATATGAAATATGTTGAAGAAACCGGCTTAATTAAATTTGACTTTTTGGGATTAAAAACATTAACAGTTATTCAACGCGCTGTGGATTGGATTAAAATTGCGCAAGGTATTGATTTGGATATGGAAACGGTACCTCTTGATGATCCTGAAACTTATAAAATGTTGCAAGATGGACGTACAACTGCAGTGTTCCAATTCGAGTCTCCGGGAATGAAAGATGTGCATCGGCAAATTAAACCTGACCGATTTGAAGATCTTATCGCTATTGTGTCATTGTATCGTCCGGGACCTATGGATAATATTCCGACTTTTATTAAGCGTAAGCACGGGGAAGAGGAAATTACATATTTGCACCCGAAACTTGAGCCTATTTTGAAAGAAACCTATGGTATTATGGTGTACCAAGAGCAAGTGATGATGATTGCACGTGAACTTGGTGGTTTTACTATGGGCGGTGCCGATAAGCTCAGAAAAGTTATGGGTAAAAAGCAAATTTATGAAATACCAAAGCAAAGAGAGAAATTTACGGCCGGTGCTATTGAAAATGGTATTGACGGTGAGGTTGCAAAAAGCATTTTTGATCAAATGGAAAAGTTTGCATCGTATGGTTTTAATAAATCCCACGCGGCAGCCTATTCTTTGGTATCTTATCATACGGCATTTTTAAAAGCGCATTATCCGGTTGAATTTATGTGTGCAGTAATGGATTTGGATATTACTAATACGGATAAATTGGCAGGATTTAAGGCTGAGTGCATTAATATCGGAATTGAAGTTCTTAAACCGGATGTAAATGAATCGTTGGCAAAATTTAGTGTTCAAGATGGAAAATTGAGATATGCCTTAAGTGCAATTAAAGGTGTGGGAGAAGCCAACATGAATGCAATCGTGGAGGCTCGTAAAAAGGGCGGTAAATTTAAAAGTATTTCTGATTTTATTAATCGTGTTGATGGTAAGCAACTGAATAGAAAACAACTTGAACAGCTTATTAAAGCAGGCGCATTTGATAGTATTGATAAAAAACGTGGTAAACTTTATGCTAATATTGATACGATTTTGAAAAATATTTCTTCAGCAACCGAGATGAAAAACAGTTCTCAATCTTCTTTATTCGGGGTGGAAGAGTATTCTTCTAAAGTGAAATTGTTTGACGCACCTGATTGGCCGGAGATGGAAAAACTACGGATGGAAGCTGAAGTTATCGGATTTTATCTATCTGCTCATCCTTTGGATATGTATGCTGACAGTATGAAAAAACTGGGAGTTCAATCTTGTCGGGAAGTTATGGCAAACATTAAAGTCGGTGACAGTATTAAAGCTAATGTAGCCGGAAGTATAGAAAATTTCCAGAAGAGAATAGGAAAGAGTGGTTCTAAATATGCATTTATGAAAATATCCGATACAACCGGTTCTGTTGAGGGTATGATGTTCTCTGATGTTTTGGTAAAAGCAGAAGAAGTTGTTGAGAAAGGGTATCCGGTTATTGCAAAAGTTGTTATTACTAAGCGCTCTGAAGAGGAAAGATTGCGTGTAAACATTAATAGCGTTAAGACAATAGATGAGGCGATTGCCGAACAGGCGAAAGGTGTTATTATTAAGATTGAAAATGCTGCGGCGATTGCTGAAATTAAAAAAATTGTATATCATGATTTACGCGGGTTAAATAAAATTTATTTAGAGCCGGAAATAGATGATTGGTTTGTAAGAATAGAGTTAGATGGGGGATTTGCTTTCTCTGATCCTGATTTGCTTACAAAACTGAAAACAATACGCGGTGTTAGCTCGGTTAAAGAAATATAAGGAGGAAAGATGTCAGAAAGTGTAAGTTTTTCTTTTTTTCAGGGGATTACACAGCCTTTGGGAAAAATTTCTAAATATCTGAAGGAATTTTTGATACTGACTTTTTCTTTTTCTATGTTTAATTCTCTTTTTTCGTTTGCTGTCGGTAGAAATATTTTGTGTAACGGATTTGGAAAACTTGAAATTTCTTATTGTCATGATGGATTATTTGCCGGATTTCTTTCGTGTATGGCTTTGCTTTGCGGTATTTCTTTTTATATAAATCGCTGGCATATGATTTGTTACGATAATAAAAGTATAAAAGAGGTTTTGAGTTTTTCTTATTTGAAAAAAGATATAAAAACACTTGGATTTGTATTGTTTTATATTGTTTTGTGGGGCGTTGTCAGCGGAGGTGTTTTCTTCTTGAAGACAAGAGTTGCGACTCCGAATTGGAAATTGGAACTGGGAATTTTTATGATTGTTTCTTTGTTGATAATTTTTTCTATGCTCTTACTCTTAAATTCTGTTTTGTTCTCCAGATTTATGAAAGATAAAAATTGGGTATGTTTGAATAAAAGTTTATTACCAATACTGGATAATTTTTATAAAGTTGTTGGTTGGTTTATGGTTTATTTGTTGTTTTTTATGATGCTGTTTAGGGCTTCTTTGGATTTATATCAAATAGATTTCTTTGGGATTGTCTGGTTAAAGGGAATAATTATTGATTTTGGTATCAATTTAGTCATTTATTTTGGAGGTGCTTTAGCCGTACTTCTACTGGACTATCAGGAAGAAATCATATTTGATGATTAATCATTTAGGCAGGATAGAAAAATCTCTTTTATCTTAGAATTAGGCAAGTTATCAATAACTTCCTCTAAGTGGGCTTTAATTAGCATGTTTAAGGCGTCTTTTTTATTGATACCACGGGATAGAAGATAAAACATTTGTTCTTTATCTACTTCACCGCAAGTTGCGCCGTGAGAGCATTTTACATCGTCTGCATATATTTCTAATTCCGGTTTACAGTTTAATTGGGCATCGTTTTCTAAATATAGAGCTTTATGAAGTTGGTAACCTGTGGTTTGTATTGCATCACGGGCAATATGAATTTTTCCCTGAAAAGTTGCGGTGGATTTTCCTTCAAGAACAGCTTTGGCATATTGATTTGAATAAGTTTGCGGACAGTTGTGGTTGATGTTTGTGGTTATATCATTTACACAATCTTTTTTTGCAATGTATGCTGAAAATACTTTTGCTTCGGCGTCTTTTTTATCAAGATTGACTAAAGTTTCATTGCGACAGATTTTTGATCCGTTGGCCAAATAATATTGCAAGTATTTACTGTTGTTTTGTAATTTTGCAGAGTTTAGTGCAATATGATATGCATTGCGACTCTCTTTTTGAATTTTATAATGATGTAAAATAGCATCTGATTTTAGGTAAAATTCGTTCACAATGTTGAATAGGTATTTATTGTTTGTTTCTGAATTAAATTGTTCAAATAGGTCTAATTCAGAGTTTTTTTCCATGACGATAACGTTATGAAGATGTATTTGATTGTTTTCAGAATGTGTTTGATTGTAAATAATTTTTATTGGTTTTTCAATTTTGATGTTTTCTTCTATGTGTATAAAAAGTCCTTGCTCGATATATATACCGTTTAAGGCGGCAAAAGGATGTTTCTCTATGTCAAAAGATTTGAATAAATAAGGTTTATAGTCGTCTTCAAATAAATATATCGGAAGAGGTGTTATTGTCAAACCTTCCGGAGTATTGAATTCTTCAACATGTAAAGAACCATTACAAAATTTAACGGATATATAGGAATCGTCAGTCGTACTATGGGTACAGCAATGACATTCTTCTTCTATTGTTTTGTTCAAGATAAAATCATTTTTTATAATCGGAGATATGTCGGTATATTTCCACGCCTCTGTTTTGTGTGTCGGAAAGCCTGTCTTTTTTAATATTGCGCGTGAATTTTGCCGTAAACCGTATATTGCCGGTTTATCATCTAAAAACAGTTCGGTTTCTTTGATAAGAGGTGTCATGATTATTCTTCTTTTAAAAATTCTGCGTAGCCGTTATTTTCTAATTCTAAAGCTAAAGATTTATCGCCGGTTTTGATGATGTGACCATCCGCAAAAATGTGAATAACATCAGGTACGATGTGTTCCAACAATCTTTGGTAGTGGGTAATTACCAAAAATGAATTTTCCGAATTGCGTAAAGCATTTATGCCGTCGGAAACAGTTTTCAGGGCATCAATGTCTAGGCCGGAATCAATTTCATCTAAAATGCAAAAGTCAGGTTTTAGTAAAGACATTTGCAAAGTTTCAAATCTTTTCTTTTCACCACCGGAGAATCCTACATTTACGAATCTTTTAAGCATTTCTGAATCAATGTCTAATGCGGAGGCTTCTTTTCTTAAGAGTTTAATAAAGCTCAGGGAATCTAATTCTGGTTTATTGTTGGCTTTTCGTATAGAATTCAGAGATTGTTTTAAGAAGTTTGAAATGGCAACACCCGGAATTTCTATTGGTTGTTGCATGGATAAAAATAATCCGTTTTGTGCGCGTTCTTCGGTTGACATTGAGAGTAAGTCTTTGCCTTTAAACTTAACACTTCCAGATGTTACATGATAATCGTCTTTACCCGTTAAAACATAAGATAATGATGATTTTCCTGCACCATTTGGTCCCATGATAGCATGAACTTCGCCGGCATTGATGGTTAAATTTAATCCTTTTATGATTTCTTTATCTTTGACACTTGCATGAAGGTCTTTTATTTCTAATAACGGATTTGACATTTTTACTCTCTTCTTTTTATTATTATGCTACTTTACCATGACAGTGTTTGAATTTTTTTCCGCTTCCACAAGGACAGGGAGCATTTCTCGGAACATTTTTCCACTCAGGGTGTTCTTCCATTTGTTGAACTGTCTCTGGTGTAGAATTTTCTGTACTGTTCATTTGAATTTTGTTGTTCTGGTTTCTTTGTTTTGCTTCTTGATCTTTGATAAATTGTTCACTTTGGGCAGAATATACTGTACGGCAGATAATAAGAGTTACTTTTTCTCTTAGTACATCAAGTAAATTAGAGAACATATTAAATGCTTCTCTTTTATATTCATTCAGAGGATCTTTTTGACCATAAGCGCGTAAAACTATTGTTCTTTTCATGAGATCCAGAGCCGCCAAGTGTTCTTTCCATAAATAATCTAACGCATTGATTAAAATATTTTTTTCACTCAAATGAACTAAATCACTTGGGATATCAGCATTTCTTTGGGTAATTAGTTTATCCAATTCGGTTATGATTTTTTCTATCATTTCTTCTGAGCTTAGGTCTGGAGTGACCCATTCTTCCATTGGCAGATTAAATGCAGATAAATTATAAATATCTTGTTTTGCTTGAGAGATATTCCATTCTCCGGAAGGTAACCCCATTGGAATATATTGGCGTAGTATGTCATAAATATAGCTGTGTCGCATATCTAAAATGGTTTCACTTAAATCATCCGAATCCTGAATTTCGTGACGTTGTTCGTAAATGATTTTTCGTTGTTCATTCATTACATCGTCATATTTTAAAAGATTTTTACGGATATCAAAGTTTCTCTCTTCTACTTTCTTTTGTGCTTTTTCTATAGCTTTTGAGATAAATGGGTGAACTAAAGCTTCACCTTCCGGTAAACCCAGTCTTTTGAGTACATCGGACATACGATCGGAACCGAAAATACGCATAAGATCATCTTCAAGGGAGAGGAAAAACTTAGAAGTACCCGGATCACCTTGTCGACCGGAACGACCGCGTAGTTGGTTATCAATACGTCGGCTTTCATGTCTTTCCGTACCCAGAATATACAAACCACCGGCATTTAGCACCTTTTCTTTGTTTTCTTGAATTTCTTTGGTTACCTCTTTTTTGACGAGTGTAATTTGTTCTGTAGACATGTCTTCAGTAATGCGTTTTTTTATAGCATTTTCAAGGTTACCGCCGAGTTGGATATCTGTACCACGACCAGCCATGTTGGTAGCGATTGTTACAGCTCCGTACTGACCTGCCTCAGCAACAATAGCAGCTTCTCTTTCGTGGTATTTTGCATTTAAAACTTCAAATTTAATTTTAGTTTGTTCTTTTAGAAGTTTAGCAATTATCTCAGATTTTTCTACGGATGTTGTACCAACCAAAATCGGTTGTCCTTTTTCGTGGCAGGCTTTAATTGTATCTATAATAGCGGCATATTTTTCTTTTTCAGTTCTATAAATACAATCATGCTCATCTATGCGAAGTATCGGGCGGTTAGTTGGTATTTCAACAGAGGATAGATTGTAAATATCACAAAATTCTGCCTCTTCTGTCATTGCGGTACCTGTCATGCCGGCAAGCTTAGGATACAAACGGAAAAAGTTTTGATAGGTAATTGAGGCAAGGGTTTGATTTTCCGATTGAATTTTAACACCTTCTTTGGCTTCAATAGCTTGATGTAATCCGTCTCCGTATCTTCTTCCTTCTAAAACACGACCGGTAAAAGCATCAATAATCATAACCTTATTATCTCTTACAAGATAATCTACATCTTTGACAAACATAATGTTTGCGCTCAATGCTTGGTTTACATGATTTACTAATTGAACATTTTGGATGTCGTATAAATTTCCCTCTGTTATCAAACCGGCTTTCTTTAAAAGTTTTTCAACATGTTCCATACCTGTTTCGGTTAAGGTTACAATCCTTGATTTTTCATCTTTTTCATAATCAGCGGGGACTATATCTTGGATAGCTTGATTTACTAAAATATATTTTTCCGAAGAATCTTCGGCGCCACCACTGATAATTAGCGGAGTACGAGCTTCATCAATTAAAATAGAATCGACTTCATCCACAATCGCATAGTTAAAATCTCTTTGAACACGATCGCTTTTAGAAAAAGTCATATTATCGCGTAAGTAGTCAAAGCCGATTTCATTATTTGTGGCATAGGTAATGTCGGCAAGGTAGGCTTCGCGTCTTTGATTATCATTTTTTTCGTGTGTTACATAATCAACGGTTAAGCCCAAGAAACGATATACTTGTCCCATCCATTCAGCATCTCTTTTGGCTAAATAATCGTTCACAGTTACAACATGAACACCTTTTTGTTCTATGGCATTCAGGTATGCGGCTAAAGTGGCAACAAGTGTTTTACCTTCACCGGTTTTCATTTCTGAAATCATCCCCTTATGCAGGACAATACCACCTATTAACTGAACATCATAATGTCTTTGACCAAGAGTTCTTTTAGCTGCTTCTCTTACAGTAGCGAAAGCTTCAGGTAGAATGTCGTCCAGTGTTTCACCGTTTTTAAGTCTTTCACGAAATTCTATGGTTTTGTTTTTGAGTTCTTCATCTGTAAGATTAACGAACATCGGTTCTATACTATTGATGTGTTCTACAATTTTGTATTGTTTTTTTACAAATCTGTCATTGGCTGAGCCGAATATTTTACGCGCAATATCTGTTAACATTTCTATACCTTATATGTTTCTCTTTTAGCTACATTTAGTGTTTATATGCTATAAAGTCAATACTATCAACAAAAGTTATAAACTCAATTAAAAAATACTTTGAATATTTTATAAATAAGTATATATGTAACTTGAATGTGAAATATTTTTGGAGGTATTTATGAAAAAAAGAATCTTAGGTTTTACAATTTCTGCCGTTGCAGTTGTTGTTGTTGCCGTAGCTTCCTTTGTATCTTTTAAGGTATATAATGCTAATGCAGGTGCTGATAAAGGTGTTGCTGCAAAAGTTAATGGTGAAGTTATTTATGTAAATGAATTGAAACAAAGTTATGCTGATCATCCTCAAATTAAGGATAGAGTTTCTTTTGAAGATTTTTATGCAAAAACTTTAGATGTTTTTGTTAACAGTAAATTGGTTTACCAAGCTGCTCATGCTGCCAAAGTAGAAGAAACACCGGAATATCAAAGACAGTTGGCAACCGCTAAAGAAGATTTGGCTCGTAAATTTTATCTTGAAAAACAGGTTGAAGAAAAAGCTAATGATGCTGCTGTGAAAGAAGCATATAAGAAATACACAAGTAAATTTGAGAGCGAAAAAGAAATCAAAGCAAAACATATTTTAGTGGAATCTGAAGGTAAAGCTAAAGAAGTTATCAAAAAACTGAATAAAGGCGAAGATTTTGTAAAATTGGCAAAAGAATATTCTAAAGATGAAGTTGATTTGGGATATTTTACTCAAGGCATGATGGTTCCTGAATTCTCTAAAGCTGCTTTTGCTATGAATAAAGGCGAATTCTCCAAGAAACCGGTTAAATCTCAATTTGGTTATCATGTTATCTTGGTTGAGGATATCCGCGCTTCTAAGCCAATGGAATTTAAGCAAGTTGAAGCTCAGTTGAGAGATATTGTAACAAGAGAGGTTGTTGGTCAAATCTTTGAAGATTTGCGCAATAATGCAAAAGTCGTAAGATATGATCTTGAAGGTAAAGTAATGCCTGAAGGAAAATAAAGTATCAATCTGACGGAGAAATAGCCCCGAATCGGGGCTGTTTCTTTTTGTTTTTATCTAAAGTTGAACATAAAAAAACCGCATTTAACATGCGGCTTTTTGGTATAATGAATTAACTAGTTGCGTGATTCAATTGTACTTAACAATTTTTTGTTAGCTTCTTCCAATGAAATATTATCATAAACAGCTACTTCGCTCGCCAAACGCTCTAAGGCGTGTTCGTAAATTTGACGTTCACTATATGATTGATCGGCAAGATTTTCACTTCTGTGTAAATCGCGGATAACCTCTGCAACAGCAACCGGATTGCCGGAATTGATTTTGTTCTCGTATTCTTGAGCGCGGCGAGACCACATGATTTTTTTGACACGTGGTTTTCCTTTTAAGGTTGAAATTGCTTCTTTCATTGTTGTATCGTCGGAAATTTTACGAATTCCAACTTGGTTTAATTTTGCCATAGGTACACGCAATGTCATTTTATCCTTGTCAAAATTAACAACCAAGAGTTCAAGTTCGCTTCCACCGATTGTTTGTTTTGTAATGTTGGTTACTTTACCTACTCCGTGTGTCGGATAGACAACATATTCTCCGGAGTTGAAATTAACTGCTGAGTTTTTTTTCATGTCAGATTAACCTCCTTTTATTGATAGGTGACGACGAAAACATTCAGACTATATCATATTTTTTAGCACAAATCTATACCCAAAATGAAAAAAAATGAAAAAAAATTCTTAATCATTGTTTTGGAAAGAGATTTGTTTGCCGTAAGGCCTCACCGACGGCCATTGCTGCTGATATTGCGATGTTTATTGAACGGGTTTCTTTATCCATCGGAATCAATAGACGCGCGTCTACAAATTCATGTACGGCTTGGGGAACTCCGGCACTCTCTCTGCCCATTAGAATAATATCATTCGGGGCAAATTTAAAATCTGTGTAAGGTTCGGATGCGTGGGTAGATAGTAATACTATTCTTCCATATTCCTCCGGATGTTCTTGGCGGTAAGCTAAGAAATCTTCCCAAGAGTTATGGCGGCGGTAGTTTACTTTTTCAAGGTAATCCATGCCGGCTCTGCGCATAGCTTTTTCGTTAAAAATAAAACCGCATGGTTCTATTATATCTAATGCCAAGTCTAAACAGGCTCCTAATCTTAACAATGTACCTGTATTTTGAGGAATATCCGGTTGGTATAATGCTAATCTCATTTTTTTAGTCTTTGGAAGTTTCAGATTGAGATTTTTTCTGTCTGTAAATACCGGCGAAATCTACAGGAGATAACATCAATGCAGGTAAACCTGCATTTGCCAAGTTGGAAGAAATAATTTGGCGGACATATGGAAAGATTAATTTGGGAATTTCAATATATAAAATCGGTTCTTTTTGTGCTTCCGACATTTTTAATGTACATGCCGTACCATAAGAAAGTTCAAAAATGAAAAGTTTTTCGTTATCTATATCCGCATTTAATCTGGTATTAAGAGTTACTTCATATTGGTCTGAGCCAAGGTTTTGAACATCAATGTTTAAATCAATATTCATTTGTGGTTGTTTGGTTAGTTTGGCAAAAATTTGTGGTGCATGCGGAACTTCCAAGGACATATCTTTTATATATTGTATATTGACTGTAACTTCGGGCATTTCTTGTTTGTTTTCCATTGTTAAAATCCTTTCTATTAAATTATTTTAGTTATAATATAGTGTTTTATTTTTATAGGTCAAATATTATAGTTGATAATAAAGATATTAAACGCTATATTACATATATAATTAACAGAGGTATGGAAAAATGGCTGGATATTTAGATATTATATTGTTGGTTGTTTTAGTTGTTGTGATTTTCAGCAAGCTTAAAAGTGTTTTGGGAACTGAGGGCGAAGACGCTAAAGTTATTATGATACCCAAAGAACAATTTGAGAAAGTTTATAAAGAGCTTAAAAAGAACGCAATAAATGAGATGCATCAAGATGTTGATATCAGCAATATGTCTCCTTTGGATGTTGAACTTAGTAAAATTCCGAATTTTAATAAAAATGCTTTCATTAAAGGGGCGCAAAAAGCTTTTGAGATGATTATATCTGCTTTTAGTAAAGCTGATTACAAGACTTTATCCGGATTGGTAAGTAAAGAATTATTCGGGCGTTTTGAAGCAGTTATTAACGATAGAAAAGAAAATGGAATTACGGCTGAAACGGATTTAATCGGGTTTGTAGAAACTGAAATAGAATCGGTTCAGTTCGCTACTGATAATAATAAAGTTAATTTGGTTGTTAAATTTGTCTCCGAGCAAGTTAATTTGCTTAAGAACTCTGAAGGAGAGGTTATTGAAGGGGATGAAAATTATGTGCAAACCGTTTCTGATGTTTGGACTTTTGAAAAAAGTATGAATCCGAGAGTAAATAGTTGGGTACTGTGTTCTACAAAAAAATGCTAAAGCAATGGATTTGTTTGGTATGTCTTGTGCTTTTGACATCTTGTTCTGCTGAGGATAAGACAGAAATTTCGGGCGCTGTTGACTTTGATTTAAAACGAAGTCAATTTGAGCAATTGGACGGATGGCGTGAAGAAAATTTAGAGGATTTTGCACCGGCATTAAACGGGGTATGTGATTATATTAAAATAAAAAAAATCAGTTATCTGAAAAGCAATCGTTTTTCTTACAGTCTTAGTGATTATCACCGGCATTGTGCGGTAATGAAGGATATAAAGAATCCTACGGAACTGAAAAAATATATTGAATCTCATTTTGTGCCTTATTTGGTAGTGAGTAAAGGAAATGATGAAGGAAAATTTACTTCTTACTATGAGGCAAACATCCGTGCAAGTTTAGTAAAAGATGCGAAGTATAGATATCCGATATATGGTAAACCGAATGATTTGGTAGAAGTGAATTTAAGAGATTTTGATAGGAACCTTCCTAATAAAAGATTGGTTGGGCGTGTTAAAGACGGTAAGCTGATTAAATATTATACCAGAGAGGAAATTGATAAGGGAGTATTGGATGCTCCGGTTATCTTGTGGGGAGACGATCCAGTTGATATTTATATTATGCAAATTCAAGGCTCTGCAATTGCAACCCTGCCAGACGGAAAAGAAGTGCGTGTCGGATATGCTGAAAATAACGGTCATTCGTTTAGAGGAATCGGCTCTATTTTAATAGAAAAAGGGTTAATCAAACCGAAGGACAGTTCTATGCCTAAGGTGCGCGAATGGTTGCGCAATAATGGTGATGCGGCACACAAAAATATGTTGCTTAATAATCGGTTTATTTTCCATAAAATTGTTAAGGCAGACGGACCTATCGGGGCAATGGGGCTTCCTTTGGTTGCTGGTAGAAGTATAGCGATAGATAAAAAATATATTCCGCTCGGTTCTATGGTTTGGTTGGAAACTAGTAGTCCGGATGGTAAAAAAATTCATAAAATGGTAATGGCAGAAGATGTCGGAAGTGCGATAAAAGGTGCTGTTCGCGGTGATTATTTTTGGGGACAGGGAGAAGATGCATTACATTACGCCGGACGGATGAATTCCAGCGGTAGATATTTTATCTTGTTACCGAGAAATACAGGGGTTGATTTTTATGAAAGATGAAAATAATTGGGAAGATATCGTTAAAGGAATAAAAAAACTTAAGACGAATCGGTATGTTGAAGATATTAAACCAAAAGAAATAGAATTGCGTAAGGATAAGGTTACTACGGTAACCTTTGAGGCTATGAAGGGCGGTCATTGTGTTGAGAAAGATGATTTTTCACAAATGGATGGATGTCTGGCAAAAAAATTTAAGCGAGAATTGTTTAAAATTGAAGATACTTTAGATTTGCACGGTATAACTGAGAAAGTAGCTTATGATACGGTCTGTGAGTTTGTTAAATTTGCATACAATACAGGAAAAAGATGTATTCTTATTGTTACCGGTAAGGGAATAGACGATGCTGTATTCAGCGAAAAAGGGGTCTTACGTAAGTCTGTTCCTAATTGGTTGGCACATTCGGAAATAAGCCCGCTTATTTTGGCATATAAAAATCCAAGTGAGCGGTTGGGCGGAACGGGCGCTTTGTATATCTTATTACGTAAAAAAATAAGTCGTTAATGGGGGGAAATAAAAAACGGTCATAAAAATATGACCGTTTTCTTTTTTCATATCTGCTTAGCAAATCTTTTTCTTTTTTTCCGGAACAAAGTTTTGATCCAGTACAATGTTTTCAATGACTAAATCGTCTGATTGTTCGTATTTAATACCATTTTCTACGATGTTGCCAACATTTATCAAGTCAGCATCGTTTGTTTTGAGGGTATTAACTGTTTCATTATTTGCTTTAACAATTAAAGATAAAACAGGATTTTTCTGTGATTTATTTTCAATCGTTTTTTGTTTACGAATTTCTGTTGAAACAGCAGAAACTGTATCATAAAGCAATGCGTTATCGGCTGCATATTCTGCTAAATCTGCCAAAGAATTCCATAATTCTTTATGAACAGAAATTTCTCCGGCTTGTTTCCACGGGCGAGCTTGATAAATCTCTTCCGTAATAAACGGGCAGAATGGAGCTAATAATTTGATGAAAGAATCCAAAGATAATTTTAAAGTTGCAATCGCAGAAGCATTATCTTCGGAGTAAGCACGTTTTTTTACGATTTCTACATAGTTGTCGCAGAAGTCCCAAAAACGAGTTTCTATTGCATCAAGAGCTAATGAATAATCATAATTTTCAAAACTTTGTTTGGCTGATTTATAAGTTTCTGAAATTTTCTTAATCCAAGATTTATCAAGTGTATTTGTGATGTCTTTGGTGTAATTTGCAGATTTAGAATCGCCGACAATCATAAATACAAATTTACTTGCATTATACATCTTTACGACAAGTTTGCGTCCTTGTTGCATCATTTTTTCTTCAAAAGCTGTATCAGCTCCAAGTTTTGCTTTGGCTGCCCAATAGCGAACCGCATCAGCTGAGTGATTTTCTATCAAGTTCATCGGGGTAACAACATTACCTTTTGATTTACTCATTTTTTTGCGATCCGGATCAAGAATAAAACCACTGATTAAAGTTTTATACCACGGTATTGTATTTTCGTGAATTAAGCTTTTTGCAATAGTGTAAAATGCCCAAGTTCTGATAATATCGTGTGCTTGAGGACGAACATCAAACGGCATAGATAGGTTTGTTTTGTCTTCTGCCATAGACATTGCGATTTGTGGTGTCAACGCAGAAGTTGCCCATGTATCCATAACATCATTATCGCCGGCAAAGCCATTAGGTTGATTTCTTTGGGCTTCGGTATAACCGTTTGGTGTATCTGCCATAGGATCTATCGGAAGATCGTTTTCGTTTGGTAAAATTACATGGTTGTAATCAATGTTACCATTAGCATCTACTTTGTACCAAACAGGGAACGGAACACCAAAGTAACGTTGGCGACTTATGCACCAATCTTGGTTTAATCCCTCTGTCCATGTTTCATAACGATGTTGCATATAGGCCGGTAGCCAGTCAATTTTTCTGCCGGCAGATAACATTTCTTGTTTCATATCCATAAGGCTTACAAACCATTGACGAGATGAAACAAATTCCAAAGGTAGGGTTCCTTTTTCGTAGAATTTAACCGGATGCATAATCTTTTTCGGTTCATTAACAAGGTAACCTTCTTCTTTTAGCATTTCTGCTACTTTCTTTTTGGCTACATGAGCAGGAAGTCCGATAAGTTGATTAAAGTTCTTTTGAGCTTTTTCTTTATTTAGAGTTGTAAATGCACCTTCGCCATAGGTAATATTCATGATTTTGCCGTCTAAACCGATGATTTGTTTAATCGGAAGACCGGATTTTTTCCACCATGCTACATCGGCTGCATCACCGAATGTACATACCATCATAATACCTGTACCTTTATCTTTTTCTGCATGTTCGGATGGAACAATCGGAACCGGAATATCAAACAGAGGAACAATGGCTGTTTTACCAAATAAATGTTTGTATCTTTCATCATCCGGATGAGCAACAATAGCCAGGCATGCTGATAAAAATTCCGGACGTGTGGTCGCGATGATAAATGTTTCGTCACTATCTTTAACACTGAAACGGATATCGTGGAAGTAACCTTCTTTTTCTCTATCTTCCACTTCGGCTTGGGATACGGCTGATTTGAAAGTCACATCCCACATAATTGGAGCTTCAACAGCTTTAACTTTGCCTTTTTTGTAAAGGTCAAGAAATGATGCTTGTGAAATTTTGATTGATTGGGGGCTGATTGTAGAATATTTCAGATTCCAATCGTAAGAGTGTCCGGCACGACGGAAAACATTTTCAAAAATTTTTTCATCTTCTTCGGTTAATGTTTCGCATGCTTCAATAAAGTTTTTACGAGAAATTTCTACCAAATCCTCTTTATTATTTTCTATGTGTACCGGTTTAAAATCGGGATTATAAGCAACTTTTGGATTGCAAGTGATGTTATAATAGTTTTGAACGCGACGTTCTGTCGGCAAACCATTATCATCCCAACCAATCGGATAAAATACAGATTTTCCTTGCATGCGTTGGTAACGCGCAATGATATCTGTTTGCGTATAACTGAATATATGTCCGATATGTAAAGAACCGGAGACTGTTGGAGGCGGGGTATCCACAATGAAGGTGTTATCACGCGGTTGACTGGCATCATATTTATATATTTCGTTTTTACTCCAATAAGCATCACATCTATTCTCAATATCCTGAGAATTAAATTGCTTATCTAATCCTTGTTCTTCTTTATAAGACATTGTTTTATGTTCTCCAATTAAAATCAAATCGGTGTGATTTTAGCAAATGATGTTTTAAATGTAAAGGGATAAAAACATAGGAAAGGTAACGAAAATCCTTCTGCCAAAGCAGTTTTTTATGAAAGTAAAAACATTAAAACAAAGAGATATGAGTCCAAATTTTAAAAAAATAGTTAAATTTTGACGAAAATTTGAGAAAAAGTATTGAAAAACAGAAAGAAATGTGATAGTATTATTGAAGAAAATTATAGATCTGGTTATTATTGTGAAGTTGTAATGTTTGTCGTTTTGACGGATATGAACCTTTGCAAGACATAACCATAAACTCAAATCATTATGACTAAAAAAATTAAAATTTTTGTTATCATGTTCGTTGTAGCATTGGTAACAGTTGGTGCACAAGCACAGAGTGTGAAAACTATTAGTTCGCTTACTCAAGAGGAAAAGAATGAAATTGTCGAAGGTAAACGTGAAGTTTATTCTTTAGAATATTTCTCAAAAAACTTGAGAAAGAAAAACTATGTTTACGCTGAGTTCGATGGTGGTATAGCCATCGGGGAACACTTTACGGCTCCTACCGGAACAGGTGTTCTTGGGTACAATCTTGACCATCTTCGTCTGGAAACTGAAGTATCTTACCTAAAAGGAGAAAATCGTGAAAAATATAATCAGTTGGCGGTTTATCTGTCGGCAGGTTATAGATTTATCTTTTTGAAAGATAATTCTTTGTCCTTTTTAGGCGGTGTTGGCTACTGTTATCAGAAATCTGATGTAGATGGTGCCGCATACCAAAGTAAAAACCATGGTTTTAGTGCTAAGGCTTCTATGAAGTATGAGCACTATTTGTCAAAAAAGTTTTTTCTTTTGGGGGAATTAAGCGTTTACGGAACTACTCGAGTAAACCATGGCGAACAACAGCGGTTGGACGTTTATGGTGTTGCTAAAGTCGGATTTGGAATCACATTCTAAAGATGCGTAAAAACTAAGAGCAAGTTTTGGGAGATTTATCTTCCGAGCTTGCTCTTTTTTTGCTTTTCGAGTCCAAATTTTAAAAAAATAGTTAAATTTTGACGAAAATTTGAGAAAAAGTATTGAAAAACAGAAAGAAATGTGATAGTATTATTGAAGAAAATTATAGATCTGGTTATTATTGTGAAGTTGTAATGTTTGTCGTTTTGACGGATATGAACCTTTGCAAGACATAACCATAAACTCAAATCATTATGACTAAAAAAATTAAAATTTTTGTTATCATGTTCGTTGTAGCATTGGTAACAGTTGGTGCACAAGCACAGAGTGTAGAATTTGAACAGGTGGCAGTGGAGACTACAGTTCGTGAAAAGGTCAAGGCTTCACATGGCAAACCGAGAGACATCGTCTCGGTGACCAGTAGCAAAACCCCAGGTCGCCAAATTGTACTAAAGTCTATGGACAAGTACGGCTGGTGTATTTCTCCTGTAGTGGGTTTTGAGTTTTCTTCGGAAATGAAATCGCCTATCGGTGGACTTAGAGTATCATACGATGCACGTTGGCTTGGTGGATTTGTTGAAGCATCTTTCGGACAGCAGAAGTATAATTCTAATGCTATTAGAACCGGGATGAAGTATTGGTCTTACCGAACTAGTTTTGGAGCTATCATCACTCCGTTTAAGCTAGACTACCGTGATGAACATCGTCTTGGTCTGGTATTGGGAGCAAGGTTTTCTTATTTTGAGACTGATTCCAAGCCGGATGAAAACGGTGGTCAGTTCTCCTCTACGGGGAACGAATTGGCACCAGAATTAGGCTTGCGCTATGAATGGCGTAATGCCGATGGTCCATTCTCACTGTTTGTAGAAGGCTTGTGGACACAGAATGAAAGCCCTTATCAAAATTTAGGAAGAGAGAAGTTCTCATCCTTTATTGCGAAAGTGGGATTTTCAATCAAACTAAAACGCCACGTTTATAAAACAAAATAAATGGTGGCGGAAAAAAAAGAAAGAGCATTTGCAAGAGAGCATTTGCTCTTTCTTTTTTTATATCTTATAGATAGATTGAATCTGATTTTGTATAAATTATATATTTGTTGTTATTATCATTTTGGAGAAAATCAGATGAATAAAATATTAATGGGACTTTTGGCTGTGTCTGCTTTGGCTTTGGTTGTGGGGCAGGCTGTTGCAGATTCTCATCATCATGCTAAAGATGTTGATGATGAAGGGGGCGTGGTTGTGATAGAAACTATTTCAGAAGCCGAAAAAGTTGCTCCGCAAGAGATGAAAAAACATCATAAAGAACATGATTCTTCTGAACAACCGGTTGTTGAGGATGAAGATTAGGAATTTAACTAATAAAAAACTCCTCATAATTTAATATGAGGAGTTTTGCTTTATCTAATACTTAGATGATTATTCTTTGTTTTTCAAAGCTTCACCTAGAGCATCACCCAAAGAAGAACCGGCAGCAGATGAAGATGTATATTCTTCAAGAGCTTTCTTTTCTTCTTCAATTTCATAAGCTTTTACAGAAACGCCTAATTTGGCATTTTTGCGATCAACAGAGGTAAGTTTTGCTTCCAAAACATCACCTTCGTTGTAGTTCATCGGATCATTGTTTTCTTTTGACAAGTCAGCTTTTTTGATTGTAGCTGCAATGCCTTGAACAGTTACTTGAACACCTTTGCTGTCTGCTCCTGTAACAACAGCTTTAACAATATCACCTTTTTTCAAAGATTCTAATGTCATTGCTACATTGTTTTCAGACATTTGTTTAATACCTAAACTAATGCGTTCTTTCTCTACATCAACATCAATGATTTTGGCTTCAATAGTTTGACCTTTTGCATAGTCTTTAACTGCTTCTTCGCCAGCTTTTTCCCATGAAATATCGGAAAGGTGAATCATACCGTCAATTTCATCAGACAAACCAATGAACAAACCGAATTCAGTAATGTTCTTGATTGTACCTTCAATAACGGAACCCATTGGATGTTCTTCAATGTATGCAGCCCATGGATTTGGTGTGCATTGTTTGATACCTAAGCTGATACGACGTTTGTCTGCATCTACTTCCAAAACCTTAACTTCTACTTCTTGAGAGGTAGAAACGATTTTTCCCGGATGTACATTTTTGCGTGTCCAGCTCATTTCTGATACGTGAACTAAGCCTTCAATGCCATCTTCTAATTCAATAAATGCACCATAGTCTGTGATGTTTGTAACTTTACCTTGGTAAACTTCGCCAACTTTGTATTTGTCAGCAACTGCTTGCCATGGATCATTTTCAAGTTGTTTCATACCCAAGCTGATACGTTGTGTATCTTCGTTGAATTTGATAACTTGTACTTTAACTGTTTGACCTAAAGATAATACTTCTGTCGGGTGGTTGATTCTCTTCCAAGAAATATCTGTAACGTGTAATAAACCGTCAACACCGCCCAAGTCAATGAATGCACCATAATCAGTAATGTTTTTAACAATACCTTCTAATACAGAACCTTCTTTGATTGTGTCAATTAATTCTGCACGAGCAGATGCACGTGTTTCTTCTAATACAACACGACGTGATACAACAATGTTGCCACGAACCTTGTCCATCTTTAAAATTTGGAATGGTTGAGAAATTCCCATTAACGGAGAAATGTCTTTAATCGGGCGAATATCAATTTGAGAACCAGGCAAGAAAGCGATAGCACCGTTCAAATCAACTGTGAAGCCACCTTTAACGCGACCAAAGATGATACCGTTAACTCTTTCGTTGTTGTTCATCATTTTTTCAAGATCTTGCCATACTTCTTCACGGCGAGCTTTTTCACGTGATAATACAATGTTGCCGTCTTTGTCTTCGTATCTGTCAACCAAAACTTCTACAACATCGCCAACTTTTAATTCGTCATTTTTACCGAATTCGCGAAGAGGAATACGTCCTTCAGATTTCAAACCAACATCAACAGTTGCGAAGTCATCTGTTAAACGAATGATAGTTCCTTTCATAACTGTGCCGATAATACCTTTATCGCCGAACTGTTCTTTTAACAGATCTTCAAAATTTTCAGTCATTTCAGGGATTGTAATTTCTGCAGTATTTGCCATTATTTTTAATTTTCAAAAAATGCCAGACCCTCATTTTGAGGCGGACTTGTGCATGTTATAAGGAATCTATATGCTGCACCACATATAGAAGTCATATTTTTGTAGGGCTAAAATTATGAAAAGTCAAGAAAAAAGATGTATCCTAGACTTTATACGGCAACATTTTATAAATAAAATCGCTGACGCAGTTGGGTAGAATGCTGCCGAGCCAACTTGTCAGTCGCATTGGCCATGGAAATGCAATTAAGCCGATGTTTTTTTGTATGCGTTGCGCAATGAGGGAGGCAGCAGGTTCTGCTTCCATAAAAAACGGCATCGGACAGGTGTTTTTATCAGTTATGCGGGAGCGGACAAATCCGGGACATATAGTGTTTACTTGAATATTGTATTTTAGCAAATCAATTCGTAATGCTTCTCCGTACGCTTTGACGCATGCTTTGGTAGCGCTGTATGACGGACAAGCCGGCAAACCATGATAACCGGCAATAGAAGATGTTATGGCAATGATTTTATCTGTATCTTTGCGCTTTTTATATATCTCAACTATCGGTGTAACAGTATTTAACACGCCGAAAATGTTGGTGTTAAATGTGTTATAAATGTTTTTTGGGGTTTCTTCTAATGTCGCAATTCCGGCATTAGCAAAAACAAGGTTCAGAGGAGCTTCTTTTTCGGAAGCGATAATCCATTTTTCTACAGATGTCTTGTCGGTTACATCTAAAATTTGGGCATGAATTTTGGCTTTTCCTTTGGCTTCACAGGCTTTTTTTACGGCTTCCAGTCTTTCGGGATTACGACCGCAGATAAATAAATTTTGAGTTTCCGGTTGGCTTGCATAGTAGAGAGCTAGAGCTTCACCGATACCGGATGACGCTCCGGTTAAGAGAATATTTTTAATAATCATGGTGTAATCCTTCAAATAAAGCTTTATTTATGTGTTTTTTATTATATATATTGATGTAGGTTAATTGTAAAGAATTTGTTATGGGAGATGTTTAATGTCTTTAAACTGTGAAATAAAAAAACAAGGAACAATGTTTATCTTTTCGGCTCCGAGCGGTGGTGGTAAAAGTTCGGTGTTAACGAGATTGATTAAAGAATTGCCGAATGTTGTTATTTCTATTTCCGTAACAACCAGAGCACCTCGTGGACAAGAAAAAGATGGTGTTGATTACTATTTTGTTGATGAAACTAAATTTAGAGAGATGGCTCAAGGGGGTAAATTGTATGAGTATGTGGATTCAGATTATGGTCCGAAATACGGTACACCGCGTGAAGCCGTGGATAAATTGTTAAACGAAGGAAAAGATGTTATTTTAGACTTGGATTATCCCGGTGTTGAGCAATTAAGAAAAGTTGCCGGTGATAGAGTAAAAGCAATTGCTCTTATCCCACCATCATTAAAAGAGCTAAGAGAAAGATTGGTTAATCGCGGAACAGATAAAGAAGGTGTTATTAATAAAAGAATGAGTTTGGCGGAAAAAAGAATTATGGAAAGCCAATATTATGATTATATTATCATTAATGATGTTTTAGAAGATGCAGTTGAACAGTCAAAAGCTATTATTTTGGCAACGCGTGCGGAAAATAAAAATTTCAAAAATTTAGATGAGTTATTGGAAAGTGTTGTAAAGGACGATTAAAATGACGAAAATATATAATTCTATTGCTGAAATGGTCGGTCATACACCACTCTTGAGATTAGGTAATTTGATGACAAAGTTGCGCCTTAAAGCTGAGGTATTAGCTAAATGTGAGTTATATAATCCTCTGTTTTCGGCGAAAGATAGAGTTGCTCTTAAGATGATTGAGAAACAAGAAAAAAACGGGGTAACGGATAAAACTGTTTTTGTTGAGGCAACTTCCGGTAATACGGGTATTGCGTTGGCGGCAATTTGTGCAGCACGCGGATATAAGCTCATTATTGTTATGCCTGAAAATATGTCACAAGAAAGAATATCTTTAATTAAGCATTTAGGGGCTGAAGTTATTTTAACCCAAGCTGATGATGGTATGAGTGGTGCAATCCATAAAGCACAAATGCTTAAAGAACGTGATGATAATGTGGTTATTATGAGCCAATTTGATAATGATGCGAATCCGGATGCTCATCGTATGGGTACTGCTATGGAGATTTTGGAGGATACCGGCGGAGATTTTGATGTTATTGTTTCTGCCGTAGGAACTTCCGGAACTTTGACCGGCATTTCCTCTGTCCTTCGGACATATAATCAGGATTTGTATGTGGTGGCTGTTGAACCCGAAAGTAGTCCGGTTTTGAGCGGTGGTGAAAAAGGAAAACATAAAATACAAGGAATTGGTGCCGGATTTGTTCCACCGTTTTATGATAAAAATCTTGTCAATGAAGTAATAAAAGTTAAAGATGAAGATGCAATAGAAATGGCAAAAACCGTGGCTAAAACAGATGGTCTGCCTATCGGAATTTCAGGTGGAGCGGCAGTTAAAGCAGCAACGGAAATTGCTGAAAGAGATGAATTTGCCAATAAACGTATTGTTGTTATAACTCCGGATGGAATTGAAAGATACCTTTCTACCGGATATTTCTAGGATTTATTTAATTATGATGAAACCAAATTCAATTATCGGTTCTTATTTAGCAAAGCAGTCTATCTTGAACTTCTTATATGTCTTTGCTGTGATTTCGGCAATTATTATGATGTTTGATATGATTGAGATTTTGAGAAAAACCTCCGGTCGGCATGATGTGTCGCTGATGTTTTTAATAAAATATGTCGTTGCAAAGTTGCCGGAAACGATAGATAAAATTATTCCTTTTGTGATTATGGTTTCTACAATGATTACCTTTTGGCGTTTGAGTAAATCTAATGAGTTTGTGATTATTCGGGCATCAGGTGTTTCTATTTGGGGAGTCTTGACGCCGGTTTTGGGAGCAGCATTTCTTATCGGAGTTGTAAATACGGCTATTATTAATCCGATATCAGCTAAGCTTTACGAGTTGAGGGAAACTTTATCTTATCGGTTATCTACAAATAACCCTAATGCATTCTTGTTCTCTAATAAAGGAATGTGGATTAGAGAAAGTAAGGACGAAAATACCGTAGCTATAATTAATGCAGGTAAATTGAATTTGCAAGATGGTTTGTTGTGGTTGCAAGATATCAGTATTATTGAAGTTGATGATAAAATGCAGGTTGAACGTAGAATTGAAGCTTTTGTGGCAACTCTGGAAAACGGAGAATTGAATTTGCGTGATTTGCGAATCTATAAATCGGGACAACAGGCAGAAGTTTTGAATAATATGAAATATCCGACTGAAATGAATTTACAACGAATTAAAGATAATTTCGTGGATCCGGAGGCAATTTCTTTTTGGAATTTGGCAGATGCTATAGAATTTTATGAGAGTTCGGGCTTTTCTGTGCAACGATATAAAATGAGATATTTGAGTTTATTAGCATTACCATTTTTCTTGATGGCTATGGTTTTGGTGGCAGGTATATTTTCCTTGAAAGCAAGTCAACGGCAAGGTGGTGTATTATGGATGATTGTTTCCGGTGTTGCTGTTGGCTTTACGGTTTATTTTGTGTCACAAGTTGTCGGGGCTTTTGGAATTAATGTCTATATTCCGGTTTGGTTTGCAGTATGGGTTCCGGCTATTATTGTGGCTTCTCTGAGTATTTCTTACTATTTATATAGAGAAGAATAATATAAAATGTGCTTAATTATATTTCAACAGATAAACAAAGAGTTTAAGTTACTTTAGCAACGTTATTAAATCTTGTGGAATACGTGTCGGACGCATGGTATCTATATTTAGGAATGCCAGTGTGACTTCAATTTCGGCAAGAATTGTTTCGTTGCGGTATAAAGTTTGGATCATTTTGAGAGATACACCTCTTAACTCGGTTACTTTGCACGTAATATTTAGGGCATCATCTAATTTTGCCGGAGTTTTGTATTTTATATTACATTCATTAACGACAAAACCTTGTTTTTGTTCTTTAAGCATTACTTCTTGGTTTACTCCGAGATGGCGTAAAAATTCTGTTCGTGCGCGTTCGGCGAATTTCAGATAATTAGCATAATAAACAATTCCACCGGCATCGGTATCTTCATAGTATACACGAATCGGAAAAGAAAATGTTTTGTCGTCAAAAAGTTTGCCTTTGATTGGTTCTGTTTGGTAAGTCATTTTTATATTCCTAAATCATCCATAAAATTAAATTGGTTGTTGTTCTTAAATTTGCTTACGCCTAAATATTTGCAACCTTGCTCGGAGAGAACACGACCGCGCGGAGTGCGTTGTAAAAATCCGAGTTTAAGCAAGTAAGGTTCTATAACTTCTTCAATTGTGTCTCGTTCTTCGGATAAAGCTGCAGCCAGAGTATCTGCGCCAACCGGACCTCCCCCGTAATTTTTAGCAATGCAATTTAGATAACGGCGGTCAAATTCATCCAATCCGTAAGCATCCACATCCAATAATTTTAGAGCTTTATCTGCAATCTCGGAGTTAATTTCCGCATTACCGGCTACAGAACCGAAATCTCGTACACGTTTTAACAGTCTTCCGGCAATACGAGGTGTTCCACGCGATCTTTTGGCTATTTCCATTGCACCATCATCAGATATCGGCATATTTAGAATTTTAGCTCCGCGGAGAACAATTTTTTGCAGATCTTCGTGATTATAAAAATCCATGCGCAACGGAATACCAAAACGTTCTCTTAATGGGGTAGAAACTAGTCCGGAACGTGTGGTTGCACCAACAAGGGTAAAAGGTTGCAAATCAATCTTTACCGAACGGGCGGATGGTCCTTCTCCGATAATGATGTCCAGTTGGAAATCTTCCATTGCAGAATATAAAACTTCTTCTATTGCCGGATTTAAGCGATGGATTTCATCAATAAACAAAACATCTCTGGCTTCAAGATTTGTTAGGATAGAAGCTAAATCTCCGGATCGCGTAATCATCGGGGCAGAGGTAGCCTTGAAACCGACTCCCAATTCTTTAGAGATAATATTGGATAGAGTGGTTTTACCTAATCCCGGAGGACCATATAAAAGAACGTGGTCTAAGACTTCTCCACGATTTTTAGCTGATTGGATAAAAATTTTTAGATTTTGGCAGACCTTGTCTTGTCCGACAAATTCATCTAAAGTGGATGGACGGAGATTTACGGCAACGGGAGAATTAGTATCTTCATCAGATATTTTGTTCGGGTTTACTATTCTTTCTTTATCGTTAGACATCTAATGCTCCTATTGATTATTAAATTCTTTGAGCGCCAAGCGGATTAAAGTACCCAAATCAGCGTCGGGATTATTTAAGCAAATTTCTGATGCAACTTTGTAGGCATCAATTTTTTGGTATCCTAAGTTGGTTAAAGCGGAGGTTACATCTTCTGTTTTTTGGTAAGTGTCATCTCCTGTTTCTTGAGACATATCAACTTTGCTTTCTGTTTCACGAATCGTATCATCTTCAGTAGAAACACTGTTTAAATCTGCTCCGTTCAGGTATTCGGTCGGGATTGTTACTATCTTGTCTTTTAATTCTGTGACTAAACGTGCTGCAAGTTTAGGACCGACACCATTTGCTCTTAAAAAAGAAGTTTTATCTTGAGCTGCAACAGCTTGTGATAATTGTGCCGGAGATAGGGCGCTTAGAATACTTAAACAAACTTTTCCGCCAACACCTTGTACTTTTGTTAGGGTATTAAACCATTCTTTTTCCCACGGGGTTTGAAAACCGAATAAAGTTATACTGTCTTCTTTGATAACTGTTTCAATAAGAAGTGCCGTATATTCACCTTGTTTTAATTTTGATAGCGAGCGAGAAGACATATTTACGATGTATCCGACACCATTTACATCTATTATGCAGCAATCTTCTCCGATATTATCAATGATTCCTTTTAGCTTTGCAAACATTTGTACCATCCTATTTTGTTTGTGAGTGAGTGTAGCTTGCTTTGTTACAGTCTTCAAGTGATTTTTTTGTTCTCCTACTGTTTTTGATACGTTTAACTATTATATCAAAGGAGTGTTCAGGAGATAAAAAATGAAAAAAATTAAGATATTGTTTTGGGGAATAATGCAAGTCTTATTAATACAGAGTGTGTGGGCTGATGACGGGTATTATGCATTTAAAAAAAGTTTAGAAGAAAAAGGTTTTGAGTACGGAATAGATGTTTCTTTATTGGCACAAAGGAGTAGTCCGAGCGGGAAATCAAATGCAGTTCAGTTTTATGTATATCCTTATTTTTCGTGGGAACTTTCAGATAATAAACTGGGACGAGGTACATTAAATTTTGCTTATTCGTTGGTAAGGTATGGTAATCATAATGGAAATAATTTGTCAGAAAATTCGGGATTCTTATCGGGATTAAATGATTATCCTACTAACTTAGATAATTTCGCCGAATTTTATTACGAGTATAAATTTGCGGGAGCTTTAGACCCATTTACCATTGGTGTAGGGCAGTTTCCACTTTATAATTTTGATGGAACTGACTATAATGCTAATCAGCAAATTAATTTTCTTAATGACGCTTTAGCGCAAAATGCTTCTGCAACATATACGCAAGCAGGTGTCGGGATATACACTAAAATTAATGTTACCGAGAATCTGGTTTTGGCAGTTGGCGGGCAAGATGGAACTAATATTAATGCTGAAAGTGTGCAATTCAATTTGTCAGATGGTAAATATACGACTTTTGAATATATGGAATATACACCGGTCATATCAGATATCGGAAAGTTTGCACTTCTGATATATCAGCAGCCATCAGTAAGAAAACAAAAAGAAAGTACCGACGGATGGTCGTTTAATTGGGCACGAAATCTAGGTGAAAAATTAAATGTTTTCGCAAGATTAAATCAGACCGATGGACATGTTGCGGAGATAAAAAGATCATTTGTTTTGGGCGGTGTTTATAATAACCCGATTAATAGAAATCCACTTGATCAAATAGGATTAGCGTATGCCCTTAATTTTGCAGATGAGAAAGCAGCTTTAAATACGGTGTATCATAAAGAAGAACAAGTTGTTGAATTATATTGGTCTTGGGGGGTTGGAAATAATATTATAATTACACCGGATGTTCAGTTTTATATAAAGCCGGCATTTGCAGAGAAATCAGATTATGGATTGGCAACAAGTTTGCGAGCGACGATATTATTTTAAATACAGCGTTTAAATACACAGTTTAAATACAGTGTTTAAAAATTATACATTAAAAATTTTAGAATTCTTTGTGTATAGTCTTATTTTATAGGTGTTTATTCAATAAATAAAAGGTAATAAAAAGTAATTGAGTGCAACTATAATAAAGAGGTTTTTAGTAAAATGCATAAATTAAGTTTGTTGGCTTTGATGATATTTACAATGTTTGCTAATACGGCTTGTCAATCTAAACAGGTTATTGTTCCGGCTGTTGTTCATAATGTTAATAAAACAGAGGAGATTGTCATAGAAAAAGCACATTTACCTATTATCGGAGAAGTTGAGCCAATTTACTTTTTGCCAATGAAAACCCCTTTTTATGCTAGAATAGATACAGGGGCAACGACATCTTCTTTAGATTGTGATGAAGTACATTATTTTGAGAGAGATGGTGAAAAATGGGTCTATTTTAAATTAGTTAACCGTAAAAGTGGAGAAGAACATGCATTTGAGAAAAAAATAGAGCGGTCGTTTCGGGTGAGAAGAATTGGAGAAGAAGAACGACGTAAAGCTGTGAAAATGGATGTGAAAATGGGAAATGAAACTTTTACGGCTGTTTTCTCTATTGCAGACAGATCTAATTTTAATTATCAAGGGTTAATCGGAAGAAATGTATTAACCGGAAGATTTATTGTTGATACTTCTACTTCATATACATTACATTAATAAAATCAGGGCTTATTTTCTATGAAACTTAAATTACATAATATTTTTACAATTAAAAAAGTTCTATCTTTTCTGTTACTGCTTTCTATTGTTTATGCAGCGCATGGAATTTATTATAAGGTTAAATATTGGGGATTTACTGTTTCACCTAAGCAATTAACAGATGTATGGACTGTAGAAGCTAAGGTGACTTTTAATGCAATTAGTGACAGTACATATGTGGCATTGGCTATTCCTAATAATAATGACAGTTTTAAGATTTTGAGTGAGGAAATCGTTGCCAAAGGTTATAAAATAGAAAAAAACAGAGCGAAAAATCGTCTCTACTTTAAAGGGAAAAATAAGAAAGGAAAGCAAGAAATATATTATCGCCTGAGTATTTACGACGATACTCAAAACAGTGCATTAGATACAAAAGAACCTAAAAAAATTAAAAGACCGGTTCTATCGGATGAAAAAAGGACACAAATGAGTAAACTTTGGGACTTAGTAAAGTTACAAGAGGGAAATCGTGTCCAAAAAGCAATCAAAACCATAAATCAAGAAATTATTAATCCATCTATGAGTTTGGTTTTACCACTTAATCATACGCAAAAAGAATTTGCTGAGAAAGTTGTGGAGGTTTTGGAATATAAGAGAATACCTGCTCGTATTGTCAGAACAATTAAGTTGGAAGAAGGACGAAAAACTGAAAAACCGGATTATATGTTGGAAGCTTATTTGGATAATCAATGGTCTTTGTATGATTTGAATACGGCAAAAATTGGATTGCCTAAAAATTGGGTCGTTTTTCAACGGGGCGGAATATCTCTTTTGGATGTTAGCGGAGGTGAGGATTCTAAAGTTCTATTTTCAGTTTTAAAATCTATTGCAACTCCAATGAATTTGGCTGTTCATAAAGCTAAAGCTAATGATGCTCTTAAAGTTTACGAATATTCTATTTATAATTTACCGATTTCTATGCAAAACATGTTGAAATGGTTAATGATTTTTCCGTTGGCTATTTTAGTTGTGGTTATTATGCGTAATGTTATCGGCGTTTCTACGATGGGAACATTTACGCCGATGTTATTGGCTTTGTCTTTGGTGAAAACGGGGTTTTGGCCGGGGATGATTTGCTTTTCGGTTATGATATTGTTCGGATTACTTATGCGGACTTTGCTAGCCAGATTAAATCTTTTGATGGTGCCACGTATTTCATTTGTTGTAATTTTTGTGATTCTCCTTATTCAGGGGTTAACAATTTTGGGATATCGGTTGGATTATTCTGTTGTTTCCTCTGCTATATATTTCCCAATTATCATTACGGCATGGATTATTGAACGAGCTTCTATTACTTGGGAAAAAGATGGGGCGAAAAACACAATAAGCGAAATATTCTTTACTTTTATTACAGTGATTGTGACTTATTTTGTTATTAGTAGTGAATATGTCAGACATATTATGTTTGCATTTAATGAACTCAATTTTGTTATCTTATTTATTGTGATGCTGTTGGGTACTTATACTGGTTACAGATTAACGGAATTGATGAGATTTGCCCCATTAATCGGAACGGATGATAAAAATGTTTGAATGGATTCATAATGCTAAAAAGTTAAGAGAAAAAGGTGTTCTCGGAATGAACGAACGCAATTATTCTTTTATTGCTAAGTGTAATAAGCGGTCTTTGTTTCCGTTGGTGGATGATAAAGTTCAAACTAAAAAGTTGGCAAATGATATTCATATTAATACACCTAAGATGATTGGAATTATTGAGTATCAATACCAGGTGAAAGAGATTTTGAATATTGTTCAAGGATTTGATACGTTTGTTATTAAGCCTGCACATGGGAGTGGCGGTAAAGGTGTTTTAGTTATTAAAAGATATGATGAAAATGCTTTTTACAGTGCTTCAGGGGATGTTTTGAGTTTTAATGCTGTATATCAGCATATTTCTAATATTTTGAGCGGATTATTCAGTTTGGGTGGAAAATATGATGTTGCCTTGATTGAAGAAGCGGTTATCTTTAGTGATGTGTTTAAAAATTTTAGTTACCATGGTGTACCGGATGTACGAGTTATTGTTTATAAAGGTTATCCGGCTATGGTTATGATGAGATTGGCTACGCAAGCTTCCGGCGGACGAGCAAATTTGCATCAGGGGGCGGTTGGTGTCGGTCTGGATGTTCATAGCGGGAAAACATTAAAAGCGGTTATGTATAATAAACCTATTACAGTTCATCCTGATACCGGCGCTGTGTTGGCTGACTTAAAAGTCCCGTTTTGGAGAGAACATTTAATTATTGGGGCATTGGCTTATGACATGACCGGTTTGGGGTATTTGGGAGCTGATATTGTTTTGGATAAAACGCGGGGGCCGATGATGTTGGAAATTAATGCCAGACCGGGGTTGGCTATTCAAATTGCAAATGGTGTCGGATTAAAAAATAAATTAGTTGAAATTGATGAAACTTATCCCGTCGGTCTTTCTGCTGAAGAAAGAGTTGATTTTGTCTTGAATAAGGGAAAATAAATACCTAAATATAGGTCAGAGATATTTATAAGGAGTGTATTATGTCTAATGTTTTAGGAAAAAGCGAAACAAAGAGTTTGGATAAAAGTAATACTAAGAATCTGACAGTAGATGAAAAAAAGAAATTAGAAATGAGTGAAACCAGAGGTAAAAAAATGAAATATTCTTATAATGTTGCTGATGCAGAAAATGCATTGGTTATGAAATTAAAAGATGGGGAAGTTGTTATTGAGATGTTTCCGAATGATGCTCCGAATCATGTTGCAAGAATCAAGGAATTGGTGCGTTCCGGATTTTATAACGGATTGAAATTTCATCGTGTTATTGACGGATTTATGGCACAAACGGGGTGTCCGCTTGGAACGGGTACCGGTGGTAGCGGTAAGAAATTAAAGGCAGAGTTTAATACAATTCCTCATACAAGAGGTATTGTTTCTATGGCAAGAGCAATGGATCCAGATTCAGCAGATAGTCAATTCTTTATTTGTTATGGAGATTGCTCACATTTGGATGGGCAATATACAGTTTGGGGAAAAGTTGTTTCCGGTATGGAATTTGTTGATAATATTAAAAAAGGCGGTGGATATAACGGTATGGTTTATGATCCGGATATTATCGTCAGTTTGGATGTTATTGCCGATTTATAATTAAATAACTAATTGAAAGGAGCACCCTTTAAGGGTGCTTTTTTTGTTATGGATTAGCTGTTTTGAACCTTTATAACTGATTGTGCGAAATAATTTGTAATATTTTTTGTCTTGAGAAAATTCATATTCAAAGTAAGCTTTATTTATCAAAGATAAGGAGGATGAATATGAAATGTGGAAAAAATTTTGTTTTGGGTGAATATGTTATTATTAAGAAACCTGACTTGGTAAGTGTCGGAGATAATGTTCGGATATCGGATTTTTGCAGAATATCCTCTGCTTGTGAGATTGGGTCTGATTGTGAAATTGCAAGTGGTACTTATATTTCAGGTGGAGACGGAAAATACAAATTTGAGATGGGAAGTTGTTCCTCGTTGGCGGCGGGTGTGAAAGTTTGGCTCAGTAGCAATGATTATGTTAATGAACCGATTACGCATTCTGTACCTAATGTTAAAGAAATTACCGGAGATGTAACTATGGGAAAATACACCGGAGTGGGAACAAATTCGGTGATTATGCCGAATAATCATATTCCTGAAGGAGTTAGTATTGGGGCATTGAGTTTTGTTCCATCTAATTATAAATTTGATGAATGGACAGTTTATGCCGGAAGACCGATACGACCGATAAAAAAACGTAATAAAGAAAATGTGCTGAGTGTTTTAAGAAAATCCGGCAGAGTTGAATAGATTAAGCACGATGCGCGATGCTTGATTTGCGTAAATTGCAATGTGTAATTGCAATAGCTAACGCGTCGGAGGCATCGTTGTTTTTAGGTTGACAGCCCGGTAGTAAAATTTTTACCATGGCTTCAACTTGGCTTTTTTCTGCTCTACCGACTCCGGTTAGAGCTTTTTTTATTTTATTTGGCTCATATTCAAAAAGCGGAATATTGTGAATGGATGGCATAAGAAAAACAACACCGCGTGCCATGCTTAATTTTAATGAGGTTTCCGGATTTTTATTTAAAAAAGTTACTTCAATGGAAGCTTCATCCGGTTTATATGTTTCAATTACTTTTTGGAGTTCGGTATAAATAATATGAAGTCTTGAAGATAGTGGCATTTTTGTCGGGGTAGGAATAAAACCGTCTGCAATATATGACAGACGGTTTCCTTCCACATCTATAATCCCCCATCCAGTTGAGGAAATGCTGGGATCAAGACCTAATATACGCATTATTCAGCCTCTAATTGAGCCATAATTTCATCAGAAATTTCTGCGTTATGATATACGTGTTGTACATCTTCATCTTCTTCTAGTGCATCAATAAATTCTAAGAATTTTTTTGCGGTTTCTAAATCAGTAATTTCTGTTTTAACCATTGGTTTCCAGTCAAGGCGTGAAGCTGATGGAGTGTCAAATACTTTTTCTAATTCAGCAGTAACTGTTGCTAAATCATCAGGTAAAGTTTCAATGGCATGAATATCATCTTCGCTGATAACATCGTTAGCACCGGCTTCTAATGCAACTTCAAACATTTTGTCTGCGTCTGCAACTGCTATCGGGTATTCAATATAACCAATTCTTTCAAAATTGAAAGATACAGAACCTGTTTCACCCATCATGCCACCACGTTTGCCGAAAATTGAACGAACATTGCTGGCAGTTCTGTTTTTATTATCTGTTAAAGCTTCAACAATAACGGCAACTTTTGAAGGAGAGAAACCTTCATAGCGCATTGTTGTAAAATCTGCTCCGCCGGCAACTTGGGTTGCTTTGGCAATAGCTCTCTCTACATTGTCTTTAGGCATACTTTCTGCACGAGCAGCTTGAATTGCTAATCTTAAACGCGGGTTTTTATCCGGTTCTGGGATGCCGCTTTTGGCAGCAACTGTAATTTCACGTGCGAGTTTTGCAAAAACTCTTGCTTTTTTGGCATCTTGTGCACCTTTACGGTACATGATGTTCTTAAACTGGGAGTGTCCGGACATTTAGAAATCTCCATAAATAAGTTAGTTGTTAAATATTATTAATTGTCTTATAAAACTTTGTTTCCATAAAATCAACAGTTTTGTAAGCTATTCTGTTTCATCAGCTAAGGTGCTGTTGGTCAGCAAAAAAGTCGGTATTTTTCTACCAAAAACTTTATATCGACGAGATAAATCAGAAGCTTTTTTATCAAATAACGGATTGGATGAATTTATATCTGATTTATTTTTTCTTTCATATTTGGGCGCTGATTCTGGCGTCGGTAGTTCAGTATGTGCCATATCGGCTGTTTCGCTTTCTTTGGTTTTATCAATTTTTATTTCTGCCGGTGTTTTTAATATCTTATTTAATGTGTCTTGTGTTTCTTTTGAGCGACGTGTTGTAAATACGATATTTTGTTTGTTTGCCGGTAGAAGTGATAAAATTTTATCCAGATTATTTAATTGGCGTTTTTTCTTTATTAAATTGATATCATCTACAACTAAAATGTTGATATTAGAAATATCTAATTTTTCTTCGTTAATGTTTTCTAATAAAAGTTCAGGTGAGGCTATAATGACATTTGCTTCACTATCAATATCTTCATTGTCTTTTATCGTTGTTTCGTTTATTTCGTGATATTTATTAAAAATTGAAAGTTTATCCGAAATGTTAACCGCTTCTTGGCTGTCAGCCGAGATAATTAAAATATTCTGTCCTTCGCGGCGAGATATAATATCTATTAACGGAAAAATGTAAGAACAAGTTTTACCGCAGGCTGTCGGAGCTATGGTAAAAATATCTTTACCCGCCAAAATAGACGGTATAACATCTTTTTGAACTGTTGTTGGTTCCTGATAACCTAAATCTTCAATGGCATGTATTGTTTTTTCGCTCAGCCCTAAATTTTTAAAACTCATCTTTTATTCCTATTTAAATCAAGTGTTTTAGTTCTTTGAATACTATATCTTTATAATTTGGTGTCAAGTGCTATATCTGTTTTCGTAAAAATATAGTTGTAGATTCGGAAAGTTTGTGTTATTACATATCAGTGTTTTTAATAAGGTAAATTAGAGAAATGGAAGAAACTTTATTTTCTAGCAGAGTAAAACGTCCATTGGCTGATAGATTACGTCCGAGAAAACTTGATGAGGTTGTCGGGCAAGAACAGGTATTGGGTGAAGATGCTCCTTTGGGAAGAATGGTTCAAACGGGGCGTGTTACTTCGTTTATTTTGTGGGGACCTCCCGGATGCGGTAAGACAACCATTGCTCGTTTGATTGCAGAGCATACTAATCTTTATTTTGAGCAAATTTCAGCAGTGTTTTCCGGTGTTGCAGATTTGAAAAGAGTGTTTCAGTATGCGCAAGATCGTCGTGTTACTCAAGGTAAAGGAACCTTATTATTTGTAGATGAAATTCACAGATTTAATAAATCGCAACAAGATGGTTTTTTGCCTTATGTGGAGGATGGTACGGTTATTTTGGTTGGAGCAACAACAGAAAATCCGTCATTCGAGCTTAATGCGGCTTTATTATCAAGATGTCAAGTATTTGCTCTTAATCGGTTGAATGCAGATAATTTTGAAGAGCTTTTACAACGGGCTGAAAAAGAAGAAGGGATGAAATTACCTGTTGATGAAGAAGCACGTGAGTTTATTAAAAATGTAGCAGACGGTGACGGAAGATATATTTTGAATTTGGCCGAGAGCGTTTGGGCGTACGCAAAGCCAAATGAAATTTTTGATAAAGACAGATTGGTAAAAATTGTTCGTTCAAGAGCTCCTGTGTATGATAAGGGGCGAGACGGACATTATAATCTTATTTCTGCTGTTCATAAATCTTTACGCGGATCAGATGTTGATGCAGCTTTGTATTGGGTCGGAAGAATGATTGTTTCCGGAGAAGATCCGAGATATATTTTGCGCAGATTAGTCAGATTTGCGGTGGAAGATGTTTCTTTGGCTGATCCGAATGCGGTTGTTCAAGCTGTTAGTTGTGCAGATGTTTATGATAGAATCGGTTCACCCGAAGGTGATTTGGCTATTATGCAATTAACGGCATATTTGGCAACTGCTCCTAAATCTGCATCTGTTTATAAAGCAATGCACAGTGTGTTTGATACAGCGCGGAAAACAGGTTCTTTGATGCCACCAAAGCATATTATGAATGCGCCTACCAAGATGATGAAGGAAATGGGGTATAAAGAGGGATATATTTATGATCCTGATACAGAAGACGGATTTTCAGGGCAAAATTATTTTCCGGAGGAAATGGGTAGAAGAAAATTTTATTATCCGGTTGACAGAGGGTTTGAAAGAGAAATAAAAAAGAGAATAGATTATTTTGATAAATTGCGTGTAGAAAAACAAAAAATGATGCGCAACAATAAAAAAGATTAAATTTTAGTTTGAATTAGATAGAGGAATAAAAATGTTAATTAATTTGTTAGGTGTATTTATTGGTGGTGGCTGTGGTTCTGTACTAAGATCTATTGTTTCCGGAAAAATAGGTTCGCACTGGGGAATCATGACGGTTAATTTGTGCGGAGCATTTTTAATAGGTTTTCTTTTTGAATGGTTGGGGTCTAAAAGTGATTTGCAACCGGAAATAAAGGGATTTTTGATTACCGGATTACTTGGTGGTTTTACAACATTTTCTACCTATATGTTAGATTTTGGGGTATTGATAAATAATAATCACTATACGGAAGCTGCAGTATATTTGTTTTCTTCCTTATTTGTAGGGATTGTTTGTATGTTCGGTGGAATTTATCTGGGTAAAAATATTTTTTGTTAGTTCAAAGTATGAGGAGTAGTTCCATGTCCGGAATAGAATTAATTAAAGTAAAAAATGAAGATGACGGAATCAGATTAAATAGATGGTTCTTAAAATATTATCCGGGGTTGGGATTGGGACGACTCCAAAAATTGTTACGTACAAAACAAATTAAAGTAAATGGAAAAAAGGCAGAAAGTGCGACTAGATTAGAAGTTGGAGATGAGGTCAGAGTTCCACCATTAGATAATGAAAAAACAGAAGTTGTTCATAAAGAAGTTTCTGCTCATGATATAGAATTTATCAATAATATGGTTATATATAAGGATGATAAAATTATTGTCTTGAATAAACCATCCGGTTTGGCGGTGCAGGGCGGAACAAATACTTTGCGACATATTGATGGGATGTTGGAGGCACTAAAATTCGGAAATGATGAAAAGCCGAAACTTGTGCATAGAATTGATAAAGATACCAGCGGAATTTTGGTTTTGGCGCGGACAAGAAAAGTTGCGGAAGTATTGACTAAAGCTTTTAGAGAAAAGACTTTACAGAAAACATATTTGGCATTAGTACGTGGCGCACCGAAAAAAGATTTTGGTACAATTAAGGCGCCGCTTGAGAAAATTGACGGACGTGTTCAGATTTTTGAAGGTGGCAAGCATGCTATAACCGAATATGAGGTATTAGATAGGGTAAGCGATAGATATGCTTTGGTAGCGGCAAGTCCTTTGACGGGTAGAACTCATCAAATTCGTGCGCATATGGAGTATTTGGGAACTCCGATTATGGGGGATGGTAAATACTTTGGAACTGAACGCGAAAAAAGTAATTTGTTGGCGAATAAGCTACATTTACATGCCTATAAAATAGATTTGTCGTCCTTTTATGGTAAGACTAAGATTATAAAAGCAAAGTTACCGGATTATTTTAGAGAAAGTTTGAGTAGTCTCGGATTAAATTTTAAGGAGTAATATTATGATGAAGTTGTTAAAATGGGGACTTATATCCGTTTTAAGTTTGGTTTTGGTGATTTTGCTTGCCGGTTATATTATCGTGACTCAAATAGATTTCGGTAAATATAAGGAAACAATTATTTCGGCAGTGTATGATGCAACAGGACGGAAAATGACTTTGGGGGAAGTCAGTGTTAAAGTTTCTTTGCGTCCGAATATTGAAATTCATAATGTTACTTTAGAAAATGCAGCATGGGGAAAACAACCGTTAATGGTAGCGGCGGAGAGAGTAAATCTTGGTTTTAGTTTACTTGCACTTATCGGTGGTAAATATGAAATCAGTAATTTTGTTGTCAATAACATGGAGGTAAATCTGGAAGAAAATTCAGATGGTAAAGCAAACTGGAATTTTGCAAAGGAAGAACCTCAAATAAAAGCTGCCGGTTTTAGTTTGGTAAAATGTGCTTATGCTGATGATTTGAACAAAGAAAATAGTGTTTCTAAATTGTTGTCGGCACTTGTTATAAAAAATATTGAGTTGGATAAGGTTAAATTAAATTATACCGATAAAAATGCAAAGACAATCGGCTATAAAATAAATCTGCTGAAATTACATGAAAACGATGAGGAAAGTATAGATTTCTTATTTGATGTAAATGATGGATTGTATAAAGGAAGGGGAAGTCTGGGAACACTGGAAAAATTGGAAAGTAAAAAAGGATATCCGATTGTGGCTGACCTAAGTATTATGGGAATAAAAGCCCAAGCTGATATGGTTTTGTTCGATATCTTTACTTCTGTTAAATTTAAGGGAAAACTTACCGCACAAGAATTTTTAGGTAATCAATATGCAGAAGAAATTAATATGCATTTAGAAGGCGGATTAGATAAAATTTCGGCAGTTATAGATAAAATTACATTGGCCGGTAACGAAGCTAATGGAAAAATTATGGCAGATATGGTGACAAAAGTGCCAACTATAAAGGCTCAACTTTCAGCTCCGAAAATTGATATTTCCTCTTTTGAAAAAAAGACAGCATATAATTTTTCGGTGATTAAGAGTGCGCAAGCAACCAGTTTGGCATCTTATAAAGATATTCCTTATGCGTTATTAAATAGTGTGGATGCAAATGCAGAGGTGAATATTGCTCAAATTGTGAATAAAAAAGATTTGATTGCAAAGAATTTAGTATTAAATGCGCAAGTAAATGATGGAATTGCAAAATTTGAGATTTTGCGTGGTCAGGTTGCTGATGGTACAATTCGATCAGATGCTACATTGACGGCACAGGATAAGACTTTGTTGTTAAATGTAGATGTGGGGTCTGTAAATTTGAAAAAATTAGCAGAAGCTTTTAATTTTTCTTCTCAATCGTTTAATTTTATTAGTGGAAGCAATACTGATGTTTATATGAATTTAGTCGGAAAAGGGAATAGTTTTGCTGATATTATAGATAGTTTGGATGGTCAAACAGCAATTGTTTTGAATGAGTCCAAAATGCATTTAGGTAATGTTGGTATTCTTAAAGGGAATATTATTTCTCAGCTTGTAAATACTTTGAATCTAACAAAAGGCAATGATGATTTGGATTTGAGATGTGCCGTTATTCGTGGAGATTTTAAAGAAGGAAAAGTGAAGTTTCCGAATGGGATAGTTGTTAATGCCGATAAATTTACAGTTGTTGCAAGTGGAAGTCTTAATTTGAAAAAAGATAAAATTGATATCAGTATTAAGCCGTTTGCCGGTAAATTGACCGATACAAATATTGCCAAGGCGATATCCTCGTTAGTTAAATTAACGGGTACTTTGCAAAAACCGAAAATCGGAGTTGATAGTGTTAATGCGATTAAAACTATTGTTGGGGTGACAACTGCGGGACCGGTTTATTTGGGAGCACAAATGCTTTTGGAAAATGATGGCGCTCCTTGTTATACGGCGCTTGAAGGAACAAAATTTGAAAATAAATTTCCCAAACCTAAAAGTACTGTAAATCAAACATCCGAAGATGTTGGGAAGATTTTTGATAGTAGTGTCGGTGCAGTCAAAAGTACAACTAAAGAAATTTTGAATATCTTTTCCGGTAGTGCTAAGAGGAAATAGATGTTGATTGGTCAGAAAGAGATTTCTTTTGTAGTTGAAAATAAACAAAAAGTTTTGGATACACTTTGTCATTTTGTTTTGACGGACACAATTTTATTTTGTGAAAATTGTTCTTGTTTTAAGGAAGTAAAACAAGAATTGGAAGCTAAGTTGACGTGCGTAAATAAGCTACTTGGTACAGCTTATGTGATGACCGACGGGTTAACAATTCAGTCTGAAAATTACAGTCAACGGGAAAAAATATTGAATTATTTTTTTGAGTGTTCTGAT
>SAMEA104404106__coassemble_624_pt1 | contig 34211 bp, 27 predicted proteins | sample SAMEA104404106__metabat2_high_PE_033 | metagenome-assembled genome bin SAMEA104404106 (sample SAMEA104404106) | Balaenoptera acutorostrata
TGAGGTGGAGATGTAACTTGAGGGATTGCCACGCCCTAGCGGGCTCGCAATGACGAGAGAGACGGGGATAGATAGAGAGGAAAGAGAGAGGAAAGAGGAAAGAGAGAGGAGAGAGGAAAAGCTTGAGAGATTGCCACGCCCTAGCGGGCTCGCAATGACGGAAGAGAGGTTGGTGGGGTTATGTTTGGTACAAATTATTTTTTAAAGGGTATTCTGATGAAGAAGTTATTTTATATTTTGGCAATATGTGGGTTAATTTGGAGTAATGCCGCCGTTGCAACAGGTGTCGTTGCACCGCAACCGGAAAAACCACACGACGTTCAAACTGCAGAAAACGGGTTTGATTATAAAGTCTTATTGTCCGAATTGGAAACCATAGAAAATGAATTGAAAGCTAATCAATTTACCCGACAGAGTTTGGAAGAAACGTCTGACTTCCTGACGCAACAAGATATACTCTTGGATGTGGCAATTAAAGAAATTGAAAAAAATTCTAAATATGCGCAAGATGCCTTAAAGGCGTTCGGTGAAGCCCCGACGGACGGAACGACCGAAGATGAATCTATTGCCGAATTGCGTACCAAATATAACACCTCTATGAGTGGTTATAAAAATCGGATTATTGAGGCAAATTTACTTAAAACCGAAATTGCACGAATTAATGCTCTGGTTTCTGAAGCCCGAAGCCATATCCTTATCGGAAATTTAATTGCTGAAAAAAATATGATTATTGTACCGCATACTTTTTTTAGTGCAATCAGCGATGCGGTGGTCTTTTTCTGGGATGTAACTTTGTCACCGTTTGCTTGGTATCGCGGTTTGACGGATAAAGAAAAAGACAGTGTTGCCGCTAATGCTTGGTATGTGTTAATGATTATCGGAATTGCCTTGTCGCTCGGTTTGTTTTTACGACAATATATTATGCGTAAATGGGGGTATCATCATATTGAAGAACAACCGCGTTACGGTCAAAAGGTTGTGGTAGCGGTGATTACTGCGATTGCACACGGGGTTATTCCGTCGTTGCTTATCGGTGGATGTTTAATTTGGCAAATCAGTAATGTTTCTTTGACACATAGTTCGTTTGGGGTGGTTCTGGCGAGTATGCTGTATTATTCCTTGTATATCACTTTGTTGCGGGCATTGGTGCGGGTTACGCTTGCGCCGTGGAACGGACGGTGGCGCTTGTTTACCCTTAGTGATGAACGGGCTGAACGTGTCTTTTCCGCTTCTACATTATCTATCATTTTGTTATGTGTGGTCGGATGTGTGAAACGAATTGCCGAATATTTTGAAGTCAGTGCGGATTTGGATTTGTTGATTGAAGTGACGGCTGATGCGGTGAAAGCTTTTGTTATTGTGTTGATGACAGCACGGATTTTCGGCAGAATTAAAAAGAAAAGTGATAATGACGAAAATTCGGAAGAAGATGGGGAACAAGAAGAAAGCGATGCTAAAAAAGAAGGCGAAACGGAAGAACCGCAATCGCTGGCTTCGGTTAATTTTTCGGGGGATGAAGAAGATGCGGTTTCGCCGTCGTTTAAGATTATTACATGTGCGACATTGTTTGCTCTCGGAACATTCTTTACCTCGCTATTCGGGTATCCGGAATTGGCAACTTTTGTCTTTAATCGGTTTATTATTTCCGTTTTGATGTTTGGAGTATTCTTTATTATTCGTAAGTTTATCTCTGATTTGTTACGGCGCAGTATCGTGTTTTGGATTACGACTTTCAGAATGCGGAAACGGTTGCTCTCTAAAGCGGATTTCTTGATGAGTTTGTTGATTACGCCGATATTGGTGCTCTTTTTGGTTTACTCCTTACTGACTTTGTGGGGCGTGCCGGGGAACTTTATTTTGCACGGATTAGTGAAATTAATCTTTGGATTTAAAGTGGGCGGAATTGAAATTTCCCTTATTTCTATCGCTACCGGATTGTTTACTTTTTTGGTGTCCATTACTTTGGTCAGAGTATTAAAAACCCGATTGGCGAAAAATCTGCTCAGCCGAATTAATATGGATGAGGGAATTAAGCACTCGTTGATTTCCGGTTTGGGATTTGTCGGGTTTATTATTTCCGTTATCTTGGCGATTGTGGCGATGGGTGTGGATTTATCTAATCTGGCGGTGATTGCCGGTGCATTGTCCGTCGGTATCGGTTTCGGATTACAAGATGTGATTAAAAACCTCGTGTCCGGTATTATCATTTTGTTTGAGCGGCCGTTTAAGGTCGGGGATTGGGTCATTCTCGGCGGAGAAGAAGGTAAAATCAAACAAATCAATATTCGTTCTACCGAGTTGGAAACATGGAATAAAGCCAGTGTGATTATTCCGAATGCCACTTTGATTTCTACTTCTCTGATTAACTTAACGCACGAAAATAACTGGCAACGGCAAAAAATTATTATCGGTGTATCGTATGATTCCGATGCGGAATTGGTTACCAAAGTTTTGCTTGAATGTGCTAAGTCTAACAAGCGGATTATGAAAGTGCCGGCACCGTGTGTGGTCTTTAAGGATTTTGCGGCGTCATCGTTGGATTTTGAATTGAGATTTTATGTTTCTGATATTCGTGTCGGATGGAGTGCATCCAGTGAGTTGAGATACGAAATCTTACGACGTTTTCGTGAAGAAAATATTGATATTGCTTATCCGCAACTTGTGGTACATAAGGGTAAGGAATAATTTTCTGAGGTTTAATCCTAAAGGCTCGTTACGGCGAGCCTTTTTTTGATGGTTGACAAAATATGTAAAAAGATGTATTTTGAGCTCTCAATTTGTATTACTTAATTTATATTTTATGGTCTTAATAACGGTTATCGGTGTTCTGGCATATTTGTTAGGGCAGAGTGATTATGGATTTATCTATTCTGTACTTCAGCCGGAACAGAAAAATAAATTTTTTTTGAGTGTTTGTATCGGGGAGTTGTTGATTGTCGGCGGACTTTTCGGGATGATATTTCTTTACCAATGGTTTGATGATATCGGATACAAAATTCTAACGTTTGTGGCAGTCATTTGGGCGATGAAAAAAACTTATCCGAACAGTGGTGTTTATAAAACAAGTTTTAATCTCCTCAGATTTGAGCTTTATTTTGTGGGGTTACTGGGATTAATGTTGATTATTAATACCGGTATCAGAGGAATTATCTGGTTAATCTCCTTACCGTTTCAGTAATTTTTATGTTTCTTTTTATCCTCCCGATGCGGAGGATTTTTTTGTTTAAAAAAAAGTCCCCGATGTGGGGACTTTGAAGGTTGCTACTTTCGGCTTATTGCAAGATGAAATATTCCGGATGTAAGATCGTTAAACGAACTAAAGCATAGCTGATAACGGTAAAAAACATTAATAAAATAATCGTGATTACCGTATAAAAAACTATCTCTATTCGGGTGTAGTTTTTGCGATGATTCCATGCTATGTACAAATACCGATTTTCAACTAATGAAAAGCAGACAAACAAGATAATTGTATACGAAATGAGGGCGAGCCAGTTGGGTTGAACATTGTGACAGAAACAAAACAAATTTAAGGCAATTAGCAAAAACACAGCGGTGATTACGGTGTTTATACATAATCCGGCATAGGTTTTGATTTCTTTAAAGTTGTCTTTTATCTTATAACTATTTTCAAGCGCAAAAATGAGCGCACAGATCGTGATAAAACAGATTTTAATCCACATAGTTTGCTTGTTTTAAAAGTTAGTAAATCTTATAATTAGAAAGGTAACAATGTATAATACGCTGTAATATACGCATAAATAACCGAAGAAATCTATGATATGATAAAAGGTTGTTTGGCGTGTATCATCAAACCATTGTTGCAGAAATGTCAGAAGAATACTGCAGACCAAAAGCGGCCATTGGGTATCTTTTAAAATTTCCGATATCTTAAAGATAATTGATAAAGAGCAGAAAACATACAAACTCCAGATAACGGTATGTCCTAAAAATAAAGCTACTTTTCCGGAATGGGTTTTTATTTCCGTGTCATGATAAACTTGTCGTCCGACACCATACATGCAGAATACGACCGAAAGTAATAATAGTACCATAATGATTTTGATTTAAGTTAAATAATATAAATTTGCCTTAATCTATACTGTACTTTTTTATTTGTCAATATTTGCTACGCTATATTTACGGCAAATCAGGCACACAAAAAAAGCCCCCGAAGGGGCAAATTTAAACTATAAAATACAAAATACATGTACTAAATGCAGTGCTATAGAGAGAAACGCAATATATATAATTGCGTACAAACTCCATAATTACTTTGTAATCTTTGCACGCACGGGCTTGTAAAAAACCAATGATACACGCCAGAGCAAAGACAACTAAGTAACTTTCGCCAAAAATGAGAGCAAAGTTCAGGGCGGTATTTAGGAGAAAGTATAGAATATAAGTATCTATAGCTGTTATTACCGCGAAACTTACAGAATTTAACAAGGAAAAAGTTTCTCCTTGTACTTTTTGAGATGAGTAGAGAATACTCACCATCAGACAAATTAATAAAATCATAATTCAAAAAAATAAAATTCAGATTGAAAGATAACATAAATTTAGACTAAAAACAAGATTTTTATATAAAATACTTGATTTTTTGTTTAATAATGGTAAGGTTTGCTGTAAGTTAAATTATTATCATAACGTTATGGAACAAAAAATAACATGGGATAAATTCCTTTATACATGGGAACATAAAAAAGCCTTTTTGAAAGTGGAACGACAGTATTTTCACAAAAATACATGGCGCGGCTATGTGCATGATTTGGATAAATTGTTGTGGTGGTTCCCGATTGCTTTTTTATTTGGGAAAACAGATAAATGGGTGCAGAAAAAACATCGCTTGTTTGCTAAACATCATGCGGAAAATAAACAGCCGAAATCTGATGCTGTGTGTTACGAGATGATCATTGATTGGGAATGTGCTCGTTTCACTAAACCCGATAAACCCTTAAATGCGGTACAGACTTTGGAAAAGTTTTATCCGTCGTTTGCCGAAACAATCTTGCCGTATATGGTGAAGATGACTTTGATTACGGATGCACAAGCTCGAGATTGTATGCAACGCATTTTGCAAAGAAGGATTCAAAACGAAATTAAATAAAGTTTGAAACCGCAGGTAATAAAAAAAGAGGTGTTCGTCAGCGTGACGGATACCTTTTTTTTATGGGTATAAGCAAAAATAAAAGTTTACCAACTTTAAGTAATACCTTATATTTAAGACGAATTTTAAAGAGTTTACGGGGATAATATGCGTAATTTTATCGTGAACCTGATTAGTTTCGGGTTGTTGATGTTTGTACTCTGCATTGCCGGAGTTTTTGTATGGTTTAAATTGGACGGGGTGCAACTGCCCGATTATCGCCATTTAGCAAATTATGAACCGCCGGTTACAACTCGCTTATATGCCGGTGACGGGCAAGTTCTGATGGAGTATGCGGTAGAAAAAAGAATCTTTGTGCCGGCAGATAAAATTCCCGAACGCGTTAAACAAGCTTTTATTTCGGCGGAAGATAAACATTTTTATACGCATCCCGGAATTGATGTTTTGGGAATTGCACGCGCAGTTTTAACGAATGTGGTTAATTATGCTAAAGGACGGCGGATGGTCGGCGCGTCCACAATTACACAACAAGTGGCAAAAAACTTTTTGCTTTCGTCCGAACGGTCGCTTTCGCGGAAAATTAAAGAGGCTATTTTGGCGTATCGTATCAGTAAGACTTTTAGCAAAGAACATGTATTAGAACTTTACTTAAATGAGATATATTTGGGTAATCGCTCGTACGGTGTTGCAGCCGCTGCTTTAAATTATTTTGATAAGTCTTTGAATGAACTTGATATTGCAGAAATGGCATATTTGGCGGCTTTGCCGAAAGGGCCAAATAATTATCATCCTAAAAAAAGATATAAACAAGCGGTTGCACGGAGAAATTGGGTTATCGGGCGGATGGCGGAAGACGGCTATATTACCGAGGAAGAAGCAACGATTGCTCAAGCTGAACCGTTGACAACCGTTAAGCGCACTTTCGGATATCTTAAAGACAGTGAATATTTTAGTGATGAAGTCCGTCGGTTGATTTCACAAAGTTTGGGCGAAGATGCCGTTTATGAAGGCGGGCTGATGGTGCGTACGACGGTTGATCCGACTTTGCAACAGTTGGCGGTTAAGGTGTTGCGTCAGGGATTATTAAATTATGACCGCAGACACGGATATCGCGGGGCAGAAGCAAAAATTGATCTTAATAAAAATATTACCGAACAACTGAAAACGATTCAACTGACGAAAGGGGCCGAGCCGACATGGAAAAAAGCGGCTGTGGTGGCGGTTGGTGTGCAAGAAGCTAAAATCGTAACCGAAGACGGTGATAACGGAACACTTAGTTTGAAATCTTTGGCTTGGGCAAGAAAAACTTTGGATGACCAAAAAGTCGGGGAAACACCGAGTTCGGTTAAACAGGTTTTGCATAAAGGAGATGTGATTTATGTTAAGCCGCTTCCGACTAAAGGTGATTATTCTTTGCGCCAAATTCCGAATGCCGAAGGGGCATTGATTGCGATGAACCCGCATACCGGTAAAGTTTTGGCGATGGTCGGCGGATTTGCTTTTGATAAATCACAATTTAATCGGGCAACGCAAGCGTACCGTCAAACCGGTTCTACTTTTAAGCCGGTGGTTTATGCGGCGGCTTTGGAACGCGGATATTCGCCGACGGATTTGATTTTGGATGCACCGTTTGTTTTAGATCAGGGTATCGGCTTACCGTTATGGAAACCACATAACTATTCCAAAGGTTTTTCCGGTCCGTCTACTTTACGACAAGGAATTGAAAAATCCAAAAACTTGATGACGGTGCGTTTGGCTCAAGATATCGGAATGGATAAAGTTTCTGAAATGGCGAAACGATTGGGCGTGAATGATCATCTGCCGGAGTTGCTCTCTATGTCTTTGGGGGCGGGAGATACGCGTTTGATTGATATGATTACCGCGTATGCCGTCTTTGTGAACGGCGGTAAGAAAATTACACCGTATTTGATTGAGCAAATTCAAGACCGGTACGGGAAAAGTATTTTTAGAAATAATGATAGTCATTGTACCGGTTGTAAGGTCGCAACTTTTGATGATAAAACCGAAGTGCCGATTATCAGTGATGACCGAAAACAAATTTTGGATCCGCTGACTTCGTACCAGATGGTGTCGCTCTTGGAAGGTGTGGCTAAACGCGGTACGGGCGCACGCTTAAGGGCTTTGCATAAAAATCTTGCCGGAAAAACCGGAACGACGAACGAAAATAAAGATGCTTGGTTTATCGGATTTTCTCCGGATTTGGTGGTCGGAATTTATGTCGGATTTGATAATCCGCGTACGCTCGGACGGGTGGAAACCGGTGCCGCTGCCGCATTGCCGATTTTTTATGACTTTATGAAAGAGGCGCTTAAAGATAAGCCGGATTTGGAATTCAGAATTCCACGCGGAATTAAGTTTGTCCGAATTAATCCGAAAACCGGAAAGCCGGCAACTTTGGATGATAAGGTGGTTATTTATGAGGCTTTGAAACCGGACTTTCGCTTTGATGATACCAACCGTGTTATCGGTGATGACGGGCGCTCGCTCTTGGAAAATGAGGATGAAACTTTTAGTCTCGGGAACGAATATTAGTTTGTGTGCCTTCGGTTGCGGCGGAAGCCGGATGAAGTCGTTAGCGTGCGCAGAGGTGCGAGAGAATTGCGGTTGCATTACGATTCGGAAATAAGCCGGCGGTAAAAGAAAAATATTGAGAGAGAAAAAATGAGAGAACTTGATTTTAAAGACAGTTTTACGAAACGATTTAGCGGTTTATTTGTGACGCAATTTTTGGGCGCATTTAATGATAATTTGTTTAAAAGTGCTTTGTTGATTTTTGCGGCTTATAATTTTCCGGCACAGTCAGCTTTATATTCTAATATCATTGCCTCCTTATTTATTTTGCCGTTCTTTTTATTTTCGGCAACAGCCGGAAAAACAGCGGTTAAATATAATCGGCGGACGGCAGCCCTTTGTCTGAAGGGGACGGAACTGGTCTTGATGTTCGGGGTGATGTTGGTCTATCAGATACAAAATTTGGCAATGCTTGCCGGATTGCTCTTTTTGATGGGAACGCAATCTACTTTTTACGGACCGATTAAATATGCCGTCTTACCGCAACTTTTAAAAAACGAAGAGCTGATTAAAGGAAATGCCTATACTGAGGGCGGAACTTATCTTTCTATTATACTGGGCTCATTTTTGGGCGCGGTTTTGCCGTTTCCGATGGCATGTGCCGTCCTGATTGTTTGTGCGTTAGCGGGGATTGTTTCGGCTTATTTTATTCCCTCCGTTCCCGCTCCGCAACCGGATACAAAAATTCGGTGGAATATTTGGCAAGAAACAAAAGATACTTTGGCTTTTTTGCAAAAAAATAAGGTGCTAAGATTATCTATCTGGGGAATTACCTGGTTTTGGACGGTGGGTGCTTTTTGCTTAACCGAGATTTTTCCGTTGGCTGCAGTTGTGTTTCATACAACTTCGGCAACCGTCAGTTTCTTTTTACTGATTTTTTCTTTGGGAGTTGGTATCGGGGCATTTTTGAGCTATAAAATTTTGAAAAATCAAATCAGCTTGTTTTATGTACCGTTGGCATCTATCGGGATTACGGTGGCAAGTTTTCTTATCTTTTGTTTTTCGCTCGGCGTTAAAACTCCGCTCTTGCCGATAAGTTTGGGCGACTTTTTGCTAAGCTTGCGCGGTATCGGGTTATTGATTGCCTTTTTGATGATTTCTATTGCCGGCGGAATTTATGTCGTTCCGCTTAATACACTCTTACAAAAAGCTTCTACACCGGCAAAGTTACCACAGGTCATTGCGGCAAATAATATTGTTAATTCCTTTGGGATGGTGTTGATTACGGTTATTGCGGCTATTTTAGTAGCTTGCAAAATCAGTGTGCCGTGTCTGTTCCTTTTGCTGAGTATTTTTAATTTATGGGTGGCTAAATATATTGCGCAAATGTATCCGAAAGAGTTGGTGAAATCGTTGTTTCGGTTGTTAATGCGCGCGCTGTATCGGGTGGAATGCGTCGGGTTTGAAAATATGGTTAAAGCTCCTAAGAAAACATTGCTTATTGCTAACCATACTTCTTTGCTGGACGGAATTTTGATTGCCGCTTTTATGCCCAGAAATGTGTGCTTTGCAATTAATACAGAATGGACGAAACATCCGTTTATTCGGTGGTTTTCCCGAGTAATTGATTTTTATCCGATTGATACGCAAAATCCGCTCTCTATCCGAAATTTGATTAATGAATTAAATCACGGACGAACCATTATGATGTTTCCGGAAGGGAGAATCAGCGTGACCGGAAATTTAATGAAGGTCTTTGATGGGGCAGGGATGATCGCCGAAGCAGCACATGCCAAAATTTTGCCGCTTAGAATTGCCGGCGCAGACAGAAGTAAGTTTTCGTATGTGAACGGATTGTTGAACAGTTGTTGGTTTCCGAAAATCAGAATGCAGATGTTGCCGCCACAGACACTTGATTTGGCTCATGCTGAGGGGGAAACTAAACGACAGAAAATTGCCTCAGCACTTTATTTTATTATGCGCGATATGATGATAGAAACCGAAAATCCGGCGACAAATTTGTATGAGGAGTTAGTGCAGGCTTATCATCGTTACGGAAATAAACCGATTATTGAAGATGGTTCGCGGAAAATTTTAAGTTATCATGATTTGCTGACGGAAATCGGAAAAACGGAAAAAACTTTGGCGACTGAGGTACGGTTTGTAATGGTCGGAAGTGAGCCGAATTTGGTAAATGTGATAAAATTATTTGCAGTTTGGAAAGCGCGAAAAGTAGCCGTTATCGGGGAGAATATTCCTGCAGAAGTTCAGCAGAATACGGTTTTGTGTTTGCCTGACGGGGAAGAATATGATGTGCAAACCTTGCATCGCACGGGGATATGTGCTTATTATAATCACGGTATAAATTTGCGAGACGGTTTTTATAATGAACTTTCTTTGCAAACGGTTGCCGGTCTTTGTTACGGTCTGTTTTTGCCGTTATTCAGCGGAAGTAAAGTGTTTATGAATACTCTGCATAAAGGATCATGCGATTTGGTATATGATACTGACAGTACGATTTTATGTATTGATGAGATGAGTAGCTTGGAACGTATGGGGAAAACGGCAGGACGATTGGATTTTTATGCTGTTCGCAAAGTGTGGTATTTCGGAGCGGAAGAGATTGCGGATACCGAACGGCAAAATTGGCTGAATCGGTTTGGCTTACGGCTGAAAAAAATGTAAATATCGGGAGCTGTTTCGGTATAGAGACGGCTCTTTTTTTTATGATTGATTTTTTTGTTGATTTTTGGTCTAAAATTAAGTATAGTTATTGCAAACTGTATTATGAATTATCCGTTCTTTTGCTTTGGCAAGAGAATTATTATTAATATTAAAAAATTAAAAACTATGAAAACAACAGAAATTCAAAAAACAATCATGATGATTGTGGTAGCAGTATTGGTAGTAATAGAAGTAGCTCTGATAGCGCTACTGATTTGTTTTAGTGTTTAAAAAGAGCCTCTCATTATAGAGGCTTTTTTTGTTGATTTTTGGTCTAAAATGAAGTATGGTTGTTGCAAACTGTATTATGAATTATCCGTTCTTTTGCTTTGGCAAGAGAATTATTATTAATATTAAAAAATAAAAAACAATGAAAACAATGAAAACAATGAAAACAATTCTAAATTTGATTATTTTATCCGGATGCGTCTGGATAGGGTATAAATTGCCTACCATGTTAGGATTGTTTCCTGCTCCGGAAGTAAGCGATGAGATAATGAAATCCATTTTTTACTATTTAGATGCTAATTTTATGTTTTTAGCATTTCTCATAGCGAGAGATGGATTAATAGACAAAAAAGAATATGAGACATGGCGCGACTGGGTAGAACATGTCGTAAGTGTACTCCTATTGTACCTCGTCTTAGGGGTGGGAAATTATTATTTCATCTATTAAGTTCCTAATCTTAGAAGCTTTTTTATAGTCAAAATGAATTATCCGTTCTTTTGCTTTGGCGAGAGAATTATTATTAATATTAAAAAATTAAAAACTATGGCAAAGATTTTGACAGTGGTACTTTTGTTTTCTTTTACTGTTTTGGTACATGGACTTGCCGGTTATGGTTTGGTCGCTTTGGGATTAGATTTCGGATATGTTTTGATGGGTGCCGTAGGTATTGTCATGCTTTTGATGGTTTGGATACTTGCCCGTTTGGGGGCACATTCAACACCGGCCGTTTCGGTTACCGAAATGTTTTTCTATCTTTTAAAAGTGTATAATCTATGTATCATCTGTTTGATGATCATCGGAGGTATATGTTTTCAAATTTAAAACTATGACAAATCAAAAGTATTCAAATCTGCTGATGATCATAACGTTGATTGTCGGCTATGTTGTGGGATACGGATTTGATGCCCTTGGGGTGGAAAATGCCTATCAGATTGTGACCGAAATAGAATTTTGCAGCTGCGCTGTAATTTTCTTTTTGGCGTGGATGTTTACCAAAATACCGGCGCCGTTCGCGTTTTCTTTTTCAGAAACGACTGTTGTCGGTTTGGTAATTTTGAATGGGATGTTGGTTCTTTTATTAGCGGCGATGTATTTTTTCCGCTTATAGATTTCCTTATGTTTTCTTAAAAAAGATCGGTACCTTGCGGTAGCGGTCTTTTTTTGGGGAATTTATATTGACAAAGTGAATCAGAAAGTGCATACTCGGTGAACTTATTTGTATTATTTAAAAAATTAATTTATGGACTTTTATTATGAAATTCTGTGCGGCCTGGTTGTCTTCGTTTTTATCGTGGCCGGAATTGTGACAACAAAAAAACAAGGTGAAAATAAAAAGTGTTTTATTTGCCAATTTTTGAAAAATTTTTGGATAGTCGGTGGGGGAATTTGTAGTGTTTTGCTCGTCCTTTGCGGTCTGTATTGTGTGTTTGATTCTTTTTTGGGGTTATTCTAAAAACAGATTTTATGAACTATTACTTAATTTACGGAAGTGTTTTTTTAGTTGATATTATCCTCTTTTTCGGGGGATTTTATTTGGGGGCCGATAGGATGGAAGTGGATGCTTATCTTAACGGTTGGGCAGATTATTTCGGTGCACGCGCTTGGTACTTTTTGGTGTTAGTGTGTGCCTCGTTGCTCTTAACGACCTTTTGTCTCAATTAGTGCTGTGACAACTTAAAAAATTAAAGCCTCTCGGATGAGAGGCTTTTTTTGTGCTTAGTTTTGACCGGATTTATACGCCAGATACGACGATAAGAAAATATCTATCTCGCCATCTAAGACACCTCTATCATCTGATGTTTCGGCTTGAGTGCGTAAATCCTTAATCATCTTATAGGGTTGTAAAACATACGAGCGGATTTGATAGCCCCAACCGTTATCTCCTTGTTCTTCCCATTTTTGTTCGGCTTGACTGTCTTTTTTGTGTTGTTCAATTTCATACAACTTGGCTTTTAACATTTGCATGGCTTGATCGCGGTTCGCAAATTGTGACCGTTCGGTTTGGCATGATACAACAACGCCACTCGGAATATGCGTAATGCGGACGGCTGATTCTGTTTTGTTGACGTGTTGTCCGCCGGCTCCGGATGAACGGAAGGTATCCATTTTCAAATCTTTGGGATTAATCTCAATATGAATTTCATCATTTACTACCGGATAAACACTGACGGAAGAAAAGCTGGTATGACGGCGCGCGTTACTGTCAAACGGTGAAATTCGTACTAAGCGATGAACACCGCTTTCGCCTTTGAGCCATCCGTACGCATTATGACCGCTGATTTTTAATGTGACGGATTTTATACCGGCAACTTCGCCTTCGGTTTCTTCTACATAAGTGACTTTGTATTTGTGTTTTTCTGCCCATCGGGAATACATCCGCGTCAACATTTCCGCCCAATCTTGCGCTTCCGTTCCACCGGAGCCGGCATGGACTTCCAAATAAGTATCATGATCATCCAATTCTCCGGAAAGTAACATTTCTAATTCTTGTTGGCGGGCATCTTTTTGTAAATTTTCCAAGTGTTGGTACAAATCCGTCAGCATCGCTTCATCTTCTTCCGCTTCCGCTAATTCAACCATTTCTTCGGAATTTTGTAAGGAGGAGAGCAATTCTTCATACGCACTGATTTGAGCATCCAGAGTGTTTTTTTCGCCGGTTAATTTAAGGGCTTGTTCCTGATTATCCCACAAAGTCGGATCTGATGTGAGGGCATTTAGTTCTTCTTGACGAAGTTTGGCATTTTCATAGTCAAAGAGACCTCCGTAAAGTCTCGGCACTTTGTTTGATTTCTTGGATTAAATTATAAAATTCTGCACGCATGGTTCTTTGTACTCCTGATTGATAATTTCTTTGTTGTAACAAACTATTTTGTAAAAATCAAGAGTTGACTAATTCTTCTTCTTAAAGTATTTTCTTTGATATTGTATTTAGGAGAGGGAAATGAGAGTTGAACAGACGAGCTTTTGTCGGGAACGAACAGCAGATATTCAATATATTATTTTGCACTGTTCCAGAAATGAACCGAACGGAATTTTGCAAGTTTTAAATGAACGCGAACTCAGTGCGCATTATATTATCGGTTCAGACGGTGAGACGGTGGAAAATTGTGCGCCGGAAAAAGTGGCTTATCATGCCGGTTTAAGTCGGTGGTGCGGAAGTCAAGAAAAATCTCTGAACGGATGTTCTATCGGTATAGAGATAACGGCACCGACACTCGGACAATATGCCGCGGATTATTCGGAGGCGGCGATTACGGCTTTAATTCATTTAGTGCATCTCTTAAAAGAAAAATATCATATTCGGACGGAAAATATTATAGGTCATTCGGATATTGCTCCTGATCGCAAACCGGATCCCGGAGTGGGGTTCCCGTGGCAGAAACTTGCTCTGAACGGTATCGGCGTTTGGTATGATAAAGCCATATTAGCCACAGAAACGGATGAGGAAAAATTGTTGGCGGATATCGGGTATGATGTTCGGAATCTCAATGCGGCACGGTATGCATTTTGTCGGCATTTTTATCCGCAGGATGTTAAAATTATTGAGGATATTCATACTTTGGTTAATCATCCGGTAGAAGAAAATTTTATGCCGAAAGATAAAACGGAATATCAACAAATTTTACGCGCGGTTGCGCAAGCGTTTGCGCATTACAGAAAATTTTAAGATAAAAAAAAGAGGGGGACATTTCCCCCTCTACTTGAAACGGAATAATCACAAAGGAGTTAAGTGAAGTTCTTATTCCGTAGGGTTACTTATGCCTCAGGCATAAGAAAGTTTGTCTGCAATACCTATTTTGGTGGAAATAACGCGTTTACGTGCTTCTTCCCAACAGGTTTCGGCGGTGGTTGCAAATAAAAGGTCTTTATCAGCCGGAATCAATGCCCAGTTGTTTGAACTTAATAAGTAGGCAAATTGTTTCGGGGTCCAAATATAATTACCGAGTGCTAACAGACAAGGATTCGGTCCTTTCTTTTGGAAATGGCTGAACATCACTATCCGCGAAGAGGTTATGGTAATGCCGTGTTGATGCAGTTGGCGCGGATCTTTGCAGGAGTAAACTTCATCAGGAAAGAATATATGGCAAAATCCTTCATCATGCGGACCGCCTAAGCGAATGGAATCAAACGGTTCGGGGATTATCATATCCGGATTGTTCTTGAGCGGATATGTATCCGGACGGAACATGAGTTTGTTTAGAGATACACCGGTTATACTTTGCTCATTACATGCCGTGATATAGATTACTTCCTTATCGGTTTCGGCAAAACCGTCCGGATTTAGATTAATCAGGCATTTACCGCAAAGGGATTCTTCGGTACATGGTTGGTCGGGGTGGGCGCGTTCATAATCCGACAGCGGTTTTTCGTATTCTATATCCGCGCGGGTTACAATGCGTAAGCCGTCAATCTTTTGGCGAATACGATCCCGATGATGCGGTGACAGTTTGGCGGTAAATTCATCTTCTTCCATGTCTTCAAAATCATTTTCTATGTCATCATCTAAAAATAATTCTTCATCTATGGCTGATTGAATTTCATCCATCTCTCGCAACCGTTGGCGATCTTTTTGGTATTGTAAAAATTTTTCTTTGAGCATAGCCTCGTGGCGGTGTTGTCTGGCCAGAGCTTCTTTTTGCTCTTCGGGGGTTCCTTGAACTTCCGGCGTTAGGATGATTAAATCTTTGGCGAAAGTTTTACGATCTTCCTCATTATAGTAGCCATTTTCGCATAAGATTGTTTGGGCAAACAGAACATCCTGTTGGTAATCATCGCGTTCCGCCTGAGTTAAGTATTGACATTCATTCGTTCCGGCAGAGAGCAGACACAACTCTAACAGCAAAACTTCGCTGTTTTTGACTTTGGGTAAATCGGATAGTAACCGTACAATATATGGTTCGGTCAATAACGGATTATGATGTATTAAACGGTTCTTTGCCCGTTGGGAAACGGAACGTATATAGGTTAAGATATTACCGAGACGAGAATACATTTGGGCATATTTGCGTTCAACCGTTTCCGGCACAACCGTAAAGTGCGGGTAAATTTGGGCCTGAATATGATATTGAACGGTGCAGGTCAGTTCCGATTTTTTATAATCTCTTAAAGAGGCTTTAGATAATCTAATCGTTGTTTTTTTCGGCGTTCTCATTTTTTTCTCATTTTTGGTATTAACTGTGACTTTCTAAAAAATCATAGTTGTGTTTTGGTTTAGATTTGTTATGGTCTTGTTATATGGTAAGATTATTTTTAAAGCAACAAAAAAGTGATATGAAGAAATTTTTAGTATATATTCTATACCTTATTCTAGGTTTTAGTGTAAATATTGGCGATGTGCGGGCGGAAAATAATCCCCCTGTGGCACAAAATCGGGCAATTCAAATTCAAGATTTAAAAGAAAATAACAATAAATCAAATGGTTATAAACATTTAGAGGAACATTTGACAACGTCAGACCGAATGGCGGAAAAATTAAGTCCAACGGCGGAAAAAATTGAAAAAGCTGATTCTTTGAAAGGTGAAAATACAACCTACAAGCGAATCGAGTCACAGAAGGCAGATGAGGGGGAAACGCTTACATATCATACAAAAAAGGCGGATTTAAACGGGCAAAAATCGGATGGGGTTGCTATGCAAAATACAACTGCTGAGCGAGAGGGACAAAATGAGCCGAAGGCGGAAAAAAGTACCGTATCCCAAAGAGGTGCCGACGGGACGTTGAAAGACACGTTTAAACAGTCAGATAATTTAGTTAATACAAATAGTTATGATGCAGATAAAACGATGGCGACGGATGCGAGTTCCGACCCTCAAAAAATAAAGAAAAATGAGGACCGAAAGCTGACGCATGCCGTTGTGGATAAGTCCGAATATATAATAAGATATATTGATGTCAGTGAGCCGGATGATACCCGACAAACCAAAAAATTCAGTGAGCAAATCGGGGAATTTTTTATGTTGCCGTTGGTGTTTGACCGTGCCTTTCCTGATGCGGAAATTGATAAAAATCTGGAGCCGACTTTGCAAGCCCTGTATCCGGATATGAAAGCCGAAACTGTCAGCCGTTATTTAATTTTTATTCGGACGGCAGTTAAGTATTTGCGGAAATATCGTGCTATCGTTGCTAAATTAAAACATGAAGTCAAAAGTAATTTGGTCATGCCGAAAGATACACCGATTGTGGCGAAAGACGGCGAATTTGCCGAAGAATTTACGACCGCGGATAAAAAATCGCCGGCAGGGAAATATCAGGTTAGTTATAAGCCGTATAAATATCTGGAATATGACAGCGGAAAGTTGGGTGAACCGGTGCGCCGACGGGATAAAAATTACGAAAGCAGTGAAGATTTACCGTTTGATGAGATGATGCTTGCTCTGTATGATTTTGATTTCAAAAGATTATATAAAGCCTGGAAGAAAATGCCGTTCTTTGAAGACGGAAGTGATGAAAAGCCGATGTTGACGAAAGGCGGGGTGTATGCGCGCTTGGTTTTGGATACGGCGCGTCCCGGTGATAAAAAGAAAATTTACGGGGCGATAGAATTACAGCTGCCGAAAGATCATTATATCATCGGTGATTTTTTGACTAAAGGTACAGCTCCGGATTTTGAATTGATTGAGGGGAAAAACGGTACACAAAATATCAGCAGTTTTAAACTGTCGCAACCGATTGCTAATGCAGTGATGAAAGACGGGCGGATTGTGCGGATGTTTAACGGGATTGTGTATCTGCCGTTTGAATTTGAACGCACGGAAACGAATAAGGTCACCGTCATTTCGGGTAAAAGCGGTTATTATCTTTGTGATAAAAATCATCACTGCCGGACGGAAACCGTGGAGCATTGGTTGCGCTTGAAACCGAGTGAGACCGTGCAAGATTCCGTCTTCCAAAATGCCGTTACACAGGCATTTGCTCATTTGCCGACCGAGAGAACACGGCATGCGGTCTTGAAACGCGCAGAATTTGAGAAGCATAAATTGACCTTGCGGTTTGAAACCGATAAACATTTTAATAATGTGGCGGTTATGGCGGAAGATGCTGAGGGAACTAACTTTATAAATCCGCGCTATAAACTCGGGAAAAATTTTGCCGAAGTTACTTTTGAGGCAGACGGCGGTGATGTCGGTACGGAAATTGCCGTATCGGCACGGTTTGATAACGAACAAATGCGGAAGATTGTCAGTATGCAGACTCCGCTTAAGTTTAATCCGTATGCAACAGCGTTTGGCGGAAAGGCACTCTTGACGGCGATATTATGGGGGCTTATGCTGAATTTTATGCCGGTCGGTTTTTATCTGTGCGGACGCAGTTGGCGCTTGTTTAAAGAACGGAAAGTCTTTTGGGCATACAGTTGCGGGGTGATACTCGGGTTGGCAACCTGCGTCGGTTTTTATGAGTTGACCGATTATAAAGTTCATTTGATGAGCCAACCGATATTTTTGGCATTCGGACTGATAACCGTTCTTGCATTGATGACGGAATGTGCCGAATATATGGATTTTGCTTTGTTCAGGCCATTTAAGAAAATTTTGCCATGCGGTTGGTTTTACGGTTTCGGATTGACCGTTATCGGTTTGATGTTGCCATATTGGTTCAAAGATGAGGTGTTGTTTACTTTAGATAACGGAACGGCAATGGTAAAAGGATTGGTCGGCTTGGGAATGGTCGGCGGTATCATCATGGTGCCATGGGGGTTGAAATTTTGGCGTGACGGGAAAAATCTTGAAACCTATTGGCTCATGTTTAAACGGTTTAATCTGTTTTATTGCGGTCTTGCGTTGCTGTGGTTAATGTGGGGGGTATGGTGTACTAACGGGGGATGGTTGTTGGCGGTTTGGCTGATAACGGCGGTTATTTTGTGGGCTATGTGGTTTGGGTATCCGATGGCTTTGACGGCTGCCGTGGATTACTTAACCGATAATATGCAAAAGCGAGCGGTGTATATGCGGATACAAAATCATTTTGCCAAACTGTTGGTGATTATCAGCTTGATATTTACCGGCGTGCTCGGGTGGGGCGGAACGCCTCAGGGCAAAAATTCGGTCAGCTTTATTGACGGACAGAAAATTTTAACAAGCCGATTGACGGCTCATAAACCGACGATGATTTTGGTGGAAGATAATTTGACCTTCTTGACGCTTAAAAATAGAATTGTGCGTTTGAAAATGGAAAATAATTTTGATGAAGTTTTGGTGCTTAACTCGGCGGATAGTGAAACGGAACTTTGGATGAAACAGTATCGGATGAATCCGAAAATTTATTATTTGCCGCAGACGATGGTTATCAGTCCGAAATATCCGAACGGGTTATTGTTGCCACAAGATTTGAAACAAACTGATTTTAGAAAAATTTCGGCCGTGCAAATGTAAAATCGCTTGTAAAATTTGCAGAATATATTAGGGTGAAGAAAAAGAAAGGCAAAGAATATGGCGGAAGAAATTAATAAGACAGCGCATAGCGGTTTGCGGTTCGGGGTGATCTTGGTCGGTAATCGGAATGCCGGTAAATCCTCGTTATTAAATAAAATTGTCGGGCAAAATGCGGCGATTGTTTCCGATACAAAAGGAACAACGACTGATGTGGTGATTAAACCGTATGAGTTGGAGGGAGTCGGCGCCGTCAGTTTTTATGATACGGCCGGTATTGATGATGAAGGTCAACTCGGGCAATTAAGAATTGAGGCAACCGAAAAAGCTTTGCGAAAAGCTGACGCCGTGTTACTGGTTATCGGTAAAGACGGGTTGACGGATACCATACAGGACTATTTGGATAAATTTATCAGCCAAAAAATTAATTTTATACCGGTATTTAATTTTGCGGATGTGCGAGAACTCTCTGCTTCAGAAAAAATGCTGTTGGAAAAATATAACGGAATTGCCGTTTCGGCATTTAGCGGACTCGGGGTGGAAAGCTTAAAACAAAAATTAGCTTTGATACTTAAGCCTATGATTAAAAATGATAAAACTATGATTGAAGGAATGGTTAATGCCGGTGATATCGTGGTGTTGGTGATACCGCAAGATATCGGGGCGCCGAAAGGACGATTGATTATGCCCCAAGTGCAGGCCATGCGTGAAATTATGGATGTCGGGGCTATCGGGATTATGTGTAAAGAAACTGAGCTCGGTGTCGTTTTGAAACCGATAAAACCGGATTTGGTGATTTGTGACAGTCAGGTGGTTAAAAAAGTGGCTGATGTCTTGCCGAATGATATTCGGTTGACGACTTTTTCTATTTTGCTCTCACGGGCGAAGGGGAATTTTGAATTGCAACTGGAAGGGGCAAAAACGCTGGATACCTTGCAAGACGGTGATGAAATTTTGATTGCCGAGGGATGTTCCCACCATATCTCTTGCGAGGATATCGGACGGGTGAAACTGCCCCGATGGATAGAGAAATATTCCGGCAAAAATATTAAGTTTACTTTTATGCAGGGTACGGATTTTCCGGATAATTTGGCACATTATAAATTGGTGTTGATGTGTGGCGGTTGTGTGCTTAATAAGGCGGAAAATCAACGAAGATTGGCTATTTGCGAGGCACAGAACGTGCCGGTTACCAACTATGGATTGGCGATTTCTAAGTTGCAAGGGGTGTTGGCGCGCGCAACCGAAAATAATAATTGATTCTTTGCGGAAGAATAGCGAGTATTTCCCTCATTATAGAGCAAAAGGTATCTCGTTTATGCAATTATCTTGAGATTTCAATATTACTCAAAAGACAGCGTGGTTTATGTTGCAAAGGTTATACTATACAGACGCAAGAATTTCAAAATCTTTTAGATGATATTGTTGAAATTAGTGAAATTTAGATTCCATGGATTGGAGTACCCTTTTTTGCTAATACACACGGCAGAGATTAGGGATATACGGAGTTGATAAATGTCAAACAATGATGCTGAAAATTTTACATAAATAATGAATAGAATAGTTGAAGTTTCTGTTTCAACTGTTCTTCCTCGTAAGTTCAAAGACCCTAAAAAACTGCTTCAGAGAAAAAAGAGACTAACTAGAATAATTCTCATTTTAATGATAATGAATAAACTCAATCAATTGTTTATAAAAAGTATAAATTTATTGCAAAAATTTATACTTTTTTTAGTATTTTACAAAATAATGTATTGGTGATGGTTGATGGTTTATTTTTAGGAGGATAAAATGACGTCAAAACAAGTACTTAGTACCGGGGGGGGAATCGCAAGCTACATAAAGCTAAAGTAGCTAAAAATGATGAGTTTTACACACAACTTTCAGACATAGAAAAAGAGCTTGTCCATTATCACGAATATTTTAAAGGAAAAACGGTTTATTGTAATTGTGATGATCCTTTTGAAAGTAATTTCTTCAAATATTTTGCACTCAATTTTAATCACCTCGGCTTAAAAAAGCTTATTGCCACTTGTTACGATGGTTCTCCTGTTGCTAATACTGAACTTTCATTATTTGATTTTGAAACTCAAGAAAATAAAACTACTCGTCAACCACATAAAATTGTCATTACAGAAGTTACTGATAATAATCTAGATGATGCTTTTGATTTAAGTGATATTAAGATTTTACTTGCAAATAGAGAAAAAAATACTTTATCCCGTCTTAGTGGTAATGGAGATTTTAGAAGTGAAGAATGTATTGAGCTATTGAAAGAAGCTGATATTGTCTGTACTAATCCCCCATTTTCTTTATTCCGGGAATATATAGCTCAGCTTATTGAATACGATAAAAAGTTTATTATTATTGGTGATAAAAATTCTATCGGTTGCAAAGAGATTTTTCCGTTAATTGAAGATAATAAGATATGGTTAGGTTATACAATGCACAGTGGAGAAATGTTATTAAGAGTTATGCAAAATTATTATGATGCTAACAAAACAACTTGCAAAAAAGACAGGTTTGGTAATTGGTGTAAAGGTATGGGGGTTCGTTGGTATACAAACTTGGATCATAAAAAACGCCACGAGGAAATTATTTTATATCGTAATTATACTCCCGAAGCATATCCTAAGTATGATAATTATAATGTGATAGAAGTTAGTAAGGTTGCTGATATTCCTTGCGATTATGATGGTGTTATGGGGGTTCCAATTACCTTTATGGATAAATATAATCCAGAACAATTTGAAATTTTAGGTTCTACTCAAAGAGGTTGTCATAACAAAGTTCCTGATACTAAAAAGTATAACGATTATTGGGAAGTAAGGCAAAATGGCGAAAAAACAGGTTCATCTGGTGTAAAAACAAATGAAAATCCCGTTCTTGCAAAAAATGATAAAAGAAAAAATTATTTTATAAATAAAGAAGGACATATTGTTCAATCTGAATTTACTAGAATCTTTATCAGGAGAAAGAAATAATGAAAATAGAATTACACGAAATTTTGATTAAAGATTTAGTTGAGAATTATGCAAATAGTGATGAAGAGGGCGTTACTGGGTATAAAGATTTGCTAAATATCCGTCCAAAATATCAACGTGAATTTGTGTATAATGACAAACAACGTGAAGCTGTTATTGATACGGTTGTAAAAGGTTTTCCTCTTAATGTTATGTACTGGTGTAAAAATGAAGACGGAACTTTTGAACTTTTAGACGGGCAACAAAGAACAATTAGCATTTGTGAATACGTTAAAGGAAATTTTTCATATAATGGATATTATTTTTTTAATTGCACTTCTACTGAAAAAGCGCAAATTTTAAATTATAAGCTTATGATTTATATTTGTGAGGGAAATGATAAAGAAAAACTAGAATGGTTTAAGACAATCAATATAGCAGGTGAAAAGCTTTATGATCAAGAGCTATTAAACGCTATGTATACAGGCGAATGGCTAACCGATGCAAAACGCCATTTTAGTAAAACCAATTGTCCTGCGTATAATATTGCGAAAGATTATTTAACAGGTTCTGCTATTCGCCAGGATTATCTTGAAACAGCTATTAGTTGGATAAATAATGGTGAAATTCAATCATATATGGCAAAACACCAGTGCACTCCGAATGCAAATGAATTGTGGCTTTATTTCCAAAATGTGATTAATTGGGTAAATACTACTTTCCCCAAATACAACAAGGTTATGAAAGGAGTTAATTGGGGACGTTTGTATAATCGTTTTAAAGACAAGCAAGTTGATAGTGTAGCAGTAGAAAAACAGATTGCTAAACTTTTACAAGATGATGATGTAACTAAAAAGTCAGGTGTTTATGAATATATATTAAGTGGAGAAGAAAAACATCTAAGTATTAGAGCATTTACTCAAAATATGAAAATTGAAGCATATGAACATCAAAAAGGAATATGTTCTAAATGTAAAAAGTATTTTAAGATTGAACAAATGGAGGGCGATCATATTACCCCTTGGCATGCAGGAGGTAAAACAATTTCCGAAAACTGCCAAATGTTGTGTAAAGAGTGTAACCGCCGTAAGTCTGGTATTTAATCTGCTCTCACGGGCGAAGGGGAATTTTGAATTGCAACTGGAAGGGGCAAAAACGCTGGATACCTTGCAAGACGGTGATGAAATTTTGATTGCCGAGGGATGTTCCCACCATATCTCTTGCGAGGATATCGGACGGGTGAAACTGCCCCGATGGATAGAGAAATATTCCGGCAAAAATATTAAGTTTACTTTTATGCAGGGTACGGATTTTCCGGATAATTTGGCACATTATAAATTGGTGTTGATGTGTGGCGGTTGTGTGCTTAATAAGGCGGAAAATCAACGAAGATTGGCTATTTGCGAGGCACAGAACGTGCCGGTTACCAACTATGGATTGGCGATTTCTAAGTTGCAAGGGGTGTTGGCGCGCGCAACCGAAAATAATAATTGATTCTTTGCGGAAAAAGACTATACTGGGAGCATAAAATTATTTTTATGCAGATGTATTTTTGTGATATCTGCCGGTTTGAAGTTTAATCTAAATTATATGACTTATGAAAACAGTAAAAATGCTGAAAGTTTTAATTACTTTCTGTTTTATGGTGTGTGCAGTGCCGATTATGGCGCAGGATTGGTTTGAGGAATCTTTTTATACGGTTATGAATTCCCCGAAATATGATGAATTAGTTAAAATGAATTTATCTTATTATCGGGTAAATACTCGCAATTTAGCAAGGATTATCGGATATTTAGACGACGTGCCGAACAGAAAAGTGGAATTAAAACTGAGAAATCGGGAATTTCGCAAGATGGCTGTGTATTTTGCTTCTGATAATGAATTCTCCGGCGCTAAATTAACAACGGTGGTGTTGCTTTGTTGGCATTGGGGAACGAAAAAATTTTTGCAATCTGATTTTTATCAGGCTTTACAAAAAAAACACGAGTGGCAGTCGGCAAATAAATGTTTGGCAGTAACGGCTGAAAGTGAGAAAGAAAAAAAGTATCTGTGGATTATTGACGCCATATGGCAGGGTAAATTGAGTTTTGACGATTTTTACCAGTTTCCGCATCAATCTTACCTCAAACTGGATGCTGATAAAATTTATCCGAACGGAGAATTTTATTTTGGAACTGCCGTATTGAGGATTTTGCGACAGAATTAAAAAAAACTCCTGACCTTATGGTCGGGAGTTTTTTGTTTAACGGTTTCATCACAAATCTTCAAGTAAATCGCCTTCTTGTAAAAACGCGTAGCGCGGTTTTTTTTCTATTGTTCCGCGCTCGTGCTGATACTGGTTGGTAGAAACATAGTAATATTCCTCTGTCACCGAATTGTTATTATAATCGTAGTGCGTTTCTACATCAAGGCTGATGCGCTCTATACGTTCTTCATAACTTTTCTTTTTGATGATGAGCTGACTGATTTCATGACAAAAATCCAAATGTTTCTTTTCGCGCCAATGCGTTAAAATCATAATTCCGCATTCGGATTCCGGCGTGACCATAAACGGAACCCAATACTCTTGCGCGTCATCTTTTTGATGTAGCAGAAGTTCATCCTCACGAACATTGCGAAGATACGGATAGTTCGGAATGTCAAAAATGCGGTAGCTATATTCCAAAGTCTCAATATTGAGCAGGCGGAGAAAGCATCGTTTATAACTCTCAATTTTTAACCGATAAGCATGGATTTGTCTTTGACTGTATTCCTCAAAGTGAATCCCTTTAATACGAAATAATTCCTGTGCCATAAATTATATATTTATAATGAATAAGTGCGTTTAATATACAGATTTCTTTTTTTAATTGCAACTCTTTTACGCAATTGACAAAATGAAAAAATTTAGTATAGTTACAACAAATATGTATTACTTAAATATAATGTTATGGAAAAATCAAATTTAAAGGTCTATTTTGCTGTTTGGGCAAAGTATGTGTTTACAAAAGAAAATGTTATCTATTTTATTACTCCCGACAACAGAAATTACACTGCAACCGCCGGAATGCTTGTTGAAACGCCGCAGGTTAAATGGTGGTTAGAGGCTGATGAAGATAATTATCAGGATAATAAAGGACGTGATGAAGAAGATGTTTGGGGTGATGATGACGATGTTTTTCTGTCCGATGAAGATCTGGCTTCGTTAGAAAAATTCCCGAATGTGGTGAAAAATCTGTCTTTGGATTTTGTGTATCCGGCGGATAAAATAATTTGTGCGCCAAAGTCTTATATCGGGGCGAAGGTGCGTGAAAATTTTGTGGCGCGAATGTACTTTAATTTGGACAGTACAATTATTGTGCCGTTATGTCGCTATTGTCAGGGCGGATATACATACGATAACAAAGGACGGTTGCGTTTGCGCGAATATCTGTGGATGGAAGGCCCGCGTGATAAAGCCAAGTTTTATCATTACGGAACGGATAACGGTTATACTTTTTTGCATGAACTGTCTTACGACGAATGGCAAAAGAGATCTGCTAAATGGCAGAAAATTGCGAAAGCAACACATGGAAAATCTGTGAAGGAAGGAACACTGTACAATTATTTGGAAGATATCTTGGTCTTGCCGAACACAATTCAAGTTTCGCCTTCGTCCAGATTTTATTATCTGCGGGAAAATTAATCCCTCAGTTTAAGGTAAAAATTAAGTCCCCGATTTGGGGACTTTTTTTTAGGACTTATATTTTTTGACATGGGATTTAATTAATTTGATGATTTTCTCTCTATCTGCCGGTGTCATCGCATATAAGGGGATAGAAAACGGCGTGAAGGTGTTATGTTTACAGAGTTTTTGCATAAAGGTCAGCTTGTAGGTTTTTAATCTTTCCGGCTTGACATGCAAGCAGATTATCGGGCGACGGGTGAGGGCAGAAGATAATTTTTCTTCGGCAGTTGCGATATCCTGCCAAAGTAAAGTCGGGTTATGATCTATCTTTATTCCTTTATCACTCAAAACGGCTAATTTTTGCGGATAGATAATTACAAAAACAATACTTGCTAAGGCGCTCAAACTTAAAAACATGGTGAGTACGCACGTGATGACGGTTGCCCAACTGCAGACATAATCTTCGGTTACTATATATTTGCTGACGGCATAAACTAAAATTGCCACGGCCATATAGCATAACATTAAGTATATCAGTTGGCGCTGTTCATAATAAAAAATATCTTTTTTGACAGTCGGAGTTAAGATTTTTTTGATTTGTTTTTTGACATTGGATGCTTTGCGCTTGGCGCTGCGAACGGTGGATTTCGGGGCTGAATTCATACATTTTACTCCTTAGCTTATTCCTCTTTTAAGTATAGCAGAAAATTCTTAATTTGCAATGATTATCAAGGGAAAAAGGTAGGTATAATTTTTGATGGGGTGTGTATAACCTCTATTCCGTGTGCGGAAAATCTTGACATCAGACGCTAATAGATTATCTTTTCGGTATTAATAATTTTTTTTAGGAGTTGTTTATGGCTGTTTCTAATGCAGTGGCTGAGTTGATGACCGAATATCGTCGCTTTGCCGATACAAATATGAACGATTTGTTTAAAAACGAACCGAACAGAGCGGAAAAATATACGATTAATTTTGAAGATTTAACTTATGATTATTCTAAAAACCGCTTTGATGATAAAGTTTTGACGGCTTTGTTTAAGTTGGCGGATGAACATAATTTAAAACAAAGAATTGAAGATATGTTTTCCGGTAAAAAAATTAATGTGACCGAAAATCGTGCCGTGTTACATACCGCTTTGCGTAACTTCTCCGGTAAGCCGATTTATGTGGACGGTGAAGATGTTATGCCGGAAATCTTGCGTGTACAAGAAAAAATGAAAAAGTTTTCGGATGATGTCAGAAACGGTACTTTCAAAGGTGCAACCGGTAAAAAATTAAAAAATATCGTTAATATCGGTATCGGCGGTTCTGACCTCGGACCGTTTATGGTAACACATGCCCTTAAAAAATATTGGGCTGAGGGGATGAATTGCTTTTTTATCTCTAATATTGACGGGACAGCTTGTGCTGAAGTCTTAAATCAGGTTAATCCGGAAGAAACTTTGTTTATTGTGGCTTCTAAGACTTTTACCACGATTGAAACTTTGACTAATGCGCGTACTTGCCGTGATTGGTTGGTTAAAGCTTTGGGTGAAGATGCCGTTAAGCATCACTTTGTCGCTCTTTCTACAAATGCTAAAGCGGTGGCTGAATTCGGTATTGATGTTAATAATATGTTTGAATTTTGGAACTTCGTCGGCGGCAGATATTCTTTGTGGTCCGCTATCGGCTTGTCTATTGCTTTGGCTGTCGGTTATGATAATTTCCATGAGTTACTTAAAGGGGCTGAGGCAATGGATAATCACTTCCGTACAGCTCCGTTGGAGAAAAATATTCCGGTCATTATGGCATTGCTCGGAATTTGGTATAATGATTATTATAATATTCATCGCTATGCCGTTATTCCGTATGATCAATATTTGAAATTCCTGCCGAATTATTTGCAACAGCTGGATATGGAAAGTAATGGTAAATCCGTCCGTTTGGATAATAAGAAGATTAGAGATTATGCGACCGGACCGGCTTTGTTCGGCGGGGCAGGTACTGATGTACAACACTCGTTCTTCCAACTTTTGCATCAGGGAACAGAACCTGTACCGGTTGATTTTATTATTCCGGCAAATTCACATAACGAAATCGGGAAACATCACGAAATTTTGATGGCTAATGTGTTGGCTCAAGCAGAAGCTTTGATGAAAGGTAAAACTCCGGAAGAGGCGGCAGCTGAATTGCGTGCATCCGGTAAATCCGAAGAGGAAATTGAAAAGTTGAAACTGAATAAGAGTTTTGACGGTAACCGCCCGTCCAATATGTTTGTAGCTAAAGAAATTACACCGTATATGTTGGGTATGTTGATTGCAATGTATGAACATAAAGTTTATACGCAAGGGGTCATTTGGGAAATTGATTCATTTGACCAATGGGGCGTTGAACTCGGTAAACAACTGGCTCTTAAGATTTTGCCTGAATTGGAAAACGGTGTGTCGGCTGAGCATGATAGTTCTACGACCGCGTTGATTAATAAAATCCGCAGTTTGCGTGAAAATAGTAAAAACGCAAAAGTTGCTTAAATTTGGCGTAATCAGGCTTTAGGAAAAAGGTGTCGGAAACGATGCCTTTTTTTTATTTTGTGGAATGTGAAGTGAGGGGGATTTTTGTTATTCGTCATTGCGAGCCAGACTAGTCTGCACACTCAGTGTGCTTTTCGTTTGGTTGGTACTATGTTGGTTGGTATACGTGATGGAACCAAAAGGATGATTATGCGGTAATTATAGTAGAGATTGCCGCGTCGCAATAAATTGCTCCTCGCAATGACACACTCGGTGTGGTTTCCGTTTGGTTGGTACCTTGTGGGTTGGTATACCGGATGGAACCAAAAGGATGATTATGCGAAAGGTAAAGAAAAGGTTAATATACACACGTCATTGCGAGCCCGCAGGGCGTGGCAATCTTTAGCATTCAACATTCGTCATTGCGAGCCTGCAGGGCGTGGCAATCTTTAGCATTCAACATTCGTCATTGCGAGCCTGCAAGGCGTGGCAATCTTTAGAGAGTATGAAAGCAAATATTGACAAAAAAATTTAAAAATGGTATGCTTAAGGTCTGAGATAAATTATTAGGTCTATTGAAACTATTTTAGTAGGCTATTATTAATTAAAAAAAATAAAAAATGAACAAAAAAGAAATATGCTTAACCTACTTCGTTGAGCATGCATTTGTGGCTAAGTACCATCGTCTTGATATGGTTTTGGATAGAGTGGAGGTCTTGTTTCGCGCATTCGACAGTTACTTTGAATTTGTAGATGCTGATGAGGTTACTTTGACTGAGCTGACATGTGATGAATATGCCTTGAAAGTGGAAAAATTTGCAGTCTTACCTGACAAACGCGGTGATATGCTGATTGATAAGACGGATACGCGCTATTGTATTCATAATGTCCAAATCAAATCGGAAAATTTGAATATCAAAGTGGATGTAACTTGCTTTCAGGAAGTTTATCCCGGACAGGATTTGAATAAATACTTCCCGATGATGTTGGAAGTAGAAACCGTTATGGCGGCATACACAGAAACATTTGGATTTTTTAATTCTGAAAGTTACCTATTTGAACATCTCGGACTTTATTGCAAAGTAATGACAAATCAGGATGAATCCAATCTAAACTTGCTTTCTAAAGAAGAATTTTGCCAAGAATTGTCCGAATATCAAGAGGAACCGGAAGATGCTGAAGACTGCCATATCGTCAAAAAGATTGGTAAGGTTAATCTTGAGGTAATCGTGGAATGTGACGAAGTCTTGCCGGTTATGTTTTATGCAAAAGATTGTGCTTACCGAAAGGAAAATCAGGCACTTTCTATTGAAAAACATTTGGATGTTGCCTATGTCATCGGAGTTCCGCCGAAAAAAGCGGAAATGATTGACACATACAAGAAAATTGTTTTCCTTGAAGAAACTTATATGGTGTTATTCAGAGAAGATAATCGTTGTTTCTGTTACTATGCGGACGGAAATACGAGTGCTCTGGCAGAACTTAGTGAAGTTGAATACATATACCTGATTTATACCCATAAATTTGATCGTATCAATAATTACGATTTGAAGGTATAATTCCGCAATTGTGTAAATTTTAACTCCCCCATTTCGGGGGAGTTTTTTTTATGACTTTTGACGCGTAATTATCATATACAGGATGATAAAACTAAAGACAAGCGAGATACTGTTAAAAATTATCATCTGAACGGAGTGTAAATAAATACCGTATATTATCCAGGCTAAGACACCGGAACAATAGATGATGTAGGTGCCGAGCGAGAGGTCAGAGACATTTTTGGTTTTGATGGTTTTGATGGTTTGCGGTAAAAAGGCTAATGCGGTGCCGATGCCGGCAAAGTAACCGCAAAATTCGCCGAAAAATGTATTCATGTTATGTTTCCTTTCTTTTTTTGTTTTTAAGTATAAGGCGGGCAGGTTAAAAAAATATAAATTTTTTTTATGTAGATAATAAAATTTTCTCCTTTGGAACTTTTTTCTTTCTCCCTATAATAACCCCGTTAGGAGACCACACATGACGATTAGAATTTTACCTTCAAATTTAATTAACCAAATTGCTGCCGGAGAAGTAATTGAGCGGCCGGCTTCCGTTATTAAGGAGCTTGTTGAGAATTCGCTGGATGCAGGGGCGACAAAAATTAAGGTGGAGCTGACCGACGGCGGAAAGATTATGATTGCGATTACCGATAACGGGCGCGGTATGTCTCGTGAGGATTTGGAAACTTCGGTGGAACGGCATGCAACATCCAAACTGCCGTCAGATGATTTGTTTAATGTTAAATTCTTCGGGTTTCGCGGTGAGGCGTTGCCGTCTATTGCTTCTGTTTCGCGGATGAAGATTACGACACGACAAGAGGGAGACGAATTTGCGTGGGTATTGAAGGTAAACGGCGGGATTAAAGAGCCGATTGAGGCTGCCGGCGGGGTAGTCGGTACAACGATTGAAGTTTGGGATTTGTTTTATGCAACTCCGGCTCGGTTGAAGTTTTTGAAATCCGATAAATCAGAAGTCGGGGCTTGTGTGGATGTGATGAACAGAATTGCTTTGGCGCATCCGGAAGTAACTTTCCAACTTTATGCAAATGATAAATTAAAGTTGATGTTAAATGCACGGGAGGGGTTGGGTTTTGAAGCAACGCGTCTGGAACGGGCTTCTGATGTTATGGGCAAAGATTTTGCCGGTAATTGTTTGGAGGTTTCCGGTGAACGCGAAAATATGAAAATTACGGGATTAATCAGTTTGCCGACTTATAATAAAGCCAGCTCACTCTCGGAATATTTCTTTGTGAATAATCGTCCGGTACGGGATAAACTGCTCCTCGGGGCGCTTAAAGGGGCTTACAGCGGGGTGTTGGAAGTTTCGCGCTATCCGGCATGTGTGTTGTTTGTGGATGTGGATCCGATGTATGTGGATGTCAATGTGCATCCGACAAAGGCAGAAGTGCGGTTCTTTGATCAACAAGGGGTGCGCTCTACGGTGGTCGGCTCCATTCGGCAAGCTTTGACGGCCGGTGATAAGCGCAGTTCGGATGTGCAGATGATGACGGAATTGGCGCGGATGTGGAAAAAAAGTGAAGAGACGGTTGCAGATGAGCCGGATACTTTTTATGAAAAGCCTGCTGAAACATATAATCAGGAAACCGGAGAAGTAGAGGATATGCCGCAATTTACACCGCGTCCGATGACGGGGTTTGAAAAACCTACTCCCTATATGCCGAAAGCAACACCGATTTTCCAGACTAAAGCACCGACTCCTACTTTCGGAACGGAAGTTTTGCCCGAACTTTCACGCAAGTTTTCCGTGCGTACGGAAGAACCGCCGGCTTATAATCCGGAAGATATCGGTCCGCTCGGAGTCGCAAAGGCGCAATTTCATGATACTTATATTTTGGCGCAAGCTGAGGATTGTTTGATTTTGGTTGATCAACATGCCGCGCATGAGCGCATTGTGTTGGAGAGATTAAAAGCCTCGTTTATTAACGGCGTGCGCTTGCCGTCACAGATGATGTTGTTGCCCGAAGTTGTGCCGCTTTCAGTCAGTCAAAAAGAAGCCTTGAGCGGACAATTTGAAAATTTGGCAAAACTCGGGTTAGTGTTGGAAGAATTCGGTAATGAAATTATGGTGCGTGAAGTGCCGGCTATTTTGCGCGAGCCGAACCTTAAAAAAATGATTGAGGATTTAGCAGATGAAATTTGCGAGTGGGGCGCGACGATGATGGTGGAAGATAAAATTAACCATATCGCTTCAACTATTGCGTGCCACGGGTCTGTGCGGGCAGGGCGCAGAATGAATGTGGCGGAAATGAACCACCTCTTGCGGGAAATGGAACAAACACCGCATTGCGCCGAATGTAATCATGGGCGGCCGACTTATGTTAAATTAGAGGTTTCTGATTTGGAGCGGCTTTTCCACCGCTAACGGTCGGGTTGACAAATTTGCATTTTGGTATATTGTAGGTTAAATTTTATTTTATTATGTAACCTAAATTATTCTTATGAAAAGACACGAACTTTTTAATCAAAGTATGGCAAATTTGCGCAGAGTGCTGCCGAAAACGAATGAAACAGCTGAAAAAGCCTTGATGCAACTTGAAACGGTCATGGATGATTATTTCAAAAAATTGCAGACATTTTATTTTGGAAAACCGATTGAAGTTAATGATATGTTTACTCAATTTTATATCGTTATTGCTCCGGTTTTAACAGTTGAAAAAGAAAAAATGTATTTGGCGGTGGCGCCTGAACTGACAGTTGTCAGTACAGAAGATGATCAGATCAAACGACAAATGGAACTGGATGTTTTGCTACATGCGCCGAGTTTTTTTGCTTCTACTCATATTTTGAACTATGTGTATGAAAATCGGGAAAGTATTAACCGATTTATGTGGGATGAAAATAGAGCCAAGCTTTTATGCGGACAGATTTTCGGGTTTGGCTATGCGGATGAAAATGATTTTAGATTTTTACACCGGCATGCGACTATCGTTAGTAAAAATTTTGGCGGAGAAGAAAATATTTCGGATGAGAGAAGATATTTTCTTTCTTTGCGATTATTTAAGTCTAACGGTCAGAGTGGTCATACGGATTTTCCGCAAGATTTGAAAATTTTGCCGTGGTAAAAAAAAATTAATGATGTATCCGATGTGTTTCTCTTAAGGAGAAATGCACGGATACTTTTTTTTGTAAATAACAGTTGACGAATCAGACAAAATGTGATATGTTCAGCTCATTAAAAATATTATTGGGGTTATAATTTTGCTGAACGGATGTTCTGTTTTTGTATGGTCCCATTTTGATAACTAATTAATTCATTGTATTATGGAAGCGAAAAATAAAAGCGCACAAGATGTACGCAATTTTATGAGACTTGTTGGAACTCCGGTTATGTGTTTATATGGTGGTGCTGCTGTTGACAGAGCATTAAACCCAGATTCTCCGATTATGGATTATGATTTGGCAATTGAAGATCCTGACGAATATACTCGTGTTGTCACGGTCTTGAAAAATTTGGGCTATGATGTCGGAAACACACGCATTGCTTTTAACATGGCAACCGTGGCTAAAGATCCGAAAACCGGTATGGTCTGGGATCTCTCTTGTATGGATATCAAATCCAACGGTATTTTCAACTATGAAAAGTTCTATGTGAAGTTTTCACCGGAATTTCCGTATGGCGAAGATGTGGATCAGTACGATACACTTAATGCCGTCCGTGCCGGTCGAGTTGAAATCATTAATGATCCGGATAAAGAGCAGGCGTATGATTTGTTGCGTCGCTTTTCGGTTTTAGCCGGCAAATATGAGTTCTCATTGGATTTGAACGGGATTAATGCGGATACGATGGAAATTATTCACCGTCGTTTGCGCGAAACTCCTCTCGGACGTGAAAACGTGCATGCGCGTGTACGTTGTTTGTCTCGTTTTATCGGCGCAATATTACGTGCCAAAAAGCAAGGACAGTATGTTGCCGGTATGGGACAGACAGGGTTAATGTGTTATGCATTTCCTGAAATCAACAATGTCTTATGTCAAGCTGAGTTTGCTGAGAGTTTGGCAAACAGTCCGGCGATTGATAAGATTGATTTGTTGAACCGAATGTATGAGCGTTCGGAGTTCAAACGCAACTTCTTATCTGAAATCTCACTGTTGTTGCAGAGAGAAAGAGACCGCGAAGATCCGCATGTATTTGAACTCGTAGAAGGGTGGACAAAGAATTTTAAAGATTAACTTCGTCTTACCTAATCTGATTTAACCCTCATCTTTTGATGAGGGTTTTTTTATGTACACTCAGTGGGCAACTTGTTGCCGTTTATGTGTAGGGCGTACCTTGTGGGTTGGTATACCGGATGAAAGCTTATGTATGATAGGGAGATAAGTATGAGTGTCGTGGCAATCTTTAGTATTCATCATTCGTCATTGCGAGGAAGGAGTGTAACGACTGACGTGGCAATCTTTAGTATTCAACATTCGTCATTGCGAGGAAGGAGTGTAACGACTGACGTGGCAATCTTTAGAGAGAAACGTACCTTAAGGGATTGGATCCTCAGGCTCACGCGCACTTTTGCCGAGGTGGGGCTTGAGAGAGAGTAAAGCCTTAAGAGATTGCCGCGTCGCAATAAATTGCTCCTCGCAATGACAGGCAGAAG
>SAMEA104404106__coassemble_644_pt1 | contig 33493 bp, 39 predicted proteins | sample SAMEA104404106__metabat2_high_PE_033 | metagenome-assembled genome bin SAMEA104404106 (sample SAMEA104404106) | Balaenoptera acutorostrata
GCTTGGGGTATTTGATAGAGGTTACCCTACGGGGCATTTTGCATTGCAAAATGAGAGATGTATGTGTAGAGGAAAAAACTGAGTAAAAGTTTTTATGTATCAGCGCGAGGAAGTAAAAAAGGATGAGGGAAGGAGTGAAGATGAAATAGTTTGGGGTATTGAGGGTGGTTACCCTACGGGGCATTTTGCGTTGCAAAATGAGGGATGTATGTGTAGAGAAAAAAACTGAGTAAAAGTTTTTATGTATCAGCGCGAGGAAGTAAAAAAGGATGAGGGAAGGAGTGAAGATGAAATAGTTTGGGGTATTGAGGGTGGTTACCCTACGGGGCATTTTGCGTTGCAAAATGAGGGATGTATGTGTAGAGAAAAAACTGAGTAAAAGTTTTTATGTATCAGCGCGAGGAAGTAAGAAAATGATTAGGGAAGGAACTATGGTTAATTGGGTAAATATTTGCTTTATTGGAGTATAATCTTTGTATTGGGTTTAAAAATATTTTTTGTAGTATATTTCGCAATGGGAAAATATTTTATGAGGAGGTAATATGAAGATTTGTAAAAATGAGTTGCTTTTGTTGGGTGGAATGTATCAAGTTTTAGCCTTTATTATATCTTGGTTTAATTATGAAATAGCTTATGCAACGAGCGGTGTGTTATATGTTTTATTTTGGATATCCGTCTTGGCTATTTTGTTTAATTGGGTTCCACATGTAGTTTATATAACAAATAATTTATTTCCAAGACTTTCCGTTTTCTTAGCCTATATCGGGTGGGTTCCTTATTTTTCGGTTTTTTATGTGTTATTTTCTTTAGGGATTGATTATGTTGTTACAGGTTCTGATAGTGTTTCAGTGTTTTTGAATAACTATATGCCGTTGTTTGATGTCTATATGTCTGCGATTGTTCTCTCTCTTTTATATGCAGGATATAAAGTTTTTTATAAGAAAGAAGACTTGGTTATGGATTGTGCTTTATCTTAAATAAAAGGAGTGAAATTTTCACTCCTTTTATTTAATTATTGGGAAATACCTCGTGGATTTGTGTGATATTACAACATAGACCGTCTGTTCCTGTTTCGACAATAATTCCCCAAATGGTCAATTCATCTCCATAAGCCGGTGATAGGCGATTTTGTACGGTTAATTTGTCTGCTAATCTTTCTACCGGTGCTTGGGGTTCAAATCCTAAAATGGAATTGAAATCACCACACATTCCGACATCTGTTATGTAACCGGTCTTTTGGGGCAGAATGCGCGCATCTGCGGTTGGAACGTGTGTATGTGTTCCGGCAACAAAACTCACTTTACCATCAAGATAATATCCTAAAGAAAGTTTTTCTGAAGTAGCTTCGGCATGAATATCAACCATAATGGCATCAACATTTTTACCTAAAGTATAATGTCTCAGCATATCATCTAATGGTTCGGTAATGCTGTTTACAGGTGACATAAAGAGACGACCGAGAACTTGTGCATATAAAAGTTTTTTGCCGTTTACTTCTATAAGTTGATATCCTCTTCCGGGGAGATTACTCGGATAATTCATCGGACGGATAATTTTAGGACAACTGTTTAGATAAGGGTATAATTCTCTTTGTTGCCAAACATGATTGCCTGTTGTTAAGGCATCGGCACCATTGGCTAATAAATCATCAGCAATTCCCGGAGTTAGCCCAAATCCGTGAGCGGCATTTTCTGCATTTACAATAGCAACATCTATATTATATTTTTGTTTTACTTCGTTCAGGTGCTTGGTCATAACATTTCTGCCGGCTCTACCGACTAAGTCACCACAATAAAGAATTTTCAAAATTTTTCCTTTGTTTAAAGTTAGAGGAGGACCGCGCAGACCGTATCTTTATCATTCTATCCGATACCCGCAAGATAAGGTGGGTGCCATGTAACAAAACCACGATTTTGACAGTGACGGCTCCCTAAAAAATAGTGTTGGCCCGGAAGACATGCGGTTAAATACGAGAAAGGCAGTCCATTTGTTTATATAAGTATTTTATAAAATTTTTAAGTTGGTTGCAACAGATTTTATTTGATCATTTAAAGATTTTATGCTTGCAGAGAGTTCTTCATCCAATGCAGAAAAGTCTGTTGGTGGAGTCTGTGATGGTGTTTGCTTCTTTAGTTCACTTAATTCATCTGCAACCAGTAAGCCGACCATAGCCAGAAGTTGATTTTCATTAATTTGACCGAGCGCGTTTGTTAATTCTTTGGCTTTTCTATCCAACAAATTGCCCAATTTTAGGATTTGAGCTTCGCCGCCGTTTTCGCATGATATGGCGTATTCACGGTAATTTATGGTAATGATTACTTGCGCCATTTTATTTTACTGCTCCGTTTAAATTTTGAATTATTGATTCTATTTTTTGTGCTTTTTCAGCTATTTGTTTCTTTAATGCGAGTGTTTTTGACGAAAGTTCCTGATTTTTATTTAATGTTGTTTGAGCATTTTTTTCTAATAAAGAGGCGGTTGATTTTAATTCGTTAAGTGCCGTTAAGGTTTTGGGGAAATAATTTGATGTTTTTTCCATTTTTGACTTCCGTTTATTAAAACAATATGTTATCGTTACTGTATTATTAAAAGCTTAAATGCTATATTACAAGAGGCAAAACGACTTATGCAAAAGTTTATTATCAAAATTGATTCTGCGACTCCGATTTCGGAGGAAAACTTATCTGAAGAATGTTATTTACTCAACGATAAAGTTGGGGAAGAATATTGTGCGAATTTTAAAGAAAAGTGCAAAGATAAAATTATGCTTATCTATGGCGATAATGCGGTAGAAACGGCAAAAAAATGTGGTGCAGACGGCGTGGTCTTGGATTTGGGTATTGATGATTTAAAAGAAAAAATGAAACTCATTCGTAAGACACTGGGTAAAGATAAGGTCGTTGGTTTGATTACAAGGAATCGTCGGCATGAAAGCATGCTTGTGTCCGAAGTTGAACCCGATTTTGTTATTTTTAAGATTTGGAAAGACGGGTTTGAAAACTTAAAAGAGCTGACAGATTGGTATGCGGATTTCTTTTTGATACAGTCGGCAGCATTGATAATGGAAGACGGAGTTGACTATCAAAATCTTAATACTGATTTGGTAATAAAAGAATTACGTAGCGACAAATAAAAAAGTATTTTTTGTCTAATGCTGATTTTCCTTGCAAAATAAAAAAAATATGTCTATTTTGCTGATAGAAATTTTTTTCGGTCTGGTGTGCCTATGAAGGCAACCGAAGATTTTATTTAATTAACATTGTAAATATGGAGAACAATAAATGAAACAGTTAGCCGGTGCAATCAGAATTGGTTGGGTTATTGAATATAAAGGAAAACCTTGGACAATCGTTAAAGCACAACATATTAAACCGGGTAAAGGCGGTGCTTTTATGCAAGTTGAAATGAAAGCAGTTGAAGAAGGTACTAAAACTAATGAACGTTTCAGAACAGAAGATACCGTTGAAAAAATGATGGTTGAAGATAAAGATTGCCAATTCTTATTTGAAGATGGTACCGGTCTTAACTTTATGGAATCGGAAACTTTTGAACAGTTCTCTATGCCAGCTGATATTTTAGGTGATTCTCGTCCGTTCTTGGCTGATGGTATGGTTGTACGCATTTCTCATATTAACGACAGACCGATTTCTGTTCAACTTCCGCAACAAGTTATTTGTACTGTTGTTGAAACAGAACCTGTTATTAAAGGTCAAACAGTTACCTCTTCTTATAAACCGGCTGTTTTGGATAATGGTATGCGTATCGGCGTTCCTCCGTTTATCGCTGCCGGCGAAAAAATCGTAGTAGGTACAGAAGAAGCTAACTATGTTGAGAGAGCAAAATAATGGCTTATATTTCTCCGATGCTCACGAATATCGTTAATGCGGTTAAAAAAGCATCTATTAATTTAAACAGAGATTTTAGCGAGATTGAACATTTGCAGAATTCTATTCGCGGTAGCTTAGATTTTGCTAAAATTGCTTATGATAAAATTAATAAAGGTTTACGCATTGAGTTTGGTAAAGTTATGCCGACAATTCCAGTCGTTATGGCTAATGATAAATTGCCGAAAAACGGAATGTTTTTGGCTGTATCCGCTGTTGAAGGATTAGCTAACTTTACTCATGGTAAACCGGATTTTGCAATTTCTGCAGCTTTAGTTAATGACAGAACAGTTTTGGCCGGTGTGATTTATAATCCGGCTCGGGATGAATTGTTCTTTGGTGAAAAAGGCAAAGGTGCGTTTAAGGAAGGTTTTAGAAGTCATGAAAGATTACGTGTTGCTTCTAAACAAGAATTAGATGGTGCTTTAGTTGCTATTAAACCGGTTGCTAATGAAGTTGAACTTACGGCATCTTTGATAAATAATACTTTGAGATTATGTAATGATGTGCGTGTCAGTGGTTCAGTTGCCATGGATTTAGCTTATGTTGCTGCCGGAAAAATGGATGCGTTGATCGCATCGAGAACAATGTTACAGAGTATGGCTGCAGGTGTTCTGTTGGTTAAAGAAGCCGGTGGTATGGTTTTGGAAACAGAACAAAAAGATACTCGTACGGAAGATTTAGAGGCTGTCTTTAATTCCGGCAATTTGATTGCGGTAAGCTTTAATCTCAGTCAAAAAATTGCAAAAATTGTAAAATAAAATAAGGTTTGAAAAAAAATACTTGCAAAATATAAAAGTGTAGTGTATAAAATGCTTAAATTTTTGTGAAGTTTAGTTTTTGGAGTTAATAATGAAAAAAGGAATTCATCCTGACTATCACGAGATTACTTATGTAATGACAGATGGTACAGAAAAAAAAGTTAAGACAACTTGGGGCAAAGAAGGGGACAAGATGGTTCTCGAAATTGATCCGAAATCTCATCCGGCTTGGACAGGTGTTCATCGTATGGTTGATTCCGGCGGTCAAGTTGGCAAATTTAACAATAAATTTGGTAAATTTGTTAAAAAAGCAAACTAATTATTGTTTTTTACAAGTTTTTGAAAGCCTGTATATCTTATGCGGGCTTTTCTTTTTATTAGGTTGTGATTGGATTACAATCTGTAATCATAAAGAAAATGTAGAAAAAACTTAAAAAATCTTGTATATCTTTTCAAAAGGTTTTACTTTGGTATAAAAGTTTTAAGTTTTATAAAAGAAAGGATCATAAAATGACAGCACCTTTGATGCCTAAGGCTACCGCAGTTTGGTTGGTGGAAAATACGAAATTGACCTTTAAGCAAATTGCAACTTTTTGCGAATTGCACGAGTTGGAAATTCAAGCGATTGCGGATGGCGATATTGCTTATAATATTTTAGGCGTAAACCCTGTTTCTAATGGTCAATTAACTTTAGAGGAAATTGCCAGATGCGAAGCAGATGAAAAGGCTGAGTTAGTCGCTGTACCTTTGGAGAAAAATGTTAAAGAACGAAATGCGAAAGCTAAGAAAGTTCTTTCTCCGACACAACGCGCAGAAAAACCAAATGCTATTTTGTGGATTATCAGAAATTGTCCTGATGTTATTGATTCACAAATTTGTAAAATTATCGGTACTACAAAACCGACAATTAACTCTATTCGTGAAGGAACGCATAAAGATATGATTAACTTGCGTCCGATTAATCCGATGGCTGTTGGTCTTTGTTCTGAAAAAGAACTGGAAAAGGCTATGTTGATTTCTCAGCAACAAGCAGAATTAAAAGCTAATAAAAAGAAAGCTGCAAAGAAGACAACAAGAAAATGCGCGAAGAAAGACGCTAAATAGTAAATATTTTTATTTCATAAAAGTGAACCTGATGCTTGTGTGTCAGGTTCTTTTTTTTAAAGATTTAAATATACATTCAAGGAGGTATAAAATAGTTGCAAAATGGGCAAAAAAACTATATATATGAATCAGATAATATTATTTAATGCGAAAGGTTGAGATATGAAACATAGAATTGATGTTTATCCGTTCGCTTTTAATAAGATTGTTTCCGGACGGCGTAAAATTGATATTCGTCTTTATAAAAAGCGGATGCGCGATATACGTGTCGGGGATATGATTGAGTATGTTAATATACAAACAAATAACATTACGATTAAGGAAGTAAACGGAATAGCTTTATTTAAAGATTTTAAGTCGTTGATACGTTCGCTGTCACACGAGATGATTGGGTATGGCAGTACAGAAGAGGTTAGACTTAGAATTGAACGAATGTATCCTAAAGAGGAGCAAATTCAGTATGGGGTATGTGCTCTTTTTATTGATGAACCGGAAGTTGTCCAATTAAATAAAGTTAACTATTTTGAACGCAGTGCGTAATCAAATTAAAAGAAGCTTAGTCAAAGTGTTTGCGAAAAGCTTTCTTTAATTTATCGCCACCATGCCCGATATCCGGAATAATCTCTATTTCTGCATTGTTTAAGGAACGGTATAAGTTCCATGCTCCTTTAACAGGACAACACATATCCAGACGATTATGAACTATCATTGTCGGGATGTCGCGAATTTTTTCTATGTTTTTTAAAATTTCATTTTCTTCTAAAAAGTAGCGGTTGGCAGCGTAATATAATTCTACACGTGCCCCATTAATTATCTCATTATCAATGCGAACTTCTTTGAAGGAGGCATCTAATTTTCCCAGTTGATATTCATAATGTATCATATATTTTATAGCGGTTTGAATTGAACCTAAATCTTCGGAAAAGGCTAATCTGGCGTAGTGAGTGAATGGATTTTCAGCTTCGCTTTGGTGATGTATTTCTTCCAGTAAGTCCGGATAGAACAGACCGCTGTCTTTGAGCATCCATTCCATGTCTTCACGTCGGGCAAGAAAAACTGAATATACGCAAATTTTTTTTATAATCTCGGGGTATTTTTCTGCAAATAACAAAGCTAAAGTTGATCCCCAAGACCCACCCGAGACAATGATTTTTTCGGTTACTCCCAGATAATCTAAAAGTCTTTTGGCGTCTTTTAAGGTACGACGTGTATCATTTAATGTGGAGATATCTTCAAAGCGTGAATTGCCACAACCGCGTTGATCAAATAAGATAACGCGTTGCTTTTTTAAATTAAAATAGGTTCCGTGACTTATTTTGCATCGTCCGCCGGGGCCTCCGTGAAAACTTAATACCACTTCTCCGTTCGGATTTCCCATTTGTTGATAATAAATCTCGTGTCCTTCTTCTGCCGGAAGATACCCTTTATCATAAACTTTTTTGTTGAAAAAATTGAACATTGTTTTTCCTTTTTGTGTTATATTTAATAGTCTGAGGACAAATACTTAATATTTACTTAAATTTGGGGATAAAATATGAAAATCGTGGGTGCGGTTGTTCTTACGGATAATGAAAGAAAAATTCTAATCGGAAAGCGACCGGAAGGTAAGGATTTGGCAGGATATTGGGAGTTTCCGGGTGGAAAGCTTGAAGCCGGTGAAACAATAGAAGAATGCATTGTTCGGGAAATTTATGAGGAACTTAATGTGAGGTGCGAAGTCGGCAACTTTATTATGGATGTTGCTAAGGTTTATCCGCATGGAGAATTTATTATAAAAGTGTTCTTTGGTAAAATTTCAGATGTGGAAAATTTGAAAGCAAACGTTCATCAAGAGTTGAAATGGGTATCTAAAGAGGAATTAAAAGATTATGTCTTTCCGCCGGCTGATGCAGAAATAATAGATTATTTGATTGAAAAGTATTAAAATTTAAATATTTATTAGCTTTTTTTTATTATCCTGACAACAATAGTATAATTGTTGTTGGTAGGACTTATAATGAAAACAGTTCGTAAGTTGCAAATCTTGGGGGGCTTGGCAAGTGTTAGTTTTTGCTTAATGCCGACGGTTCTTCAGGCTTGGAGTGTTAATGCGTCAGAAATTTATTTACAGGCTAGAAAACAAAATTATCAATATTTGAATTTGGTTAAGAGATATGCTCATGCCATAGATGTTGCAGATATGAACGGTAATACTGCTTATTGCTATGCTGTCAAATATAATGATGGCAATACTCAAAAGGTTTTGCTTTCTTACGGGGCTAATCCAAGACATCAATGCGTGCAAAATATTGCGGAAGAAAAGAAATATCAAGAAGAACAAAGACAACAACAGGCAGAAAGATATAAGCACGAGAGTGTTGATGAAATTTCGGATAATAAATATGTATGGTTAGGTGTCGGTGCTTTAGCTGTCGGTGGTGGTATTGCTGCTCTTGCCGGTGGCGGAGGTGGAGGTAGCGGTAGTGGTACAGCTTCCGGACCGGATGGAAATGAACCTGACAAACCTGATCCTAAACCTGAACCGGTAGGACCGCAGGAAAGACCGGCTCCAAAGGCATTTCAAACAGATGAATTTAAAAACTCAAATTATTTAGAAGCAATTAATGCAGATAAAGCCTATACGTACATGTATAATCAGGATTCAAAGGGGAATTTATTCAGTCATCAAGCTAATTCTCATGAGGCATTGAAGAAAATTCGGGCCGGTGTATTGGATACAGGTGTTTATGCCAACGATGATTTAAAAGGAAAAATACGCGGTGGATATGATTTGAATGCATACAATGAAAAAGGAACTATTCGCGGTTTGGTTAAAAATAATATTGAGTATTATATTTTTGAAAATGAAGGACAATATTATTTTATGCAGGTTTATGAGGGGGCCGATGGACAACTCTATGCAGATAATGCTATTGCAGGAAGTGATGCTGAAATGCAACAAATTTTTGATGAGCGTAGATATGGTGTTTCAGTTGATGATTTTTCGTATATGAACAAAGGGGGAAAAGTTAACCCCGGAACAATGTTATCTGAAATTTTTATTCCAATAACCGAGGATATGTCAGACAGTGATAAATTGGACATAATGGGAATTTGGTTGAATATTGTGCAAAATTTACATCATGGAACTCATGTTTCCGGTATTATTGCAGCAAATAAAAATAATAAAGGTAATCATGGTGTTGCGTTTGAAAATACTGAAGTAGTGATGGGAAGTTGGGATTTAGATCACGATATTTATGATACTGTTAAAAAAATGGTTGATGTGGATAAAGTTTCCGTGATTAACAACAGTTGGGGATCGGAAGCGGATGCAAAATCAAATGCGTCAATGGCTGATAAATTGTTGGTAGGAGATAAGGATACGATTAAAGCCTATGTTCATTTGGCAAATAATAAAGGGGTATGGGTGCATGCTGCCGGTAATGAAGCATATGAAGATGCCGGATTATATGCGGGTATCGGGGGTATCTCAGCTGAAAAGTTAGAACAATTCGGATATAAAAAACCCGGGAAGTATGAAGTACCGTTTTTATCGGTTGTCGCATTAGATCCATCTCAAAAATCCGAGAACGCAGTATCAGGAATATTGGCAGGTTTTTCTAATCAGTGTGGTTCAACTTCCGGATATTGCATTGCCGCACCCGGAACAGATATTAATTCGACAGGTGCCGTAGATAAAGGAACAATAGAATCAAGCGGAACTTCTATGGCAGCTCCGGTTGTTACCGGTAGTATTTCTTTGTTGCAAGGTTATTATCCGTGGTTAAATGCTCAAAATATTTCATATATTTTGTTGGAAACAGCGAACAAAAACGGGGATTATGCTAATGAACAAGTTTACGGACAGGGCGCACTAGATTTGGAAGCAGCCGTTAAGACACCTATTGGTGATTTAGGGTTAGCAACAACCGGAAGTTTTGATAAAGTTGTATCTGCATCTGCATCTAAAGTTTCGTTATCCGGAATTATGCAAAATAGGATGCTCAAAGCTTTGCCTAAGAAAATTACAGCTTTTGATGCTTTAAATCGCCCGTTTGATTATGATACGGAAAAAATGGTTAATACAACGCACGCTTCAAATGCTAATTTAAGAAACGAGGTTGCACGTATTGCTTTGGGTAATAATAAAAAAATAACTAAAGATGAAGTAAGCGGGCTTTCTTTTACAACTTCCGAAGCAACTGATAAAGGCGGAAATGCAAATTTGGCAACGGCTGAGGTTGTGAGCGAAAGTGAAACCGGCAGTGCAAGATTTTATTATGCTGAAAATAGTAAATATTCCGGTGAAGATGCAGTTTTGACTTCTGATGCTAATCCGTACTTGGCGATGAATGAGGCCTATGGTGCAGAAAATATGCTGAAACTCAGCGATACTTCTAAATTGAAGATTTCTTTACAGACCGGCGAAAACGGATTGTATGAGCGTGATTATGAGCAAGATAAGCATTCCTTTAAAGAACGGTCTTATGCTGTAAGCGGTGAATATAGTTTTAATTTGACGGATTATTTGGAACTGGCTACTGTTGGGGGAATGTTATTTGAAAATAATGCTCTTCTCGGTATGAATGGTACCGGTGTTATGGGAATTAATGATACGGCAACTTATTATATGGGGTTAAAAGCTGCCTTTAATGTTACACCGAATTTATCTTTAATGGCGGCTTATTATCGTGGTTATACGCAGGGAAGCGAATCTGCAATGTTGGCCGTTTCTGATTTGCAGACAGAGAGTTTCTTGTTGGGGGGTGAGTATAAACTTTCCGCTAAAGATAAAGTGGGAGTTACACTTTCTTCGCCGTTGCAAGTGGTTAAAGGTAATGCCGGATTAAACTATGCGGTTGGACGTGATAATAATTCTGATACGGTTTATGTGAAACATCTTAAATCTTCATTGAAACCGGAAGCTAAAGAATATGATATGGGCGTTTATTATCAAGGTGAACCGACCGAAGGTTTGGGTGTTACCGGAAAAGTTCAAGCCAGATTTAATGCGGATGGCGAAAAAGGACTTAATGATTATATCGGAATTGTCGGCGCGCAATATAGTTTTTAGATAAAAAGAAACCCACCATAAAGGTGGGGTCTTTTCTGAACTGAAGATTAGCCTAGTGTTACTCGGTATGAACCTGTATTGGTTTTCCCAAAGCGCAAAATTTTGTAAGTTCTTTTGACTTCTTCAAAAGTCTTTCCCGCAAAATTTATGCTACCGGTTTTATCCTCAATGACACATCCGTTATGCCAAGGGATGTAGAGAATGTTAGAATCGGATTTGAGTTGCCATGCGATGGCTTTCAATCCATCCTGTATCAACAAACCAAGACAGATATCATATTCGGGAAATATTTTTTCTAAATTTCTTTTGCGCAAGAAACGAATACTTTCACGAATTTCACTGTGCTGGTAACTTTGAGTTGACCACAGTAGTTCCGGTATGCCCTTTTTATTTTTGCGATAAACAGCAATATGCGGGGTGTAATTTACCGCATTACGCATTTTCTCGCAAATGTATGTTTGGTTGCTGAGGCTTAAGTTCAACAACCTTTTGGGGTTATCTTCCGAATAACATTCTGCTTGTGAGGTGTATATTGCGAAAAATTTATTTTGCGTTGCACCTTCTCTTTTTACTGTCATTGCAAGCTTTTCCTCATAGGAAAGACTTGTGTCTTCAAGATCTTTTTTTCTCATAATATCTTAATTTTAAATTTCCTCAAAATGTTAGTCTAAAAACAAATATTTGTCAATAAAATATTTTTTACAGTTTGTTTTACTTGATTTTTTTACGAAATCTTATAGATTATGCGGTACACTAATTTTGATTTACTAATTTAACGGAAGGGAACGTTAATGTTAACGGCAAAAAATAATGTAGCACCAATTCGTGCTGAGGTAATGGAAAAAGTTGCTAAATCCTTTGTTAACAACGGATTAGAAGATATTGAAGGTGTCTTAGAAGAAATAGTTAAGGAGGGACATTTTCATAAGAATCCGGAAGCAGAAAAAGCTTCAGTCAGAGGACATATTTTGGCGGCTATGGGGTATTTGGCACAGGAAGTTGATGCGAATCGTAATCTAAAAGATTTGGTAAAAGAAGCTTTGGAGAGAGAGACTGCGCCAAGAGCAGGACTTTCTGTTATTAAAGAAGCTTGTAATGCGTGCCGTTCTAAGATGTTTGAAGTGACCTCTATGTGTCAAGGATGTGTGGCAAGACCGTGTGAGGCAAACTGCGCTAAAAAAGCGATTACCGTTACGGATAAAGCTTTTATTGATCAGGATAGCTGTATTAAATGTGGTTTGTGTGCAACTTATTGTCCTTATGGAGCTATACATAAATCGGTTGTTCCGTGTGAAGATGCTTGTCCGGTAAATGCAATCACAAAAGATGAAAACGGAAGAGAAGAGATTGACATTGAAAAATGTATTTCGTGCGGTAAATGCATGCACTCTTGTCCGTTTGGGGCGATTGTTTACAATTCACAAATGATTGATGTTTTGAATGCTCTTAAAAATCCGAATAAGAAAGTTGTAGCTATGGTTGCTCCGGCTATTTTGGGACAGTTTGGTAATGATTTGAATAAGGTTATTGCTGCATACAAGGCTTTAGGTTTTGATGATGTTATTGATGTTGCATACGGAGCAGATTATACTTCCAAAAATGAATCTGCTGAATTTGTGGAGAGAATGGAAGAAGGAGAGAAGTTTATGACAACTTCTTGCTGTCCGGCTTATGTTAAGGCTTCAAAAGTTCATGTTCCGGAAATTCAAAAGTTTGTATCTAATACAGGAAGTCCGATGTATTATGCGGCTGAAGTATTGAAAAAACGTTATCCGGATGCTGTTTCTGTATTTGTTGGGCCGTGTTTGGCAAAGAGAATTGAAGCTGAAAATAATCCTAATGTTGATTATGTTTTGGTTTTTGCTGATATTCAGGCTATGATGGCGGCTAAAGAAATTGATATTAACGCGATGGAAGCTGATAATTTTGCTGATGAATCTTCGGCACAATCAAGAAGATATGCTCTTTCCGGCGGTGTGGCTGCTGCGGTTGAAAACTTAATTGAGGGACGGGCAGATTACAGACCGCTTGCTATTAATGGTTTGACTAAAGATAGTATGAAGGCTTTGAAGAGATATGCTCTTAAAGGGTTGGATAATAATTGCAATATGCTGGAAGTTATGTGTTGTGAAGGTGGTTGTATTGGTGGACCGGGGTGTCTGTCTATGCCGAAAAAAGCGCAAGTTATTCTGGAAAAATATGCTGCCGGCAGTAAAAACCAAAAAGAACTTGAAGTTCATTAAGATGTAAGTGATGAAAAATAAAAGCGGTAGAGTTAATCTATCGCTTTTATTTTTTTGTGATATCGTGATGTATAATATCAGGGAATCAGACGGAGAATTTTATGATATAATTTATCCGAACTCCAGTTTATTTCGCCTTGAATTGTTGCTACTTTTTTGCCGTTTTTATTCATAATGACGGTGTATGGCGTTGAGCCAATACCTAAACTTAATGATAAGGCATTTTCTTTGTCATTGTAAAAAGGAATTGTCGGCGCACCGTATTTGGTTAAAAATTGACGTTGTTGTAAGTTATTTGACCATTCTCCGGCAGATGATACTAAAATGGTCAGAATGTTATCTGCTTGGGCTTTTTTTGCGAATCTTTCCAAATGTTTCATTTCTTTGATGCAAGGAAAACATGTTTTTGACCAAAAGGTCATAATGGTTAATTCAGCAGAACTATCCAAAATTTGGAAAGGATCACCGTTTTCATCGGTTATGGATATATCCGGCATATTTACAGGGTATTCCAAAACGTATAAACCATTGGGGTGGGCGTTGGCGGTAGCGGAACAGAAAATTAAAAAGAGAGTAAACAGTACCTTATTTAATGTTTTCATTTGGTTCTTCCTGTTAATAAAAAATTTGTATTTGTACTTTATTATGTAACTGATATAAGTTTAATTTATCATATTGCAATATGTAAGGTAAAAAATGAAATATTTAGTTAAGTTTTTAATGATTTTTTTAGGTTTTTTTCTCATCATATCCACAAGTGCTTGCGGTAGAATTTCGGAAAATGTACCGATAGAAGGAAGCGGTTATCCGCATACATATCCCAGACATTAATTAAAGTTCGGAAAGAGGAAAAGATTATGGTTAGTGATAAAGATGATTTTTCGGATGTAACAATTCCGTATGTTGAGTTTGCTGAAAATGCAAATGAACGAACACCTTGTATTTTAGTATTGGATTGCTCCGGTTCTATGCGTGGAGAACCGATTAAACAACTAAATACGGGCTTGCAAGCTTTGGAAAAAGAATTAAAAGACGATATTGATGCCAGTTCACGAGTACAGCTTTTGGTCATAAAAGCATATGGAAAAGATGATGCGGATATTTCTGCAGATTGGATTGATGCGATGAATTTTACGGCTCCGGTTATGGATGCATCCGGGTTATCTCCTATCGGAAAAGCCATGGAACTTGCCTTACATAAAATTGAAGAGCAGAAGTGTTTGTATGACAGTTGCGGTATTACCTCTAAACGGCCATGGATATTTTTAATCAGTGACGGAGAGCCTACTGATTATGGTTGGGAGTTGGCGGCTGCTAAATGTCGCGAGGCTCAGAAAAATAAAAAAGTGGTTATTCACGCCGTCGGTACGCAAGGAGCTAATTTGGAAAAATTGGCGAAATTTTCGCTTATGGCTCCTAAGAGATTGAGCGGACTTAAATTTACGGAATTCTTTTTATGGCTTTCGCGTAGTGTTTCCTGTATTTCTAGAGCAGCTCCGAATATGCCCGATATTTTAGATGATATTGAGGAATGGAATGAGGAAAACGCATAGTAATATCCGCGTAATTGCAACGAAAATTACAGGAAGACTGCACCAAGCTAAAAAGACACCTTGTCAGGATTTTTACCATTATGCTTGTTCCGGAAATAAATTGGTTGCTGTGGTTTCTGATGGTGCCGGTTCAGCTAAATATGGTAAAATAGGGGCGAAACTAATCTGTGAAACTTTGGTAAATGTTTTAATTAATACGCCACTTAAGGATACAGAAGAAGCTGTTAAAAAAGCCATACAGATGGCACGAGGAAGATTAATTATTCACCGCTTAAATAAGACAAAGTCTGAAAGTGAAATTTTAAATTTTTCGGCAACTATTGTTGGTGTGGCATATCATAAAAATCGCGGCGTTTTCTTTCATATCGGTGATGGTGCCGGAATCGCAATGCACGATATAAATGAAGCTAAATATACACTTTCAAGACCGGCTAACGGATGTTTTTCGTGTGAAACTTATTTCTTTACGATGAATAATTGGGAACAGTGTTTGCGTTTTACTTGGATTGATAAGGCAGAAGCCCTCTTTTTGATGACGGACGGAGTTACGGATTTTGCTTTGGCTGATAATATGTGTCGCTTAAAACACGGGTTTATTGAACCAATCTATAAATATCTTAAAAATGAACAGAATAAAACAAAGGCACTGAAAGCTTTGAATAATACTTTGGATACAAAGCAAGCAAGAAAACTTAATTCTGATGATAAAACTTTTCTGTGGGTAGGGTTGTAGTTATGGAAGAAATCGGAATTATGGATGTTAATGCGATTTTTGCTGATCGTCATTTTGAAAAAATGCAATTGGGCAGATTAATCAATAAAGGTGGAGCTGCCGGAAAAATTTATGAGGTTATAGGTAGACCGGATAAGGTTGCGAAGATATTTCATGAAAGGCAAAAGAGTAATACGAATCGCTTGAAACTTGAAGCAATGGTTATTAATAATCCGAATATTCCGAGTGTAAAAGCCGGTGGCGTTGAATACGTGCAAATTGCATGGCCGGAAGCGGTATTGGAAGATAATGAAGGGTATTGTGTTGGATATATGATGCCGTTTATTAATACTTCAGAAGCAGTTTCTTTGGACCATTTGATGCAAAGTGCTGTTCGCGCTAAATTAAAACTCAGTGATAAATATGAATATCGGATTATGGCTGCCTATAATGTGGCGTTGATGGTTTCTTCTCTTCATAAGTATGGACATTATATTATTGATTTGAAACCGTCTAATGTGTCTATTTATAAAAAAACAATGACAGTTGCGATGTTTGACTGTGACGGATTTTCTATTCAGGGAGAACAAGCGCGCTTTCCGGCGGAATTTGTGAGTGAAGAATATATTTATCCGGAAGGAATGGAACTTTCGTGTGAGGAAATGGGAGAGGAGCAAGATAAATTTGCTTTAGCTGTTATCATTTTTAAGCTTTTAAACAATGGTATTCATCCTTTTTCAGGTGTGGTTAAACGTAATGCCGATAGTACACTTTCTATTCAAGAGAGAATAGAAGCTTATCACTACGCATACGGTATGTGGGGAGATACTTATCAGGCACCGCATCCATACAGTATTCATGATTTTTTGCCTCAAAGTACTATGAAACTTTTTGATCGTGCTTTTGTTAAGGGACAGAAAAGACCAACTGCTGCGGAGTGGCAGGCAGAATTAGATTTTCTTTTGAAGAATCTAAAGAGATGTAAGAAAAATCCGAATCATGTTTATTTTACAAGTAAGGGATGCGGATTATGTGTGGCGGAGGAGCGGTTGAAATCTAACCTTAAGACAATTAAGGAAAAAAAGAGTGAGCCAAAGAAAATTCGTGGATTTGAACTTAAAAAACTTTCTTATGAAAACCTAAAAAAAGATAAAATTAAACATGTTCAACATGAGAAAAAAGCAATTAGAATAACTTATTTTTTAGTTATGTTGTATAGTTTGCTTGTTACATTTTGGCCGAGAATTGCACTGGAATATAAACAAGAATTAGCCAGTATCGGAATTTCCATACAGCTGATTGTGTATATTTTGTTTTTTAATTTATTGCATTATTTATTACGGAAGTATCGCCGGATTTGTGTTAAGCGAGTAGGAATAAATACAATTAATCTTTTAATTACATATACTTATTGTTGCGCGTGGATTGCGTTGACCATGGGAAATAAGATTGATTGGGGACGTTTGTTTAAAGCATTCTGACCAATAGTATCTTTCTGGATACTAACAACCCAATAAGTACCTACTTTTATTTTTTTAAATTGATGTTATAAATTTGGTATTGGTTTATTTTTTTATAAGGGTAAATTTGTGTTAAATTTAAAAAATGTAATAATATCCGGTAAGGAAGTCTGTCCGATAATTGAGGGCGGAAAGGGAATTAACGGTACTGATGGCAGAAGCAGTGGCAACTTTGCTAAAGAAGGTTGTGTGGGTACAATTTCTTTGGTTAGTGCAGACTACTATGATGAAAACGGTAAGGTCGTTATGGAGCGTTCAACACGGTTAAAACGGTTGGATAGACATGAAGATCTTATTGCCGGTGCAATTAAAGGCGGTATCGCACAAGCACAAATTGCTCATGAAATTGCCGGTGGAAACGGAAGAATCCATGTGAATGAATTATGGGAATTGGCTGATTCAGAAATTGTTATAGAAGAAGTACTAAAAGGAGCTAAAGGATTAATTCATGGTGTTACTTGTGGTGCCGGTTTGCCTTATAAGTTAGGTGAGATTGCCTCCGCTCAAGGTGTCTATTACTATCCTATCGTTTCTTCATCCAGAGCTTTTCAGATTTTATGGAAAAGAGCTTACAGTAAATATAGTGAGTTTTTGGGCGGTGTTGTTTATGAAGATCCTTGGTTAGCCGGTGGGCATAATGGATTGACAAATGCCGAAGATCCTAATCAACCGCAAAATCCGTACAACAGAATTAAAGAGTTGCGCGATCTGTTGGTAAAATTAGGATTAGGCGAATTACCGATAATCATTGCCGGCGGTGTTTGGTCTTTAAGTGATTGGACTGATTATTTAGATAATCCGGAAATTGGTAATGTCGCTTTTCAATTTGGTACAAGACCGATGATTACAACGGAGAGCCCTATTGGTGATGCTTGGAAGAAAGTTATGCTTAATGCAAAGCCAGGAGATGTGGTTTTGCAAAGATTTAGTCCGACCGGATTGTTTTCTTCTGCGATTAAAAATAAATTCTTAGCTCGCTTGATGGAGAGAAAGAATGGGGAAATCAGTTTTAATTTAGAGAAAAATGATGAGTTTTCCGTACCATTGGAATTAAGTAAGGTTAAAACTGTTTTTGTACGTGCGGATGATTTGGCTAAGGCAGATAATCAGATTAAAGCAGGGTATGATGTTTTACAAGAAACACCTGATGCAACGATTGTTTTTGTGACGGCAGAAGAAGCAAAGCAAATGAAAGAAGACAGAGCCAGATGTTTAGGGTGTTTGTCTCAATGTCAATTTTCCGGTTGGTCTAAAGCGCATGGTACAACCGGTAAAATCAATGATCCGAGAACTTATTGCATTCATAAGACTTTATTTGATGTCAGCCATGACGGTGAAGTACAAGATAATTTGCTTTTTGCCGGACATCAGGTATATCGTTTCGGACAAGATCCGCTATATGTAAACGGACATATTCCTTCTACGCATGAATTGATAGAGGCTATTAAAGCAGGAAAATAGTTCGGAATAAAGATTAAAAAAAGGAGCGTTAAATGCTCCTTTTTTTGTTGGGTTCTACATGCTTAAATATATTTGATAACGGCAAATCCTCCGATAAGTAAGGCTAAGAAAAGAATTGACAGGATATTTAGATTCTTTTCTATAAATACTTTCATCGGAGCGCCAAATGCTTTTAATAAAATTGCAATGATGTAAAATCGCATGCCGCGTGCAATAACTGACGCTAAAGTAAAAACAAGCAGATTTAAACCGACAGCGCCACTGGCTATTGTAATAATTTTATAAGGAAATGGTGTGATGCCGGCAGCAAATACAATCCACGCCCCATAAGTGTGGTAATATTCTTCAAATTCGGAAAATTTTTCCATGTAGCCGTAAAAATTTAGCAAGGGACGGGCTATCAGCTCAAAACCATATACCCCTATGAGATAACCGAAATATCCTCCTAAAACACTGGATAAGGTTGCTAATCCGGCAATGCTATAGGCTTTCTTCGGCGTAGCTAAAACCATGGGAATAAGCATAATATCCGGTGGTATCGGAAAGAAAGAACTTTCTATAAAAGATATTGCACAGAGCCATGCCAGTGCATTGGGACGAGAGGCTAAATTTAAGGTTTTTTCGTATATGATATGTGAAATGTTTTTTAAAGCCATAGTTATGCTTTCTTTAAAAATTAATCCTATGGCTTTTATATTTAATTGATAAATTGCTCTACTTCCTCAATATTTTGAGTGTTTTCCACATAAAAAGTTTTGGGAAAGGAAAATAGTTGTTGAGATTTGCTTAATGCCGGTAGGAAATTAATGCAAATTATAGACGGATGATTATTTTTTAAATATAATGCAGCGGAATTTAAGTTGTTTACTTCAAAAACAGAATAACCTTTTTGCCAGGCTGATTGTTTTAATTTTGAAGGTTCAAAGGGTTTTAAGTTAATATATAAAATCTGATGATTTTTATTGCCGACACAGTAACTTTCCAAAATGTTGCGCAAGTAAAGTTTTGCATCAGCATGAGTCAAATAGTGGCTGATATCCGGATGATAAATCAGGGCGGACGGGGCTTCCGATACAACAATGAGTGGAACAGAAGAACGTTCAAATTTCCTTTCTAATGCCGTAATGTAGTCTATGGATGTTTGTGTATCAAAATCAAAAAGCAAAACGTCCGGAGTGAGTTCTTTGTTATAGAGGCTGAATTTATGTAAATTATCTGTATCAAACAGATAATATCCCATTTCTTCAAGTTTTAAATGATAGAGTTCTTTGTTGATATTGTTGTTATTATATAAAAAAATGTTTCCTAAATACTGCATTAAATTCTCCTTCTTTGGGTGATATAAAAATAATATAATGCAGAAAATAAATTTTTTTAGGTTTAATTTTGTTTTAAAAATGCTTCGTAGGTATTTTCTAATAACATGGCAATTGTCATAGGACCGACACCTCCGGGAACAGGAGTTAGGTAATCGGCTAATTCCAGGGCATCGGAAGCATTTACATCTCCTTTTATGCCACTTTGTGTTCGATTAATACCGACATCTATGATAACAGCATGTGGTTTGATATAGTCTTTTGTTATAAATTCAGATTTGCCAATGGCAGCAACCAGAATATCTGCATTTTTACAAACAGCGGCTAAATTTTGAGTTTTGGAGTGGGTAATCGTTATTGTACAGTTTTCGTGAAGCAGTAAATTGGCTGTCGGGATACCGACAATGTGCGAACGTCCGATAATAACGGCATTCATGCCGCTCAGGTCTTGTTTTACGCTTTTAATGAGACGTAGAATGCCTTTGGGTGTGCATGGAATGAAGGCGTCTTTTTGCTTTTGAAGCATTAATCCTGAATTTATCGGGTGAAACCCATCCACATCTTTTTGTGGCGAAATTGCTTGTAAAATTTCTTTTTCATCTAAATGTGCCGGAAGTGGTAATTGAACTAAAATTCCGTTGATTGAAATATCCTGATTCAGTTTATCAATAAGTGATAAAAGTGTTTTTTTATCTGTCGAATCGGGAAGTTTTATGGTATCGGAAATAATGCCGACTTCAGTACAGGCGCGTTCTTTGTTACGGATATAAATTTCGCTGGCAGGATTGTTTCCGACAATAATGACAGATAATTTTGGGGCATGGGGTAAGAGTGCGATTTTTTCTTTTAAGCAATTACGAATATCTGCGGCAATTTGTTTGCCATTGATTAGAGTTGCCGTCATTTTAAATTCTCCAGTTGATGCAAAATCTCTGTGATATGTTCAGAAGGTTCGGTTTCTAAAAATATCTTTTTCATTCTATCGGTTTTACCGGAAATAATTGTAAACGAGCTTTTACTTTGATTGAGAGCTTTACTCAAATATTTTATCAGTTCCAGATTGGCTTTTCCTTTTTCGGGAACAGTACATAAGTTTACTTTGAGGAAATCTTTGTTTTCAGAATCGGTAAAAATTCCGGTTGCTAAACACTTTGAAGAGTTCGGTGTTACCCGAACTCTTAATATATAGCCGTTATTTTTTTCTTCAAAGTACATGATGTTTTAGTTGGTTAAAACATGGCGCGTTGCTTCTAGAATATGTAAAACAAGCATTAACGCAATTACTAAAACATACGGAGAGATGTCAAATCCGGAAATCGGTTTAATTCGTTCTCTTAATTTAGCATAAACCGGTTCGGTAATTTGGTGTAAAAATGTTAGGAATTTTTTGAATGTGTCACCACCTTGACCGATTAAATTGTAGTGCATTCCCCAGTATAATACAATGCTGACAACGGTTAAGATGAAGTATATTTCTAATACACTCTCAAGGCACCATAGAATTGACTCTAATAAAATTTCCATAAATAAATCTCCTTATATTGGATCAAATGTTATCTTCCTTCGGTCTCACGAACAGAAGAAAGATTCGGATTTAGAGTATTAACGGAATCTTTTTCTTCGCTATTTTCCGAATGCTGATTTTCGGCTGTAGTTTTCTCTGTTTCGCGGAGCATCTGCAAAATTTCAGATTGCATTGCGCATAAGTAAGAGTATCCTACTTCCAAATCTTCATTACTGATATGATTAATATTTAATTTTAATATATCGTTAAAATCTGAGGATAAATTCGGTTTTTCCGATAATAATTTTACGCAATAATCATATTGGGCTATCAGACGTGCCTTTTCCATGTCATTGAGTGACGTTTTGGAAGAAGGTGTATTACGAATAATACTGCGCATTTCTCTCAATCGTAATAATTTGAATTTTAAAATTTCAACTTTTTTATCTTTTTTGTTGTTTCTTGCTCCTTCGTAAAGAGATAGACAAAGTAAAATTTCGGTTTCACGTTCGTTACAAGTGGATAGAAATTCGTTTCGCTCGCTCAAGTCTTCATCCGTAATATCATTATCAGTTGTGTGTTGTATAATATCAGAAGTATCTTTAAGCCAACGATAATATTCATTCATAGATGATGTTTCGCAGTTATTTTTTTCTATCATATCTGCTAAATCTGCTTCAAGTGAATAGGAAATAGAACTGGTGACCGGTTCACGATTGTAAATTGAATCAGCTAAACTTTCACGGATGCGAGAAATAGGAATCGGTGTTTCGTCTATTTCCGTGGTGTAATCATACGGGGCAAAGATAACCTCTCGTGTCAGAGTGTTAATCTCCGATTTTTCTAAAGCGGAATATTGTTTCTTTAAATTTTTACGAATAGTTCCATAGTAATCGTGTTTTATAGTCTCGTTTAGAGCTAATTCTTTTTCCATTTTTTCCTCCTCAGGATTTGATGTTTGAATTAATTTTAAACATCTTCTTAAATATAGTGTGCCTTAAAAAGACAAATCTTTCAATAGAAAAAGTAAGTTACGTGATTAAATCGGTAATCGTGTAGATTTTGTTTGAAAAAATAAAGTTTCATGTTATACTTAATGGTATTAATATTAATGATAAGGATTATAGAATTAAGGATATGGTTAAGAAATTTTTTATTAAAACTTTTGGCTGTCAAATGAATGTTTATGATTCAAACAGAATGGCTCACATGTTGGAAGAAATGGGACTTAAAGCAACAACGAGCCAAAAAGATGCTGATGTTGTCGTTTTTAATACTTGCCATATTCGGGAAAAAGCAGCAGAGAAAGTTTTTTCTGATTTAGGACGAGCCTACCTTATCAAACAAGAACGGGCTAAGGATGGTAAAGACACGATTATCGGGGTTACCGGTTGTGTTGTGCAAGCCGAAGATAAGCAAATTATGAAACGTGCACCCTATGTAGATTTTGCATTGGGTCCCTTGCGTTACTTCCGTCTGAAAGAAGTAGTGGAAGATATCTTTAATGATCGGGAAAGAAAACTGTTGGATACAGATTTTTCTGCCGAATCTAAATTTGATAATTTGCCTGAGAATAAAGCAGAAGGCGGATGCTCCTTTTTGGCTATTCAAGAAGGATGTAATAATTTTTGTACCTATTGCGTTGTTCCCTATACACGCGGAGTTGAGGTTTCAAGACCGGTTGCCGATATTTTGGCGGAAGCAAGACAATTAGTTAAGACCGGAAGTATTGAGCTTAATTTGCTTGGGCAAAATGTTAATTCTTATCATGGTGAGGATGAAAACGGTAAGGAACGGAATTTGGCTTATCTGTTAAATCGGGTGGCTGAAATTGATGGACTTAAGAGATTAAGATATACAACTTCGTATCCGGCTGATGTGGATGATGATTTGATCATGTGTCATAAAAATATGGATATTTTAATGCCATATTTACATATTCCGATACAATCCGGTTCTGATGAAGTTTTGAAAAGAATGAACAGAAGACACACAAGAGATGATTATATTCGTGTGGTTGATAAATTAAAAGAAGCGAATCCGAAGATGGGAATATCATCTGATTTTATTGTCGGTTTTCCGGGCGAAACAGATGAAGATTTCCAGAAAACTTTGGATGTGGTAAATTATGTAAAATATATTCAGGCTTATTCGTTTAAGTATAGCCGTCGTGCGGGAACACCTGCGGCAATTATGGATGATCAGGTAGAAGAAAAAGTTAAGAAAGAAAGACTACAGATTTTACAAGATTTATTATTTTCTTATCAAGAGAGTTTTAATAAGCAAAGTGTCGGGAAGGTTATGCCTGTACTCTTTGAAACAAAAGGCCGACATAAAGGACAACTGGTCGGCAGAACTCCGTATATGCAAAATTTGCATGCAACGGCAGATTCATCATTACTCAATAAAATTGTTGATGTACGGGTTACTGATGCATCAACGAATTCTTTAAGCGGGGAGGTTATCTGATATGGCAGAACTTAGTTTTGAACTTTTTAATAATAATTTATTGAAAGTTGTTGTAGGCGGTGGAGATGAAAATCTACGTCTTATTGAAAGAATGCTTAATGTGGAAATCTTGAGCTTTGGTAATCAAATTACAATTCGAGGTGCCAGTACAGATGTTGAAAATGCTAAGACTGCAATGGATATCTTGTACGAAAAAGCTAGTAAAGGCCATGTGGTTGATGAGCAAGAGGTTAAAGCAGCTGTCCGTATATGCAGCGGTGCCGAGAGTGCTAATGAAAAACAATCTTTGAGTGAAATTGTTTTAAAGACGAAAAAACGTTATATTTATCCCCGTTCGGCAACACAAGCAAAGTATATTTCCGAGATGATGAAAAATGAACTCGTTTTCGGCTTAGGACCTGCCGGTACAGGTAAGACTTATTTGGCGGTGGCTTTGGCTGTTTCCATGATGCTTGAAGGTGCAGTTGATAAAATTATTCTTTCGCGTCCGGCTGTTGAAGCAGGTGAAAATTTGGGCTTTCTTCCCGGTGATTTGAAGGAAAAGGTTGATCCATACTTGCGACCACTTTATGATGCATTATATGAAATGCTTCCGGCTGAGCAAGTGGATAAAAAATTAGCATTGGGTGAAATTGAAATTGCTCCGTTGGCATTTATGCGTGGTCGTACACTTTCTAATGCTTTTGTTATTTTGGATGAAGCACAGAACACAACTCCAATGCAAATGAAAATGTTTTTAACTCGTTTGGGTGAGAATTCTCGTATGGTGGTAAACGGAGATATGAGCCAAGTGGATTTGCCTCGTGGTGTTGTTTCCGGTTTGAGAGATGCTTTATATACTTTGAAAGGTGTAAGTAATATCAGCTCAGTAACGTTTTCCGCTAACGATGTGGTTCGTCACGGATTAGTAGCTAAAATTGTTAAGGCATACGAAGAAAAAAGCAAGAAAGAGCAAGATGAAGAGTAAGATTGATTTAGATGTTGTTATCAACAATCCGCAATGGACGGAAAATGTGGATTTTGATGCTTTAAAAGTTGCAGAAGAAGTTAAGGATTTAACTTTTGAATATGTAGCTGAAAATTTTGAGCATGAATTGTTATCGTTGGATAAAAATTTTAATTTAAATTTGTGTCTGAGTGATAATGAGGAAGTTCATCATTTGAATAAAGAATTTCGTGATATGGATAAGCCGACCAATGTTTTATCTTTTGCTAATGTAGATGATGAGGCATTTTGGGATTGCTTAGAGGTGGAAGATGTTGCGGAGTTAGGCGATATCATTATTGCATATGAGACATTGCGAGAAGAAGCCGAAATTAAACATATTACTTTATATGCTCATTACTGTCATTTATTAGTGCACGGATTTTTGCATATTTTGGGGTTTGATCATCAAAATGATGAAGAAGCTGAAGAAATGGAAGGTGCTGAAATTGAAATTTTGGAGAAATTTTCCATAGATAATCCGTATGCTGATGATGATATGTAAGAGGTCAAATGAAAGCTCTAAAAAAAATAAAAGGAATTAGAAGCCTGTTTTTACTTTTGGCGGGAAGTGGTGCGAGTGCAATCTTTCCGCCTTTTATTGATGCTTTTTGGGGATATGTTTTTTTAATCCTCTTTTTGGGATATTTGTTTACATCCGAAAATAGAAAAATGTTTTACAATGCCTTTGTTTTCGGGTTTGGATATTATGCCGCCGGTTTTTCGTGGATTAATAATGCATTATTGATTGATGGAGATCAGTTTATAAACTATGTGCCGCTTGTGTTTATGACAATAGGAATTTTTTTCGCGTTGTTTTGGGCGATACCGGCTTGGCTTGCATCTCGAGTTTATAATCAAAAGGCACGGGTTATCTTCTTCATTGTTTTATTTGTATTGTTTGAGTGGATAAGAAGTTTTATTTTTACAGGATTTCCTTGGAATTTGTTAGGGACGGCGCTTAGTTTTTCTCCGGCATTGATAAGTGGGGCGGCGTATTTCGGTACTTACGGACTTTCATTGTTTATGATGTGCGTTTTGTGCGGAGCCGCTTTGATATTATTTGTAAAAAATATGCGTTTTTTCGGCGGATGTTTGATGCTTTTAGGAGGAATTGTTATCGGTGGGTTTGCTCTGACCTATCATGATGATACGGAAGACGGAGTTTTAACCGTGCGCTTGGTACAACCGAGTATTCCGCAAACACTTAAATGGGATAATGAAGTTTTAGCTCATAATTTTAGAGAATATATTGACTTAAGCGTTAAGGCGAAAAACGATAATGTAAAATTGGTTGTTTGGGGGGAAACAGCGACACCTTATTATTTGGACAGAGATTTATGGAAGTTACGCGAGATAACTGAGGCAATTCCCGAAAATGGTTTCTTAATTACCGGATTGTTACGTGCCGGTATGGAAAGCGGACGTTTTGTCCCATATAACTCTATGTTTGTTATCAATAAGGACGGCGTTATTAAAGATTACTATGATAAAGCACATTTGGTGCCGTTTGGGGAGTTTTTACCTTTTAGAAAATATTTGCCCGAATTTATGACGCCTATTGCTAATACTGTTGGTGAATTAGGGCGTGGCGAAAAGTATAAAAATATTAATGTTGAAGGATTACCTCTACTTGGGGCTGCAATTTGTTACGAGAGTATTTTTCCGCATGAAGTGGTTAATCCGATAAACAAGCCTGAAGTTTTAGTTGTTTTAGCTAATGATGGATGGTATGGCGTCAGCTTCGGACCAGCACAGCATTTGGCTGCAGCTCAATTACGGGCTGTTGAAGAGGGTATTACGGTTATCCGTAGTGCAAATACAGGAATCAGCGCGGTTATTGATTATAACGGAAAGATAAAAGCAACGCTCGGATTGAATGAGAAAGGTTATTTGGATGTTGTTTTGCCCAAAAATTTGGCAAAGAACACAATATATGGTCGCTTTGGAAATATTATTCCTCTCGTTCTGATTGTATTGATGATGCTATGGGGATTCTACTTGAATTCACCCAGAGGTTGTAAAAAATAGGCTTTTTTGAACAAAAACATACTAAAATACAAAATATAGGTTGTATTTTGCTTCTATTTTTTCTTGCAATTTTAAATGATGTGAGATATATATGATGTTGGTTATATTATTTCATAGGAGACGGACATGGCCAGAAGAAAAAAAGATGCGGATTCTGAGGTGGATTTAACTAAAGAAATTGATGATTTAGCAAATGATACCAGTACAGATGAAGTTGATGAGTATGTTGGACATAGAATTTGTGCAAGAAGAAGACTTTTACAGATGAGCCAAAAAGAAATGGCTGAAAAATTGGGGATTACTTTTCAACAAGTACAAAAGTATGAAAAGGGTATTAATAGAATCGGAGCTGGTCGTTTACACTCAATTGCAAATATTTTGGGTGTAGATATTGATTATTTTTATGAAGAAATCAATGAGGATGAAGCCGAAGAAGATACATTTTATGATAATGAATTTGATAATGGCTTTTTGCGTGAAGATGGCGGTGATTTGCGGGTTGATCCGATGTATGGTGCTGAAGCTATTATGCTTTTGAAAGCCTTTTATTCTTTGCCGCCCAAAACACGTACTTATTTGTTGATGATGCTAACAAGTTTTAAGGATAAGGAAAATACAAAAAGTGGCCTTTAATCGTAACGAACCAAGTACCACACCTAAGTTTTTCGGAAGAAGACAGGGGCGCGTGGTGCGTAAAGCTAAAACATATTTGCTGGAACAATTATTACCGCAGATAAAAATTTCTGATGAAAGTGATTTTTCTAAAGAAAAAATGTTTGGTGAACCTAAACAGGAAATTTGTTTGGAAATTGGTTTTGGTGACGGACAACATATATTCGGTCAAGCGCAAAAACATCCTGAAAACGGTTATCTCGGGGTTGAAGTTTTTAAAAACGGAGTTGCCAATTTGTTGACCTTGATGAGTGGAATAAAGGAAGGAGATAATTTACCGGTTGCTGTTAAAGCTGAAAATTGTTGCATACATAATGTTCGTGTCTATGATGACGATGTTCGTTTGTTATTTGCTAAAATTCCGGATGGTTTTTTTGATAAAGTCTTTTTGCTCTTTCCTGATCCATGGCCCAAAAATAAACATACGGAGCGGAGATTCGTTAATCCGGATAATTTGAGAGAAGTTGCAAGAGTTCTCAAAAGAGGCGGATTATTCAGAGTGGCTACTGATCATAAAGTTTATAAGCGGCATGTTTTACATGTAATGCGCGATTGTGCTGATTTTGAGTGGACTGCGAAGTGTGGTAATGATTGGAAACATGAACCTGAAGATTGGGTGCGGACGAAATATCAGATGAAGGCGATACGTGAAGGACGTCGTCCGGTGTTCTTTAATTATAAAAGAGTATAAATTAAAAGTCGGAAATTTGAATTTCCGACTTCTTTTTTGTGATTAACGAGATTTATTAAATGCCATTGCGGAAAGTACTAAAGTATCAGCCTTATCAAGGTTGGCAACTTTTTCATCCGGAAGATTGTTTTCGGCATTTACAACATTCTTTTTGTATTGAAGATATAGCTGAAAAGCTCCGGGAATTTCTAATATGGTGTATTGATGGATAATATTCGGAGTTAAAATATTTAGTTGTGATAATTCTTCAACGCCATATTTTTTACTTTTTCCTGTTACCCAACTTTTACTTGCGGCTTTTAGTATTTCTTTCTGATTTTGAGGAGCTGATTGCAGGACGCTTTTCAATTCACGTGCTGATTTTAGAGCTGTCAGACCGTTTCCTTGCCAGTTTATATGACTGATTGAAGCAGCAATAACATAAGTCGGTAGCCGTGTTGAATCGTATTGACCTTTTGCGTTTTTTAAATTCATGTTTTGGGCTAAAGCATCCATAATATGTTTGGTCTTTCCCGGACGACCTAATTGATAGAATCCCAGATTATAATCTTCTAAGTGTTTTTGGAGTAATTCTTCGTTGGGAAATAGTTCTGTCAGGCAAAGATAATTTTTGGTTGTATTTGTCAGAGTTTTTTCTTTTCCGAATTTTTCGCTTAATTTTTTTTCTTTTAAGGCAATAAATTTCTTTAGTTGGGGAGACGCGATGGTTTGCCATGCATCTTCTTTAAGTACAATATTACTGTAAATCGGACTGTGAATAACGGCATCACGTTCATTCATATTTTTAAGTTCGTTTTCATTATCAAAAAAAGCATGTCCCAGTTTATTAGCAGCTGTTTGTATATCTCCTTTTCGAGCTTTGACTAATGGAAGTGCATATTTTCTGGTTTCTCGATTAGCGACAAGATATTTGATGAAATTTTTGATTGCATCATCATCCATTTGAGACGGACCTTTGACAGAGGCAGTGGAATTCATTAAACGCAAATCAATTACATATTTGGCCAGTTGATCTTCGTTTTTTTGGGGAATGTAGGTTTGGCATTCGCTTCTGTAAATCAAACTTAAAGTGTTTACGGATGTGATTTCTTTTTTGAGAACACGTTTTAAGATGAGCTTTCCATATTTTTGGTAGGCATCTGCGTTCGCAATATAAGTGTATTCATCTTTGTTGTAGTGAATAGCTTCTTCGTCTGTCAAAGTAGGTACTTCCTCAAAACGATGATAAACTTTTTTTGGGGTGCGTTTAGTGAATTTTACTTCTGTTTTAGGTGATTTTTGTGGTTTTACCGTGATGGCTGTATTTATTACTTTTGTATCTTCGTGTGTTTGTTCGGGGATGTTGTCATCTGATAACGGTAGAGATAACCCAGTTAATGTAATACCCGCTGTAATTAGACCTATTTTTGTCACAGAACTCTTTTTTTTCATGTAAATGGCTTTCATTGCTTGATTTAAGGTATTGTTATATAAATATTATAGTATTAAAAAGGTTTTATGTCCAGTATTTTCTATATATGTCAAACAGGGCATATTTATGAAAAGAAACAGCGTGCCATTTAAAAGTAGTGGAAAAAAGCCATTTTTTAAAGGCAAAATTAAATTTTATGTATTAAGTTAAGCGAAAATCGGGAAAATTTTTCTCGTTTACGCTTATATAATAATTTTAAGGAAAAAAAGATGGTATCATTAGCAGAGAAAATGGCCGCTAATATGGATGCTTCCGTGTTTAGTAAAGCTACGGATTTGAAAAAGCGTCTCTTGTTTACGGTTTTAGCATTAATTGTTTTTCGTATGGGAACATTTATTCCGTTGCCAGGGATTGATTCCAGAGTGTTCGGTGAGATTTTCCAACAACACTCAAATGGTATTTTGGGAATGTTTAATATGTTTTCCGGTGGTGCATTGGAACGTATGACAATTTTTGCACTTAATATTATGCCTTATATTTCGGCATCAATTATCTTGCAATTAGGACAAGCTGTTGTACCATCGTTAGCCGCTCTTAAAAAAGAAGGCGAAAGCGGACATCGTAAGATGGTGCATTATACAAAACTCTTAACTGTATTAATTACAATGATTCAAGGTTATGGTATTGCCGTAGGTTTGATGAGCTTGTCAAACGGAGATGGTACAAGTGCTGTTATTATTGCACCTTATACATTTATCTTTTCAACGATTGTATCTCTTGTCGGTGGTACAATGTTTATCGTTTGGTTAGGAGATCAAATCACAGCACGTGGTGTCGGTAATGGTTCGTCTTTGATTATTACCGTCGGTATTATTGCTAATATCCCTCCGGCAATTGCTCAGACTTTGGAATTAGGGCGCGTTGGTTCTATGTCTCCGTTAGTTATTTTGAGTTTGTTCGTTATGAGTATTGCATTGATATTCATTATTCTTAAAGTTGAAATGGCACAACGCAAAATATTAATTCAATATCCTAAGAGACAAGTTGGTTTACGTATGACTTCTGCGGAAAGTTCTCACCTTCCGTTGAAGATTAACCCGACAGGCGTTATTCCGCCGATTTTTGCAAGTGCTCTATTGTTATTACCTATCACACTTGCTAATATTTGGTCTAATAACGGGCCGGAATGGGTTCAAACATTGAGCCGTTATTTAAATCACGGACAACCTTTATACTTGGCATTGTATGCATTTTTAATCGTCTTCTTTGCATTCTTCTATACTGCAGTAGTTGTTAATCCGGAAGAAACCGCTGAGAATTTGAAAAAGCACGGAGGCTTTATTGCCGGTATCAGACCTGGTAAAAATACAGCAGAATATCTTGATTATGTTGTTACTCGTTTAACGGTATTAGGTTCTATTTACTTGGCAGCTTTATGTATTTTTCCGGAAATATTGATTGCTAAGTTATCTGTTCCATTTGTATTGGGTGGTACAACATTGCTTATCGTGGTTCAAGTTACGATGGATTTCATCACGCAAGTTCAGTCGCACTTGATTGCATATCAATATGAGGGATTACTCAAAAAGGCTTCTTTAGTTCATAAAAAAAGAAAATAATTAAAGAGCTTGAAAAATTAAAGCACATTCGGTATTTGCGAATGTGCTTTTTTTATTAATGCCTTACAGAAAACCCCGAGTTTACTCGGGGCTGAATGCCAAGGTGTTGGTACAACACCGTTTCACGCCAACGAGCGTGATCAAACCGTAAGGTTTGTAGCTGATATAGAACCACGGGTTTACCCGTGGATATCTATTTAAAAAAAGATCTGATTTAAAATAAAAAATTGACAATAGAAAAAACCAAGTATATAAAAAATATGACTATAAAGGTGAACATCTTTGGGGTAGCAGATATTTCTTGTTGGGATGTTTATATGAAAAAGTTGGATAAATTTGGATTAAATTTAAAAGAATTATTGACTCTAATAATTTTTGTCCTATAATTCGCTTAATTTTGAAGAGTGGTGATCAACTTTTTGAATGGTTTAATTTTAAAATAATGGAGAGTTAATTTGGCTCGTATAGCTGGTGTAAATATTCCTTCTGCCAAGAAACTTGAGGTTGCACTTACCTCTATCTATGGTATCGGAAGAGAAATCGCACAGGTTATCTGTGTGAAAGCGGGCGTTGCAGGCGATCGTCGTGTGCAAGAATTGTCTGAAGAAGATATTGCAAAAGTCCGTGAAGTAATTGATAAAGATTATTTGGTAGAAGGCGAACTTCGTCGTGAAGTTGGTGTTAATATCAAACGTTTAATGGATTTAGGTTGCTACCGCGGCCTACGCCATCGTAAAGGCTTACCTGTTCGTGGTCAAAGCACAAAACAAAATGCTAGAACACGTAAAGGTAAACGCAAAACCGTAGCTAATAAGAAGAAATAAGTGAGGTAGTGATGGCAAAAACAGTAATTAAAAGAAAAGAAAAGAAAAATATTTCATCTGGTGTAGCTCATGTAAATTCTACATTCAATAATACCAGAGTTACAATTACAGATGCTCAAGGAAATACAGTTTCTTGGTCTACAGCAGGTGCTCAAGGTTTTAAGGGTTCCAGAAAATCTACCCCTTATGCAGCACAAATTGCAGCTGAGGAAGCTGGCAAAAAAGCTCAAGAAAATGGTATGAAAACTTTGGAAGTTGAAGTAAAAGGACCAGGTTCCGGTCGCGAATCCGCAATCAGAGCATTGCAAGTTATTGGCTTTACTATTACGTCTATTCGTGATGTAACTCCAATCCCGCATAACGGCTGCCGTTTAAGAAAACGCCGCAGAGTTTAATTTTTTGAGTTTTGAGTAGAGGAAAGTCTCTTTCCTCTGCTTGTATTGTGTTGCGTATAAACTAGTAAAGAGGTATTCCAGTGATTCAAAAGAATTGGCAAGAACTTATAAAACCAACTAATCTAGAGGTTGTTCCAGGCGAAGGCAGGAATGTAGCTAAGATAGTTGTAGAGCCTTTAGAAAGAGGTTTTGGTTTAACTCTGGGTAACGCGTTGAGAAGAGTGTTATTATCTTCTTTGCAGGGCGGTGCGGTTACAGCTGTTAAAATTGATGGTGTATTACACGAATTTTCTGTAATCGAAGGTGTTCGTGAAGATGTTACTGATGTAATTCTTAATATTAAAGGACTCGCAGTAGCTGTTCACTCCGAAGGTCAAAAAACGATGCACTTAAAAGCTGAAGGACCTAAAGTAGTTACAGCCGGCATGATTGAAGCAGGTCATGATATTGAAATTATGAACCCTGATCATGTTATTTGTACTTTAGATGCCGGAGCTAAAATTGATATGGAACTTATTGTTGGTACAGGTAAAGGTTATGTACCGGCTGTTCAAAATAAAGTTTTGGATGCTCCTATCGGCGTGATTGCAATTGATGCAATTTATTCTCCGGTAAGAAAAGTTTCTTATAAAGTTGATAAGACTCGTGTTGGTCAAAATACAGATTATGATAAATTGACAATGATTGTTGAAACTAATGGTGTTGTAACACCCGAAGATGCAGTTGCATTGTCTGCAAGAATCTTACAAGATCAATTAAAACCGTTTATTAACTTTGACGAACCAGAAAGCGAAGTTGAAGATGTTAAAGAGGAACTTCCTTTTGATAGAAACTTGTTGCGTAAAGTTGATGAACTTGAATTGTCTGTTCGTTCTGCAAATTGCTTGAAAAATGATAATATCGTTTATATTGGTGATTTGGTTCAAAAGACAGAAGCTGAAATGCTTAGAACACCTAACTTTGGTAGAAAATCTTTGAATGAAATTAAAGAAGTTTTATCCAAGATGGGTATTCACTTAGGTATGGAAACTCCGGGTTGGCCGCCTGAGAATATTGAAGAGTTGATTAAAAAATGTGATGAGCATTTTTAGAGATTTCTAAAATATTGTGTGTAAGAGTTACGGTGCGAATCGTAACTCTTTTTTTGTATCTTGTTAGTGGAAACATTAGATGAGTGGTGCAATTGGTTTCGGTGGTTGATATTGGACATGCAATTCGGAGTTGATGTTTGGGGGAAGAGCGAGGAGTGGGGCGGTTAGGCTTGGATTATATCCGGTGTGTC
>SAMEA104404106__coassemble_744_pt1 | contig 30243 bp, 20 predicted proteins | sample SAMEA104404106__metabat2_high_PE_033 | metagenome-assembled genome bin SAMEA104404106 (sample SAMEA104404106) | Balaenoptera acutorostrata
TTCGTGTTTTTCTTCTTTGTCATCACAACAATGGCAGTTTTCACAAGTGCATTTACCGTTTTCGTGGCAATGGCATTCGCCATCTTCTTGACGGCAAGGACAATCCGGTCCGCATGTGCATTGAGAAACTTCTTCACTGATACTTTCGGTTTGTTGTTGTGCGGCGCATTCGGCTTCAGCTAATTTTTGAGCTTCGTATTCGGCACGTTTTTGTTCGCGCTCTAAACGACGACGTTCTTTTTCAGCTTTACGTTCAGCTTGGTATTGACGCTTATGTTCAATGATTTCATCAACTTCCTGTTCAATTTCAGCTTTGACTTCATCATAGACATTATAATAATCCGGATGGATTTCACCAAAAGCTAAGAAACCATGGCGGTTTCCGCCGTAATCAACAAAAGCTGCTTGCAGTGAAGGCTCAATGCGAATCACTTTTGCAGTGTAGATATTACTTTTTATTTGTTTACGGAGACTTGATTCAAATTCAACATCTTCAACCTTGTTCCCGTCAAGAATAACAACGCGGGTTTCTTCCGGTTGAGTGTCATCAATCAACATTCTTTTCATAACTGTTATTTCCTAACTAATAATTATCGTCTGTTTATGATAAGACGATACTTCTATATGTTTTGCCGAGCAGAAAATCTTAAGTTTCTTTGTTGGTTATTTACTTGATTAATCCTTAATTTTCCTGCGTAATGTTTTTTTGCGTAATCTTACGAAACATCAACAAAATAAAGGCAGGGCAACAAAACTCTAAGCTATCATTTAAACTACCGTTGCTTTATTTGGATTTGTTTAAAAAACATTGTTTCATTTATAGAGTGTTTTTTTTAGGATTACAAGAGAAATTTTACATTTAATCTAATTATTTCAATTTTGTATCGCAAAACTACTTGACAAAGTGTCAGCTGAAGGTATAAATAAGTGTATATTGAGATAAAAGGTTCCGTTTGGGAGCCTTTTTTTTGTTTTTGCGGACTATCGGTTTTATTAGAGGATACAGAATTCTGTATCCTCTTTTTTTGAGGAGATTATAAAATGTATAATATGCAAGAGTGGTGCCATCGTTTGATAGAGCATGAAGGAATGAAATTGATGCCGTATCGTTGCAGTGAAGGAAAATTAACAATCGGCGTCGGACGATGTTTGGATGCTAATCCTTTGACTTTTAATGAAAAAATTGCACTTGGCGATTATAAACACGGCATTACCGTAAACGGTGCTAAAATGTTGCTTAGAAATGATATTATGAGATGTTTTGAAAATCTTAAAATTATTATCAGAAATTTTGAGGAATTGGATGAAGAACGGCAATATGCACTGTTGGATATGTGTTTTCAAATGGGCGGAAACGGACTTAAAAAATTTAAAAATATGATTAAATATATTGAACGAGGAAATTATGATATGGCGGCTTTTGAGTGTTTGCATTCCAAATATGCCAAACAAACTCCGAAACGAGCTAAGAAAATAGCTTTTGTGCTGAAATTCGGAAAGTGGCCGAAACTTAAATAAAAAGTGAAAAATTCCTCATAATTTGATTGTTACGAAATATACATACCTTTTTTTTAGAAAAAAAGTGCTTTGGTATTTATTTTTTAATAACTTATGTTTATATTCGGTCGTATATGATTAAACAGGGAGAGATTTTAATGGTTTTCGGTCTGTCAAAAGCAGTTGTTGCCAGCATTATTTTAGTATTAAGCTATGCCGTTTTATTTTCTGAAAAAATTAACCGTGCCGTAGTGGTTATGTTGGGTGCCGTTACAATGATATTACTCGGCATTTTGACTTACGATCAGGCTCTAATCGGGGTGGATTTTAATACGATTGCGTTGCTTATCGGTATGATGATTATGGTCGGAATTATGGAGAAATCCGGTGCTTTCCAATTCGCAGCTGTAGCTTCGGCTAAATTGGTACAGGCTAATCCGCGCGGAATTTTACTGGTGTTGGGCGGGGTGACGGCGGTTTTATCGGCTTTTTTGGATAATGTGACAACCGTCTTATTAATTGTACCGGTAACCATAGAAATTACCCGTAAGTTGAAATTGGAACCCTATCCCTTTCTTTTAATGGAAATTTTTGCTTCTAATATCGGTGGAACCGCAACTTTAATCGGTGATCCGCCGAATATTCTTATCGGAGGGGCTATCGGACTATCCTTTATGGCTTTTTTGAAAGAACTTAGTTTGCTAGTCTTGATTAACTTGTTGATTTTGTTTGCAATATTTGATTTTGTCTTTGGACGGAAAATGGTTGCATCGCGGACGGCTCGCAAAGAAGTTATGCAAATTAACGAATACGACTGTATTACTGATTTCAAATTATTGGTTAAATCAGGTATTGTCCTTTCGGGTGTTATCTGCGGATTTATTTTGGGAGAACACTACCATATAGAAAACGGAACGATTGCGTTATTCGGAGCATCACTTCTCTTAGCTCTTTATACTTTGGGAATGCCTCATGATAAACGTGATAAAAAAGTTGAAGATGCTTTTTCTTTGGTGGATTGGACAACTATCTTTTTCTTTACGGGGTTGTTTGCACTGGTTTACGGGTTGGAAGTCGCCGGTGTTTTGGAAATGCTCGGACAAAAGGCGTTAATGTTGGTGGAGGGCAGTGTAAAAAAAGCGACTTTCTTTATTTTGTGGAGTTCGGCTTGTTTGTCTGCGATTATTGATAATATTCCGTTTGTGGCAACAATGATCCCACTTTTGAAGACTATGGAAGTTAATTTAGGCGGACGTGAGGCGATGATGCCGGTATGGTGGGCGCTCTCCATCGGTTCTTGCTTCGGTGGAAACGGTTCTTTGATTGCGGCTTCTGCTAATGTGATTGTAGCAGGTATTGCGGCAAAAGAGGGACACGGCTTAAACTTTTTGAAGTTCTTGCTCTGGGGCGTGCCGATTATGTTGATTACCATTTTAACCTCTACAATTTATTTGTATGTGGTTCATTTTATGTGAGGATTTGATATGAACGATTTGGACTTGATATTGGGATTTTCACATCAGACCATTGCGTTGGTAACAATGGGTATTTGTTATTTGCTCTTATTTACGGAGAAGCTTAACCGCGCTGTGGTTACTTTGATGTTGGCTGCCGTTTTGGTTTTGCTCGGTATTATATCGCAAAAAAATGCTATCGGTGCTATAGATTTTAATACGATTTCGCTGCTTACCGGAATGATGATTATTATCAATATTGCCGAAAGGTCGGGAATGTTTCAATATGTTGCTATTTGGGGCGCGAAAAAGGTGCGAGCTCATCCGCTCGGTATTTTGATTGTGCTTTCGGTGGTAACGGCATTCTTTTCTGCATTTTTGGATAATGTGACGACGGTGTTATTGATTGTACCTGTAACGATGCAGATTGCTAATAAATTGGAAGTTAATCCGTATCCGTATTTGTTAATTAATATTTTTTCGGCAAATGTGGGCGGAACCGCAACTTTAATCGGGGATCCGCCGAATATTCTTATCGGGTCGGCTCTTAATTTGTCTTTTATGGATTTTTTGAACAGTTTGACCGGAATTGTGGCGATTATTATGCTCGTGCTGATTATGATGTTTGTTTATTTTTGGGGCGGAAGTCTTAAAACGACGATGCGTAACCGAGCTTTGGTTATGAATATTGATGAGAAAGATGCCATTACGGATTATACTCTTTTATATAAGTCTTTAGGAGTATTGGGAATTGTTATGGTGGCTTTTGTCTTAGCTGAACATATCGGGCTTAATAATGGATTTATTGCATTGTTCGGAGCTGCGGTTTTACTCCTGCTTTATACTTTCAGATTGCCACATGCACAAAGCGATGAGAAAGTTGAAGATATTTTGAACCATGTGGACTGGACAACCATCTTTTTCTTTATCGGATTGTTTGTTATTGTAGGGGCATTGGAAGAAACCGGATTTTTACAGAAAATGGGAAACTATTTTGTGGAATTAACAGATGGCAGTGTAAAAAAGAGTGTTTATGTCATTTTAGGTATTTCAGCTTTGTTTTCGGCTATGGTGGATAATATTCCGTTTGTGGCAACGATGATACCAACCTTAAAAGTTATGGAAGAATCTTTGGGGGGAAGGGAAGTTATGATGCCGGTTTGGTGGGCGCTCTCTCTCGGTGCTTGCTTGGGCGGTAACGGTACTCTTATCGGGGCTTCCGCAAATGTGATTGTGGCAGGTATTGCGGCACGTGAAGGACATCCTATCAGCTTTTTGCGGTTTTTGATTTGGTCTTTGCCGATTATGGTTGTCAGTGTTTTACTGGCAGGAATCTTTTTATATATCAGATATTTTATATAAATTGGTCAAATGTGTAATTTAAGAAAGCGAAAGCGCGCTATGCCGTATGTACGGTCATCAATCAATTCTAATTTGTCAGGAATAGTCAGTTCCTCTGATTTCTCGGTTTCGGCAATGAGTAAGGTTTCGGTGTGACACCAGTTACCGGTTAATAAAGTTATCAGCACCTTTTCGGTTAATCCCTGATTATACGGGGCATCTAAAAAAATCAAATCATAAGCTTTGGGGGCAGGACTTAATTTCGTCGCATCTTTTTTGATGAAAGAAAGATTTTTAAATCCGCATAAGGTCGCATTTTTTTGGGTTAAAGTTAAATCTTTGTCTATAAATGTCACTGTTTTTGCGCCTCGTGAGGCTGCTTCCAGTCCAAAAGCTCCCGAACCGGAAAAGATATCCAATACCGTCAGCTCTTCCATAGATGTACTGAGTTTGCTGTTTAAAATATTATATAAACTTTCTCGTGCCCGGTCAGTTGTCGGTCTGACGGACATGTCGCATGGGGTGAAGAGTTTTTTTCCGCGTAATGTTCCTGATATAATGCGCATTTTAATTCTCATTCGGGAAAATTTTACCTAATTGTTCTTTTAGGATTTTGGACGGAACTTCTCTGACTTCTCCGCGTTTGAGCGAACCTAATTGAAATGGTCCGTATGATAAACGGATTAGTCGGGCAACACTTAAACCGATAGAGGCCATTAATTTGCGGACTTCGCGATTTTTACCTTCGGTCAAGGAAATGGTCAGCCATGCATTTGTGCCATATTTGTCGGTTGAGGAAGTTTCTTTGTCGGTCGGTTTTTCCTGTGCAGAAGAGCGACTGTCTATGGTAATTTTGCACGGCGCATAGGATATGCCGTCAATAATCGTTCCTTTTTCTAATTTTTTTAATTTATGTTCACTTAGAAAGCCATGAACCTTAATTTTATACCGTCTGCTCCAGCCGTTATCCGGTAATTCCAAAGCACGGGATAAAGCGCCGTCATTAGTTAGTAGTAATAAACCTTCAGAATTTAAATCTAATCGTCCAACCGAGATAACGCGTGGCATTCCGGACGGAAGATGAGCGAATACTGTTTCCCGATCTTTTTCATCCGCATGGCTGGTAATTAATCCTGCCGGTTTATGGTATAGCCATAATCTGGTTTTTTCTTTGGCTTTGATTTTTTCTCCATCAAATAAAATGGCTTCATCTCCGTTTACAAAAAAAGCCGGTGTGGTTACAGTTTCTCCGTTTACGGTAATGCGTTTTTGATTAATATATTCTTCGGCCTGACGACGAGAGCATACTCCCGAACGCGCTAAAAATTTGGCTATTCTTTCTGACATCTTCTTTCTTTCGGTTAGGTCCAATTTTCTTGTTCTAAAAGCAATCTGGCTTTTTGAGAAATGGTAAGGTATTCATTTACGATTTCATTAATATCTTGCACACGTTGCGGGGCAACGCCCATTGCTCCGGCAATGTCTAAGATAAAATCTATTTCATGGTTATCTAAATTAGTATCTACATTAGCAACCATGCACATGTCTTTTATCAGAACTAAGGATTTGGCGCGATTTTTGATTAATCGTGCTTGTTTCATTAAAATTTCTTTATCGGATGATTTTATCATTTTAGCTAATTCATCGCCATCAACTTCATATTTAAGAGCTACTTCTTTGAGGTAAAGTAATTCTTCTTTGCTGATTTGGCGATTAGATGCTACTGCACCGCAAATTATTTTTAAAAAGATAAAACGTTCTCCTTTGGAGAGGGTGTCTATAAATTTTTTATCAGGATAAAACATATTCATTTCCTTTAGGTTATTTAGAGACAGTTTAGCTTGTTTTCGGATTATGTAAAGATTTTTTTTACTAATACGAGTTATATATCTTTTATCAAGTGTGTCGGGAAGAGGAGAAAAGTTGTGCATGGGCAGTCCGGTTCAAGTTTAAAAGGGATATTAACAAATCCGTTAGTTTGGATTGCATGGATTTTAACCGGCTTCACTTTGCATTATGAGGGGTATGAAAATACATTTGAAATTTTTTTGCATCCGACGGTTTATCAAAATCTAATTATCGGGGTAACGATTTATGTCCTGTTGTTTAACCGTCAATATAAAAATAAAGGTTCTAAACTGGATATCAAGGAAACATTGTCAGTTATTTTAGAAACAATGTATTTTATTTTGTTTGTATGGTTGTTGAGTTTGGGCTTGATTGTCGGTTATTTCAGCGGTGGTGAAAATTATAAGGCGGCATTGGCAGAAAAATATCGTCGTAACGGTTGGGGAAATGCAAAAGAGGATGTTTCCGAAGAAGATAAAGAGGAACTCAGAGATATTATCAAGAATGTAGAAATAGAAAAAGGTAAGTCTTACAGAGTGACCCCGAAAGATGACGGAAGTTTTGTGATAGAAGTTATTGAAGAATAAAAAAATCCCCCATATGGGGGATTTTGTTACAATGTCTGCCGTTTTATGCTACGATTTCTGAGAATTCAGTATCGGTTTGTTGGGCTAATTTCCAAATTTTATCACAGTATTCGGATAGTTCAGGGGACATTTCATTCTTGAGTACAGAATGAAGGATGGTCTCTTTGGTAGCGATCTGCCAATAGCCTAAAATCTTTGTCGCCAGAAGCGATTAGCCATACTTTGTTGCACAACTCTTTAATTTCTTTTGGCATTATCATGTTGTCCCTAAGAATAGAGTAGAGAATAGCTTTCTTCCCTAATTCAGGAGAAACTTGGAGAATATTTCTTAAATTTTTCCCAATAAAGAAATTCTTGCCAATGCCGAAATTCATGTGAACAGAAATGTTATATTTTGCATCAATAGCAATAAAAAATGCGGTAACATTTTGTTTGTTACCAGAGGTAATCATTTTACGATCAATGTAATAAGTATCCATAATGATGATTTTTGGGTTTATAATAATTGTTAACTGTCGGGGGAATATAACACAATATTTTAAACTGTAAAGGATATTTTTAAAAAAAATCGGAGCGATTTTAAGCGAAAAAATATCTCGACACCCCCTTTGATTTTTTTGAAAAGCCCCTAAAAACGAAAAAAAATGCCTTTTACGACGATTTTTTTGAAAAATAAAAAAGCAAATGGGGATAAGTTGTTTAAGAAAGTTTTAATTTTGCGCAGTCGTGATATCTTAGGGGCAATTAATATGAAACGAAAGGTTTATTCTATGTCAGATGAAAATGATGAAATAAAAGAAGAAGTACCGGCTGAAGTGGCACAGGGGAATGTTTCACCGACAATGATTGTTGAGGAAATGAGACGTTCTTATCTGGATTATGCTATGAGCGTTATTGTGGCTCGTGCTTTGCCGGATGTGCGTGATGGTTTGAAACCGGTGCACAGACGTATTGTGTATGCGGCTTACGAAAACGGATATGATTATAACAAAGCTTTTAAGAAATCGGCGCGTATTGTCGGTGAAGTTATGGGTAAATATCACCCGCACGGCGACAGCTCGGTTTATGAAGCAATGGTCAGAATGGCACAACCGTTTTCTATGCGCTTGCCGTTGATTGACGGACAAGGTAACTTCGGTTCTATGGATGGTGACAGTGCTGCTGCGATGCGTTATACAGAGGCTAGATTAGCTAAAGTTGCTCATGCCCTGATTGAAGATATTGAGTGCGATACGGTTGACTTTATGCCGAACTATGACGAATCTTTGCAAGAACCGACTGTGTTGCCGGCAAGATTTCCTAACTTGCTCGTGAACGGTACAAACGGTATTGCCGTCGGTATGGCTACCAATATCGCTCCGCATAACTTAGGTGAAGTTTTGGATGCTTGTTGCGCGTATGTGGATAATCCGAATATTACAATAGAAGAATTAATCCAAATCGTACCGGGACCGGACTTTCCGACCGGTGGTTTGATTTTGGGATACGGCGGAGCTAAAAGCGCATATTTGACCGGTAAAGGATCAATCATGATGCGCGCTAAGTGCTCTATTGAGGAAATTCGTAAAGATCGTGAGGCAATTATTGTTCACGAAATTCCGTATCAAGTTAATAAAGCTATGTTAGTACAGAAAATTGCCGAGTTGGTCAAAGAAAAAAGAATTGAGGGAATTTCTGATATTCGTGATGAGTCCGACAGACAAGGTGTGCGCGTGGTTGTGGAAGTTAAAAAAGAATTTCAAGCCGATGTGGTATTGAACCAACTTTATAAATATACACAATTACAGACCAGCTTCGGAATGAATATGTTGGCTATTAATAACGGTCGTCCGATGATGATGAACTTAAAAGATATTATTGCCGCATTTGTTAAATTCAGAGAAGAAGTTATCCGCAGACGGACAATCTTTAAATTAAATAAAGCTCGCGACAGAGCGCATGTCTTGGTTGGTTTGGCGATTGCAGTTGAAAATCTGGATCCGGTTATTGAACTTATCCGTACCGCTGCAAACCCGAATGAAGCTAAAGAAGCTTTACTTGCCAGAGCATGGCCTGCCGGTGATGTTGAACCTTTGGTTAAGTTAATTGCTGAGCCGGGTAGGGAAGTTGTGGACGGAACTTATAAATTAAGTGAAGCTCAAGCTAAAGCTATCTTGGATTTGAAATTGCAAAGATTGACCGGTTTGGAACGCGATAAAATTCATGATGAATTGCGGTCTATTGGGGCAGAAATTGAAGAGTATTTGTCTATCCTTGCCAGCCGTGAGAAGTTGATGGGTATTATGAAAGATGAATTTTATGCCATTAAAGATGAATATGCTAATCCGAGAAGAACGGTGATTGAAGATATTGAGGTTGATACTGATATTGAATCTCTTATTCAGAGAGAAGATATGGTGGTTACCGTTACAGAAGAAGGATATATCAAACGCGTTCCCCTGAATGCTTATAAAGCGCAAAAGAGAGGCGGTAAAGGTAAATCCGGTATGACGACTAAAGATGAGGATTTTGTGACACGTCTGTTTGTGGCAAGTACACATACACCGGTTCTGTTCTTCTCCTCTAAAGGTATTGTTTACAAAATGAAAGTTTATAAATTGCCACTCGGTTCTCCGACTTCTAAAGGTAAGCCGTTTGTAAACTTGTTGCCGTTAGTTGAAGGTGAAAATATTACGGCAATTATGAAATTGCCCGAAAATGAGGAAGATTGCAAAGACTTATCCATTATGTTTGCAACAGCCAGCGGAAACATCAGAAGAAACTCTTTGATGGATTTTGTTAATGTTCAAGCTAATGGTAAAATTGCCATGAAGTTGGATGAAGGTGATAAGTTAGTTAAAGTTGCATTATGCGATGATAATTGCGATGTGATGTTGGCCGCCAGATCCGGTAAATGTAATCGTTTTACGGTTAAAGATTGTCGTGTGTTTGTCGGACGTAATTCCAGTGGTGTCAGAGGTATTAAATTGGCAGAGGGTGATGAAGTTGTTTCTATGTCTATCTTAAAGCATACTGATGCTACTACGGAACAACGCGATGAATATTTGCGCCTATCTGCCGCTTTGAAACGTGTTGAGGTACCCGAAGGTCAGGAATTGGATGAAGAAAAAGAATTCAGTAATCTTGAACCGCAAATGAGCTTTGAAGATTTCAAGGCAATGCAGGAAAACGAACAGTTTATTTTGACGGTTACTTCTACCGGTTATGGTAAACGCACATCCGCTTATGAATATCGTATTACGGCAAGAGGCGGACAAGGTGTGGCGAATATGGAAATGTCCGAGAGAAATAAGGAAGTCGTCAGCTCGTTCCCGATTGAAGATGATAATCAAATCATGATGGTAACAGATGGCGGTAAGCTTATTCGGATGCCGGTTGAAGATATCCGAATTGCCGGACGTAAAACGCAAGGTGTTATCTTGTTTAGAACCGCAGAAGGTGAAAATGTGGTTTCGGTTACCTGGTTGGATGCCGAAGAAGATGATGAAGATGTTGTTGAAGAAGAAGTTGAAGAATTTAACGATGTCACAACATCTGAAGAATAAGGTTACTTACTCTTAATCCCTGATAGCGATATTCTACGGAGTATCGCTATTTTTTTTAAAGTTATGTGTAAAATGAGATAATATTGATGGCAGAGGAATAATTTTGGTATAGTCTGAGAGAAAATAGTATTAGAAGATGAGATTATGGCTGAAATTGTGAAATGGCGAAAATTTTTCTTTATCGTGTGGGGAATACTCAGTACGGTTTATTTGCCGCTAATCCTTCGGTTTATTTGGGGTAATCATGATTGGGATTATTTAAATAAAACGGTTACTTTGAGTGACGGATTTTTCGAATCAAGATATAGTCAACATTTGTTTAATTCCTTTTTGTTTGACGGACAAATTTTGCCGGTTTTCTTTTTATTGTGGGGAGCGGCAGCATTGGTTGTCAGCGGGATAATGATTTCTTATTATCTTAAAGTTGATAAAGAAAAGCGGGTTGTTTGGGGACTTACTTTATTTATCGGACTTAATCCGTATTTGTTCGGTACTTTTTATTATCTGATGATATTGAATGCCATGACATTTTGGCCAATTGTAGCAATATGGCTGCTTATGATGACGGAAAAAGGATTTTCTTGGCGAAGATTATTTTTAGGCGGAAGCGGTTACGGCATTTTATGGGGCGGATATCCGGCATTGTTTTCGTTTAGTGCCGGTGCCTTTTGCTTACGGCAAATAATAGAGAGTATGAATGGAAAACTTAACTGGTCCGGAAGTTTTAAAAAGGGATTTTTTTTAGCGATGCAAGTTTGCATCGGATTTGTAATTTTTAAATTGATTAATTATTATTTAGTTCGTATCGGTGTGGTTAATACAGATATGTATAATTTGAAATTACGAGATTTTTCGGAGATTTTAGAGGCGATTATAAAATCTTTTTACACAGCATTCGGACAATTCGGAACTCAATATCTCTATCTTGAAAAAACATACAGTGTTTTACTTATCGGTGGAATTATCGGTGCTGTCTTGATGTGGGGAAGAAAACGAAATAAAGTTTTGACACTCGTATGGTTTGCAGCCTTATTACTCTTTTCTCAATTTGCCTTTATTTTGGCGCAAGGAGCGGATATTGCTAGGTTCAGAATAGAATATTGGACGCGCTTTCCGATTTGCTTGTTTATATTATATTTTTTGTTGATAGAGAAAAAAAGATGGTTGCGAAATTTTGTCAGTTTATGGATGGTTTTGTTAATCGGACTTTTTGTGCAAACTGATTTTTGGATACAAAAAAATTGGCATCTCGGGTTCGAGAGTAATCTTAAATATCAATCTCGAGTAAAGGATAGAATTATAACGGATGAGCGGTTTAACCCTCAGACAAAATATATTGCTTATAATTTCGGACAGGTGAATTTTAGCAACAAGTTTTATGGAACAGTTCCGAATGATATTGAAAAATCAATGGAGTTGGAAAATTTGCATACGTTTGACATTGCAGTTGTGAAAAATATGTTTTGGGGAACAGACATCCAACCTATCGGGGTAGGGGTGGTTAAATTGGATGAGAAAAATTTTCTTTATTACAGTTATGTGAAAGGGTTTCGGGCAATTAATCCAAAGGGAAGTTTGCCGGCGATACGAAAGTGGATTTATACTGAGGCTCAGCCGTATCCGAGTAAGGATTTTATTTATTTGGATAATAACTTTATGGTGGTGGTGCTGAAAGAGACCGATTTTTATAAAAATCGGGAGAATTTACTCGTTAGTTTTGAGGGAAATTTATAACTTGTTATCAAAAAGAGAAGGGTACTTGCATAAACTTTGGGAGAGTTATAGCTTAGAAATAAGTTAAATTTTCGGTTGCAAGTTGATGAAGATAAAAACTTTGTATGAAAAATGGAATAAATCTTTCTTCTCCATGTGGGGAATATTTGCGCTTGTCTATTTGTTTATTATCTGCCATTTTTGGTGGGGTAATCATGATTGGAAATTTATAAAATACGGTGTGAAATTCAATTCCGGCTTTTTTGAAGGGCGATACAGCCAACATTTTTTTAATTGTTTTTTATTTGACGGACAAATTCTCCCGATTTTATTGTTGGTACTCTCTTTAGCTATGATTGTGATTATGGGGATTATGTGTGCCTCTTATTTTAATTTGGCTAAAGATAGACGATATGTTACTGTTTTGACTTTGTTTATCGGACTTAATCCGTATTTGTTTTCTCTTATATATTATCAACATTATTTATTGGCTTTGACGATTTGGCCGATTTTGGCAATTTGGTTGCTTATGATGACGGAAAAAGGATTTTCTTGGTTGAGATTATTATGCGGATGTATCGGATACGGTATTTTGTGGGGTGGGTATTCTCCGGTTTTGGCTTTGAGTTGCTGTTTGTTCGGAATCAAAAATTTATGTGAATGTCGACGTGAAACGAATTCTTGGAAACAGAGTATCCGTAATGGGGTATTTTTCGTAATTCAGAGCATTATCGGATTTTTGATATATAAGATTATTTGTTTTTGTTTACAAGAAAATTTATATTTGAATAACAATATGTATAATTTGGCTGTGCGGACTGATGAAAGTCTGTGGGGAAAGTTTGCCGAAAATATTTGGGCTGCGTTTTCACAATTCGGACATTTATATCTTTATTTGAATAAAGAATATGCTTTGTTTCTTATTCTGGGTTTATTGGCAGCTTTGATTTGTTGGGGAAGACAAATTAAAACGCAACGGTTGTTGGCCTTGTGTTGGTTGGTTGAAATATGTATCGGGGCAAGATTGGTTTTTATCTTTGCATTGCATGCGGCGTATGCCGAATTCAGATTGGAGTATTGGAGCCGTCTGGGAATGGGAATTTTTATGCTGACCGGCCTTTTGTTTGAGAAGAAAAATTTATGGAAAAATTTAGTTAATCTGGGACTCTGTTTGATGTTTTTGCTTTGGGTAAAAACGGATCTTGTAATTCAGAAAGATTGGCTTGTCGGGTGGGACGGATATCGGAAATATCAAGCTCGTCTCGGTCAACGGATGGAGATGTATTCTGGTTTTGATAAAACTAAACATTACACATTGTTTACTTTGGGAATGCAAAATTTTAGTGATAAATTCTATCCTGAACGAAATGAATTTCTTAGAGAAAGTAAGGAGATGGAAAACCATCATAGTTTTAATTTTGAAACCGGGCCGAATTTGTTTTGGGAAGATAAGCACAAACCGTTTGATTTAAGTTGTGTTAATCTCGGACAACAGATTTTAATTGTACCGACAGAGCGCACCATGCCTCCGTTAGAACTTGATTTTGAAGATATAAAAAATATTCGTGAATGGTTGTATTTTGAAGCTGATGTTTATCCGAATATTAATTTTTTGTATGTTAAAGATGGAATTGTCGTATTGGTGTTAGATGAAAATGATTTTAATCTGAACCGTGAGAAAATGTTAAAAAATATGGAAGTCGGTTTAAAAAATTGAATAGGGAATATCTGTAAATGTTACTATTTAAGGAAAATAATTTTCGTAAAGAATTCATACGAATTTGCCTTATTGCTTTTATAGCATATTTCTTTATGTTTTGCCATACGATATGGGGAAATCATGATTGGGAATTCTTAAAAAAGGGTGTTGAGCTTAAAGACGGATTTTTTGAGGCCAGATATAGTCAACATCTTTTTTCTGTTTTGTTATTTGATGGTGAAATTTTGCCATTTTTTTGTTTAGGTATCGCCTTACTTAATTTAATTCTTACGGGAATTACGGCAGCTAAATATTTTGGGGTAGCTCATAAACCTTATGCCTTAACGGTGATGAGTTTGTTTGTGGTACTTAATCCGTTTGTGTTTGTGTCCCTTTACTATATGTATCTGAGTATTCCGTTAACTTTTTGGCATTTATTGACAGTCGGATTATTATTTTTAGCAGAGATGAAAATAACATGGAAAACGATTGTTATCGGTGGTATCGGTTACGGAATTTTATTGGGCGGTTATCCGCCGTTAGTGGCTTTGAGTTTGACTCTTTTTTGTGCCAAACGTGTTATAGAAATACGTTTTCATGATGAAAGTTTTAAAGATGGAAGGAATAAAACTATTTCTCTTTGCGGACAGTGGGGAATAGGGTATCTGTTGTTTAAATGTATTGTTTCTATCTTAGTTCAATATAAATTCGTGTGGGTCGGATTTTATAATTTAAAAATGCGTTCGCCTATGATGATGGTGAAACAGTTACCGTATGAAATCTGTGAAGGATTTCTGCAATTATTTCATGATTATATTTTTATCGGCGGAGGATATGCGGTTCTTTTGGGTATCGGTGCAATCGGGGCTATGATTTATTGTCTTTGCGGAAAAAGACATTTTCTGCTTATTTTTTGGATGGTGGCACTTTTGGGGGCTTCTCGTGTACTGTATATTTTATCTGATTCAACATTTATTGCCGGTATAAGATTAGAATATTGGGGACGGTTGGGATTGGCACTTTTTGCTTTGTCGGTTTGGTGGAAAAATGAGAATGTGTGGAGCAAAAACTTGTGTTTCTTGTGGAGTGGTTTACTCTTGGCTGTTTGTTTGTGCGTCAATCTGGAAATGCAGAAAGTACATTGGTTCGGATTTAAAGCAAATCGGGCTCATCAAACGAGATTGATGGAAATATTAAATAGTCAGGATAAATTTGATGTCAGAAAACAGTATATGGGATATTCGTTCGGAAAACCGGAATTTAACATGAAATATATTAAAGATGCATATACGAAAGAATGCGGCTCGGAAATTTGCGGTGAACTTTCATTTGAGTGGGACATGGCGGGTAATTTGTTTTGGGAAGAAAAGAAAAATCCGGTTATTATGAGTAAGGTTACATCGGGAAATTATTTGTTGCTGATTAATAAAAATAACTATCAAGGAACAGAATTTTTTGATAATCCGGAAAATATGAGCAATATCCGAACTTGGCTTTATACAGTTGCACATCCTTATCCGCATAAAGATTTTGTGTATGTGGACGATAAATATATTATCATGATTTTTAATGAAAAAGGTTTTTATCGTAATCGGGAATTGGTGATAGGAAATTTAGATAAATAAGGGGTTATCATGAAAAAGATATTGAAAAATTATTACGCGTATATCCTGCTTTTGCTGATGATTACAGTGGCAACCGTGGCAGTTGGCTATATGCATAGTTTATTTGCAGATGAACGAGAACATCTGTATGCGACATATATGATATCTTTAGGTAATGTTCCGTATTTTGATTTTTTTGAACATCATCATCCGCTCATGTGGTATTTGTTTGCTCCAATCTTGAATTTTTTCGGTGAAACCGTTTCTATTTGGTATATTTTGCGGACGTTTATGCTCCTGGGTTTGTTAGTTACAGCGTTTTATGTTTATCATATTATCCGATTGCTGACGGAAAATATTGAGCTCGGATTAATCGGCGTTGCTTGGTTTTTAGGTAATAATGTTGTGGCATGGGCGGGGACAGAGTATCGTCCTGATAATCTGATGGTTATGTTTCATACGATGGGACTGTATTATTTATTGAAATATCTGAAACAGAAAACACTTAGTTCGTTGCAAATATCGGTTATGTGTTTTTTTCTGAGTTTGTTAGCTTTGCAAAAAGTTGTGGTACTGTGGGTTCCTTTGGGTGTGGTTGTTTTATATTTTTTGATAAAAGGCGAAATAAAATGGAAAAGTTTGTGTGTTGTTATGATTTTTCCGTGTTTGTATGCGGCTGTTTTGCTTATAAAAATGTATCAACTGGGGATGTTGGAAGATTATTGGATATTAAATTGGCTATTGAACGGAAATGCATTGGATAAATGGGAGCCACCATTAATACTTTGGATTTTACCTTTTGTTGCTTCGGTATGCGGCGGGGTTCAACTTTGGCAAAAACAGAGTGATGTTTATATAAAGAGTTTTGCTTTTATGTTTTTGGTAACCGCACCGCTTCTTTTGGTTGTTTTGCCGGTGTTGAAAATTTCGTATTTGTATTCACAATATTTTTTACCGATTTATCCGTTAATGGCGGTGGTTTTGACTGTTTCTTTGAAACCGTTTTTGAAGTATAAAAAAATTGTAAAGATAACGATATTTTGCGTTATTGCTTATTATGGAACGGCATTGTATCGCACTATGAACAGAACCGAGCAGTTCGGAATACCTATGGCAGAATATTTGGATGGTATTTTGTATGAACACAGCAAGCCGACAGATGAGATTTTATGTAATATTGATTTGGGAACAATCGGGGCAATGCGTCGTTGTGCACAGGGGTATTTTTTCTTTTCTTACGGTATGAAAGCAGCAGAGTACAGCTATAGGTATAATCGTAAAATTTTGCCGAGATTAAATGAAATTATTAAGTCCAGAATGCCGAAAATCGTGGCAAATAATCATTGGCCGGATTGTGGTTGGAACGCGGAAAATCAAAAGGTTGTATGCCGAGATGCCGGCCAGCTTATGGATATTGAATGGATGAAAAAGCACTATACCTATAACGGGTTTATCTGGATAAGATCTTACTAAGAGTCGCAGTGCTGACATTTAAATCGTTAAGATAAAGTTAAAATCTGTTATTTTTTAAAAAAAATGTTGAAAAATTATTTTTTTCGCGGTAGAATTCGCACGAATTTAAAAATTATCAATTTGTAATTACAAAATTATTTTACTATTTGTCAGAAAATTTGTTTTAACCTTTTGAAACCACTGTGTTTTTTGAGGCGCGCAATGACTCTGACGGCTGAAATTAAAATTTTAATTTGCGTATAATCTTCTGCGCACGGGATTGGAAATGCTTTAAAAAAGGTGTTTTCCATAAGTATTGGCGCAGAATCTAACCAGAAGGATTAATAAAGATGAAAGAATCTTATACGAGCAGAAAGCGTGTAAGAAAAAACTTTGGGCGAATCGATGCAGTCATTGATATGCCGAGTTTAATTGAAGTGCAAACAGGTTCTTACAACAGTTTTATCAACAATGTTGATATTGACGGGAACCATTGCGAATTCGGATTAGAAGAAGTTTTCAAATCTATTTTCCCAATTCATGATTTTGCAGGAAACGGTGTTTTGGAATTCGTGAAATACGAATTGACAGAGCCGAAGTACGATGTTGATGAATGTATCCGTCGTGATTTGACTTATGCCGCTCCGGTAAAAGCTACTTTGCGTTTGGTGGTTTATGATGTTGATGAAACGACCGGTGCGAAAGAAGTGCATGATGTTAAGGAACAAGATGTATTTATGGGCGATTTGCCGTTGATGACAGAAAAAGGTACCTTTATTGTAAACGGTACTGAAAGAGTTGTTGTTTCGCAAATGCACAGAAGTCCGGGTGTGTTCTTTGACGATGATAAAGGTAAAACAGTTGCCAGCGGTAAAAAATTATTTGCTGCCCGTATTATTCCTTATCGTGGTTCTTGGTTAGATTTTGAATTTGATGTTAAAGATTTAATTTATGCTCGTATTGACCGCAGAAGAAAGTTGCCGGTTACAACCATCCTTTATTCTTTGTACTCTAAAGAAACAGAAGAAAAAATGGCTGCATTGAAAAAAGGTGAAAAATTAGATCCTTCTGAAATTAAAGGTATGTCAAAAGCAGAAATTTTGGCTTACTTCTATGAAATTGATAAACTTGAAAAAGTCAAAAAAGGATGGACGGTTCCGTTTAATCCGGCAAGATTAAAAGGTTGCAAATTTGACTTTGATTTAGTTGACGCCGATACCAATCAGGTTATTTGGGAAAAAGATAAGAAAATCGCTCTCAGAGCTGCTCAGAAAATTGCCGATAAAGGTACTAAGAGCTATTTGGTAAGCGATAATTATTTGTTCGGCAAATTCTTGGCTGAAGAACTTATTAATCCGAAAACAGGTGAAGTTATTGCCGATGCCGGTGCTGAAATTAATGAAGAATTGTTAGGTACAATTAATGAAGCTAAGGTTAAAGAATTGAACTTACTTTATATTGATAATGTTAATGTTGGTCCTTATATTCGCAATACTTTGGAAATTGATCGTAATACTAATCGTGAAGAGGCTTTGGGTGATATCTTCAAAGTTATGCACCCAGGTGAACCGGTTACTTTGGAAGCTTCCGAAGCTGTATTTTACGGTTTGTTCTTTGATGAAGAAAGATATGATTTGTCTTCCGTTGGTCGTGTAAAGATGAATTCTGCTTTGGATATTTTGTTTGCGGATGCTCCGGATACTTGCCATATCTTGCGTAAAGATGATATTTTGCGTGTTGTTAAGCATATGGTGGAAATCAGAGACGGAAAAGGCGAAGTTGACGATATTGACCACTTAGGTAATCGTCGTGTTCGTTCTGTCGGTGAATTGATGGAAAACCAATATCGTATGGGCTTACATAGAATGAGCCGTGCAATTCGTGAAAAAATGAGTTCTGAAGTTTTGACTAATGTTAAACCGCAAGATTTAGTTAATGCTAAACCGATTGCTGCCGTTATTCGTGAATTCTTCGGTTCTTCTCAATTATCACAATTTATGGAACAAAATAACCCGTTATCAGAAGTTACACATAAAAGACGTTTATCGGCTATGGGACATGGTGGTTTGAGCCGTGATCGTGCCGGATTTGAAGTGCGAGACGTACACCCGACACACTATGGTCGTATCTGTCCGATTGAAACACCTGAAGGTCCGAACATCGGTTTGATTAACGCCTTATCTACTTATGCTCGTATTAATAAATACGGATTTATTGAATGTCCGTATCGTAAAGTTATAGACGGTGTGGTTACTGATGAAGTTTGCTACCTTTCAGCGGATGAAGAATCTAAATTCATTATGGCTGAGGCTAATGCAAAAATTGATGAAACAGGCCACTTTGTTAATGATATGATTACTTGCCGTAAAGCCGGTGAAATTATCTTTGCAAAACCTGAAGATATTAACTTCATTGACGTATCTCCGAAACAATTAGTATCTGTTGCTGCAGCACTTATTCCTTTCTTGGAAAACGATGACGCGAACCGTGCTTTGATGGGATCAAACATGCAACGTCAAGGTGTGCCGTTGTTAAGATCCGAAGCTCCGTTGGTTGGTACCGGTATTGAAGCTACAATCGCAAAAGATTCCGGTGCAACATTGGTAGCCAAATATGATGGTGAAGTTGTTGCTGTTGACGCAAACCGTATCGTTATTCGTTCTCATAACAAAAATGTTGCCGATATGGGTGTTGAAATTTACAGATTGTCTAAGTTCCGTCGTTCTAACCAAGATACTTGTATTAATCAGGTTCCGTTAGTTAAGGTTGGTGATAAAATTAATGCCGGCGATATTATTGCGGATGGTCCGTGTACGGATATGGGCGAGTTAGCTTTAGGTAAAAACGTTTTGGTGGCATTTATGCCGTGGAATGGTTTGAACTATGAGGATGCTATTTTGTTGTCCGAACGTATTTCTCGCGATGATGTTTTAACTTCTTTGCATATTGAAGAGTTTGAAGTTATGGCGCGTGATACCAAATTAGGTCAGGAAGAAATTACACGTGATATTCCGAACGTTGGTGAAGAAGCTTTGCGTAACTTGGATGAAGCCGGTATTATTTATATCGGTGCCGAAGTTAAACCGGGTGATATTTTGGTTGGTAAAGTAACCCCGAAAGGCGAAAGCGTTGTAACACCTGAAGAAAAATTGTTAAGAGCAATCTTTGGTGAAAAAGCATCTGATGTAAGAGATACTTCCTTGAGAGCACAACCCGGTATTGAAGGTGTGGTTGTTGATGTTCAAGTATTTAACAGACGCGGTGTAGAAAAAGATGAACGTTCTTTGGCTATTGAACAAGCTGAAATTTCTAAATTGGCTAAAGACCGTGATGATGAAATTAACATCGTTAGACAAAGCTATAATGCGCGTTTGAAAGAAATGCTTTTGGGACAAACCGTTGTTGATGCACCGAAGGGAATTGCTAAGAAACTTGTTCTCACCGAAGAAGTTTTGAAGAATATTCCGGAATATCAATTAGGTAAAATCATCATTAAAGATGAAGAATTAATGAGCCAAATTGAAGAATTTACCAATGCCTTTAATGCGCGTTTGGAAAAAGTACAAAAACACTTTGAAACAAAAGTAGAAGAAGTACAACGCGGTGATGATTTGATGCCGGGTGTTTTGAAGCAAGTAAAAGTATTTATTGCAACAAAACGTAAAATGCAAACCGGTGATAAAATGGCCGGTCGTCACGGTAACAAAGGTACGGTTTCTCGTATTTTGCCACTGGAAGATATGCCTTATACCGAAGATGGTACTCCGGTAGATGTTGTATTGAACCCGTTAGGTGTGCCGTCTCGTATGAATGTGGGACAAATTTTGGAAACACACTTGGGTTGGGCTGCAAAAGAACTCGGTAAACAATTAAATGAACTTTGCGAACAATATAAACGCGGAGAGAAAACAATTGACGAGTTAAACGGCAGATTAAAAGAAATCTACGGTGAAAAACAATATAAGAAACAAATTGAAACTCAAAGCGAACCTGAAAAATTGGAAATGATCGGTAACTTGAAAAAAGGTATCCCGATGGCTACTCCGGTATTTGACGGTGCTAATGGTGACGATATTAACAGTATGTTGAAGATGGCAGGCTTGCCGACTTCCGGACAAATTGATTTGTATGATGGTCGTACCGGTGAAAAGTTTGATCGTAAAGTTACCGTTGGTATTATGTATATGATTAAATTGCACCACATGGTTGATGATAAGATGCACGCTCGTTCAGTCGGACCGTACAGCTTAGTTACACAACAACCGTTAGGCGGTAAGGCTCAATTTGGTGGTCAACGTTTTGGTGAGATGGAAGTGTGGGCATTGCAAGCTTACGGTGCTGCTTACACCTTGCAAGAAATGTTAACCGTAAAATCTGATGATGTGAACGGCAGAACTAAGGTTTATGAGTCTATCGTTCGCGGTGAAGACAGCTTCGATTCAGGTATTCCTGAGAGCTTTAACGTTTTGGTTAAGGAAATTAAATCCTTGTGCTTAAATGTTGAAATGTTGAATGATAAAGACTAAGAGATAGGAGTTGTATTAAGATGAATGATATTGCAAATTTTTTGGGTCAACAGACTGTCTCTGAGTCTTTTGATGAAATTAGAATTTCTATTGCTTCTCCAGAACAAATCCGTTCATGGTCTTACGGTGAAGTAAAAAAACCGGAAACAATTAACTATCGTACCTTCAAACCGGAAAGAGATGGTTTGTTCTGCGCTAGAATTTTTGGTCCGGTAAAAGATTATGAATGCTTGTGCGGTAAGTATAAGAGAATGAAATATCGCGGTATCGTCTGCGAAAAGTGCGGTGTTGAAGTAACCTTGTCTAAAGTTCGTCGTGAACGTATGGGACACATTGAATTGGCTGCTCCGGTTGCACATATTTGGTTCTTGAAATCTTTGCCGAGCCGTATTTCTATGATTACGGATATTCCGATGAAACAGTTGGAAAGAGTTTTGTATTTTGAAAGCTATATTGTTATTGAACCGGGCTTGACCGATTTGAAACAATTCCAACTCTTAACTGAAGAAGAATATCAAGATAAATTGGATGAATTAGGTGAAGATAGCTTCAAAGCCGGTATCGGTGCGGAAGCAATTAAGGAAATCTTGTCCAATATTGATTTGGAAGCTGAAAGAGCCGAAATGCGTGAGGAATTGAAAGATTGCAATTCTGAAGCCAAACGCAAAAAATTAGTTAAACGTTTGAAAATTGTTGAAGCATTTTTGAACTCCAATACAAAACCTGAATGGATGATTTTGGATGTCTTGCCGGTTATTCCGCCGGAGTTGAGACCTTTGGTTCCATTGGATGGTGGTCGTTTTGCAACTTCTGATTTGAACGATTTGTATCGTCGTGTGATTAACCGTAACAACCGTTTGAAGAGATTGCTTGAATTGCATGCTCCGGATATTATCATCCGTAACGAAAAACGTATGTTGCAAGAATCTGTTGATGCGTTGTTTGATAACGGTCGTCGCTCACGTGCTATTACCGGAACCAATAAACGTCCGTTGAAATCTTTGTCAGATATGCTTAAAGGTAAGCAAGGTCGTTTCCGTCAAAACTTGTTAGGTAAACGTGTTGACTATTCCGGTCGTTCCGTTATTACCGTTGGTCCGCAATTGAAATTGCACCAATGCGGTTTGCCGAAGAAAATGGCTTTGGAATTATTTAAACCGTTTATTTATGCTAAATTGGAATTGTACGGCTTGGCAACAACAATCAAAGCTGCTAAGAAAATGGTAGAGAAAGAAAGAGTGGAAGTTTGGGATATCTTGGAAGAAGTTATTCGTGAGCATCCGGTTCTTCTTAACCGTGCGCCTACTTTGCACCGATTGGGTATTCAAGCATTTGAACCGGTATTGGTTGAAGGTAAAGCTATGCACTTGCACCCGTTAGTATGTACTGCATTTAACGCAGACTTCGATGGTGACCAAATGGCTGTTCACGTTCCGTTGTCTATTGAAGCTCAATTAGAAGCTCGTGTTTTGATGATGTCTACCAATAATATTTTGGCGCCTGCTTCTGGTAAGCCGATTATCGTACCGTCTCAAGATATGGTTTTGGGTATCTACTACTTGTCTTACGAGGCAGAAGGTGTTACCGGTGAAGGTAGTATTTTCTCCGATGTAAATGAAGTTATGTTAGCTTTGAATGCCAAAGCAGTTGATATTCACGCAAAAATTAAATGCCGTATGCATTATGTAAATGATAAGGGTGAACGCGTTTACGGTTTGTTAGATACTACTCCGGGACGTATCATTATTTCTGATATCTTGCCGGATAATGAACATATTTCTATTTCTTTGGTAAACAGATTATTGAAGAAGAAAGATATTGCCGGAATTATTGATACGGTTTATCGTTATTGTGGTCAAAAAGAAACCTGTATCATGGTTGATAAAATTATGACTTTAGGTTTTGAAAATGCTTGTAAATCCGGTATTTCTTTTGGTAAAGATGACTTGATTGTGCCGGCTGCTAAGAAGAAATTGATTGCAGAAACTTCTAAACAAGTTAAAGAATTTGAACGCCAATATCAAAATGGTTTGATTACCAAAGGTGAGAAATACAATAAGGTTATTGATATTTGGGCAGCTTGTAACTACAAATTGACCGAAGAAATGATGAAAGGTATTTCTAAAATTGACCATGGTTATATGAACTCTGTTTATATGATGGCTGACTCCGGTGCTCGTGGTTCTAAAGACCAAATGAGACAATTAGCGGGTATGCGTGGTTTGATGGCAAAACCGAATGGTCAAATTATTGAACAACCGATTATCTCAAACTTTAAAGAAGGTTTGACGGTGTCTGAATACTTCAGCTCTACGCACGGTGCTCGTAAAGGTTTGTCCGATACTGCTTTGAAGACGGCTAACTCCGGTTACTTAACCCGTCGTTTGGTTGACGTGGCGCAAGATGTTGTCATTACCGAAACAAACTGCGGAACCGAAAGAGGTATCATTGTTCGTCCGGTTGTTGATGGCGGTAATGTGATTGCTTCTATTGGTGAACGTATTTTAGGACGTACGGCTCAGGGTGATATTTTGGATCCGGAAACGAACGAAGTTTTGGTTGAGAGCGGTAAGCTTATTGATGAAAATGATGTTGATAAAGTTGAAAAAGCCGGTGTTGATCAGGTTAAAATCCGTTCTGTATTGACTTGCGAAAGCGAACATGGCGTTTGTGCTGCTTGTTATGGTCGTGACTTGGCACGCGGTACTCCGGTTAATGTTGGTGAAGCTGTCGGTGTTATTGCTGCTCAGTCCATCGGTGAGCCGGGAACTCAATTGACCATGAGAACGTTCCACATCGGTGGTGCGGCATCTGCTTCTGCTGAACAAGCTAACATTGAAGTTCCGTTTGCCGGTATTTTGAAACTTGAGAATGCTCGTACCGTTTTAACTGAAGAAGGGGAAGCTGTTGTTCTTTCTCGTAACAGTGATGTGGTTATCGTTGATGCTCAAGGACGCGAAAAATCTCGTCATAAAATTCCTTATGGTACTAAGATTTTGGTTAAAGAAGGAAGTGAAGTTGAAAAAGGTCAGAAAGTTGCTGAGTGGGATCCGTTTACAACTCCGGTTATTTCCGAAAAAGGCGGTTACGCTGAATTGGTTGACTTGAAAGTAAATGTTTCTTTGAAAGAAACTCAAGATGAAACAACCGGTATTGTATCCAAAGTTGTTACAGATTGGAAAGTTGGTCCTAATGCACACATTAATTTGAAACCTTCTATCGTTTTGAAAGGTGAAGACGGCGAATTAATCAAACTGGATAATGGTCACGATGCAAGATACTATTTGCCGGTGGATGCTGTGTTGGCAGTTGATAACGGCGATGTGATTAAACCAGGTGCAGTTATCGCAAGAATTCCGAAGGAAAGCCAAAAATCAAAAGATATTACCGGTGGTTTGCCGCGTGTGGCTGAGTTGTTTGAAGCTCGTAAACCGAAGGATTTGGCTATTATCTCCGATGTTGACGGTACAGTTGAGTTTGGTGCAGATAATAGATCTAAACAACGTATCTTGGTTGTTTCCGATGATGGAAAAGAATATGAATATCTTATCCCGAAAGGTAAACGTTTGGCAGTTCAAGACGGTGATATCGTTAAGAAAGGCGATATGTTGGTTGAAGGTACAATGGCTCCGCACGATATTTTACGTGTATTGGGTGTTGAGAAATTGGCTGAATATCTGGTTAAAGAAGTGCAAGATGTATACCGTGCTCAAGGTGTTAAAATCAGTGATAAGCACATTGAAGTTATCGTTTCTCAAATGTTGAGAAAAGTTGAAATTACAACTCCGGGTGATACAACATTCTTAATCGGTGAACAAGTTGATAAAGACGACTTTGAAGCTCTTAATGCAAAAACTGAAGCTGAGGGCGGAAGACCGGCTGAAGCTACACCTATTTTGCTTGGTATTACAAAGGCAAGCTTGCAGACTAAGTCCTTTATTTCTGCCGCATCCTTCCAAGAGACAACTCGTGTCTTGACTGAGGCTGCTGTTGAAGGTAAAGTTGATAAACTTTGCGGTCTGAAAGAAAATGTGATTGTTGGTCGTTTGGTTCCTGCCGGAACCGGTAGCGTTTTGCGTTCATTGCGTAAAGTTGCTGCTCAAAACGATCGTGAGATTGAAGCAATTAGAGAAGAAGAAGCTAAAACTGCTTTGGAAGCTCCGGTTGTTGATGATGCTCAAGCGACATCTGCTGAATAATCATAGATGTAAGCAAAAGATAAAAAGCACCCTGATGAAAGTCAGGGTGCTTTTTTGGTGGGGAAACGTGATATTATCAGAAATGAAAATGTGACATTGTTGCGCGATAGGTAAGCCTTGCTAACAAGGGCATTTTGCAAGGCAAAATGTTTGCATGATGTTAAGGAAAAGGTGAAAATTTTGGGGTAAATAGGTGTAATTTGAGAATGTGCGGTATATAATGAGATAAAAAATCATTTGTCGGCGATAGGTAAGCCTTTTGATGAAAGTCAGGGTGCTTTTTGGGGGTTAAAAGGGAAATAAAAGCCGAAAATTTGACGTATCAGGCAGACTAAATCAGTACGATGATAAATTGTATGAAAAAAGTACAAAAAAACTCTGATAAATGAAAAATCGACAATCAGTAGGTCGGTTTTTGTTGCCGTTATGATAGATTTGCGGTATAATATGTATGTAATAATTATATGAGCGAGGTGTATTATGTCTATGAGTCGCGAACAATTAAAACAAGAGCTTAAAGAAGATGCATGCACAAGCCAAGCAGATTTTGAGTATAATGTTTATTTACTGACTAAAGATGACGATTAATGCGTAGGTAGCTAAATGAATGAATAGTTCTATTTTTTGTTGGTAAATTTATTGACAAATCAAGAGAAAAATTATATACTGTATGCACAGTTCCGGTGGAGAATTGTATATATTCCGTTATGGAAAAAATTATCTTGCAACTATTAAAATAATTCTTTAAGAATATTTTGCTGCAAGTTAACAGGTGATAACAGTCATATTATATTTTGTTAAAGGGGTATATGTATGTTTGGAAATATCATTCATAATTTTTCTAAATGGGAACATGAAGAAGAAATTTTAGAGAAAATTCACATTACAAAAGAAGATGTTTTTTCTATGTTTTATGATGGCATGCGGATTATGATGTTTCTTCTGATATTCGTCCTGACTGTACTATGGAGTAATTTGGAATTAAAAGAAATTCGCAAAGAAAAAGTTTCTCCGATTATTAATAATGCTAAAATTATCCAACAAAATTCCGGAATTAATACAGTACATAAATAATTTGTGTTTCGTTTGCGCATATAGAGTTGATTTAAAATTGTAATTTGCTACTATTACATTAAAATTTTATTATTAACTTAATTTTATGCCATGGACACAAAGAACAGTATTCGTGAAATTGTGCGACGAAGACAGCAAGAAGATAAAGCTGTTGTTGTTTGTACGCAAGCTGAGTTGGATAAAGCCATCACTCAAAAAAGAAAAGAGTTTGAAAATCGTAGTATCCGAATAAACGGAACTGATGTTCGTATCGGTATGTCTGTCGGAAAAAATTGGTCATTTGCTGATACGACAGAAGAGTTGACTGATGTTTGGGCGACCGTTATGTGGGTTAATCCGAACAAAAAGGCCAAAGTGGGGGAGCGAATAGTTGTGTTGGTTAAAGAAGAACCGGCACTTACTTTTGATGAAGCTCGGCGGTATTGTAAAACTTATCATAAAAATGGGGTTCAAGTCGGGGAGGGATTTTTACTTGCTCCTAAAGATTGGAACTTGTTTATGATGGATGAGGTAACTCCTTGTAAGGAAAATATGGAAGCAAACGGAATTTGGAGCGGTTATAATTATTGGACGGCAGAAGAAGTTGATCCGTTTTATGCTATGGTTTTCAGACACACTTGTTATCGTTCGTTTGATGATGGAAAATTTGATTTTTTTGAGTATCACAAGAGTAAAATTCGTCGCGTGAAATGTGCAGTCAGATATTAATCTGTATTTTGTGATTTAAACTCCTAACCTGAGGGTCGGGAGTTTTTTTATTTATGGGTTATCAACTCATCTTTTGGATTTGAATACGGTATGAATATGATTATCATATTGAATATGGATTGTTTACATGTGTTAGGAGAGGAAATGAAATTAGTATATTTACATGGTTCCGGATTGGATCAGACCGCATATGCTGATGTGGTCAAAAAAGTTGCCGATTATTTTAAGGCGGAAGTTTATACTTTTGATGCGCCGATTAAACATGAGAAAAAAGGGTTTAAGTGGTTTAATAAGGTTGAGTGTAACGGACGACGAGATGCGGTTAAGGAAGATTTTGAAAATTCGGTTAAATTTATTAAAGATAAAATTAAGGGGTTAGATGTTCCTAATGAAGAAATTATTTTGTTTGGTCATTCGCAAGGCGGGGCTATGGCCGTTGCCGTCGGTTTGGAATTGAAACTCAATAAGGTTATTGCGGTTTGTGCCGATATGCCGTATAATTTATCTTATCCTAAATCGGGGCAAACACCAATTTATTGGTTTGAATGCGGAAAAGATGGTTATATAAACCGTGAACGGCAAAAATCTTATCACTTACTGCCGAAAGCACGGTTGAAATTTCAGGTTTTGCCAAACAGCCAACATCTTAATTTCGGAGAAGAACTACTTAAACAGTTGCCGACGTGCCATGATGATTTTCAGTTGACAAAAATGTTGCAGAGGCGTACCTTGTCGACAAATAAATTTTGAGGATTTTTTTGATGAAACATGAACTTTTGGCTCCGGCCGGTAATATTGAGGCAGGTTATGCCGCACTTTATTATGGTGCTGATGCGGTGTATTTGGGGTTAAATAAGTTTTCTGCCCGTGTAGGAGCGGATAATTTTAATTTTGAAGAATTAAACGAATTTACGGCGTACGCACACTCGCTTAAACGCAAAGTCTTTGTTGCGCTTAATACAATCTTGACAGAGGAAGAAATTAAAGATTTGCCGGAGATGTTTGCAGCTATTGCCAAAGCAAAAGTTGATGCGTTGATTATTCAAGATTTGGGTGTGTTATATCTGGCTAAGAAGTTGTTACCGGAAGTGGAATTGCATGCCAGTACACAAATGGCGATTCATAATGTTGAGGGGGCTAAATTTTTGCAATCACTCGGGTTTAAACGGGTGGTTTTGGCGCGTGAATTAAGTCTGCCGGAGATTAAAGAAATCGCCGAAACTTTGCCGGATTTGGATTTGGAAGTTTTTGTGCATGGAGCATTATGTTATTCATACAGCGGACAATGTATGTTTTCGGCTTTGGAATACGGGAAAAGTGCTAATCGCGGACGATGTGTTTATCCGTGTCGGAGTTTGTTTGATGGGGATTGCGCAAAAACACACTTGTTTTCTATGAAAGATTTGGCTCTGGAAGAAGATGTTTTGAAATTACCTGCTCTTTCTCTAAAAATTGAAGGACGGAAGAAATCTCCGCTTTATGTGGCTGCCGTTACTAATTACTATCGTCATATTCTGGACGGAAAGAAAAAAGATTTGAAAGAGGCCGAAGATATTAAACAAATCTTTTCGCGGCCGTGGTGTCATTTTCATCTGAATAATAACAAGGCAAAAGATATTGTGGATGAAAATTTTGTCGGCCATAGAGGGTTGCTTATCGGTAAAATTGAACATATCGGTAAACATAAAATCGGGTTTAAAACCGCACATACAATTGCTAAACATGATGGTATTCAAATTGATGTCAGAGGGGATGAAAAACCATTCGGGTTCGGGATTAAAGAGCTTGCCGTAAATGGTAAAAGACAAATTGAAGCCCAAAAAGGCTGTTATGTGGAACTGGAATTACCGGATATGAGACCGAGATTGACAGTCGGAGAACCGATTTATCTTTCTTCCGCGTCAGAAGTTAAAGGAAAATATGCGTATGCCAAACCTAAAAGCGGTGAATATAAAAATCTTATGCCACTTGAGGTAACGGTGGAAATCGGGGCATCTGAAATTTGGGCACTGTCTGAGGCAACGGCTGTTTCGGTAAAAGGCGAATTTACAATAGCAAAAGATCCTGAAAAAGTGGTTGATACTGTTCGTAAGGCTTTTGCTAAGACCGGTGGTACAGATTACGAAATTAAACATTTGACCGTTCATAATCCGGAGAAAAGATTTGTTCCGGTTTCTTGTCTTAATGAGTTAAGACGCACATTGTTGGAAAATATTGTTCCTGAAAAGCGAGGGTTTGATTTACCGGAAATTAAGGTGGTGGAGAAAACAATAAAGGCACACCAAATTAAATTATTTGCGGTGGACCTGGCAACAACGCAAGAACAAATTTCTAAGGTTGATTTTTCGGGTGTTTGGTTTGTGCTTCCGCAAATCTGCAGAAATATAAAACGTTTGGCAAAAGTTTTGGATATGATTTATCAAGCCGGTGCGCGGTTATTTGTTGTACATAATTACTATGGATTTGAACTGCTCAAAAAGTATAAGGATATTCGTGTCGGAGCAGGGAGCTTTTTGTATGTGATGAACCGATATGCAACGGAAAGTTTGAAGAGTTTTGGTGCGGAGTGGGCTACTCCCGCCTTGGAAAGTTCGCCGGAAAATATGAAAATTTTAGTAGAAAATTCGGCTCTTCATTTGGTACAAACTATTTGTGATTTTCCGCCGTTATTTACTTCTGCAGTTTGTATTCGTCGTAATGATTGTAAACATTGCGAAGGCGGAACGAAGGTTTACAATCTGATGAAAGACGGTCGCGAATTTACGGCGATTTCTAAAGATTGTCAGGTGCAGATGTTTGATAATAAACCGTACGAACGCGATTTGATTGACGGGATGTGGGGTTTTGTGAAAGAAACAAAAAGAAATTAAAACTTGAGGACATCGTTAAGATGTCCTTTTAATTTTGGTGTCAGCGGCGGGAATTGAACCCACTACACCCGGTTTAGGAAACCCCTGGTCTATGTTTTATTTGAATTAGGCTTGCAATCTTTTAAT
>SAMEA104404106__coassemble_790_pt1 | contig 28856 bp, 30 predicted proteins | sample SAMEA104404106__metabat2_high_PE_033 | metagenome-assembled genome bin SAMEA104404106 (sample SAMEA104404106) | Balaenoptera acutorostrata
GATTTGACTATTGTAGAAGATATCGTTGCCGAAGAGGAAGCAAAAGATGCGTCAAAGCCGGAACCGAAGGTTGAAGAAACGGATTTGACTATTGTAGAAGATATCGTTGCCGAAGAGGAAGCAAAAGATGCGTCAAAGCCGGAACCGAAAGTTGAAGAAGCAGATTTGACTATTGTAGAAGATATTGTTGCCGAAGAGGAAGAAAAAGATGCGGCGAAACCGGAGCCTAAGGTTGAAGAAGCAGATTTGACTATCGTAGAAGATATCGTTGCCGAAGAGGAAGAAAAAGATGCGTCAAAGCCGGAACCGAAGGTTGAAGAAACAGATTTGACTATTGTAGAAGATATTGTTGCCGAAGAGGAAGCAAAAGATGCGGTGAAACCGGAGCCGAAGGTTGAAGAAACAGATTTGACTATTTTAGAGGATATTGTTGCCGAAGAGGAAGTAAAAGATGCGTCAAAGCCGGAGCCGAAGGTTGAAGAAACGGATTTGACTATTGTAGAAGATATTGTTGCCGAAGAGGAAGCAAAAGATGCGGCGAAACCGGAACTGAAAGTTGAAGAAACGGATTTGACTATTGTAGAAGATATTGTTGCCGAAGAGGAAACAAAAGATGCGGCGAAACCGGAGCCGAAAGTTGAGAATACTCCAAGCGCAGAGTAGTTTAAGGTTATGTCAAAGCATTTGCTGATTTATTTTTTCTTTTAGAGATTGGAGAATGTATAATCGTATTGCCGAAGATAAATTTTCGGTTGTTCGGTTATAGTCAATTTCGGTAATTAATTCGTTTATTGTGGTACATTTTTCAGTAGCAAGATTGGTCAATTCTGTATAAAATTCTTCTTCTAATGAGATACTGGTTGCATGTCTATGTGCAATAATTACCGAAAATTTCTTCATATTTATTTTTTCCGAAAACTATCAAAAGAAATGATTTGGGCTGTTTCTCCGGAAACTTTGCGCTCGGGTTCTAAATCTTCCAGAGCATGAACATCCCCGTTTTCGTAAAAAGAAAAACTTAATCCGAATTTTGCATACGGATCTGCAAAGTATGTAATGGCTTCAAACGGAATATATAAAGTTTCCGGTTGACCTCCAAAACTTAATTCAACCGAGAAGGCATCATCCATAACTAAAAGATTGTTATATTGATGTTGTAAAACAATCGTCATACTTTCCGGATATTGAATTTTCAGATTGTTGGGAATAGATGTTTGCGGGTGATCCGTTTTGAAGGTAATATAAAAATGATTTTCACCGGGAAGACCTTGTGTTTCTGCAATTTTTAAAGCTTCAACGACAACTTGTTTAAGAGATTTTTCTATCAGTTTATCATAATTAATTTCTGTTATAAAATCTGTCATTTTAAGAACTTCCATTTCATCTATTGTTGCGTTAAAAAGAGCCGTTCTGTTGCTAGGTGGCTCACTCCCCACTCTATACTAACCATAGTATAAAGAATTTAGTTTGTCGCTTTGCCTTATGCAGCTACAGCAACAGGTGCAAAATTATCATTTGCGTTTATTAAATTTGAACCGATAACGGTGGTGTCTTGCCGAATACAGCGAGATATCTTTACTATACACTGTCAAACCTATCTCACCCCCATAAAATTGGTGGAGGTGCCGGGTACCGCCCCCGGGTCCAATATATCTATTTCATATTGCTTTTCGTATCATAGCTATATTTCAAGCTTTATTCAGTATAGCTGTTCAATTTAAAAATTCAAGACTATTGTGTTATTATTCAAAAATTTTAAGTTTTTATTTATTAATATGTTTTACTCTTCTGATATAGATTGTTTATCATGTGAGGGTATTATGGAAGCATCAATTACACAACCATTGATCTTAAATAAGAAAAGTCGTTCCAGCAGATTTGCCAGTTGGTCTTGCGACGGGAATAAATTTTATGATAAATTACTTCGTATTTTGTATGTATTTATGCTCATTGCGATTGATTTCGTAATGTTTATATATTCTATAAATGGTAAATTAATAGAAGATGGTGTAACGAATCCTGCTGTGTTGGCTGTTTTTGCAGGTATTGGCAGTTTTGCTTTTGTTTCTATCATTTTGTTAGCTTTTTCGCGCGATTTGCAGAATTTGATTTGTGCATTGGTTACGATGATTGTGATCGCGCTTTTTTATAATCAGTTTGCGTTATTTGATGTTGATAATTTTGTTGAGACATGGCTGGATAAAAAAGCCAGTTGGTTGACATTTTTCTGTATTATTCCTTCAGCTTGGTTGGTCGGATTATTTGCCGGCGTGATTATCTTTTTTGCTTTCAGATATACTTTTGCCTTAGTTTTTGTTACGCTTGTACTATCGGCTGCCGGAGTTATGGGAATAAAAAATAATGAGTTTGTTAAACAAGCGGAAAATGAGTATTCGGAAGTTTCCAGTATGGTAGAAGTTAAAGATGCCAGAAAAGATAATTTGACATATTTTATGATTCCTAAGTTTCCGTCTTACCAATTCTTAAATAGCGTTCGCGATCGTAATTTCAGAGAATTGAGAAATATCATGGTTGGATTTTATGCCGTTAATGATTTTGAAATTTATCCGAATGCATTTGTTAAAGAGAATGATACAATGAGTAATATCATTGATATCTTAAATCAAGTTGATTATACAAGTACAACGAGCCAAAATAGAGGTTATTCTGAATTTATTAATGATTGGCAATTAATTCGCGGAAGTTTGGATATTTACGGGTTAGATGAGAATCGCTTATATGATTACTTATGGAGTAACGGATATAAGATTAGTACATATTCTATGCCTGCGTTTAATCTGTGTTTAAAAAATAATTCAATGAATTCTGACAGATGTGTTTTGAAAAATTATAAATTTATGTCTTTGTATGATAAGACGAAATCATTGGAGGCAAATGTTTATGCATTGTTGGCGGAATGGATATTAAGTTTTAATATGAACGACTTGAAACCTCTTAGTAAAATGTTGGCAAAGACTTCTGCATTACGAGGACATAAGGTTACCGTAGAAAATCAAAGATTATCGTTGTTAGGTGCTCCTGAATTATTTGCGGAATTAAATACACATCTTCATAAGGATGGAAACGGTAAGGCATATATGGTTTATGTGGATTTACCATCAGATATTTATGTGTATGATGAATATTGTCGTTTGAAGCCGAAAAATCAATGGATTGCGTTAAAAGATAATTCCTTTGCCAGCGGTGGTATTGATGAAAAGAGAAAAGCTTATGCTGATCAGGCAAAATGTGCCGTTGGTTTATTGCAGATGTATGTTGATGAATTGCATCAGACGAATAAAGCTTATCAAACGGATGTTATTATTCAAGGTGTCAGCACCATCAGAGAACTTGCAGGAATGACTGCCGGAAGATATGGAAATTTTGTAAAAGATAATTTGGTCAGTCTTGCTATTCGTAAAGCGAAGAAACCACGCTTTTTGATTAATGCCAATATTTGTTTGGCAAGTGATTTTACAAAGACGCTTATTCGTTATCAAGATTATTGCTATACGGTAGATAATATGAATATGCCGACGAATGATATGTTAAGTTTGAAACAAAATTTGTTGAATAATTCTGTTATTAAAGGAAGTAAAATTTCTAATATTGCGGCTAACTATAAATATTGGTATGAAGAATTTAAGAAGAGAAATCCGGTTTATTTGGAAAAGGTAAAAAGAGAGGCTCAAATTCAAATGCAGCAAGAAGCCGCTGCACAGCTGAAAAAAGAAAAGTTGCGTCAGAAAAAGGAAGAAGAGTCTAAAGCTAATATTTTCTTACCGTCGGATGATCTGATTATTGAAATGGATGATTCTGTGACCGAAGGTGAGTTTTCGGATGAAACAGATGATTTTATGCCTGAAACGGACACGATGGAAGGTTCTGCAGAACAAATTTTACCGGAATTAAAAGAACCGATGGCTGTTAAAGAACAAGTAACTGAGGTAAAAGAAACTTCACCGAAGGCAGAAATCATTCCGGAGCAGCCAAAGGATAAAGTTACGGTACCTGCTCTGCCAACGGAGGAGACAAAAGAATTGCCAAAAGCAAAAGAGGTTTTACCTGTAGCGACTCCTGAAATCCCAAAGATCGAAAAAGTTGTGCCGATAGTTACTCCTGAGCCTCAAAAAGTTGAAAACAGTTCTGAAATTTCTTTGGATATATGAGGAAAAACTTTGGAATAAAAGTGGAGAGAATCGTTTTTTTTGTTGAGAATATAGAAGAATTATATCATTATTATACTGACAGAGTGTTGCGGGATATGAGTATTTATGATATTGAATAAATATATTAGAAACAAACGATCAAAATTTGCGGTATTTGTGTTGCTCACAATATTGATTCTGTCTTTTGTTGCCGAATTAATAGCAAATGATAAACCAATTGTACTTAAGTATCAGGGAGAATATTTTTTCCCGATTTTTAATGTTTATACAGATGCACGGTTTGGAGGAGATTTCCCGACCGAGGCAAATTATAAAGATACGCTTATCAAAAAGAATATTGAAGAAGACGGCTATATGGTTATGCCACTGATTGAATTTTCTTATAATACGGTGGATTATGAACTTAATGAACCTTTTCCTGCAAAACCGTCTGCTCGTCATTGGCTTGGTACAGATGAAGAAGGACGTGATATTTTGGCGCGGTTGTTGTATGGTATCCGATTGTCTTTTGGGTTTGCGTTTGTTCTTACGTTTCTTTCTTCTTTTATCGGGATATTTGTTGGTGCGGTGCAGGGATATTTTGGCGGCAAAACTGATATTATTTTGCAACGATTTATTGAAATATGGGATTCAATGCCACAAATGTTTGTATTAATCATTGTTGCCAGTGTGTTTGTGCCAACATTTTTTACTTTGCTATTTATTTTGTTGTTGTTTTCGTGGACGGAACTTACCGGTATGGTCAGAGCAGAATTTTTGCGTGCCAGAAATTTTGAATATGTTAAAGCGGCAAAGGCGGTCGGGGTTAGTAATTTTCGGATTATGTGGCGTCATATTTTGCCGAATGCGTTGGTTACGACGGTTACTTTTGTTCCGTTTATTTTAGCCGGTGCGATTGTTTCTTTGACAGTGTTGGATTTCTTAGGATTGGGACTAGGACATGACTATCCGTCTTTGGGAGATTTGGTGCGACAGGGAAAAGATAATTTACAGGCTCCGTGGATTGGCTTAAGTATCTTTTTCGTCTTGTCTTTGTTGTTGACGATGTTAATTTTTATCGGCGAAGGTGTCCGAGATGCAATGGATAAGAGGAAGAGATGACTGAACCTATCTTAGAAGTTTCAAATTTAAATATCCGTTTTATCGGAGAAGACGGCTCACTCTTTTCCGCAGTTTATGATAGTAATTTTGTGGTGGAGCAGGGTGAAGTTTTGGCTATTGTCGGAGAATCCGGTTCCGGTAAATCCGTTACGGCACTGTCTATTCTTGGCTTAATTGATGCAAGGAAAATTTTGTATAAAAGTACAAATTCTATTTTGTTTGAAGGGCGGGAATTAACCTCTCTGTCGGAAGAAGAGTGGCAGAATATTCGCGGTGATAAAATCGGGATGATATTTCAAGAACCGATGAGTTCTCTTAATCCACTGATAAAAATCGGAGAGCAAATTGCCGAAGTTATTCGTACGCATAGGAAAGTTTCTGCTCTAAAAGCAAAAGCAAGAGCCAGATATTTATTAAAATTGGTCGGAATAGAAAATCCTGAGGAGAGGGTGAATGCTTATCCATTTGAGCTTTCGGGGGGACAAAGACAACGAGTTATGATTGCGATGGCTGTGGCTAATAATCCGAAGTTGTTGATTGCTGATGAGCCGACAACGGCATTGGATGTTACGGTGCAGAAACAAATTTTAGATTTAATATTAAAACTGAAAACTAAATTGAAAATGGCGGTTATTTTTATCTCACATGATTTGAACGTGGTTAGAAAAATAGCTGACAGAGTTTTGGTTATGAGAGATGGTTCCGTGGTGGAAGTCGGAAGTGTCGGTAATATTTTTAATGCTCCGAATGCTGCTTATACACGCGAGTTGTTGGCCGCTTTTCGAAAAAATGATTTTAGAGAAGATTATTGCGGGAAAAGGTTACTTGAAGCCAGAGGTTTATCGGTTAGTTTTCCGATTAAAAAAAATATTTTTGGAAAGACGCTCAAAGATATTCAAGCTGTTAAAAATATTTATTTATCTTTATATGCCGGAAGAACATTAGGTGTGGTCGGAGAATCCGGCTCGGGTAAGACGACACTCGGAATGTGTTTGGCAAATCTGATTAAATATAAAGGGGAAATCCTGACAGCTAAATCTGTGCATATTCGGAATGAAAAAGATTTTAGAAAAAATATTCAAGTGGTTTTTCAGGATCCGTATAATTCTTTGAATCCGCGGATGACTATTCGCGAAATTATAGAAGAGGGTATAAAAGTGCATTTCCCGAATTTGGCAAAAGAAGAAGTTCGGGATAAAGTTTTGAGCGCTTTGCGAAAAGTCGGGTTGACGGATGTAGATATTTTAGATAAATATCCGCATGAATTTTCCGGTGGGCAGAGACAGCGAATAGCTATTGCCAGAGCTTTGGTGATAGAACCTAAAATTATGATTTTAGACGAACCGACTTCCGCATTGGATGTTACTGTACAAGCCGAGATAATTAAACTTTTAAAGAGTATTCAGGAGAATACAGAAATCGCTTATTTGTTTATTTCTCATGATATGCGGGCTATAAAAGCCATTTCGCACGAAGTTGTGGTTATGAAAAACGGGCAAATCATTGAGCAAGGAACAGTCAGAGATATATTTGAAAAGCCCAAGAAACCTTATACGATAGAATTGATTAGTGCGGCATTAGATTGAATTTATGGACTTGACTTTTAACGGGATTAATTATAAAAAAATCTTTAGAAAGTTTAATTATTTAGATATAAATTTTAAAACGTAATAAATATGAAAAAAACAGCTCTTACGCTTGAGGTTGTTGCCTCTTTAAGCATCTTAATTTCTTTTTTTGGGTCAATGGTCTATTTGCTTCATCTGGTTCTGTTTTTATTGATTATTTTTGTGATAGTCAGTAGCTTTATAGGAGAACACTACACAATGAATCGTCAGCTGTTTCGTTGTGTTTTAATGTCTTGGATGAGCGGACGTATAGTAGAATTGAGTTATCCGATAAGTGAAAGTTCCTATGGACAAGGATTAATGCAATTTATGTATTGTGTTGCGTTTATTTGTGGTGTGGTTTTAATTTTTCGTTGGATATGGTATTGGAATAAAATATCCAGACGTGATATTGACGGTGAATTGAAATGATTTTTTGTACTTCCCCTGTTTACTTAGTAAATCGGGGAAGTATTTTTTTGTTGCAGACAATCTAAATATTTGGTAAAATGGCATATATAGAGAAGTTAAACGAGGTTTATTATGGCAGATTTTTCAGAGGATTTTCTTAGATTTTTGAAAGCAAATTTTCCGGATGATTATTTGCGTGCCACATCTGCGGATCTTCCGGATGATGTGAAGCAATCTATTATGTCCAGACAAGAAGGTCATTATAAAGTTTGGTCGCATATTCCTGAGTGGATTAAAAATGAGTATGCTGACAGACTTCCTCGTGAGGTTTTATATGGTAATGTTGCGGTAAAAGAATTTGTTGAAAAAGAAGAGGATCGTTTCTTGGAACAAGAGGAAGAGACGAAAGCCTTGATGAAATACAGTGCAAGTATGTTAGCTTTAGGATATGCGGTGGAAACAGCATCCGTATTGGCGGAAAACCATGTGAAACGTTTGGAATTGATGAAGCAGGCACAGGGCGGGAAACTTTCCGAAACAGCTCTTGCGGAGTGGCTTAAGACGCGTGAAAGCGATGAAAATGCTATTCTTACCGATTGGAAAACCCACCAAAGAGAAAAATATTTGGTTCACTTGTTAAAAGAAATTAATCGTAATGATAAACGGATGCAAAAAGCCGAAACGGAAAATGGAAAAGCGGTGTTCGGAATGAAAAAGTCGGCATTAGACAGAGAATTGAGGGGTTTGATAAACGAGTGTTCTTCTAAAAATGATAAAGAAAAACTTATTAATTATTTGCGAGGAAAATCTCAACAAGGTGCTATGAGACATATTAGTCCGGAAATTTTAGCCGAGTTTGGAGATTTATTAAATTCACAGGGGATTAAAATTAAGCTCTCAAGTGAGGATGATAAGGTTATGGATGTCAGACGGATGAATTTATTTGAAAGTATGAAACAGCATTTTACCAGGAGAAAGGATTTGATTGAAAGCTTACAAAATCAATCAGTTCAGGGTAATGAAGATTTTATGCGAGCCGAAATACCTGGGATGGTAAATCATTCAGATACTCCAAATAAGGTTAAGGATATCGTGCAAGCGAAAATGATAACGCACGAGAATAATCGAGCTTAGTTCTGAAATATATTTCTGTAACTATTTTTTTAATTCTCTGTCCCGATTAGTATAAAATGACAGCATAATTCCAAAACTGGTCATTACGGATATAATGACGGTTCCTCCATAGCTGATGAGCGGTAAGGGAACCCCGACAACCGGAAGTAAACCGATAACCATTGCAATGTTTATAAAGACATATAGAAAATAATTTGTATTTAAACCAAGGATAACCATCTTTCCGAAATAGTTGGAATTATGTATGCGAAAGGCAAACCAGTATCCGTAGGTGATTAAAAGAAGATTTAGGAGTATAATTGTTATTCCTCCTATCATGCCAAATTCTTCTGAGAACATGGTAAAGATAAAATCTGTATGTTTTTCCGGAAGAAAATTTAAATGGCTTTGAGTTCCTGATAAAAAACCTTTGCCGGAAAATCCACCGGATCCTAAGGCAATTTTTGCTTGGATAATATGATATCCTGCTCCTTGAGGATCTCGTTCCGGATTAAGAAATGTTAAAATCCGATTTTTTTGATAGTCATGCAGAAAATGCCAAAGAACCGGTGCTGCTGTTGCAACACTGCCGATGGCTAAAGCAAATTTCCACCACTGAATGCCGGAGAAATAAAAAATGGCGGCGGCACAAAAAAGTATCATCAGAGATGTTCCTAAATCCGGTTGCAGTAAAATTAATGATACCGGAAGAAACACGATGATTATCGGTAGTATAATTCCACGTATTGTTAAAATTTTTTCGTATGGTGTATTGCTGAAATAACGTGCGAGTTGGAGAACAACCGCTATCTTCATTAATTCGGAAGGCTGTAGTTTAAAGAATCCTAAGTTTATCCATCTTTGAGCCCCCATACCTCGGTAACCGGCAATATCTACAATTATGAGGAGTAACAGCGTCAGCAGGTAAAACGGAGTAGCTATTTTATAATAAAATTCCGGATTAATCAGAGCTGTAACGAGTAGAATTCCGAGCCCCATGCAAAATCGGACGGCTTGATTAAATGCCCATGGCATAATATTTCCGCCGGCGGCAGAGTAAAGAGCGAGGCAACCGATGCACGCCAGAAGAATTATGATGAATATAAAGGAAAAACTTAAGTTGAAAAATCTTTCCTTGAGGCTCAATTCTTGATTTTTATTTAGTATAATTGACATTTGTTTTCCTTTATTATCTGATGTCCAAATTTATGGCGGCTTCTAATATGCGAGAAGCTATCGGTGCTGCCACGCCTGAACCGGAGCGACCGTGTTCTACAATGACAGCAACGGCATATTGGGGATTATCGTGCGGTGCATATGCCATAAACCATGCGTGGTTGCGGTATTTCCATGGTAAATCTTCATCTTTCTTAATTCCTTCTTCACGTTCTTTAAGAGAAATTCGGCGAACTTGGGTTGTACCTGTTTTTCCGCCCATTTTAATATCTTTAAACGGAAGTTTGGCACGAGTAGCCGTTCCTCCGATGCCGTTTACGACTTCAAACATTCCTTGTTTTACGATGTCTAAATATTCTTTTTTGATATGTAACGGGGCTGGGATTTGCGGTGTATCTTGTTTGAAAAATGTCGGCTCTATTGCATAACCGCCATTTACAACGCGTGCTAACATGGTCACAAGTTGTAGCGGTGTTACTAAAATGTAGCCTTGACCGATTCCGGCAATAACGGTTTCTCCTTGTTGCCATGTGGATTTTAATTTTTCTCGTTTCCATTTTTTATCCGGAATAACTCCTGATTTTTGTTGACTCAAATGTAAATCGTAGATTTCGCCTAAGCCCAGACGATGGCTCATGGCTGCAATTTTTTCTATACCGATTTTCAAAGCTGCTTCATAAAAGAAGATGTCACAGGAATTTTTGATAGCGTCAATTACGTTTTGCGTGCCGTGACCATAATGTTTCCAACAGTGAAAAATATGATTGCCGAGTTTCATCTTGCCGGAACAATATGATGTGGTTGTCAGGTCAATAGCTTTATCTTCCAGTGCTGCCAGGGCAACTACAATTTTGAATGTTGAGCCGGGAGAATACTGACCGGAAATTCCTTTGTTGGTTAAGGGCGTTTTTTCGTCATATAATAGATTATTCCAATTCTTAATGGAAATGCCATCTACAAATAAATTCGGATCAAAGGAAGGAACGGAGACAAAAGCTAAAATTTCACCGGTCTTTACATCTAATACAACGGCGGCTCCGGCTTCTTCTTTAAAGGCATCGTAGGCAATCTTTTGCAGACGGATATCTATGGTTAAATCAAGATCATTACCTTTGTTTCCTTCTTGTTTTTCTATTTCCTGCATAATGCGGCCGTAGGCATTAACCTCATATTTCAAGGAACCGGCACTTCCTCTTAAATTTTCATCGAATGAGCTTTCAAATCCGGTTTTGCCGATTTTGAAACCGGGAACTTGTAATAGAGGGGCATCCGAGTTTTGTAAATCTTTTTCGGAAACGGAACCGACATATCCCAGAGGGTGAGCCGTATATTGCTTAAATGGATAATTGCGAATTAATCCTTGATCAATAATTAACCCCGGGTAATTGTGGTTATTAAGCATGAGTGTTGCGACTTCATTCCAACTTAAATTGTCTTTGATTTTTATCGGAACAAATTTTTTGTGTCTTTTAATATCTTTCTGAATGCGTTTTGTATCTTTGTCTGTCAGACCGAGTACCGGTGAGATACTTTGGAGCAGTTGCGGAATATCTCGGGTTTGTTCCGGAATGAGCATCGCCTGAAAATTTTGGGTGTTTGTTGCCAGTTCGACGCCGTTTCTGTCGTTAATGCTACCACGCGGTGGGACTAAAAGTCGTTCGGAAATACGATTATTATCTGCTAATAAGGCATATTTATCGCCTTTGTATATTTGTAAGTAATATAAGCGACCGATTAATATAAAAAATAAAATGATGTTTATATTAAAAACGACAAGCGATCGTTTGAGCAGGAGGCGGAGTTTGTGATTAGATTTTCTCATATCTTTCCTCCAAATGTATGAAACGACGCTCGATTTTAGCAAATAATCTTATCGTTAGCGGGTAAATCATGATGTTTAAGAAAAATTCAAAAGCGAGAAAATGTAACGGAATAATTTGCCGATAAAATGTACAAATTAAAATGGTCTTGAATATGAAAGTGATTAGTAAAATTACGGTGTATAATATCCATGCATAAAAGAATTTTTGGATGTTAAAATAGTCAGATAATTTTATTGATAAGGTATATAATGTCAAAAAGGTAATGATGTTGACACCAAGCGGTGTGCTTCCGATAATATCCGCCATTATTCCCAGAAAGAATGCAGAAAGAAGGTTAAATATATCGGAACGGGTAGTGGACCAAAAATAGATTCCGGTATATAATGGGGCTGTTCGGAGAAAGTTCCAAAATTCATTTGAACGTGGAATATATAGTATAAGTACGACCCCGATGATGCTTAGTAGCGGAACGAAATATATCAGGCAAGAAATGAAAAAGTTTTTGATACTGTTTATCATTCCAAATCCTTTAATGTTTGTGCGTCAGGTAATATATCATAAGCGATGATTTTGACTATTTCTATTTGAGAAGTATGAAATAGGGGGCGAGCAATAATATTGTCTACGCCTGCATGCTTGATAATTGCTACCGGAATGTTGGCAGGCAATCCTCCTCCAATGCCAGAGGTTACCAGTTCATCACCTTTATGTAATTCGGCCAGTAAAGGCGTAAAAATCAATTTAAGTTCATGGCTGTTTTGACCGATTAAAATTCCTCTATCACGGCTTTTGCGTGAAACAACCGGTATCTTAGAATTGATGTCCGTAATTAGGCTGACACGCGCGTATTTGCCACTGACTAAATCTATGCGACCAATTAAACCATCCGCATTTACAACGGCATATCCTGCTTTGATGTGAGAGGCATTGTCGCCTAAATAAATAATGAGAGAGCTGGTAAAGGCATTGCCGTTTTCAGCTATAATATGCGCTGTGTAGCTTTGCGTATGGGGTACATCTGTGTGATGCAACAGTTTTTTTAAAATACGGTTTTCCGCTTTGTAGGCATTTAGCTTGTCATTAAGTGCGAAGAGTTTGATGTTTTCTTGTTTAAGGCGATTATTTTCTTCATAAATATTAAAAATCTCAGAGACTTTTTTATAACCATAACTCAATCCTTGTGCGGGTAAAGTCACAGTATGGATAATCGGGGCTGTAATAAAAAAGAACCCTTTGGATAGACCGGAAACTAAACCGAGGTCAATTTTGTGTACTAAAATAAGGAGCAGGGCTATGATAAACAGCCCTGCCATCATGAAGTTCTTCAGTATTCTTAAAATATAATTTTCTTTTAAAAATAATATTCTCTGGCGCTTCATTTCTTATCCTCATTTACTATTCGTACAGGACGCCGCGGAACTCCTCAAAATCATCTAATGCTTTACCGGTTCCTCTGACAACGCAAATCAGCGGATCCTCAGCAAGCGATACAGGTAAACCGGTTGCATTGCGGATTACCATATCTAAATTAGCTAAAATAGAGCTTCCGCCAGTCATCATAATTCCCTTATCAACAATATCTGCGGCCAATTCCGGAGCAGTATTTTCCAGGGCAACTTTAATTGCTTCTACAATGGCCATAACCGGTTCGGCTAAACTCTCAGCGATTTGACGTTCGGTAATTGTAATTTCCTTCGGAACTCCGTTTACTAAATCCAGTCCTTTAATTTCCATTGTGCGGCCATCACCTTTAGCAGGAACGCAAGCGGAACCGATTTCTTTTTTGATACGTTCTGCACTGCTTTCGCCGACTAATAAGTTTAAGTTACGACGAATATAGGAAATTATGGCGCTGTCCATCTTATCTCCACCGATGCGGATAGAACGAGAATATACAATTCCGCCTAAGGATAAAACAGCTACTTCCGTGGTACCACCACCAATATCAACAACCATAGATCCGGTCGGATCATTAACGGGAAGTCCGGCTCCGATAGCTGCTGCCATCGGTTCATAAATCAGCCAAACTCTTTTAGCGCCGGCATTAACGGCTGATTCTTTGATTGCTCTTTCTTCTACTTCAGTTGCTCCGGACGGAACACAGATAATGATGGTCGGGCTGATTAAGCGGCGACGATGATTAACTTCTTCTATAAAATATTTAATCATTGCTTCTGCGGCTTCAAAATCAGCAATTACGCCATCGCGTAGAGGACGAATAGCTTTAATATCTCCCGGGGTACGACCAAGCATTTGTTTGGCTTTGGTACCAACTGCCCAAACTTCTTTTTTGCCGTTGAAATCTTTTACGGCGACAACGGATGGTTCGTTTAAAACAACGCCTTTTCCTTTGACGTGTACGAGGGTGTTGGCAGTTCCTAAATCAATCGCCATATCGGCGGAAAATAAACCTAATAAATTTTGAAAAAACATACTCTGCCTCTGTTGTAATTACATGTATATTCAGTTTTAAAGTTAAAACACTTATTTTGCAAGCATTTTATAGTGCTTTTTGGATATCATCAACAATATTCTTGTCGTTATTGTAGCATTTGTTCAGGATAAAGGTCGGATTCAGACGATTGTTAAACCATGTTGTTTGGCGTTTTGCGTATTGTCTGGTATGTAATTTTGCCAGTTCTACCGCCTCTTCCAGCGAGATGTTACCGATAAGGTACGATTTGAGTTCTTGAACACCCAGGGCACGCATTGACGGAAACGAATCGGGAATATGAAGTTGCATTAAGTTTTTGACTTCTGTCAAAGCATCTTGTTGCATCATTATATCAAAACGCAGACGGGCGCGTCTATCTAATTCTTCGCGGGCGGGCTTAATATAGGTGATAATAAAATCTTTTTCTGTAAAAGTCGTTATAAGAGGAACAGTATGCCAGTAAGATAAATTTTTGCCGGTATGATACCAAATTTCGGCAGCGCGACGAATTCTGGTGGTGTCGTTAGGACTTAATCGGTCTGCTGTTGTTTTATCAGTTTGTCGAATAAGTTCATAAAGTTTAGACAGACCTTCAGTTTCTAAAATTTGGGTTACTTTATCTCGTACCTCTTGTGGCGTTTCCGGTATCGGGGTTACGCCTTTAGTCAGGGCTTCAATGTACATTCCTGTGCCACCGACAATAATTGGGGTTCGGTTTTTTGCACGAGCAGAAGAAATTTCCTGTTTGCACAAATTCAGCCAATCTACAACATTGCCACGGATATCAGCAGAATATATTCCGTAAAGTTTATGTGGTGCCATCTGAATGTCTTCATTACTCGGGGAGGCCGCTAATATCGGTATATCTTTATAGACTTGCATAGAATCGGCATTGATGACTGTACCGTTTAGGGCGGTCGCTAATGAAAGGGCTAATCCGCTCTTACCAGAGGCGGTCGGTCCGGCGATGACAATTATTTTATTGGACGACATGCTGCTTCCTCTACCAATGATTGACAAAGGTCTTCATAAGAAACACCAATATATTTTGCTTGTTCAGGAACTAAAGATAGTTCGGTCATACCCGGGTGGGTGTTAATCTCTAAAAAGACGACTCCATCTTGCGGATTATAGCGAAAATCACATCTCGAAACGGTTTTGCAATTTAATTTTTTGTGCATTGTTTCGGCATACGACAAACAAGTTTTTTTGACATCTTCGGGGATTTCTGCCGGAATAATATGACGTGTTTTGCCTGCAGTGTATTTATTGGTGTAATCATAAAAACCTTCAGTTGCTTTTAATTCGGTTACAACTTCGGCTTTACCATGGTAACACATAACAGTCAACTCTTGGCCGTCAATGTATTTTTCGATTAAAAGTTCGGTATTGGGATCGTTGTAGCGAATCTTAAATATATCTTCGGGATTTTTAACAATGAAGACACCGACAGATGAACCGTCTGCAACCGGTTTTACTACAAACGGACGCTCTAAGCTTGGACCCTGGCGAACAAATTCGCGGGCGGTCATTTTGCAGTCTAAGGCTGTTTTTACATTATTCTTTTGAGCGATTAATTTACATAAATATTTGTTCATGCCGATTGCGGAAGCTAACATGCCTGAGTGGGTATAGGGAATTTGCAATAAATCCAAAAGCGCGGGGATTGTACCATCTTCTCCCCATTGACCATGTAAGGCGTTAAAGATCACATGTGGTTTTTGTAAATTAATTTCAGTAATTAATTTTTTACTGTCGGTTAAATCATGCTCTATCACTTCATAACCTTTATTTTTGAGGGCTTGAGCAACACTTTTTCCGCTTTTTATACTTACTTCCCGTTCTGATGAAAATCCACCCATCAAAACCATTATTTTTTTAGTCATTAATTAACTCCTGATGTTATATATTTGCGAGAGATTTTAAACGTAAGGATTTAAGAAAGGTTAAAGATTTGGGGAAAAAATTAAGTTTGTTGGTTCTAATCGGTTGGTTGATATCGGTTAATAACGGGTATGCGAACGGGTTTAGTCAGACGATGGATGTGCATATCGGAATGTTTGATGCGGCAAATATCAAACTTGATTTTTCAGAAGAAAATCACAATTTTAATATCAAAGCTGAGGTGGAAACAGATAATTTTTTTGATACGCTTTATCCGTTTCTAGGAATTTACAGCAGCAAGGGAAAATTTGGTAAAAACGGATTAAAACCGGAAATTTATGAAACTTATACAAAATCCAGAAAAAATGTGCGGACGAAACAAATTCTCTATAATGATAAAGGAAAAGCTTATAAACGCATTTCTACTAAAAATGATAAACGAAACGAAGTTGCTATAAAAAATGTTCCAAGTCATGCGGATTCTGCGGATTTACAAAGTATTTTTGCAGAGTTAATCGGTAATTTCAGTAAAAATCGGGATTGTTCCTTAAAAAGAGAAGTTTACGATGGTAAAAAATATTATCGGGTTATTGCCGAGAATAAAGGATTTGAAAGCCGATATTTTGACTTTTTAAAAAGAACGGAAAATGCTTATAAGTGCTCAATTTATATAGAAAATTTGAAGAATAATAATGATAATATTTTATGGGATGTCAGTGCCGATAAACCGATTTCTTTATGGATCGGTATTGATTATAAAGCAAAATTACCGTATGTTCTTGAAATAAAAATTGACTCTACGCCGTTAGGAGAGTTAAAAGTATTACCCACAAGCTTGAAAACAAATTAAAAATATAAAGGATTCATAAGATGCACAAAGCTGAACTTTTATTACCCGCCGGTTCTTTGGTGAAATTGAAAACTGCATTGTTGTATGGTGCAGATGCTGTTTATGCCGGAACACCCGATATGAGTTTGAGAACGCAATCCAAATTTTCATTAGAAGAATTAGAAGAAGGAATTCGAATTGTCCATGAAGCCGGTAAGAAAATATATCTGACGCTTAATCTATATATTCATAACGAAGAGGCCGAGAAGTTACCGCAATTTGTGGATACGTTGAAAAGATTAAAACCGGATGGGGTATTAGTTGCAGATCCCGGTGTGTTTTACTATTTGAAAGAAAATGCGCCTGAACTGAACCGATTTGTTTCTACGCAAGCAAATATTTGTTCCGCACAGACTGTTAAGTTTTGGCAATCAATGGGGGCAAAATTGTGTGTCTTGGGGCGTGAGGTTACTTTTGCCGAAATGGAGGAAATCCGTAAGCAATGTCCGGATGTGGAATTGGAATGTTTTATGCACGGGGCAATGTGTATGTCTTATTCCGGAAGATGTTTGATTTCTAATTTTATGGCAGATAGAAGCGCAAATAAAGGAAAATGCGCGCATTGTTGCCGTTGGCATTATAAATTACACTTAAAGATGAAAGATGGTACCGTTAAAGAACTTGAGATTAATGACGAAAATAAAAATAATTTTGAATACTTGTTGGAAGAAGACTTCAGACCGGGTGAATATTATGAAGTTGTAGAAGATGAACACGGTAGTTATTTGCTTAACTCCAAAGATATGTGTTTGATGCCGCGATTAAATGATTTGTTACGTATCGGTATGGATTCCCTGAAAGTAGAAGGAAGAAATAAAACCGAATATTATGCCGGTGTGGTAGCAAGAGTGTATCGTCGGGCGATAGATGATTATTATGCTCATCCGGAAAGTTGGAATTACGAAAAATATATGTCGGAGTTAATGACCTTGCAAAACAGAGGGTATTGTCTGGGATTTCATGATGGTAAGTTAACTAATATCAGTCAAAATTATGAATATACGCGAACACTCGGTGAGTGGTTGTTTGCAGGTTCTATTATTGAGTGGCAAGGTGATGAGGCGATATTTGAACTTAGAAATTATATTTCCGGTGGTGAGTTTATTGAATTTTTGGTTCCGGGGGGATTGGAGAATATTCGTTTGACTTTGGATGAGTTTGAAGATGCCGAAACCGGTGAGGTTACACATAAAGTTTCTGCCGGACAAGGTAAGAAAATTCGGATTAAACCTGAACGTTGGGGAATGGATATTCAAAAAGTGAAGAAGTTGTTACCGCAATATGTGATTGCACGTAAGCCACAAGCTTTAAAAGGTGAAAATGCTGAAATGTTTAATCATAAATTAAGTGAATTTGATATATTGTGTAAGCAAAATGAAAAAAAGTAGTTTGTGATAAGTGAGGGAAATATGGAAAATTTTAACAAAGAAAAACTGACAACATGGTTTAAAGGTATTTTTAAGAAGAATTATCGAGAAATCGGTAAGACCGCTAATGCCGTTATCAAAGCGTACACAATAGATGGAAAAGGTAGTTTGCGTGATAGCTTGAAAAAAGACGGAGAGAAGTTGCAGGCAATGAATGAAAGCGGAAATTATAAGTTAAGTAGCGGATTTAGGCATACTACAGAGAATATGTCGTTTTTGCAACGTGTCAGTGCTTTGGCGAGATAATTAAATAAAGCTTTACAAATATAAAAATGTAGTGTATATGTGAGCAGAATTTTTAAGAGAATCGTTTGTCTTTTTTGGAAGAATCGATGATTTTTACAGAAAGAACTGTTAGTTTGACAGAAAATGGTTCCTTAAAAGATTTTTTGCATTCATGAAGGTGGTGCAAAAGTGAGTTTTATCCGCTCCGAGCTTCGGGGCACAGAAAAAAGAAAGGATCTTATTTATGAGACACGGAGACGCACATAGACGGTTTAATATGCCGAAAAGTCAAAGAAGAGCTTTGTTTGCTAATTTAACTAACGCTTTGTTGACACATGAACAAATCACAATTACTTTGCCGAGAGCTAAAGAATTGAGAACATTTGCTGAAAGCATGATCACTTACGCTAAAAAAGGTGACTTGAATTCAAGACGTTTGGCTCTTTCTTTCTTGCGCGATAAAGAAGTTGTTTCAAAACTTTTTTCTGTTTTAGCTGAACGCTATAAAGAACGTAACGGTGGTTATACACGTGTATTGAAGGCTGGTTACAGATTTGGCGATTGCGCACCAATGGCTATTATTGAATTAGTTGACAGAGATGTTAATGTTAAAGGTATTAAAGACATTGAACGCGTTAAAGCTGAGAAAGCTGCTTTGGCTGCTGCTGAAAGCGAAGCTACAGCTGCTTAACAGAAGTTTTGTACTTTGAGAAAAAGGATTGCTTACTTGCAATCCTTTTTTTGTATTTAAAAGAACTTAAAGTCTCGGTTGACTCTTCAATTTATCTGTTTATATTAAGGTGGAAAATTTACATTTAATATATTATTTGGTATGGAAAAATTTTTAAGGAAATTTACAACCCCTAAAATGGTTATTCATGAAAAAGCGAATTTGCAGTTCCATCGTTGTACAGGCGCTCAGGTGTTTGACAATAAATGGTTTGCTATTCGGGATACGATCGGGACGGTTTTACTGTTTACATCGGGCGGTGTTTGTTTTGCTGATGGATTGGAGGATGTGCATGTCTTTAAATCCGGACAAATTTTAGCTAAATTTAAAAATCAGGCAGAGTGGAAGCTCTTGGATGGTAATGCGAAAGTGTCGGATAAATTCGGCGAGGTTAAATTGTTGGCTCCGGATTTGTTGGCGATTAAAAGAGAAACTTGGGAAATTCAAAGAATCAAAACAAATTGTAAAGTCGTCTTTGAAGGATTTGATGCTGATACGATTGAGGCATTTTATTGTGATTTATCTAAGTTTTGGGTGTGTGCCATTACTAATGAGGGAAAAACTGATTTAATTCAGATTTCAGAAGTCGGTGATCGGGTGGAACGGAAAAAAATCGGTGTTCAAAATTATGCATTTCTGCTGTTTCATCGGATTGCTGTTTGCGATAAGTCGCAAAAAGGGAAGTTTACAGTTGAGAGATATGAAGATAAAATTGCTAAAATATCTCTTGATGGAGATGAAAAATTTGATGTTTATAATGAGGTTTTGCAACTGACTGCTGAAGGTGTTACCGGATATATTTCTTGGGATAACGGGATGTCTTTTGTAAAAGATGATTATGATGAATGGCATTTAATCGGTTGTCTCGGACATGAAGTTCTTGCCGGTTTTTATGACTTAAGAGTGAAAAAAAATCGGATTGAAGGACATATCGGACAGTCTATCGTACTTATTGAAGAAGGTGACGGACGAAGTTTGGTTTTTACGACAGCGGATGCGCGTTTTATTGTTACACAAAACGAAAAATGTTGTGAATTTCAAAAAGATGAAAGTTATGAGGTTTTCTTAATACAGTAACCTCAAAGCTAAACAAGTTAATACCCCATCTGTTTGACAGACGGGGTATTTTTTTACGGATTTTGTTTGATAACGGAAGAAGCATCGTGCGAGATGTTTTTGAGAGTATTTATGGTTCCGGTTTTAACTTCGGTTGCAGCATTGCCGATTGTAGTTGATGAATTGATATCGCCTATAAAAGCTGCTTTGATTAGAATATACAAAGCAACAGCTATGATAAAATAGATGATGTAACTTATAATTCTACCCATAATGTACCTCTCTGTATGTTTTTATGTTTTAAATATAAACACATGGCTTCCTTTTTAAAGTAACATAAAGTATTGACTTATAAGTATTTGAGGCTATATTCGGGATGCTTTTATAGTTTTTTGTAAATTATTCTTAATTTTAATAATTATGAGACGAATGCGAAAATTTTTGAATGAGTTTGCGCATCCTACTTTTGTGGTTCACAAAGAAAGTGAAACAACTTTTGAACATTGCAGAGGGTTTGGAAAATATGCAAACGGATGGTTTTCTATTTTAGATGATGATACAATTACATTGTATAATGAATTGGGTCAGATGGTAGAAAACAATTTGGCGGATGTTTATGTGTTCCGAACAGGACATATTCTCAAACGCAAAAATAATTGTACAAATTTTTCTTTGATTAATCCGAAAGGTGATGTATGTATGACAGTTGATGATGCAGAGGTTTTTTCTGATCATTTATTCGGAATACATAAAAAAGAAAATTTGTGGGATATCTATACTTTAGAGGAAGAATATCGACAGATATTTAGTAATCTGGAGGCAGAGCATTTGGATATTTATCCGTATATTGCTACTGATAATGCTGAGAATTTGGTGTTAAAAGTAGTGAAAAATCAGATTAACGAATGTTGGTTGGTTGAAGGGAAACATTATACGGTAAAACAAAAAATCCGACAAGCAAAGAATATTCTTGCCTTGCCTTTTTTTAGGTTCGCTATATCCGATGAGATGATAGCTGTTTCCGGTCACGGAGATAATTGTGTTATGGCAGAAGTATGTGGTGATATTCCTATGGATGTCCTAAATAAATTTCTTTTGCCTTTGGCTCTGAATGTGCATGGTGTTATTGCGTATGATAACGGATTGTATCTGCTTAAGGATGAAATGGGCTGTTGGAGTTTGTATAACAAGGAAACAGAAAAGATTTTTACAAATATTTATTCATTGCATTTTTATGAAAGCAGTGAAGGAGATGTTCCTTGTATGCTAATCGGTCAGACGAATCAAAGTAAGCAAGCCTCAATCTATTTGTTAGATAACGGAATGCTTAAAATTTCTTATGATGGTCAGGTCATTTGGATAACTGAAGATGGTGAATTATATACAGATGATTCTTCCAGTGGTTCTATTTTTATTTTTTAGGTAATAAATTTTACTTGCTCTGTTGGATATCAACGGAGCTTTTTTTATGCTTGTGAGCGTTTGTTTAATCCTTTACCATAAGCTTCAATTCCGGGAATAACAACGTAGTCAATTAATTCAATTTCTTGTTGTGTCAGTTTGGAAGAAAATAAAGGTCGCTCAGAATCTATCATGGTTACGGTTAAAGGACTTTTACCGCGTTCCAAAGTCATGCGAGTTGTTCTGGCATCGTTTTGAGCTATGAAGTAGTAATTTTCCACCGGATGGTCATATTCATAAGTTTCATGAAAAGAAAAATCACCGGCAGTTTGATATTCATTTTCATTTTCAATAAACGGAATTACCTGATAAATTGTTTCATCAAATTGGAGTAAGCCACCAATACTTTGTTCTTTAAAGTGCTTTAGAGATTTTACTAATAAATAGCTATTCTCATTATATGTTACGATTGCGGCAAACATATTTGTGAAGCTATTTTCATTGTAAGCTGTTTCATTAGGAGCGAGAATATGTAATTTATTTTCTTCGTTACTGACAATGCTATCGTACAAAGGGTGTTCAGGGTATATAAAAGTGACAGTACTTTCCGCCCGTTTGGCCTCAACAAATTTTTGAGGTTTGATATATTGCTTATTTTTAATGTTATCCGAAGCTTTAAATAAATTAAAAATTTTGTTCATATTATTCTCCTTCGCTTTTTACGATTATACATAAAAAACGGAATTATGTAAATATAATTATAGAATAAACTTAAGATAATTAGTAAATCCCTAATTTTTAGAGGATAATTAAAAAATGTTTATTCTTTAATTATTATAGTGGGGCACATGCGTCTTTCAGCCATTCCAATTCTTGTTTGGTTAAATATTTTTTCAGACTGAGAAAAGTTTGGCGGTGGTAGCGATTAAGCCATTTTATTTCATCTTCGCTTAACATGTGTTTATTAATTAATTTTTTATCCAACGGAATTAAAGTTAGTACTTCAAAGTTCATGTATTTCGGATTTTTGGCGGTTTTGGTGTAGTATAAGTTTTCTATACGAATACCAAAAGCTTTTTCTTTGTAGTATCCCGGTTCAATAGATGTTACCATTCCGGCATAGTACGGATAATATTGGTTCTTAGCCGTAATAGAAATGCGGTTAGGCCCTTCATGAACATTTGAAAAGCATCCGACACCATGACCGGTTCCGTGATCAAAATTAATGCCGTTTTTGAGGAGCGGTTGGCGGGTAATGAAATCTAATTCATTGCCGCGTGAATTTAATGGAAAAGTTGCCGATGCCAAAGCGATATGAGCTTTGAGGACGAGGGTGTTTTTTTCTATCATTTCCGGTGTCGGTGTGCCCAAAGCTATGGTCCGAGTTACATCTGTGGTACCATCATAATATTGACCGCCGCTATCTATCAAAATAAGAGAATTCTTTTTTAATTTGGCGGAATCTTCTTTGGGAGCGTGATAATGAACAATAGCAGCATTACTCCCAAAACCGGCAATTGTGGCAAAACTTTCAGAATAAAAATTCATTTCTTCTTTGCGGAAAGATAAAAGTTTGTCGGCAACTTCGGTTTCGCTTTTACCTTTGTAATTTTTGGATAACCAATAAATAAATTTGCTTACGGCAACGCCATCGCGTAAATGTGCGTTGCGAATACCTTTTAATTCTACCGGATTTTTAATGGCTTTGCTGATGGTGGTTTCATCTCGCATATGGCGAATTTGCGGCGCAAAATCAGCTATAATTGCCGGAGTTGTACTAAAATCTGCGGCTAGTTTTTCATATTTAGGTAAAATTTCAGCTAATTTGGAAAATGGCAGTGCTGCTGTGTAGTCGCAATTTTCAGCAAATATTTTGTATGCTCCGGTTTTTTCTACCAATACATAAGAACGAAATATCGGGGTATATGGTAGAGCGGTGGAACGTAAATTTAGTATCCACGAAGCATTAGCCGAATCGGTTACTAAAAAAGCATCTAATCCACTTTTTTTTATGATCTGCGAAAATTTGGATAATTTTTCTTTAGCTGAACGTCCGGCAAATTTTTTGGCATGAGGTATTACTTTAACGCGGGTGGAACTTAAAAGTTTTTCCGGTTTTTCCAAGGGAATAAATTTTGTTTTCGGCAGAATCGTTTTGAGAGAATAGAGAACATTCAGGCTCAAAACCCATGGGTTGTAAACGATGCTTGAAGCAAGCGTTGCGTATTTTTGTTTGAGCCAATCCGTAAAGCTTATTTCGGTCAATTTAACAATTTCAACTTGTTTGGTGTTGACTTCTTTTTTGGCTTGTAATTCGTATCTGCCGTCCACAAAAAGATAAGCCTTTGAGGTACTGATGAATAAGATAGCATACGATCCTGTAAAGCCGGTTAACTCGGTGATTCTGTTCTCTTCCGGTAGAATATCCTGATCAATAAAAAGATTTCCTAAGGTAAAGATACGACCATTGAGTTTTTGTGCCTTTAAGTCTTTTTGTATGCTCTTTATATTCATATAAGTTCTCCTTATTCTTTTTTTAATAATGCTGCACACCAATTTTCGGAGTGGTAAGTATGCAATACTTTAAATCCGACTGATATATGATGTTGTATAATATCATTTTCTTGATTGTCAATAAAACCCGAAATTAAATAACAACCTCCAGACTGTAAGGCATTATATGCGGATTGACACATTTCTTTGAGCGGATTAGCCAAGATGTTGGCAAAGATTAAGTCGTATGGGGCTGTTTTTAGTATTGTATCATTTTTATAGCCATCGCTTTGTAAAACGTTGAAATTATTTTCTACATCGTTGGTAATGGCATTGTTGGCAGTAACATCAACGGCTTCTTCATCAATGTCTGCTGCTATAATTTGGGGCTGTTTTTGCCAGAGTTTACAGGCGGCGATGGAAAGAATACCGGAGCCGGTTCCCATATCTAAAATCTTGTGGGGGGTCGGTATATGAGGGTATAAATCTGTTATTCCTTGTAAGCACATTTGAGTCGTATGGTGTGATGAACCGAAAGCGGTGGCCGCATATACTTGGACGGGTATTTTATTTGTTTGCGGGCAAGATGGTTCGTGAATACCGTATATCATAAATGACCCGATTTCAAACGGGGAAAACTTTATCATATTATCCGCTAACCAGTTTTTGCTTTTTACAATTTCTTCGGTATACGGCGGAAAGTTTAAGGCGCGTCTGGTTATCTCAGAGCGAAACTCATCTATGGAAAAGTTTGTTGTAGCATAGCAAACATATTCTTCTTTCCCGTCATCCGTATAATTTACGGAGACAACATCAAAATATTCTTCTAAAAACTCTGCTTCAATTTCAGGCATGTTTTCTATAGGGATAAATCTTATAATTTTGCAACTTTCTTCAATGTTATGCATAGTTTTCCTTAAATTTTTTTTTTTTGTTTACAAGTCCTTTTTATCGTGCATAAATATAGTGAGGAAAACGTTAATAAAGAGATTATATTATGAAAAAAATATTTGTCGTATTGATGGGCGTCGTGTTATCCGGTTGTTCTTATTATATGAAGGGCGATTATACATTAGGAAAACGCAATACTTTTAATGACTTCTTTTATACTTACAATATTAGATATTATGATGAAGGTGAGTTTTCTGGTTCAGATACAGAATCCGTAACTGAAAGTAACTATGAAGTCGGTGTTGAGAAACATGCTGTTCCGGGAGGAATTGTGGTGTCTTCCAAAATTTATACCAGAAAAGTATATACGGATAAAATTGTCAGACCGACGATGAAGGGAGCTATGGTTTCTTATACTGTACCGGTAGAATTTTCAGATGAGAAAGTTTATAAAGTTGTCGGTGAAACCATTATTGATGAGAAAAAATTGCGCTTGATCGAACCGAATCGTATTGGGGATGTTGTTTTGATTGATAGTGAAGGAAAGATTTATCCGCGTATCGGTCGTATTTATAATGATAGATTATCTTTGCTAAATACTGCATTTTTGTTGGAACCGAGAGAATTGAAATTCAGAAATGATTTTGAGCGAAGCGGGGGGACGGATGAAGAAGTATCCGGATATGAAATTCGCTATAAGGGGATAGAAGATTATAAAATTGTTTTTGATTACAAAACAATTACTCCGAATGGCGGAAATCCAATGGAAAAAAGCAAAACTTATAAATTCCCGATGTATGATAAAGAGGTTACCATTGATGATGTTAAGTTGGAAATCTTGAATGTCGGGGACAATGGGTTAGATTATAAAATTGTTCCGTAAAAAATAATCAGATTTTTTTAAGCTCTCTTAGGAGAGCTTTTTTTATATCCAAAAATGGAGGTTTAAATTTTGTAAGAAGAGCTTAGTTTATCCGGTATAGATAAAAGGAGTTTTGACAATGTATTTTGTGAGGCCGAAAAGTTTGACTGACCAATCAGTTATCTTGGATGTGCGTTCCAGAGATGAATATCAAAAAGAGAGGTTGGTTTTTCCGCATATTGTGATAGAGGCAAAAAATGTTATTCCGGAGGATTTTATGAAAAAGTATAATCCCAAAGGAGATAAACTCGTAAATATTTTATGTACTTCAGGTGGTGTTTCTTCTGAGGTAGCGGAAAAATTTGAACATGCCGGATATTCCAATGTGGCGGTAATTATCGGCGGAATTATAGAAGCCGAATATGAGGGCGTTCCGATTTTGAAAAAATAAGGTTGATTTATTAAAAGGAAAAAGGCATCTTACTGTATATGATAAAGGAGAGGTAAAATGCCTGATTTTGAATTGGAAGATAAATTCGGCGGCGTGGTTGCCGGTGTGGATGAAGCCGGAAGAGGACCATGGGTCGGACCGGTTGTTGCAGGATGTGTTGCTTTTTTGAATAGAAATGTGGATGCGTTTTTGTTAGAAAATTTAAATGATTCTAAAAAACTCAGTAAAAAGAAGAGAGAGTTGCTGTATGAACTTTTGGTTAAAGAAGCCGATAAAGGAAATGTTTTAATCGGCATAGGGGTGGCTTCTGCAGCAGAAATTGATGATATTAATATCTTGAATGCTTCTTTTTTGGCAATGAAACGCGCCATGATTAAAGCTAAAGTTAATCCTGATATGTTATTGATAGATGGTAATCGTACTCCGAAAAATTTTGGGTGTCGGGTGCAAGCTGTTATAAAAGGTGATGCAAAATCTTATTCTATTTCCGGTGCTTCTATTTTGGCAAAGGTTTACCGAGACAGGTTGTTACAGGATATGGCACTGAAATATCCCGGATACGGGTTTGAAAAAAATGCCGGATATGGAACGAAAGAACACATTGAGGGATTAGAAAAATACGGGGTAACTCCGGAACATCGGAAATCTTATAAGCCGATAAAAGAATTTTTGAATAAACAGTGAGGGACTATGACAGTTGTTGCTATGTGGTGTCGTCATAAAGGCGATAATATAATCGGAATTGACGGGCATTTACCGTGGTGTATTCCAAGTGATTCTAAAAGATTTTACGATGTTATTTCTGAACGTACAGTTGTATGTGGACGTGCAACTTATGAAAGTTTGCCGAATCTTACATTAGATGGAAGTAGAATCTTTGTGATGTCTTCAAACTCTGAGTATGAAGTTTCTAATCCGAAATGGCATAAAGTTATTACCAAACAAAAAGAATTAGATGATTTAGAAGAGGATGTTTATGTCGCCGGCGGAGCAGAAATTTATAAACTCTTTTTGACAGGTAAAGAAAAATTAAAGCCTCACATTATTGTTGATTGTGTTTTTGAAGGAGAACTTTCATCCGCTGATGGCAAAATTGTTGATATATCGGATAGTGTGGCACTTATGGAGAAAAAATATCGTAAAATTACACCGGATTATTGTCTGGATAATGTGGCTGCGTCTATTTGGATTAAAAAGGGGGATTTTGTGGAACAAAGTGAACTCAAAAGAATTGTTAAGATTTTAGAAGAAAATGCTGTGTTAAGATAGTTTTTATATAATATTTTGTTGAAAAAATAAGTTTTTATTGCTTTAAGAGATAAAATCTTTACAACTAAAAGCAGAGAGGTACTAATATGAAAAAGATTTTTTTATCGCCGTTTTTTATGCCGATTACTTTTGCGGTTTTGTGGGCGGCTTTTGATTGTGTTGCTTATTTCGGATTTCCGGATAAGATTTTGGAAATTACGAAAGAAGGCAATTTGATTGAGGATTTTACTCATATCGGATATATCTTTTTAATCGGTGTTTTGCTGTTGGTGGCTAATGATTATAAAGATAAAATGATGACTTGGGGAATGTATTTATTCTTGGCTATGTGTGCTATGTTGCGTGAATTTGGTATTCAACATCATTTGTCAACAACGGATACGACACCATTTAAATCCAGATTTTTCTTAAATCCAAATAATCCATGGAGCGAAAAAGTTGTTTTTGGCTTGATGTTGATTATTGTAGCCGCAAGCGTTATCTATCTTGCGGTTCAATATGCAAAACCATTGATTAGAAATTTCTTTAAGTTTGATACTATTACTTGGTCGGTTGCAGTTTTGTGTACTATGGGTGTGGTTACAAAGTATATTGATAGATTTCCATCAAATTGGCGTAAAGCTCATGGTGGTGTTCCTCTTTCAGAAAATGTATACGAAATCTTCCAACTAGTCGAGGAATCGGGAGAAATGTTCTTACCGTTTATTGCAATGATTATTTTATATCAATATCATTTGTTGTTCGGTCAGAAATAAAAGCTTACCCTTATTTAAGGCGCGGAAATTACCGCGCTTTTTTTGTGTCAGAGAGGTAAACCCAGATGACATGTATTCTTTTATGCTTTATGATAAGTTGGTGATACAGAATAAAAATATCCAATAAGTGATAAAATGCACTTCAGCAGTATTTCATAAAATAAAAAAAAGTCCGTATGAAACGGACTTTTTTGTTTGCAGTAATGTTTTACAATTCCGGAATAGACGATTTTGTTCGTTTTTCTTCAGGAACCGGAGCATCTTTGGTTTTATCTATGGGCTTGCCGGCAATGACATCTTTGATTTCATCTCCGGTTAAAGTCTCATATTCCATTAATGCTTCTGCTAAATTTTCCCAATCTTTTTTGTGTTGGGTTAAGATTGCGGTTGCTTCTTTGTGACCATCCGTTACCAAACGTTTGATTTCGGCATCAACTAAACGGGCAGTTTCTTCACTCATATTTTGGTTTTGAGTAACAGAACGACCAAGGAATACTTCGTTGGAGTTTTCGGAGTACCGTATTGGTCCTAATGTATCACTCATTCCCCATTCGGTTACCATTGCACGTGCCAAATTTGTTGCCGCATTAATGTCTGATGAAGCTCCTGAGGTTACAGCATCATAACCAAATTTAATTTCTTCTGCAACGCGTCCGCCCATCAAAATGGCTAAGCGGGAAAGCATTTGT
>SAMEA104404106__coassemble_841_pt1 | contig 27531 bp, 25 predicted proteins | sample SAMEA104404106__metabat2_high_PE_033 | metagenome-assembled genome bin SAMEA104404106 (sample SAMEA104404106) | Balaenoptera acutorostrata
CTCAAGGCATGCATACTCAAGCCCCAACTCGGCGAAAATGTGCGTGAGCCTGAGGTCCTAATCTCTTAAGTCATAGGCATGCTCTAAAGATTGCCGCGACACTCACTTTGTTCGGTCTCGCAATGACAGTATAAACTAAACTTTCCTTTACTTTCCGCATAATCATACTTTTGGTTCCATCACTATCCCAACCAACAAAGTACGCTCTGAACAAAACGGCAATAAGTTGTTCCCATGCGGGTGCGCTGATTGTTCATTCAGACTAAAAAAAGAGGGGGAATACCCCCTCTCTTAATTAAACTTTGTCCACTCTTTCACACCTTGAGTTAAGAAATCCGGCAATTTATCTAATCCTGATGCACCGGAGGCTTTTTTATGTCCGCCACCGCCGAATTTTGCTGCAATTTTAGAAACATCAATTTCTTCTGTCGTTGAGCGGAAAGACATATTCCATTTACCGCGTTTATTCAAAGAAAAACTAACCATAAAATCATAATTTTGAATATTATCCAACGACTCAAAAAAGTCCGTACCGGCTTGCGGCATATTTACGGCAATAAATCTCATCCCGTCAAAAGTACCTTCAAACGCCATATTGCGCACCAAACGATAATCTCTGTGTCTGATATACGAAAGAATAGCCTCACCTTTTTCTACCATACGATCAATATCAATTCTTCCCTCAAACAAGTCCCGCCAAACTTTTTCATACGGACGATTAACGCCCAGAGATTGAAAAGCATACTCAAACGGGCGCACGCGTTTATCACGCAAATCAAAAATATCATTCAACGAAAGCAAGCGAATACCCAACGGCATTTCTTTATCCGGAAAGAAATATCTCCAGGTATGTTCAATCGCTGCACAGCTTGTATCACGAATACCTTTAATTCCTAATCCGCCGACTTTCGCCAAATATTCATCATAAGCAGCCATTGCCGAAGCATGGTGATCAATCCAAATCAAATTTTTTTCATTATGTAATTTAAACATATATTCCATCGGAAAAGAAATATCACAAATCACGATATCCTGATGTTTTTCAATCTCCTCATACGGAATTTCTCTGTCATAATTATATCCGAGCAATTCACAATCTTTATGTGCATATTTTACAATCGCGGCAGAACCTTTACCGTCATGGTCTGCAATATGATAAATACATAACATTCGTTTTCCTTTCTCCTGAGTTAAAAACCTTCGGCAGCACTATTTGCCTCGCACCATTCAACCGAATATCCGTCATAAGCCGGTTCCATATTCTGTACACCGCTGTTTGCAGCAAGTTCAGCCACAGACGCATAATCACTTTCGGTTGCCATATGCGTAATAATTGTTTTTTTAGCATTAATCCGTTCGGCATATTCAATTAAAGTATCAATTCCGGCATGAAACCGCGTTCCCTTCGGCGAAGTCAACGGCATAATCAAAACTTCGGGTGTCCGTTTAATAAATTTAAAAGCAGATTCAGGAATTTCTCTAAAATCGGTAATATGGACAACTTCACCATCATTAAAGATATATCCGGAACATTCCACATTATGTCCGAGCAAGCGAATAGGCAAGACCTTCAGATTTTTATAATAAAATTCTTTTTCATATTCAAAAGTATTAGGATGCAATGCCGCTCTGTAAACCGGATTAATCTTCCCGACATCTTCCGCAATCAAATACGGAAATCTTGTTTTAATAACCTCCAAATTAGACGGCGAGGCAAATAACTCTATAGCGCGCCCCGTAATTCGATTAATTTCTCTTAAATCATCAATTCCGTGTAAATGATCAGCATGTGTATGGGTATAAAAGACAGCATCTAAATCTCTGATTTTAGATAAGATAAGTTGCATTCTCAAATCCGGCGACGTATCAATCAAAAATTTAACCCCGCTGATTTCCATATAAGTTCCGCTTCTCAAACGGATATTTTTTTCGTTATTCGGATCACAATCGCCAAAACCGTTTGCAAGCGCAGGCACCCCCGGAGCAGCCCCTGAACCAAGAATTATTACCTTAGACACATTAAACCTTTCTTATAGCTTTCGTATATAAATTAAAGAAGTTATTGGTAGTTATAAAAGCAATTTCATCACTCGTCAAGCCCTTAATTTCAGCAATTTTCTCTGCTGTTTTAAGCACAAAAGCCGGTTCATTTTCTTTACCGCGAAACGGCACAGGTGCCAAATACGGACTATCAGTTTCCGTCAAAATCATCTCATTCGGATATGTTTTAAACACTTCCGCCACATTTTGCGCACTTTTAAACGTCACGATTCCCGAAGCCGAAATATAAAACCCGAGTGTCAACATTTTATCTGCAAAATTCTGAGAAGAAGAAAAACAATGGATGACACCGCGTAAATTCGGATATTTTTTCTTTCCGTTTTGCAAAATTTCCCACATATCGTCTTCGGCTTCGCGTTGGTGTATCATAATCGGCAATCCGCTTTTACCGGCAACTTCCACATGTCGTCTAAACATTTCTTTTTGTTCTTCTTTACAATCCGCCCCGTAATGATAATCCAATCCGCACTCACCGATAGCAATCACAAATTCATTTTCGGTCGCCGTCAAAAGCATCTCTTCACTAACAGTATCAAGTTTAGCTTTCGCGCTATCCGGATGCACACCGGCAGAAGTCCACATCATCGGAGCATTTACGCCGTTTTCGCGCAATTCTCTCATACGCCGACACATCTCAAGTTGCGCCGCACTTTCATCCCAATCTTTCCCTGCATTTAAAATATAGCCGACCCCTGCCGCACTCGCGCGTAAAGCCGTCTCATCATCCGTCAAATGACAATGGCTGTCCGTAAACATATATTCCCTTTCAAAATCTTATTTTTTTTTACAAACCGTAAACACGTATAAACTCATTTAAAATTTGTAAAGCTGCCATTTTTTTATCCATATTAATTCGGATAGTATCGTCCAAAATTTTAAGTGTACTTTCATAAGCCAGATAAAACTCCCGCGGATTATCATTTCCCGAAAAATTATCTCTGGCAAACCGACAAATCAACTCGGCAAATAGTTCCCATTTATCTTCATCTGCCGCCACTTCATTAACCAAATCCATCATCAATACGCCGTCACTCTTTTTTCCGCCATAGCAAACTTTTTTAATATTATCATAGAGTTGCAACGCATTATTTTCATCATACTTCAAGGCGCGACCGATACTTCCGCCGGCAATTTGTGCCAACCCTTTAACTTCTTCTTCGCTCAGGTCGGTATCATATCGTCGGAGCAGACTGGCCACTTCTTCATCTTTGAGCGAAGCAAGCGCCAATTTTGCACATCTGGATTTAATCGTCGGCAATAACTTTCCGGCATTATGTGACAGTAACAGCAAAATACTTTTAAGAGGCGGTTCTTCCAAAATCTTAAGTAAGGCATTTGCCGAAGACGGATTAAGATCATCTGCACTGTCCACAATAACCACGCGCCAATTATCATTAAAAGATTTCTTACTCAAAAAATCCACCACTTCGCGCACATCGTCAACTTTAATCACGGCAGAGCGTTTCAAACTTTGCGTATCCACCTCATCGCCCTGATTAATCGCCTTAATCAGTTTCTTTTTATCCGTATCGGTAAAATCCCGTTCCAACACCTTAAAATCCGGATGAGATTTTTGAGCCACCTGCGAAAAAATCGGACTGGCGGGAGAAATATCTAAACTGTCATATTTAACACCATCCTGAGCCGAAAGGAGAAAACGCGCAATTTTATAAGCCAAAGTCGCTTTACCGATTCCTTCATCACCGGTAATCAACCACCCGTGATGCAATGTACCGGCATTATAGGCTCTGAGAAAGAGCTGTATCTGCTCTTCATGTCCGATAAGATACGGATTAATATTCGGCGCAATCTTTTCCATAATCGCTTATAACCCTCTCGGTCTTTGCGCAATCAATTCAGCCAAATATGTCCGAAAATCCGCAAATTTATCTTGTTGTTTTTTGACCAAAGCCGCAACTGAACAATTATCCTCACAATATTTCGGGTTCATATCGTTTGCCTTCACAAAGAACGTCTGACTTTTTTCTTCATATTTCCGTCTGATTTTATCACTTCCCTGATAAAATTCATCAATAATTTCAAACCCGATACTCTGATAGCAAAGGTTAACCTTGGTCATTGTTTGCGTCAGATAAGCGGTATCATCATAGATATTTCCTTTATAGAGCATATCTGTTTCTAAATCCAACTGTTCCTTTTGCAAATCCAAACAAGCCGCAATTTTCGTCCGATATGTTTCAATATTTTCTTTATCAATCGGAACAACCGGCGCTTTAATTTCCCCGATATTTCGGATAGGTTCTTCGGCAGGTTCTTCAAGCAAGGGCACCTCCTCAAAAAACACATCTTCCGCTACATCTGCGTCAAATTCCGGTTCCACCGTCGGCGTTTCTGTTCTTTTGACGGTAACATGCGTATCTGTCAACACCCCTTCCAACAACTTTTCATCTTCCGGTCTGAGTGTTTCAACCGCCTGTGCATTAACGGCTAACCCGATGAATCCGCACATAACTCCTGCTAACAATATATTTTTCATTCTCCAAACTCTCTTACTCTTTTTTAAGATATTTCAAGTTATAATAAAACAAACTTTATAATTGTCAAAATTTATTTCGGATTAGTGAGCAAAAACAACAGTCAATAACCTGAGAAAAAGACTTTACAAAAACAAAGATTTTGGTACGCTCCACAAAAGAAGGAACAAAAGGAAATGAGACAAGTGACGACAAAACGACCGTTTTACGGAATAAAACACCCGTTATATTTTTATTTGGCAGGAACGCTGTTCTTGGCAGGATGTGCCGGTCAGCCGAAACAATTTGAATACAAAGATTTGCCGCAAGAAGTCGCTGCCATCAAAGCCGACGGCGGATTTTATAAAGTCGGCAAGCCGTATAAAATTATGGGACAAAGCTATTCGCCGGCAGAAGATTATGCCTACTCGGAAACCGGTATGGCCTCATGGTACGGAGATGATTTCCACAACAAACGCACGGCTAACGGTGAAACATACAATATGCGCGCCATTACGGCAGCCCATCGTACCCTTCCGCTTCCGTCTGTTGTACGGGTAACCAATTTGGAAAACGGTAAATCCATTATTGCTCGTGTCAATGATCGTGGTCCGTATGTCAAAAACAGAATTATAGATGTTTCGCAAAAAGGCGCGGAACTTTTGGGATATAAAAATAAAGGAATAGCCAAAGTCCGCGTCGATATTATGAAACAAGAAAGTATCGCCCTTAAAGAAGCGATGCTCTCCAAAAACAACATTTCCAACACTTATCGTCAGGCAATGTCGGATATCAAATCCAATCCGAAGACCATTCCGCCTCAGCAACCGTATGAGCTGACTTTAAGTACGCCGAAAGAAAAGCCTTATACTTCGGAAATTTCCGTTACGGCACAAGCAACCCCGCAACCGACGGTCAAAGGAATTGCCTTACCACAATCAGAGAAAGGACCATACTTCATTCAAGTCGGTGCTTTTGCCGACTATGACAAAGCCAAGAAAATGGCCAATAATATGAAGCGGTTCGGGAACACTTCTATTTTTGAAGCTTATTTAAGCAAAGACGGAATTTATCGTGTTCGCCTCGGCGGATATAATAACAAAGACGAAGCCTTAAAAATATTAGACCGTGTGGTAGATTACGGTCATTCAGATGTAACTTTGGTAAAAGATTAGGAGCCGAAAAAATGTATTTTTCAAGAACAGTTCAATTACTCGCAGGAATAGCCTGCCTTTCAATATCCGCAAATGCCCTCGCATTTGAATCTGACGCTCGTAACGCCATTTTGGTAGATTTTGAAACCGGAAGTTATTTATATACCAAAGATCATACCGCTAAGATAGCTCCTGCCTCCATGAGTAAATTAATGACGGTTTATGTTTTGCTATCCCATTTAAAGAACGGAGATTTATCTTTAGAAACAACGTTCCGCGTCAGTGAAAATGCCTGGCGTAAAGGCGGTGCAGCCTCCGGTGGTTCGACAATGTTCCTTAAAATCGGTCAGGAAGTAAAAATAGAGGATTTAATCCGCGGCATTATCATCCAATCCGGAAATGACGCGTGCATTACGGTTGCTGAAAACTTAGCCGGCTCCGAAGAAGAATTTGCCGCTATGCTAAATGAAACTGCTGAAAAGATAGGTCTTAAAAATGCGCACTTTATGAATGCTACCGGATTACCGCATCCCGAACACAAAATTTCGGTAGAAGATTTAGCTAAACTTGCCCGTCACATAATCAGCGAATTTCCCGAATACTACCATATTTTCCAAGAAAAAGAATTTACCTTTAACGGTATTCGTCAAGGCAACCGCAACCCGTTATTATACAGCTTAAAAGGAGCTGACGGCTTAAAAACCGGACATACCAACGAAGCCGGTTACTGCCTGACGGGATCTGCCGTTCGTCACGATCGTCGCCTGATAGAAGTTATCGCCGGATTAGAGAGTAACAAAGCGCGTTCCGAAGCCAGTGAAAGCTTAATGACTTACGGTTTTGCAAACTTTGAAAACTATACTTTCTTCAAAAAGAATCAGATTATGGCGGAAGTTCCGGTATGGTACGGGGCAACGCCGCATGTCAAAGCAATTATTCCCCATAAGGTCGTAAAAACCGTTAAACGCAGTGCGCGTAACAAATATAAAGCCGAAGTATCTTACAAGACACCGCTGAAAGCACCGGTATTCAAAGGAGATAAAATCGGCGAAGTTTACATTATGTATAATAATGAAAAATTAGATACCATTCCGTTGATTGCGTCAGATGATGTTGCCCATATCGGCGCCTTCAGCCGCTTTTTGACCAACTTAAAATATTTTGTTTTCGGGAGTGAAAAATAGTCCCGATGCGCGGTAAATTTATTACATTTGAAGGCGTGGACGGTGCCGGTAAAACCGTACAACTTAATCTGCTTGCCGAATATCTGCGTGCACAAGGCAAAGAAGTTATTATAACCAAAGAACCCGGAGGAACGGATGTCGGAAATGCCATTCGCCGAATTTTATTGGAAGGAGATAAAGATAAGTTAGATGCCGTCGCCGAAACTCTGTTATTTTATGCCTCCCGCCGAATAAATATTATGCAAGTTATTCGTCCGGCTCTGGCTGCCGGCAAATATGTTTTGTGTGACAGATTTAACGATTCTACTTTAGCCTATCAATATTACGGTTATGCCAAATTCCCGAATACGGAAAAGTTGGACATTCTTTACAATATTGTTGCCGAAGAGTTAGTTCCGGATTGTACCTTTTTATTTGATATGGATGTTCAAAAAGGATTGGCGCGCAGTTTTAAGAAAGCCGATACCATGACCAACAAAGAAACCCGCTTTGAATCTTTTACCGTAGATTTTCACGAACGCATCCGTAAAGGATTTAAAGAACTGGCAGCTAAAGAACCGCAACGTTTTATCACCATCAATGCGGATGATACGATAGAGAATGTTCATCAAGCTGTTGTTCAACAATTCAAGCAACGTTTCAAAGCTTAAACAATCCGATTAAATCACATCCTTCCGGATGTGATTTTTTTATTCCGCACAAGGAGTTTGTCCCGAATTCAAAAACATCTCAAATCCATTTAAGAAATTTCTTTTCTGTCCGTCTATGGCAAAACAATATCCGCTGACGGGAGTTCCTTTAACGAAATTTACCCGATATTTAATCTTACTGTTTTCATAATAAGCATTTTCCGTTCCGTCTTTTTTACCATCACGATATTCATTTTCCAAACGAATTTGTCCGTTTTGATAATAAGTGCGCAATTTTCCGTTCAAAACCCCGTCAGTTTTCTCATATTCTTTTTTTAAATTACCGCTTTCGTAAAAAGTCTTAACATTACCGTTTTCTTTTCCATCTCGATAATAAGCACTTTTCAAAAGTTTTCCACGTCCGGAAAAATGATTATACTTACCATCTCGGACCCCGTTACGATATTCCTCGGCAGAGCGCAGTGTTCCATCAGCATAATATGTTCGTAGCTCACCGTTAAGCGGCATATCCCCTGCTTTCAACCGGCAGACATTTTCAACCGAACAATATACATCTCTTAAAGTATAGAATCTCGCTTTAGCAGAACTCGTATTTGTCCCCAAAGTCAACATGACACCCAGTCCGAAAAAGAAAACTTTATTCATGATCAGCTCCTAAAAAACAATTACCGAAAGTATAAAAGAGCAAAAAAACTTTGTCAATTTTGATTTTCCGATATTTTTTTCACAAAAAATCATCTTGCAACTTTACAAATATAACCGAGTATATTATAGTGGGAGCGTTAACAATAAAAATAGGACGACCGATGAACTTAAAAAAAATCATAAAAAAGCCGATACACACCCGCATTCGCATCGGGTTTGTCCTAAAGATGAGTCTGCTTATCTTCTTGATTAATGTCGGTTTAGTCCTATCACATTATGATTTACCGATAAGTTCGTATTTTTATAACGGCACCTTTTATTTGCGTGAAAATCCGTATATCCGTTTTATCCAAAGATATTCCTGGTTAGTAATAGTTTTTTTGTATATGTGGACAATGCGCGAATACTATCGGGGAAAAAGAGGACTACCGAGCCGGATTAATTATCGTCAATTTAAGTTTTTAAGCATATCCCTTTTCGGTTGGTGCATTGCATTTGTTCACTTAATCAAATTTTCCTTCGGCCGTATCAGACCGATTCAGGCAAGTATTTTCGGTGGTTCGTTTGATTTTACGCCGGCATTTGTTTTTTCCAACCAATGCAAATATGACTGTTCCTTTATTTCCGGTCATACCGGTGTTATGGCATGGCTTTTAGCGTTTAGCATGGTCATCCCGCAAAAATATCGTCTGTTCGGTTATTTTACCACCGCCGTCTGTGTTATTTTAACGGCACTTGGTCGGATTATGGGTGGTTTTCACTTTATTTCAGATATCTACTTTGCCATGTTATTTGTTGCTATCGGCATAATTTACACCTCCAAATTTTACATAACCGACAATAAGTCATAAAAAAAGCAGTTGTCTGCAACAACTGCCGTAAAAACTGGTGGAGCTGAGGGGAATCGAACCCCTGACCTCTTGAATGCCATTCAAGCGCTCTCCCAACTGAGCTACAACCCCGTAATGGGAACAATTTGTTTATACTTGAAAAGACACAAAATTGTCAAGCGGATTTTATCATAAAAAAATAACTGTTGCTATTTAAGCGAATTTGCGCAATACTTCGGATAAACTAAAATAAGGATAACTGATGAAACATAAAAAACAACCGCAACCGTTACCACAAGGACGAATATTACTTCTCTCATGCTGTGCGCCCTGCTCCTGTGCCGTTATCAAAAAACTACACGAAGACGGCGTAGATTTTGCTGTTGCCTTTTATAATCCGAACATTTATCCCGAAACCGAATATAGCAAACGCAAAGCCGAACAACAAAAACTCTGCCGTATTTATGCTGTTGAATTTATAGAAATGGAATACAATCCGCAAGCATGGCTCAAAGCCGCCTCCCCTTATAAGGATGCACCGGAACGTGGTGCCCGCTGTTCGGTTTGTTTTGAATTTCGTTTAAGATATGTTATGCAATATGCCAAAACTCACGGCTTTGATTTTGTTGCCTCAGTTTTAGGAGTATCCCGCTGGAAAGACCTTAATCAAGTAAATGCTGCTGCCGCACGCGCCTCTGCCACCGTAAACTTTCCGTATATAGAAGTAGAAGGTCGCAAATTCGGCATGCAGGAACAACGCGCCGCTTTAATCAAAGAATTAGGTCTGTATAATCAAGAGTATTGCGGCTGTGTTTATTCCTATCAAAATCACTTAAAAGATAAAGCCGAACCAGAACCTGCGTAATTTTCCACATCTGCCTATCAAAAAAATCTTGCAAAAAATAAAATATATTCTAAAGTTGAGCTATCGTTATACAAAAACAGAAACGATACTTTCTAAATTTTTGAGAGGAATTCTTAAATGAAAAAAACTTTATTATTGGCAGGTTTTGCCGGAATGATTGCTGCAAACGCAGAAGCTATTGATGTAACACCTTATGTTGGTATGGATGCAAACTATGCCATCGTTGATAAAGACGCTGCATTGGATAAAGCCTTGAGTTCAAAAGATTGGTCTTTATCTGCTGTATTAGGCGGCAGAACAGATCGTTTTGGTTTAGAAGCATTTTACAATGCCGGTCACCAAGAAAAGAAAGATGCATACAAAACTCGTATCTCCGGATATGGTGTTGATGCTTTGGTATTCCAACAATTAGGTTGCTCCGGCAGATGGGAACTTGTTGGTTCTGCTGGTCTTGCAAACTACAAATTAAAAGGCAACCATGGTTTGAGTACAGATCGTGGCCATGCTGAACGTTTAGGTGGCGGTTTACAATATGCCGTAAGCGAAAACGCAACAGTTCGTGCAATGTATCACCACGCATGGGTTCACAGCTCACAATTAAACGATTTGGATGAATTTTCTATCGGTATCAGATACGCATTCTAATCGCTTAAATAAGATATGAAAAAAAGAGAGGGACGCATTTGCCCCTCTTTTTTATTGTAATAAAAAGAAACATTTTATGAAGTAAGATTTTTATACCATTAGGCTTTTTCCCTTTACAGTCAACAAGGATTATGGTATAAAACCAACAGTATTTAATAATTGATGGAGAGAAAGAATGATACACCCGAGTGCAGTAGTAGAAGATGGCGCAATAATTGATCCCAGTGCAGAAATTGGTCCTTTTTGCTATATTTCAAGTCAAGCCAAAATCGGTGCTAATTGCCGTTTAATCGCTCGTGTCAGCATATTAGGCGACACCACATTAGGAGAAGGCAATGTTGTTTTCCCAGGCGCATGTTTGGGTGGCGGACCGCAAGACCATGGTAACGAATTCCACGAAGGTGCCAGATTAATCATCGGTAATCGCAATGTTATTCGTGAAAATGTAACGATGCATGCCGGTACTCCGAAAGAACAATTAACTACCCGTGTCGGCAGTGACGGTATGTTTATGGTAAACTCTCACATTGCCCATGATTGTATTGTCGGCGATAATGTTATCATGACCAACAATGCGGTAATCGGCGGTCATGTCCACTTAGGAGATGGTGTAATTTTGGGTGGTCAGGCAGCAGTACACCAATTCTGCCATATCGGACGCAAGACGATGATTGGCGGCTTAACCGGCATTGCTCGTGACGTTATTCCGTTCGCGATTGTAACCGGAGACCGTGGCAAATTACGCGGTTTGAACTTAATCGGTTTAAAACGTAGCGGCTATGACGAGAAAACCGTTAAAGCTATTACACGCGCCTATATGTTCATCTTTAAGTCTAATGACGGAACATTTGAAGAGCGTGTACAAGAAGCTAAAACGAAATATGCGGATAATGAGATGGTTCAGGAACAAATCAGTTTTATTGAAGAATCCTTAAAAGGTCGTCGTCAAATTTTGATAGCCGGATAAATCACAAGGTGATAAAAACAGTTGCCTAATAAACAATTTGTCTGTTATAGTAATCCCGTAAGTTAATCTTGCGGGATTTATTTTTGAGGATAAACGGATGTTAAAAAAACATATAGTGCGCTTAGTTATCTTAGTAGGAATTATTTGCTCCTATTTTGCCATTTTAAGATATCAGGATATCCGTATAGAAACCGAAATGACGGTAAATCCCTTTCAAAAACACCAAAACACAACGGTCTATGCGGCCTATTCATCTGATGGAACAGTTCCGGATTATGTAGTAGAAAACTTGAGATTACTCAAAGAAGTCAGCCCGAACATTGTCTATATAACGGATAACCCGATACGACGCGGAGATATCGGTAAAATCAAACATTACATCACCCATTTAATTGCCTTACGTCATGGCGAATATGACTGGGGATCATATAAACGCGGCTATAATTGGTTAAAAACAAATAATTATCTGACCTTAGCTGATAAATTAATTTTAGCAAACGATTCCGTTTTAACGGTAGTTCCCTCACTTACCCCGATATTTGATAAAATGTCCCAAGATGAAGCTGATTATTGGGGCATTACCGCCAACAAAGACGGCACCTACCACTTACAAAGTTACTTTTTGGTTTTTCGGCCGAAAGTATATAATCATAAGGGCTTTGCCAACTATCTCAACAATGTCAAAAAACAAAGTACCGGCTTAGAAGTTGCCTACCATTACGAAGTACCGTTTACCACATATCTTCATGCATTAGGTTATAAATCTGCAGCCTACATCCCATATAAAGATATCAAAGGATTAGAGTTGAATGATAAACATTGTTATCCACTGACCATGCTCAGCAAATATCATCAACCGTTTTTAAAAATGCGTACCTTCACGAACAGGCTGATTGTTAAAGAACCGCGTCGCTTGGTCTTTGCATGGCTCAAAAAGAATAATCCGACCGCATATCAAAACCTAATTACACATTTGACACATATCAAATCACCTTATTTGGAGGAAAATAAATAATGAAAACGGCACCGCATTATTCATCGGCAACATTAAAACAAAGATTATCGGAGTTCCTTCATTTACGCACAGAATCACGTTCTACCCCGACAAAGTTCACCTATATTCTGATTTTACTGACCATATTATCATTTTTATACCTGACCTTTTCTTCCACCGGAAGATATGCGGTTTTTGCCGGATACAGTTCTGACGGCAAAGTTGCCCCCTACACCATAGATTACCTCAAAGGGTTACGCGAAGTTACGGATGGCATTGTCTATATAACCGATTCGCCGTTATTACCGGAAGAACAAAAGAAAATTGCGCCGTATGTTTTATATTCTGCCCATGCACATCATGGCGAATACGACTGGGGTTCATACAAACGCGGCTACAACTGGCTAAAAAATAACGGATTCCTTAAAAAGGCCAAAGAACTGATATTCGCCAACGATTCTGCTTATGCCCCGATAAAAAGCTTTAAGCCGATGTTTAAGAGTATGTCATTGCGTCAAGAACTGGATTTTTGGGGCAATACCCAAAACAGCAAATTTAACTCGCACTTACAAAGTTACTTTCTGGTTTTTCGTCGTCCCGTTTTGCGCTCACGTCAATTTTCCACCTTTATAAACAGTGTCAAACCACAACCGCACCACAGTTTATACATTACCGAATATGAAGTAAAATTAACCCCGTATCTAAAAAATCTCGGCTATAAATGGGATAGTTACATCCCGAACTTCAGTAAAAATCGTATATCAACTGATCCGAACAGTTATCCGCTGACCGAACTAAAAAAATATGAATCCCAATTTTTGAAACGTCGAACCTTTACCGAAAAATTACCGATAGAGGAAGATAAAGCACAATTAATGCAATGGCTCCAAAAGAAAGCGCCGAAAGTTCATAATCATGTCATAACGGATTTTCCGGTGCAAACTTCGGATAATTAACTCCAAATAAAGATTTTCCCTTCTAAAATTCTTCTGAATAATACATAAGGGAAGATTGATGAAAAAGTTTATTTTAACACTTATATTCTGTACCGTACTCAGCACGTTGGCGCAAGCACGCAATGAGGTTTATTTTACCCCATCCGATAAATGTGAAAATAAACTGGTAGACCTGATAGATAACACTCAAAGCAGTATAGATGCCGCCGTTTATGCCATAACCAACACCCAAATTACCGAAGCCCTGAAACGAGCACAGACACGCGGTGTCAAAATCCGGATATTAACCGACCGCCTTCAAGCCTCCAATCGCTATTCCAAAGTAATGGAAATACACAATTTCGGAATAGACATCAAAATCAATTCCAAACATAAAATAGAACACAATAAATTTGCTGTATTTGATGGTAAGGTTATATCTACCGGATCGTATAATTGGACGGAAGCCGCCTCAAATAAAAACAGTGAAAATTGCTTATTTTTAACTGAAGAACCGGAAATTACGACCGAATATACCCAGGCCTTTAATCGCCTATGGATATTAAATAAGCCGGAAAAATCCACGCGTTGGTTTGCTCTGCGCAAAAAGAATTATAAATTATCCGCATTGTAAGTTGACAAGCTCCCTCTTGCGATTTATCCTCAGCAACAGATATAAATAAGCACGGAGAAGAGCGATGCAATCCACCCCGAATTTATCGGCAAATCCACGAATAAAATCATTTAACGGTTTAAAAGTTATCGCCGTTTTATTAATCATCATTTGTCATTTAGGATTATTGGCAAGATTTAATTTTTGTCATCGGATGGTAGAAGTTTTATTTGTCCTATCGGGATTTTGTATGGCATATAATCATTATATGGATAACAGTCCGAATACGATTATCACCGGATTTGAAATAATCAAACAAAAACTACCGCGTTTTTATCCGCTTCATGTATTAACCTTCATGTTGCAAGCTCTTTTCGTCAGCACCTGGAGTCAAAAATCTCTGGAATATTTATGTTCGGTCGGCTTATTAAATCTGACTTTACAACAAGCCTGGTTCAGCGCCTTGCAGTTCAGCTACAACAATGTTTCGTGGTTTTTAAGCGCTTTGATATTTTGCTATTTCATTACGCCGTGTCTGCGCGAACTTGGTCATGTGTCACAAGCTCGTCATCGTCTCCTCACCTTATTCCTTGGTGTCATCTGTATTAGATTTTATATGGAATATATGCGTGAAAATCATTCACGACAAATATGGTACGATTTGCATGCTAATCCGCTCATACAGGGCTTAAATTACACCTTAGGATACATTTCCGGCATTGTATATATCAGTAGTAATAAGATAAACAGCCTTCTCAAAGAGAAATTATCATCTCCGGAAACAACCTTATTAGAGGTTTTATTTATCGGCTTATATCTCACCTGTTGCTACACCTTAAAGGACGATATGTATCGGGTATTTTTTGTAATTTTATCCATACTTCCGATATACATATTAGCCTTAGATAAAGGGATAATTTCACATTTATTATCCGGCAAGATATTAACTTTTCTTTCCACTATTACCTTAGAAATTTTCATGTTTCATTCATTTATTTTATACCACTATCCGCATCAATACGGCAACACGATATATTATCTGACTTTTGGCACATTAGTTCTCAGTACATCGGCATTATACCACATTATTTGGAAAAAGATTTATTTACAAATAAAGCAAAAGGATAAAAAATCATGTTATTCTCATCAATGACATTTATCTCACTTTTTTTACCGATTGTTTTAGGTATATACTATTTACTTCCCAAAATTTTCCGCAATGGTTTCTTATTATGTGCCAGTTTAATTTTTTATGGTTGGAATGATCCGAAAGCCGTTTTAATCATCCTGAGCATCATAAGTATATCCTATATCGGGGCAATATTGATGAGCCAATACCCCACTTATAAAAAAATATTTTTAATCGGTGCAATTCTTCTTAATTTGGAGATACTACTATATTATAAATACTTCAATTTCATACTCACCAACTTAAACGCAGCTTTTAATCTTAACCTACCTATGCAAAAAATCATAATGCCGATAGGGATTTCTTTTTACACATTTCAGGCTCTATCTTATTTAACTGATGTTTTTCGTCAGACCGTACCTGCACAAAAAAATCCTTTCAAATTAGCTCTATACATCAGTCTTTTTCCCCAACTAATTGCTGGTCCGATTATTAAATATCACGATATTTCAGCTCAACTGAATTTTCGTTCAGAAAACTTGCAAAAGATTATTTACGGATTCAAACGCTTCATAATCGGACTGAGCAAAAAAGTATTAATCGCTAACACTATGGGTAGTATTTGTGATCAAATTTTTTCTCAACCGGTCACACAATATGATTATCAAACAGCATGGCTCGGGACAATCAGCTACAGTCTGCAACTTTACTATGATTTCAGCGGATATTCCGATATGGCTATCGGTCTTGGGATGATGTTCGGATTCAAATTTATGGAAAACTTCAATTATCCGTATTGTGCCACCTCAATTTCCGATTTTTGGCACCGTTGGCATATTTCATTATCCACTTGGTTTAAAGAATATTTATATATTACGCTAGGCGGTAATCATGGAACATCAGGACGAACATACCTGAATTTATTTATAGTCTTTTTAATAACCGGTATATGGCATGGCGCAGAGTGGACTTTTATTGTTTGGGGATTATGGCACGGATTATTCATTATCTTTGAAAAAATAACCGGATGGAATAAGCCGAATTCATCTCCATACATTAGACTTACCCAACATTTTTATACTATTCTGGTATTCAGTCTGGGTTGGGTATTTTTCCGCTCTCCGAATTTATCCTATGGCTATGAATATATCCGAACCTTGTTCGGTCTGCAAACGCCGGAAATTTGTGCTTATGATATTTTATATTATCTTGATACGACAGAATTTATTGCGCTGTTTTTCGGTTTGTTATTTACCACACCGATAGCGCGCAATATTCTAAACAAACCTCATATAAGTGTCAACATATCTCTGATAATACTATTTATCTTGTCCATATCATCTATTGCTGCATCAAGCTATAACCCATTTATTTATTTTAGATTTTAAGGAGAAATCGGATGAGTGATTGCAAATCAAATATTTCATTAGCCGATTATTTCTTCATAATTTTTATACTTAGTCTGCTAATTTTTCCGACACTAAACATTTTCGCTCCTAAAGAAAAAGTTTATGAACCCCGTGAAACAACCCCATACACACCACTCTTTAATCAGAGCGGAAAGCTGAATTTATCGTATGGTAAAGAATTAACCCCATGGTTTAATGATATATTTCTGGGAAGAAATTACCTTGTCAAATATTATAATTTACTCAACTATAAAATAAATCGCTTTCCCAAAATTAAACAAGCGCGTGTCGGACGGGATAACTGGATTTTTTTCACCGAACATCATAGCATAGAGAAATACCAAAACATTGCGCCTCTGACTCAAAAAGATTTGGAAAACATCACCACCTACTTGATGACTTATCAAAACTGGTGTCAAGCTCATAAAAAATCATTTTACTTTGTTGTTATACCAGACAAACATAGAATTTACGATGAATACTTACCCTATATCAATCAACTCAAAAATCCCTCGCGCATCACCCAATTATTAAACTATTTACACACCCATACACAAATTAAGACCATTGATTTAACAGAAACTCTAATATCTCACAAAAAACCTGACTTATTATTTTGGAAAAACGACACTCACTGGAATGACATGGGGGCTTATTTGGGCTACAAAGAAATTTATCAAACCCTCCGCAAAGATTATCCGGATTTACAAGAAACATATGCTCAAAATTACCAATATATCTCCCATGAAAAAGGAGATTTATCGGTAATGTTTCCTCAAACTTCCGCCAACACATATCCGGAAACATACATCCAACCGATACTAAAATATAAAAATCCGTTTCCGGTTACGAACCAAAGATTTAATTTAAGGATAGAAAATCCTCATAACCGCTACAAACTATTTATACAGCATGATTCATTCGGCAAATACTTAATCCCCTACTTTTTTAATACTTTTGCGGAAGTTCAAACGAAATGGCCGGTTCTTCCCCTAGGATTACATGAAAATATAAAATCCATGGAACAAGCAGATATTATAATAATCGAAACAGTAGAGAGATATCTTGAAAATTTTAATCTTCAAGGAAAGACTGCCGATTAAGATTTTATGCACTCAAACCAAAATTTTTCTTGACTAATACATATATATACCCTAAAAAAGAGTGCAACGGGCTCTTAGCTCAGTTGGTTAGAGCCGGCCGCTCATAACGGTCTGGTCGTAGGTTCGAGTCCTACAGAGCCCACCAATAATAAAAACTCCTCTTTTATAGGGGAGTTTTTTTATTGGAGAATAAAGACAGCTCGAAGCAACGAGAGTTGGTTTGACTACCAGCGAAAGTCGGGCGGAAGAACGACGGTGAACGTAGTGAATGAGCACCTGTGCGAACGAAAGCTATCAGTTTTGGAGTGTCTATACCTCACTTGTTTTTCTTTTTCCGGAATGACCTATTCCACAATAGCTATACCCTCTTCAGGTGATGGATATAAAATTAAATTTTCAAACGTTGACAAAACTTTTTAAAAATGATACAACCAACCGAAATGGCTCCCAAAATGTCAAAATCAAAGAAAAGAACTAAAATAATACTTTGGGAAATAAAAGATAAATTTAACGCGAACTTAAAATAATTTCTAAAATCATCTAAAAATGAGTTGTATTATTAAATAAGGAGAGAAAATCATGTTACAGAACTTAAAAAAAGATTCTATAGTAAAGATATTAATTTATCTTCTAATTACTGTTTTACTCATCGCCGCAATCCTGATTTTTCCACATCATTTTAAAGAAGATTCTCCTGTAATACTATTATCTTTACTGATTATGTACATAGGACATTTGATAATTTACAATTGTATCATAAATAAGAAAAAACTATTTCCATATTTTCTCCTTTGTCTAATTCCTATTCTGGGATACTCCTACTTCATATGTATCTACTTCTTAGATGATACTTCATTTATAGCTATATTAGTATGTTCCCTAATTTCCCTAATAATGTACATTATCGCCTATATACTAACCATTTTCACCATAAACTCCCCCTCTCATGACGATAAAATTTCCAAATATACTGTATATTCTATATTAACATTGATAATCATCAATATCGCAGTATTTTTAACCAATTATTGTGGTTGTCACACAGAGCACCTCATAAGTTTAAATTTTGCCATGCTTTTAATAGCTAAAATGTTGATTTGGGAGCCCTTAAAAGAAATTGATTTTTGTTTTAAAAAGATATTCACTAAGAAAAAAATAAAAAATATCATATTCGGTTTATTATATATTATAATGCTCTGTTCATTAAATTATTCATTAGCACTAATAGCGACATTTACCGGATTATTAATAATCCTGCACACAATAAGCTATTTAGAAAAAAAGAAACCTAATCTTGCAAAGAAAAAACTAACTTCAAAATTTTCCATTTTCAGTATCATATTATACAGTTTAGCCTGTTTAATAATTTTCTATAACATGTTTAATCAGGAGTACACTGCAATTTATAAATCTGAATTTGATTCCCGACGATTTAATCAACATAAAATAATCTTGTACATGCTCATTAAAAATATTCCCTGTTTGATTATTTACCTAAGCACCCTGTTCTTATTAGGAAAACCACTACTTCCGAATAAAATATCAGAAAAAAAGATTATGAGCCCAAAAGCATACCTCATATGCTTTATCATCTTAATTTTAACAAGTATAATTTTTCCACCTTTGAAATATAACTTGTACGATTTTACGCTACAGGAGATATCTGTTTCACCTTCTGAATTTTAACAAGTATGATTTTACCATCAATAGAGTATTAAATTAGAAACTAATCACGAAAAAAAGGAGATAAAATTATATTACGATAATTAATTATCCAACGCCTTACCCAATCTAGAAGATACCGCGGATAAACTTGTAGAAAAAAATAGGATATTCCCATCATATACCTTACATTTGCTAAAGCCGGATATCCGAATATATCAAAAAGTCTTAGAAATTCTCCAAGCACAACCGAATGAGGTTATTTTTATTGATGATAAAGAAAAGAATGTTATCGCTGCCTGTCGGCTGGGAATAAACGGCATTATATATAACCATCAAACAATCATTCAAGATTGTCAAAAGTTTCTGCTTTAAAAACAAAAAAAGGGGGGGGAACTTGCTTTTGCAAATTTTAATCCCCACCCGATTACCATCTTCTACCTCTACTTTCACGCTCTTCTTTTAAACCCCAAAGGATTAAAACAAAACCAATGACAGCAAAGAATATTAAGAATAATATTCTAATACCAGAAGCATAAAAGCATCCGGCAAAAGATGATAAGAGCATTGCTGCTCCAACAATCTGTAATGTCCAATACATAATAAAATTTTTTTTAAATGAAACAATATTATTATGTACACCGGACACATATTCGCCAAAGCAAATAAAATCCATAATGCATACATAATAATTATAATATGTATATATTATACCACATTTTATCATAATAATCCACTATTTTTTATTCTTACCGCCAAACCAAGAAAAAACGTTTTTTATTATTTCTTAATGGAATTTATGCTACAATAATTTATGATATTATTTTAGGGGGAAAAGATGGATTTTCAAGAAAAGACAGATTTTGAAAGATGGTGCGACGGTTATCTTAAAATTACAGTTTGCCAGATGGCACAGCAAAAATAAAAAGCTCTAATAAAGCAGAAGACATGTGGCACCAACCATGGCTAGATGATTTAATGCACAAAATTGAAAATAGTGAAAATATTTCATATACACTATAATTCTACTGATTATGTGGCTTTTACCTATCAAAACAACATTATTTGACATAAATTTCCATACCTCACAAGTCACCGAAGATATTGTCTTTGAAACCGAAAATACCGCAAACGACACCACAGATATATGGGAATAATTCTTATAACCGACAAAACTAAATTATCGGCGCAAGGCGTCTGTTTTTTCTCTCTTATAGATTTTATCCCGCGGAAAGTCTATCCTAACCTAATCCGTTATTTCCATTTTTCTTATAATGATAAACTTTCATCATTTCAAAAAATCATTTTAAAATATAGAGTTATCCTTTTAAAGCCATGTTAGAGGCAAGATTTAAATCCAAATTAAATTTTCCCCAAACAAAAAAAATCCCCTGCCAAACGGCAAGGGATAAATTTAAATTAGAACGATGTCATTTACCACCGATGTTTAATAGCTGTTGCGATGCAGAGCTTCCCAAGATGACAGTATGCCAATTCTTAGCTGACTCTGCGGCAACTCTTTGTGCCTCGATTTCGCGCAATTTGATGACTTGGGGATTTCGCGCTAGCGCTTTTCCTTCCAAATCCATTGCCTGTGCGCGACCTTCGGCTTCAATACGCAGACGATCTGCCTCTCCTTGAGCCATAGCAGCTTTCTTCTTTGCCTCCGCCTCTTGCTCTACCACTTCATTTGCTCTTTGTTGAGCTCTTTGTTTAGCCTCAACTTTCGCATTGATAGCATCCTGAACATTCGTTGGAGGACGGATTGAAGACAAATAAGTTACCTCCAAGATATTAATCCCGAGAGGTTTGTACTTATTGTACAAAATCCGCTGAACATTACGACGCAACTCCTCCTTGAGGGTGTCACATACGGACTCAACCGTCAAACCGATAGCAGCTTCATTGAAGGCAGATCGCAAGTCTTTGTAAATGAATTGCTGTACGATATCTTCAGGACTTCTCCTGAACTTATTGTACATCTTCACCAGACTTTCATTGTCGGTCTGAAATTCAAATTCCATACCCAAATCAACGGTAAGTGTCTGAGCCTCTACCTGGAACGAAATTTCTTCATTCTCAGGACTACCTTCTCGTTCATCGGCTGTCCAACTGTACTGTTGCAGGTTTGCCGGATAACGTTCGTAAGTATACCGTCCTAGCAGACTTAACGAATATCTACCGATACCAAGGACTTCAATTTGGCCTTGCTTATCACCTAATTGGTGAATTTTCAAACCAACTTCCCCCGGATGAACTTGAAAACACGATGTCATAACAGTTGAAAGCATCAATACGCACATGAATAGTGCGATTTTTTTCAGATTTTTCATTTTTTTTGTTTTTTAATTAATAAATAAAACCCAGAGTTATTTACCCCAGATTTTGAAATAACTTAACACGATAAAGACTACCATTACTCCTCCTAAAGCAAAACAAATATCATTTGCTGTTGTGAAGAGCTGGAATGAAAACGACAAACCGACAAAAAGCAAAAGAGAAGAAAGAATCTTTCTGGTCATCGTTTTTGTGGCTTGTTTGATAAACCAATTTTTTTTCATATCATAAATTTAAAAAAAACAAATTATTATGAAAATGCTAAAATAAAATCGCAACCATAATAATTTGTATATAATTAATAACGATAATTCTTATACAATATTTTTGTCTTTCTGTCAACAGTAAAATAAATATTTTGTCATTTTTTTAAAAAAATTATATTTTCATTATCACGCAACATTTCAAAAAATCATTTTAAAATATAGACTTAGCAACTATATTTTAACTTAATTATGATTACATGATAATTACGGACTTATCTATCCACAAACAATCGCCATAAATAAATATATGGTGTAACTTTACAATAATTTGTATTAGAATATGCCCGAATATGTTTAATTTTATCGGAGAAAGATAATGCTTTTAAAACGCAATATCGCATTAATACTGTCTGCATGTATGCTGATGACTTCGTGTGATCAAAATAATGATAAAGATGCAGCAGCACAAAACAAAGCACCGACAGTATCTGTTATGCAGGTAACCCCCAAAGACATTCCGTTATCGTTTGAATTTTCAGCACGGGCTCAAGGCTCCAAAGAAACCGAAGTTCGGGCGCGTGTCGGCGGAATTTTATTAAAACGCAACTTTGTAGAAGGTTCCAGAGTAGAAGAAGGTCAAATATTATTTGAAATTGACCCTGCCCCGTACAAACTGGCATTAGATCAAGCCAAAGCACAGTTAGCCAAAGAAGAAGCCAAATTATTAAATGCCAAATCACAATGGGAAAGAACCGAAAAACTGTATAAACAAAAATATGCCAGCGAAAAAACATTAGACCAAGCCCGTTCCAACATGGATTCTTTGGCAGCAGCCGTTCAACTCGCTCAGTCCGAAGTAGATACGGCGCAACTGAATTTAGATTACACCACCGTAACCGCCCCGATTAGCGGGATGACCAGTATGGAGGCACAATCGGAAGGCAGCCTGATTTCTCCGACGGGTTCTGCCGGCTTATTGACCAAGATTATCCAACTAGATCCGATATATATTATCTTCTCGGTTTCCGAAAATGAATTACTGGCATTCAGTGATATGATAGCCAAAGGTCAAATCAGTGATCCGAAAGGGAAATCTGAGATAGCCGCCACCTTAAAATTCAGCAATGATACGGTATATGAACAAGAAGGCGCCATAAACTTTATTAATCCATCCATAGATGAAGCAACCGGAACCATCAAGCTTCGCGCCGTCTTTCCGAACCCGCAAGGCAAAGTTCGACCGGGGCAATTTGTTCGCCTAATGATGAAAGGACTGACTCGCAAAGAAGCCTTAGTTGTACCGCAAGAAGCTGTTATGCAAGGAGCTAACGGGGCTTACATTTATCGCGTTAATAACGAAAACAAAATAGAAATGGTATCAGTACGCACCGGATTAACCGTCAACAAAGACTACTGGATTATTGATGAAGGCATAAACCCGAACGACAAAGTCATTTATACCGGTTTATTAAAATTGCGTCCCGGCATGCAGGTAACGCCGCTTATCAAGACTGAACCTCAACTTTAAACGTAAGGAAATCTCATGTTTTCAAAATTTTTTATTGAAAGACCGATTTTTGCTACCGTAATTTCCTTAATTATCGGTTTAGCCGGTCTGGTTTCTATCAAAGCATTACCGATTGAGCAATATCCGAACATTGTGCCGACAGAAATCCAAATCAGCGCGATTTACCCCGGAGCGACTGCAGAAGTTTTAGCCGAAACGGTTGCTGCCCCGATAGAGCAAGAAATCAACGGTGTGAAGAATATGATATATATGTATTCTTCGGCAACTTCCAGTGGCTTTCTGACCATCGGCGCTGTTTTTGAAATCGGAACCGATCCGGATCAAGCCACGATTGATGTAAACAACAAAGTCCAAGCCGCCATGGCAAAATTACCGGCAGAAGTTGTTAAACAAGGCGTGACCGTAGAACAAAAATCTAATTCCATTTTGCAAGTTGTCGCCATGCGTTCCACTTCCGAGAAATACAATACGGTATATGTTTCCAACTATGCCCTACTCAATGTCTTAGATGAAATTAAACGCATTAAAGGTGTCGGCAGTGCCTCACTATTTGCCAATCAAGACTACTCCATGCGTATCTGGTTAGCACCGGATAAACTGGCCGAATATAACTTAACCCCACAAGATGTAATCTCTGCCGTACAAGAGCAAAACTCCCAGTTTGCTGCCGGACAATTTGGTCAGGAACCGATGGAAGAATACCAACCCTACACCTACTCCGTAAATACCAAAGGGCGCTTGGTTGATGAAAAAGAGTTTGGCAATATCATCTTACGCAGTGATGAACAAGGCGCAATGTTAAGATTGAAAGATGTTGCCAGAATAGAACTCGGCGCACAAGATTACAGCATCAGTTCCACCTTTAACGGCAAAGAAGCGGTTGCTTTCTCAATTTATTTGCAACCGGGAGCCAATGCAATTGAAACCGCAAATTTAGTTAAAGAAAAGATGAAAGAATTATCGCGTCGTTTTCCGGAAGGTATCACCTACGAAATCCCGTATGATACGACTATATTTGTTAAAGTTTCCATTGATGAAGTTATTCATACTTTCTTTGAAGCCGTCTTATTGGTAATTATCGTTGTCTTCATGTTTTTACAGAATATGCGTGCCACCATTATTCCGATATTAGCCGTTCCGGTTTCCATTGTCGGTGCCTTTGCGGGCATGTATCTGTTAGGTTTTTCCATAAATCTCTTAACCTTATTCGGATTAATTCTGGCAATTGGTATTGTGGTAGATGATGCGATAATCGTATTGGAAAATGTAGAGCGTTTGATGCGGGATGAAAAATTATCCCCGAAGGATGCTGCCATCAAAGCAATGCAAGAAGTATCCGGACCGGTTGTGGCAGTTGCGTTAGTTTTATCATCTGTATTTTTACCGATTGCTTTCTTAGGCGGAATGACGGGCGTAATGTACAAACAATTTTCCGTTACCATTGCCGTATCGGTATTAATTTCCGCATTAGTTGCCCTAACCTTAACACCGGCATTATGTGCTTTGATTATTAAAGATACGAAACACAAAGAACCGACCGGTTTCTTTTTATGGTTCAACAATTTCTTTAATAAAATGACCGAGTGGTATTTAAAAGGCGTATCTTTCTGTTTAAAATTCCGCAAATTAACCATGATATGCTTTGCCGGTGTTATCGGCTTGATTGCATTAATGTTTAAGATTATCCCCGGCGGTCTTGTACCAAACGAAGACTTAGGAAACTTGCTTATGGCATACAGTTTACCGGAAGCATCATCCTTAAGTCGGACAAGAGATTTCACCTCCAAAGTCGGAGACAAGATTATCAAAGATGAAAATATTGCCGACTTTTTGACGATTAACGGCTATAACATGCTGTCCGGTAGTCAAAACACCTATTCCGGCATCAGTTTTATTATCTTAAAAGATTGGGCGGAACGTCAAAACGCCGACCAGTCATCAGAGAGTTTAGCGCGTCGTTATACCGGTATGGGAATGAGTCTGGATGAAGGTATCGGCTATGCCTTTTCTATGCCACCGATTATGGGCTTAAGTATGTCCGGCGGATTTGAAGGATATATTCAAAACCGTGTCGGCAAGAGTTCTAAAGAGCTCATGGCAAAGACGACGGAATTTGTAACGGCCGCCAATAAACGTCCGGAACTGTCGCAAGTAAAGACCACCTTCTCCGTCAGTACACCGCAATATCGGATTGATTTAGACCGCGAAAAAGCCCGCGTGATGAATGTTCCGATTAATGCGATTTTTGCGGTTATGCAATCCACATTCGGGAGCTTATATGTCAATGACTTCACTTATTTAGGGCGGAACTTCCGTGTAACCTTGCAGTCCGAAGCCAAATTCAGACGTACACCGGACGATTTGCGTTATGTTTATGTAAAATCGCGTGATGGACAACTCGTTCCGTTATCTACCTTAATTAAAGTAGAACGTGTAACCGGACCGGAATTAGTCAACCGCTTTAATATGTTCCCGTCAGCCAAGGTTATGGGAGATCCTGCCGCCGGATATTCTTCCGGTCAAGCCATTAAAGCGATGGAAGAAGTTGCCGATGAAGTTTTAGGAACAGATTATTCATTGGCATGGATAGGATCGGCATATCAGGAAAAATTAACCGGAGGCGCTTCAACGCAAGCCTTTATCTTCGGTTTGATTATGATTTTCCTGATATTATCGGCCCAATATGAGAAATGGTCATTACCGATTGTGGTTATCTTATCCGTACCGTTTGCCGTTCTTGGCGCATTATTAGCAACCTGGATGCGCGGCATTCAAAATGACTTATACTTCCAAGTCGGCTTAGTCACCTTAATCGGATTAGCCGCCAAAAATGCCATTTTGATTGTAGAATTTGCCGTTGTCAAAGTAGAAGAAGGGTTAAGCTATGCCCAAGCGGCTTATGAAGCAGCCAAATTGCGTTTCCGTCCGATTGTGATGACCTCTTTAGCGTTTACCTTTGGTGTATTGCCGTTAGCCATCTCAACCGGAGCCGGTGCCGGCAGTCGTCACTCTATCGGAACGGGCATGATTGGCGGAATGATAGTATCCACCTTTGTCGCAACCTTATTTGTTCCGATGATGTTTGCGATTATCGGTGAGATGTTTAATAAGGATAAGCCCAAGAAACAAAATTAATCGGCAAAAAAGAAAGCTCTTCTGCAAGGAAGAGCTTTTTTATTACATTGTAAAGATAACTCCGCCAATAATTTCCTTGCAAATTCCCAAAACATAGCCTAAAATATTCTAAGTCAGAGTTGCCTTACTCTGACGGTGGACTTCAAAATCCATACCAATATAGGCAATAAATGCTAAGGCATATCCTTTAGCATACTTAATTGTCAGGCATCTGCTCATATCTCTATGGGTGGATGCCAGTAAATAAAGATTTCGGTCTGAATAGCTGGGCTACTTTTATATTGGTGTAGTTTTGAACATCCACCCACCTGATAGCAGGTGGGTTTTCTTTTAGGCTGAAAGCGAGATATCATGGGCAAAATCTGTACATTTTTCGGACATCGCTATTGCCGTCTGACTGCAACAGAAGAAAATCGGTTAGAGACACTGATAGAAGATCTGATTACAAACCATAATGTAGATACCTTTTGGGTAAGCCGATATGGACAGTTTGAAAGATTAACTAATTCATATGTTCATACCCTAAAAGAAAAATATCCTCATATCAAAATAATTTTAACTCTCGCTTATATGCCCAAAGAAAAGACCTATGACATAGAACAAGACCTTAAATCATACGATGGAACCTATCTCCCCGAAGGAGCAGAAATCGGCGTACAACGTTTTGCCATCAGTCGCCGCAATCGCCTTTTAGCCGAACAAACAGATTATATTATTTGCTATATTCAGAAAGATTATGGTGGAGCATGGGCGGCAGTTCATTATGCGAACCTCCGCCACAAACCGATTTTCAATTTATATCAGACGGATAAACCGTTATATTGAATGATATTATCTCTCAAAAGAAAAGGCTGAGTTTCCTCAGCCCTATTCGGATATCCAACCGATTACAAAAACTTTTCTGCCTCTGCTGTTGCCTCACTCATCGCCATGGCACTATGTCTTAAAATATTTGTTTCAGCCTTACTCAGATTAGGAACAAAAGCATCATGTGCCCCGTTTTTA
>SAMEA104404106__coassemble_864_pt1 | contig 27119 bp, 17 predicted proteins | sample SAMEA104404106__metabat2_high_PE_033 | metagenome-assembled genome bin SAMEA104404106 (sample SAMEA104404106) | Balaenoptera acutorostrata
GGCTTCATAGAAACCCTGCAAACATCGGCAAAAAATGATGATCTTGCACGAGAGAAATTTCTCCGTATCATGCAAGAACAAACATCATATATGTCTGCTCTGATAGAAGATCTGTTATCCATTTCTAAAATTGAACTTTCAACAGATACTCTCCCGTCCGATACAGTCAATATCAATGCCGTCATACGAGAAATTAGAAGTGCACTGGAACTAAAATTCAAAGAGCATAATCTTTCTCTATCCGAAAAATATACCCGATTACCGCATATTACGGCAGACAAACACCAATTTTTCCAGGTAATGCAAAACATTATGGAAAATGCCGCAAAATACTCTTCCCCAAACACAACCATAAAAATCACAACAACCAAAGTAGATAAAATTCCCTCGCATCGCTATTACACCGTCGCAGAAGGAAATGCCGTAAAAATCAGTATAACCAACACCGGTATCACAATTTCTCCGGATGAGATTAGCCGTATCACCGAAAGATTTTATCGTCTGCAAAGTCACAAAAATCAAAATATCCGTGGCACCGGTTTAGGTCTTCCGATTGCAACACAAATCCTAAAAAGGCACCGAGGGAACCTAATTATATCCTCGGCATACAACGAAACAACATTTGATATTTATCTGCCGTTAAAGCAAGAAACAAACTAAAGTCTGTTCTCGGCTCTTAGCAAAAACCAAGCAAATAAATCGGTATAGTCAACCAATTCATCCATCGCCCGAACAAATTCACGATTAAAAATTTCATTTATCGGCAGGACACATTTTTCCATTGGTTCGCCTCCGCTTTGACACTCCAGAATATCATTATACAAACGTTGTACATCCATTCGTGAAATTGTCAAATTCACTGCTATATTTTTAAGGATAGCTAAGATTTTAGCTCTATCATCCCCTTTAACATCTTGATATTTAGGCACGAAATAACCGGCAACCAACATTTCCTTTGCCGCATTTTCCGTATTTCCAGCTTTCATATTCGCCACATCTAATTGTTCTTTATATTCATAAAAACAATCTGTTATATCGTCTCTTTTAAGATTTGCATAACCAAAACCTAAATTTTTCCTTTTAAAACAAGACATAACATTTTTTTTAACCGCCAGCATGTCAATTTGCGCTTTCAAAAATGCCACAGTCAATATAGCTTCTTTGGAATCTATCCCTCTGTCAATCAGCGCTTTTTCAATCTCTGTTCTTACTTGTTTCTCATACATAGTATAATAGACCTCTTGTAAGACAGGATTATCCAGACTAACAATCTTCTGTTCTTCTGCTCGAACCGGCAAAATAAGAACCACTGCAAAAAATAGACCTAACCAATTTTTCATATCTTTCTCCTCCGGTTTATTATCTTAAATAGCGCATAGCTGATGCATGATAAGTACCCAAGAAATGGATACTTTCCGAATAAAACTTTAATTCTTCATACGCAAGCTTAAATTCCGGCGATTCAGGATGCGCCTCAATCTCCACATAGAATTGTGCCGATACAAAATTCCCTTCTACCACATAGCTTTCTATTTTAGTAATATTTACACCATTTGTCGCAAAACCACCAAGAGCTTTATACAAGGCAGCCGGAATATTTTTAACCTTAAAAACTAAAGAAGTAATAAATTTTTTATTATCATTTTCCGGCATTTCTTGATTTTTACCCATAATCAAAAAACGTGTTGTATTATTTGAATCATTCTCAATATTAGAGGCTAGCACCTTTAATCCGTAAATTTCACCGGCTAATTTAGAAGCAATAGCAGCACGTGTTTTATCTTGCATCTCCACAATTCTTTCGCAAGATTTAGCCGTATCAATTCTTGAGAGTGCTTTTATGTTATGACTTTTTAAAAACTCAGAACACTGCGCTAAAGCTTGCGGATGAGAAGCCGCCGCTTCAATATCTTCCAACTTAGCTCCCGGCAAAGCCAAAAGTTGGTGTTCCACTCGCAAAAAATATTCTCCACTGATTGTCAAATCTGTTTTCGGCAACAAAAAATGCACATCAGAAACCCTGCCGGCATTGGAGTTTTCTACCGGAATAACCGCAATATCCGCCTCTCCCTGATTAACCAGTTCCATAGCTTGTTCAAATGTATCGGAAGGGATATATTCCGCGTCCGGAAATAAATTACGACAAGCAATATGCGAATATGCCCCCTTAGCTCCCTGAAAAGTAACTTTCTGCATAATTTATTCTCCGTTTTTATTCTCTGAAGAACTTATTAGTTTTTGGAAATCCGAACGGAACCAAGCGTCCGACACCGGCGCGATGCCCTAACCATGTCAACAATTCTTTTTCATTGGCTGTACCGCCGGAACGACTATAACAAAAGCCATCTTCTTCTTTAAATATCTGAATATCTGACATCTTACAATCACGATATTTTTGCAAAGCAACACCGCGTCCGCGAGCCATCGTTGGTATTTCCTCTAGTTTAAAGATAAGCAACTTACGATTCTCTCCGACAATAGCAACCATATCGCCATCAATTTTTTTACAAAATGCCGCCTGTTCGCCTTCCGCCAAATTCAAAATTTTCCGTCCGTTTCTGGTTTGCGCCAAAATATGACTTTCATCAATAATAAACCCATGTCCGCAATCAGAAGAAACGATATACTTTGCATTTTTCTCAAAAACAAACATTTCGCAAACATTATCATTAACGCCCAAATCAGCCATCAATCGTACCGGCTGTCCAAAACCTCTTCCGGATGGAATTTCACTGGCATTAATATTAAAGAATTTACCGGATGTATCAAACAAAATGATTTTATCCGTAGTAAAGGCATGGATAGCAAACAACAGCGCATCATCTTCCTTAAACTTAAAGTCATCTGTCAGCGGAACATATCCCTTCATCGCGCGTATCCAACCTTTTTGAGATAAGATAACCGTAATCGGCTCCTTTTCTACCATCGCTTCTATCGGCACATCAACATCATCCGGCATATCTGCAAACTGACTGCGTCTCTTTCCGATAGCTGTTTTTTTACCGAATTTTTCTTTCATTTCTTGGATTTCCTCAGACAATTTATCCAACCGCAAATCCTCATTTCCGAGCAAAGCCTCCAATTGATTTTTCTCTTCCGTCAACTCATCAAATTCAGCTTTAATTTCTTCTTCTTCTAATTTACGCAAATTCCGCAATTTCATATTCAAAATTGCCTCGGCTTGATTTTCCGTCAAATTAAACGTTTTCATCAAAACGGCTTTAGCATCATCTTCTTCGCGAATAATCCGAATAACTTCATCCAAGTTTAAATAGGCAATTAAATAACCGGACAAAATCTCCAAACGTGCCAGAATTTTATCCAATCTGAATTGAGTTCTGCGAATTAAGACTTGATGTCTGTGTGCAATATACTCGGTTAAGACTTCTTTCAAGCTCATAACCTTCGGAACACTCTCAGAAGATAATACATTCATATTCATCGCAAAGCGAACTTCTAATTCCGTTTGCTTAAACAAATGTTCCATTAACAAATTCGCATCAACCGTTCGTGCTTTTGGTTCTAATACAATTCTGACATCATGCGCTGATTCATCTCTGACATCAGCCAACAACGGCAACTTTTTCGTTTCCATCAAAGAGGCTATTTTTTCAATCAATTTAGATTTAATAACCTGATAAGGGATCTCCGTAACGACAATTTGGTATTGTCCTTTTCCCAAATCTTCTTTTTCCCACTTTGCACGAATACGAAAACTTCCTTTACCGGTTTCATACGCATGTAAAATTTCTTTCTGATCGGCAATAATCAAACCACCGGTCGGAAAATCAGGTCCTTTAACATATTTAACCAAATCAGCTGTTTCACAATCCGAATGTTTAATTTGATAGAGCATCGCATCGGCAACTTCCCCCAAATTATGTGGTGGAATATTTGTTGCCATACCGACAGCAATACCTGCCGAACCGTTACAGAGCAAGTTGGGAACAGCCGCCGGCATAACAATCGGCTCTTGTTCTTCACCATCATAAGTATCCATAAAATCAACGGCATTTTCATTTAAGCCTTCCATCATTGCAATCGCAAAGGCTGTTAATCTCGCTTCGGTGTAACGCATCGCGGCAGCACCGTCCCCGTCAATATTACCAAAGTTACCTTGCCCGTCCACCAACGGATATCTGACTGAAAAATCTTGAGCAAGACGAACCATAGCTCCGTAAACGGCACTATCACCATGCGGGTGATATTTACCGATAACATCACCGACCACGCGTGCACATTTCTTAAATCCGGATTTCGGATCCAAATGTAATTGACGCATTGCAAACAACAACCGTCTGTGTACAGGCTTCAAACCATCTCTGACATCCGGTAACGATCTCGCCACGATTGTGGACATCGCATAAGAAAGATATCTCTTACTTAATTCTTCTTTTAGTTTAACCTCATGTATTCTTTCTTCTACTGTCTCAACTTCTTCAACCATTAGTACCTCTAATTACTCGCATTCACATTGTTCGTTAGGCTTAAATTCATCCAAATACTGCCACAAATTATCACGGCTTTTCGGCAAAATCAAGTTATGAAACTTAAAATAATTCTCTTTCAAGAAAAATCCCGTTAGTTTTAGCACATTTTGCAGTTCTTCATAAGTAGGATTATACTGATTATCCACAACAAAATGCGGATACATAAACAATCTGTCATGATACGGTTCACCGACTTCCCGACAAACGGCGCGTCCGGTTCTCGGTGAAACATAATACAATCCGTCTGTCTGTCCGGTAACTGCGCAACAATCCAAAGAGAGTCCCACACCCAAGTATTCCAAAGCATAAAACTCAAAATACGCATAATAAACCAACAATTCGTAGATGTTTTTTGCCCGAAAGAATTTGCCGACAATATCATACAATATCGGGATTTCATCATTTTCCACCAATATTGCCCGAAACATCGGCACCAAAGACATCATCAGTTCCAACCGCTCAAAATCAGTCATCATCAAAACAGCATTAGGCTCTTCCAATTCTAACCGAAAGAGCCTGCGCATATTTTCTTCTAATCTTGCCGATGCCTCAAAAAAAAGTTTATTTCCGATTTGAAACAATCCAACATTCTTTTTAGTTGTCCCATCAGATACAAAACCGACAATTTTTCCTTTATTTTTGGTAAGAAGGGTTACGATAAGAGCTTTTTCCCCATATTTTTTTGCCCCTAAAACATAACCCTCGTCTTTAATTATCATTCTTTATATCAACTTAGAAAATATCCAAAGATTTTCTGACCTCATCAAATTTCTTTAGAACTTCCAATACCCCTTTCATATCTTTAAGAGCGATAGAATTCGGCCCATCTGAAAATGCTTTGTCAGGGTTTTCGTGAGTTTCAATAAAGACAGCAGCCACACCAACAGCAATCGCAGCACGAGCTAAAACCGGAGCATATTCACGTTGTCCGCCCGTAGAAGCCCCCATTCCGCCGGGTTGTTGTACCGAGTGTGTAGCATCAAAGATAATCGGGCAACCGGTATCTGCAGCCATTTTAGGTAATCCGCGCATATCATTAACCAATGTATTATAGCCGAAACTTGTTCCTCTGTCTGTCAAACAAACATTATGATTACCGGATTCAAAACTTTTAATAACCAAATTTTTTGCATCCCACGGTGCCAAAAATTGACCTTTTTTAATATTAATAACTTTTCCTGTTTGCGCAGCAGCCACCACCAAATCTGTTTGTCTGCATAAGAAGGCCGGAATTTGCAGCATATCAACATGCTGAGCCACAACAGCGCATTGTTCTTTTTCGTGAACATCGGTCACAATCGGCAAATTATTATAAAGTTTTTTAATTTCATCAAAAGTCCGCAAACCTTCTTCTAAGCCAACACCGCGCTTCGCATGAATAGAAGTTCTGTTTGCTTTATCAAAAGAAGCCTTAAAAATATAAGGAATATTTAATTCTTTGGTAATTTCCACCATTGCCCCGGCAATATCTATGGCGTGTTGTCTGCTTTCTATTTGGCACGGTCCGCACAACAAACCGAACGGTAATGTATTACCAAGTTTGACACCGTTTACATCAACAATGTTCTGTTCCATTTAAGATACCTTTCCTAAAGATTATTATTAGCCCATAAATAATATATTTTTACAATTTCGTCAACGGAAAAGCCATTGCTTATCCACCATCCGATTCGCCATAAAAAAAATCCCCGAATGCAATGCATAAGGGGATAAAAAATAAATTTCAGACTAAATTATTTTTTTGATAATTTTCTTTGATGTTCCACGATTCTCTTGAAGAAATTAACTTCACATGCTGTCAAATCTTCTGTCGCCAACTTATCTTCAACAGCCTTCAACGCAGCCGGAGAAAGACGAATATTCGCAGTAACGGCATACTCAAGCATCAGTCTTGGAAACATTACCAAACGCTTCTGGAGTGCTTCTTCATTATCACGAACAATTCCTTTATCCGGATAACGACGATGCCAACCACTTTTTATTTCATGCAATGCCTTGCAAAAGAAATCTCTTTCACGCGAGCCACCATTCAACAAATGAAGACATGAATCTACATGCAAATAAGAAACTTTGCGGACGTACTTTACGATTAACTCCTGAGCAGTTAATACAGATAAATCAACCAATTCATCAAAAAAGTTGATTTCTTCTCTCAATTTTACATTTTTTTCTACAGCGCAAACGAATTGCACTAATTTTTCTTTTTCTGCCATAATAAATAATTTTATAATATATGTCAAAAAGCAGAATACCATAAATTAAGTACTTTGTAAAGCCCGAAAGAAAAATATTACCGACTTCTGACGAAATCGGTAATACTCCTCCAACAATAGACCTAATATATAGAGTAAACTACATTGCCCCATGAGTTTCTTTGGCATATTTTACATAATCTGCATAATACTCATCCAAACTCTGTTGCACCAGATAGTTTACCGTACCTTTAGAATAACGCCCTCTTTTATCAGGTGTACCCGCAGGTATTCCGGTTAATAATTCTATACCATCATCAACATTATCAATTGCATAAATATGGAATTGGCCGTTTTCTACAGCCTCAAGCACATCCTCACGCAACATCAAATTAACGACATTGGTACGCGGAATAATAACACCTTGCTTACCGGTTAAACCATTATATTTACAAACTTCAAAGAAGCCTTCAATTTTTTCGTTTACACCGCCGATAGGTTGGATTTCCCCGAATTGGTTAATAGAACCTGTCACAGCCAACGATTGCTTAATCGGAATTCCGGCAATAGCGGATAACATACAATAATATTCGGTAGAGGATGCACTATCACCATCCACACCGCCATAAGACTGTTCAAAAACGATAGTTGCCGAAAGAGAGAGCGGAGAACGTTTTGCAAATCTGTTTGCAATCAATGCTTGCAGAATTAAGACGCCCTTAGAGTGGATAGGTCCGCTCATTGCAACTTCGCGTTCAATATTAATAAATTCGCCGTGTCCTAATCTGACCTGTGTCGTAATTCTGGTCGGTTTACCAAACATATTACGCGTAAAGTTATATACCACCAACCCGTTAATTTGTCCGACTTTTTCACCTCTGACATCAAGTAAGATTGTCCCCTTATCAATCTGTTCCAACATCGCCCGATTAATTCTGTCCGAACGATAGATTTGCGAGTTAATTGCTTGTTCAATATGGTTTTTACCAATCTGGCTGGCCTTAGATTTTCTTGCCCAATAATCAGCTTCTTTCAACAAATCTCCGATAGAAGCCACATGCGCGGTTAATTTTTCAGAATCATCCGCAAGTCTGGATGAATACTCAATAATTTTAGCCACCGCTTGCTTATTCAGAGAACGCAAATTTTTCTTTTTAGAAAGCGAGCCGATAAGCTTAGCATATTCAATTTCATTTTCATCCGTACGATCAATAATAACGCCAAAATCCGCTTCAACCTTAAAATAATCTTTAAAATCCGGATCTTTTTCACTCAACAAATCATATAAATCTGCATCTCCCGTCATCACAACTTTAACATCCAACGGAATAGGTTGCGGATCCAAAGAAATAGTAGCAAAACTTGTATCTTCGCTCGGAGCTTCAATTTTAATTTGTTTTGCCCCCAATGCACGTTTCAAAGAATCCCAAGAATAAGGTTGAATCAAGAGTTTGCGTGCATCAATTAAGAGAAAACCTCCGTTTGCTTTATGCAATGCACCGCCTTTAATTAAGGAATAATCGGTAACCAACGCACCAAATTGCTGGATACGTTCAACCTTACCGACCAAATTACCTTGCGTCGGATGGTCAAGCAAAACAATAGGCGCACCGCTGTCAGGCACATTTTTCACCAAAACATTAACCTTAAATTTGCTAAATTTATCTTCTTCTTGTTGTCCTTTAAGTTGGCTTAGCAAACCGGACATCGGCTCATCCTCACCGCCTTCTTTGTTATCTTGGTCATAATTCGGCACATAAGTTGTAATATTTTCCAAAATATAATTTTGAATAGCCGCCAAATAATCCGCAACCTTTTTATTTCCTCTGTATTTCTTTTTAATTTCGGTTACCGGTCTTTTGATAGCTTCTTTAACCAATCTGGACTGTAATTTTTTAATTTCTTCGGCTTGCTTTTCTTCCCAATTCGGAGAATTATCCTGTTGCATAGCAATTTCTTCTTGCATAGCATTCAAGTCAGCCATAATTTCATTTTTTTCTTCATCTGACAAAGTATCAAAGACATCCGGACTGACAATTTCTCCGTTTTTCATCGGCGCAACCACCACGCCCATCGGCATATGCAACAAAGAAACCTTTTTACCTTTAGCTTTTTTCTGTAAAATCTTTACATAATCATTTCTTTTTTCTTGGAATCTTTCACGAATAGAACTGAGTTGTTCTTCATAAGCTTCGCTTTTAGCAGCTTCTGGCAATTCATGTTCAATAATCGTCGTCAAATCTTCCATATCTTTGGCAAACTTTGCCGCTTCACCGGCAGGAAAATTTATAGCATTTGGTTTATGCGGTTCTTCAAAGTTATAAACATAAACCCAATCATCAGGAGTTTTTCTGAGTTTTCCCTCTTTTTCCAACAGTCTCTTAACCAAACTTGTTTTACCCGTTCCTTCAGGGCCTAAGCAAAACAAGTTATACCCGCGAGATTTAATATTAATCCCCAGTTCAACGGCACTGATAGCTCTGTCTTGTCCCAAAGCGGAAAGTCTTTCTTCCAAGTCTGCAGTGGTCGTAAAGTCAAACTTTGCCGGATCACATTTGCGATAAAGTTGCTCGGAAGTTAATTTCGTAATAGCCATTTTAAAAAACATCCCCTATATTGTATATTAAATAAAACTTTCGTATGCTTTATTATAATTTTTAAAAAACTAACATTGAGTAAATATTTTGGAAAATTTGCACATACATATTCTTTTTTTGAGTGACATTATCCTAAGTTTGATAATCATCGGATTCATCATGCTCATTTTCTATCGTCGTCTGCAATACCAAAAAACAATAAACCGAATATTTACTCGCCTCGCTACCAAAGATATGCCGTTGTTTTTCTCCGCCGTCCATATGTACCGGTTTAATTTTTTACCCCCCAATTTAACCAATCGGCTGAATTTACTTGCTACATTTAATCTTCCAAAGGCGATGCGTCTGTCGCAAAAATATTTACAACGCTTTCCTCATAATCGGGATTTAAAATTACTTTTGGCTCTGATGCACCTGACATCCGATAATTTAAGTGCATGTCGTCATCTTTTAAACCAAATAAAAATATCCCTGTTCACCCCCTCACATCTCAAAGCATCTTATGCCTACATGCAAGCAGCGACAAATTTATACAACACGGACATGGATACGTCCTCGCGCTTTTGTTCTAAAGCTCTTAAGATATTTAAGTGCAAACATTGTGCATACGAACAAGGACAATGTTATTTACTTCTTGCTCATATTTATCGCCTTTGTGGATTTCACGATATTGCGTTTACAATGCTCAAAGAAGCCGAAAAAATTTATATAGCGCTAAATCTTCCCCCTAAAATTGCCGAAATTCAAGCCTACATCGGTTTACTGGAACTCAATCGAGAAAATTATGCCGTAGCCTGCGAATATCTGAAATCCGCAATGCAAACCTGCAATGCCGAAAAATATCCTGAACTTAACGGCACCATCCAAAACTGGCTCGGACTGATATATTATCTTCAAGCAGATTTTACCAAATCTAAAAAAGCATACAATCTGGTAATAAAATTATCCTCATCCGATTTAGTCTGCGCTTTGGCTCATGAGATGTCAGCCCGCATTTTTTTCCGCCAAGATAATTTTTCACAAGCTCTAAAAGAAACAGACAAAGCCATAGAACTAAATCAAAAAAATCATCAATCCGCCGGTCTCTTTGAAACATTATATCTCAAAGCAGAAATTTATTATACGAGCGGAGAATATAATGAAAGTATCAAGATATTAACCGAATTGATTAATCGCAAAACTCCGCCGAAAACGACATATTATCCGGCAAATGCCCATAGTCTTCTCGGCTTAATATATCTCAAACAAAATGAATTAACCAAAGCAACCACCTACTTTAAGCAGGCGATTGATTTGGAAAACAGTCGCGACCGTACAAAAGGAGCCGCTATTGATTACAACAACTTAGCAGAAATTTCTTTGCGCCAAGGTGAATTTCAAGCAGCAGAAACCTATCTCATACAAGCATGTAAATTAGCCGAAACCTTGCAAGATGATGAACTCAAAACCTACCTGCAAAATAAACTTGCAGCCCATAAATCAGTCTAGGTTGCAACCCCTTACTTCAGACTTATATTTTCTCTATCTTTAATTCAAAAAAATGAGGAAATATATCCCAAATGCAATATTTTTTAATATTTCTCCAATACTTGCTACCTGCGATACTCATTCTCGTTCCTTTTTTGATGTTTTACGATATTAATCCGCAACAAACAAAACACCAACAACCGATCCCTCAAAAGCCCAATATCGATCATTTAGAAGAAAAGCTGAATAATCTCATCCAAAACAATAGATTAATTGTACGAACATCTGCATTAAGCCATAATTTGCAAAACACTAAAAGTAACATCATTGCCTCATATCTGAATAAGAATTACCTTAACGGATTTCACTTATTTCAACTTATATTTTCACTGTTAAAAAACCAAATACCGGATAAAAAAATAATCAAAATTCTGCATCATTATCTTCCCTCATGCTCGGTCAATCATTTGCAAACACTTCTGTTTTCCTACAAAAACTTTCTAAATTTGATACAAAAAGACAACTGTCAAAAAGCCCTCTTACGAGATTTGAATCAGAACAAATTGCACTCTACTTTATGCTATTTAGAAAAGAAGCTGACTACTACTCTGAATAATATAAATACCATCTCTGCCAATTCTAATTCTGCATTAGCCGAAGAAGCTGCCCTTTACGGATTAATTTTTGCCTCATTTGCCGAATTTTACGATAAACCGACCACCGCTCAAGTTCTGGAATTATGTTATACCATATCTCCTCATTTTTTTCGTTCTTGGCATACTTTTCCAAAAAAATATTTACCCTATGATAATTCCATCCGAACAGAGACGGCTCTTAAACTGGACAAAACTCCTCAAAACACCTCCGAGAGGGGTTGTAATTCTCGTTTAATCTAGTTTTTTCACCTAAAAATAAAAGAAATTAAAATATTTAAAAATTTTTCTTGTTTTTGTCTAAATATGTGTTATGATAACCTTGTTTCAGTACGTATATGTAAATTATAATGTATAATAATAAAAAAATAATATCATGGAAAGAAGAATTTTAGCAGAATATGAAGAAAAAGCGGATTTCGTTGTAAAACTTCATGCCAGTGAAAAAAATTCAAAAAACTGCGCAGATAAGGAATTAGCCCAAATAGGTAATAATTACTATTACTACCTATACAACAACTTTGTTGGTATCCCAACCTTCTCGTTGAAACAAATTTCCAAAGCGGAATTTGAGACCCGAATAAGGGATTTGGTAAATTCTTGTATAAAAGCAAGATGGAAAACTGCATTTGACAACAACGAGCAAATACAGGATTTCATCCTAAAATCTCCTAAAAACAGGTGGGAGGACACAAAAACCTGTTTTTCTTTAATATTTTTGAAAAACACGATCTGGAAGAAAAAAGTAAACAGAAGCGATTGTTGCTTCTTTCAGAACGGATCAGAATTAGAGAGGAAAATAGAACAAACAACACCGGAAAACATCCTTAAGGAGGAATGTATCCGGCGAATGTGTTCCAAAACATGGAATGCAGCGTGCGCGCTGTAATCCATCACTATCATAAAAAAAGACCGAAATTTCGGTCTTTTTTTATTGTTCATTTCTCATTCTAAAGCATAAACATTTGTAACGGCCCACTCACCATCACTGTATGGTTGCAAAGAATAGATAACTGTTCCTTTGCACAAACCAAACCATTGCGCATCACAATCAGACTTAGTATAAACTGAAATATTTGCCGAACTGCTGTTTCTCTTAATTTTTTCAATTTTAAACGCAATATTTTTCGGTCTGTCGGTTTCATCCGTCATATCTAAAACAAAACTCGGGACCACCTCTTTAGTACATCCTTCCAAATTCGGGTTCATTGTACATTTAATAACTTTTTCTATGGCACAATAAATTTTATCTTCCATCCGACAAGCCGATGTTAATGCTTCGGCTTTATACACCTGCAAATCATCTGTTTTAGAAACAACGGCAACTTTTTCAGTCGTTGTATTACGCAATTCTGCCGTTCTCTTCATGCTGAGCATAATCAAAAACACCACTGCAAACAAAGAGATAAACCCGCATATAATAAATATTTTCTTTTTCATAACCAATATCCTCTCAAAAAAACATCCGTATTTAAGTATATTTTTACTCTTAATAAAATAAAAGTATAGATAAAAATAGCGATTGTTAGACATTAACTATTGAGTTTTGAGTTATTTTCTGCTATAATACACTGATATATGAGGGAAAAGTCATGCTAAGAAAAGAAAATGAAAAAGGTTACACGATGATAGAAACCATCATGTACATCAGTATATTAGGTGTACTTGGGGTCATATTGGCAGGCTATATCAATAAAGTATTTAATCGCTATAAAATCGGCAGAATAGGTCAACAACTTTTAGATTTGCGTAAATCCATATTGAGTTATACGGCAGCAGATGAAGATTACACTCGTTTAAGTCTTGCCGGCATGATGGAAAGCAATTCTCTTCCACCGGACATGCGTAGCGGCTATCATGCTTTCAGCGGCAAAATTAACTTCGGTCCTGTGGGAACCGGAGATACCGCTAAAACCAACAATGATAAATATCTGTTTTACATAACATTTGAAGGAATATACCAACCTGCATGTATTGAACTTCTATCGCAAGGTCAATTTTACGGCGACCGTGTTGATTTGGATACTTTAATTGTAAACAATAATGTCGCATGGCGGTATGAACGTTCTTTTTTCAATACTCAAAACATTAATACCGTACACAAAATACAAACACTTCCCAACAAATCCGTTACAATTCATCCGAATATGCCGGAAATCATGGATGCATGTTCCCGCGAAGATGATAACATAATTACCTGGATATTCAGCTAAAATAAATTATTAGTAGTTAATTACTTATTTTTTTACTTGCAGTTAACTATTGACTTGCTATTTTATCATAAATTCGGAAATTCAGAGTCAACATAAAAGGAGAAATAAAATGGCAGAGACAGTGGTTTTACCGGAAAAATACGTTCCTAACAAAAAAGAAGAATATATGAACGAAAGACAGCTGGAATATTTCCGTCAAAAGCTTTTAGCCTGGAAAAAAGAATTAATGGAACAAACCAGCGGGACATTAGAGGATTTGCGCCAAGGAGGTTTAAATCAACCTGATGATGTAGATAGAGCTTCATTGGAAACAGATAAATCTCTTGATTTGCGTACCAAAGACAGAGCACGCAAACTAACCATTAAAATTGATCAAGCTCTTGAAAGAATTGCAGACGGCACCTACGGTTATTGCGAAGAAACCGGCGAAGAAATCGGGATTGACAGATTAATGGCTCGTCCGATAGCCACCCTTTGCGTAGAAGCTCAAGAACACCATGAGCGCATGGAAAAAACTTATGATGACGAAGCCTGATAACAAAGATTTTATATTAGCCTCGGGTTCTGCCCAACGCATCAGATTACTGAAACAGATAGGATATACGCCAAAATTAATCTGTCCGGCAGATATTGATGAAAGTCGTCTTCCTCACGAAGATCCGCTTCCATATATCCGCCGTGTTGCATTAAGTAAAGCACAAGCCGTTGCCACCCTTCATCCGCAAGAAAATATTTTAAGTGCCGATACGATTATTGTTGTCGGTAAAACAATAATTCAAAAATCACCGGATGAAGACGCCCAACGAAAAGTTATGCAAACACTTTCCGGTCGTACACACCGCGTTATAACCTCTGTTTGTCTGATTAGCAAAGACGGGCACATCAGCCAAAAGACCGTAACAACCAAAATTTGCATGAAACACTTGACTGCCGAAGAAATAGAAGAATATTTGCAATCCGGTGAATGGCATGGTGTTTGCGGCTATAAGATTGAAGGCCTACTCGCGGCCTATGTCAAAAAGATTATCGGCTCATATTCGGGAGTTGTCGGGCTTCCGCTGTATGAAACCAAAAACATTTTAAACGGAAACGGCATCTAACCGAAATGCCGCACAAATATAACCTGCAAAGGAGAAGTAAAAATGATTAAAGCAGATACGATAATTTACGAAAAATCCGGTAGTGATGCTTGTATGAGTGTATTGGACGGTGGAAGATTAAAAGAATTAGAAATATTTAATGAAACCGGTATCAGTGAAGGCAATGTTTATTTAGGTCGCATTGTCAAAAAAATAAATTTAGCTGATGATAAATGTGGTTTTATGGTTAACATCGGCGATAACAAAGAAGCTTTTATGCAGGCACAAGAACGAGGTTTGCTTGAAGTTAACATGACAGAAGGTCAATGTGTCGTCGTACAGGTCAGTAAAGAAGCACGTGCCGAAAAAGGCGCCAAACTTGTTCGTAGCGTCCAAATTGCCGGAACTTATATGGTTTATCGTCCATTTGGAACATTTGTAGATGTTTCTAACAAAATCACCGATGAAGAAAAGATTAATGAATTACAAAATGCAGTTTCCGAAAATGTAAGTTCTCAACAAGAAGGTTGGGTTGTAAGAACAGCCGCAGCCGAAGCAGATATAAACACTGTATTAGAAGAGATGGCAGAACTCCGCGCAATATATGAAAACATCCGCGTAAAAGCGCGTTCTGCAGTTGCTCCTGCACTTTTATATGCCAAAGAGAACCCATTATTTACTTTAATTCGCCGTTACCAAGAAACATTAAAAACTGTTGTAATTAATGATCATAACTTAGAAGAAAAAGTAAAAACCGTTTTTTCCGGTAGTGTAGAATATGAAGCAGAACCGAGTGAAAAATACGGATTACAAGATATGCTGCAAGAAGCATTACAAAAAAACGTAAAATTACCGAGCGGTGGTCAGATCTACATTGAAGAAACCAAAGCCTTTGTTGCGATTGATGTTGACAGTGGAAACACAAATGGTCATGGTCAGGTTGATAGACTAAACCAAGAAGCTGCCGTTGAAATTGCCCATCAAATTATCTTACGGAACTTAGCCGGTAAAATCATTATTGACTTTGCAGGTTCTTCTGAATACAGATTTATGCGTTCCGTAATAGACACATTAGAAGAAGAACTTGCCGGAGATCCGCAAGGTTCACATGTTTTAGGATTAAGCAAAGCCGGCAATGTAGAAATTCTGCGTCGTCGTAAACACCCGACCTTATTAGAACAATTCTCTACTGAATGCCCGACATGCAGCGGCACCGGTCGTGTGGAGTTATAAGATGACGGAGACGACATCAGAAGAATCTCCCAAACTCATCAAAGTTCATAAATGTCCGATATGCGGTAAATTAACTGATAATGCCAAGTATCGTCCATTTTGTTCCAAAAGATGTGCGGATATAGACTTAGGAAATTGGTTTACGCAATCCTATGTTATAGAAGGGAAAAACCCTCCGGACGAAGAAGAGAACGAATAAAAAAAAGCCTCTGTTTCCCAGAGGCTTTTTTAGTTCAAAATACAAACTATTTTTGAGCCAACCGTTTCAAATATTCAATTTGCAACTGAGCCAACTCTTCTACGGATTTCATAACCACATACTCACCGTCTGCGTGCATTCCCTCGCCTGTACCGGAATGCATAATAACCGTAGCCCCTTTATCTGCAAAAAGTCTGGCATCCGTAGCCCCGCCGATTTGCACAAACTTAACTTTGCGTTTCAAGACCTCTTCAGCTAATTTTTTATAATCAGCAATCAACGGATTATCTTCTTGCATAACAACCGGTGTAGATTGAGAAACAATTTTATAAGTAACACCTGTAGCACAAGCTTTCTTCAAATTTTCCTCCAATTTTGCAACTGAAGAAGTTTCAACCAAACGAATATCCAACAGTGCCTCTGCATGTCCGGCAACAATATTAGAAACTTCACCGCCATTCATCAAAGCCACATGCATTGTATCAATCCAATCATTTTCAGGCTTACCGCTTTTAATATCAAAATACGGATATGTTTGTCGCAAATTATAAATAGTGTGCATCAACATTTCATTTGCATCCAAACCATCCCATGGCATAGATCCGTGACATTGTTGTCCTTCGGCAATTAATTTTACAAAGACCGGATTTTTACATTTATTAATAATTTCGGTAATATCTCCGCCCACATCATTATCCAAAACTACATCGGCATTCAAATTAGGATATTTAGCCATAAAAGCGTGTGTACTTTTACTTCCTTTCTCCTCATCCGTAGAAAGAATTACCCCGAACTTAATCGGCAATTCATGTTCCAAAACATAGTGCATAGAATTCATTGCAACCGCTGCAAAAGACTTCATATCCAAAGTACCGCGACCATACATTTTTCCGGCTTCTATTCTCGGCACAAACATTTCATCTTTCGCCTTAACAACATCAATATGTCCCAAAACTAAAGCATTTTGTTGCATATCGGTATTATTACTGATGTAAATAACCGGACTGGCATCTTCAAATCGTTCAATTTTAACGATAGCGTTAGTCCCGTCAAAACTACTTTTAATAAATGCCAAACATTTATCAATTTCATCAGCCGTACCGGTTTCCGTTCTGAATCGAATCAAACTATCAATAGTTTTAAATAAATCCATTGTTTTTCCTTTCACTTTAATAATTCATATCAGGATACGCAAATATACTGAATAAAAGCTTAACAACCATATTTTTTTGATAAATGTTTATTTGACAAAATATATTTTATTTTTCATATGATTTTATCCCCAATTATTACGAGTCGTGCAAACATATATAAACCTTTTAAAATAAAGCACAAAATATCATTAGACTCACAAAAAATAGACTCAATTCTGATTTATATATATTTTTTTACTGAAAATTAATTTTTATTGAATAGACTTTACGAAAAGGTGTTATGTGGAGATTTCGTGTGAACAAAATCATAAAACGCCTGGGACGTGTACTTAGTATCGTATCTATGGCGATGATATTACATATCAGTACGGCAACGGCAGCTACCAAGCTGACGCCATACCACCTATACCTTTGGGCAAAAAACACCAACATCGCCCGCCTTGAAGAATTCAAATCCTACATAAACCTTAAAGATTACACCACCGGCAATACGGCTCTATGTCTGGCTCAACAACAAAAAGATTATGCTGCATATCGTTTATTACTCCAATTCGGTGCTTCCGTAAATGTTCCCTGCCATGACGGCTCGGATATGCGTTGTCGCACAATTGTTAAAGAAACCGGAGGTATTTCTACCGGTCAACTACTGCTCGGCGCTGCAGTTATCGGTGCCGGAGCTGCGGCACTGGGCGGCGGTGGTGGAGGCGGCAGCGGAGGCGCTGTCAGTCCTTCATGTAACATCTCCGAATATCCTCTGAGCGAATGCCCGCAATATGGTATATGCTCCGCGTGCCAAGACAAATTTAGGTTGGACAACTGCGAAATTTCATGGCAAAAATCTGAAAACACTTGTATTCCGGCACCCTGTGCTACCGGAGAACAATTACAAGGTGAATGCCCCGCAAAAGAAGGAACGGATTTAGAAGAAATAATCGGGTCCTCTTTTTCCGGCACAACACAATGCTATAAATGCCAATACACCTGTCGCATTACTGAAGGTTACTACCAAAATAAATCTTCCTGTCTGGAGGCATACAACGGCTATGACTGCAAAAAACACACCAACAATTGCTATATAAAAGATATCCCTCTCCCATGTCCTCAAGGAGAAAGCACAGCATGTGAGCCTAAAAATGGTTATGACCTGACCTTGGGAGAAACTGAGCATTTTTCAGGTTCCGAAAAATGTTATAAATGCAATTACGAACCGACACCTTGTCCGCTTGGAGAATTTACGCAAGGAAAATGCCCCTCCAAAAAGGGAAACTTGACCACACAAATTCCCACCCCGAATATGAGCGGAAAAGAACAATGCTATCAATGTTCCTACTCCTGTAACACCCAACAAAAATTTTACACTGATGTATCTAGTTGTAAAGCTGCCGATGTAACCAAAGTCTGCACTTTAGATGAAAGTTCGCAATGCTATATTCCCAACGGCTGTGATGAAGAAAACAACTACTTTTCTTCTTTTGAAACTGCGGAAGCTCGTTTCCCCGGATATACAATTATAGATAAGTCAGGTTGCTATACCAAAGATATGGTCAAAGATTGTCCGGAAGATTATCATACTAAAGGTAATTGTCCGTTGATTGAAGGCAAAAATGTATCTGAAATTGCAACACCATACTTCACTGGAAGTCAAAGATGTTATCGCTGTAATTATAAATGTAATGAAGACTTAGGAAATTACGATAATTTTGCCGGATGTCAACGCAACAACGCCGGTAAAAACTGCCATCAGAACCCTGCTAACGGTTGCTATACGGCATCAGGTTGCGATAACGCCCAAGGTTACTATGATACAAACTCAGCTTGTATTATTGCAAACTCCAATAAGAAATGTGAAAAAGACATCATTTCCGGATGTTTCAAAACAATGGGATGTGACAATGACCAAGGATACTACGATACGCGTGAAGAAATTAATGCACAATTTCCCGGATATAATACGATAGAGAACAACGGATGCTTCATGCGTGGAACTGAAAAAACATGTCCCAAAGACGAAAGTACAACATGTAATCCGCGTAAAGGAAACATTGTTCAAAAGATTGAAAGTGGAAATTATGCCGGTACTGTTGCCTGTGGAATTTGTGAATATACCTGTAATACCGCTCTAAATTATTACAAAGACAATCGTAGCTGTACAACTGAAAATTATGGATTAATCTGCTCATACGACACAGATGCCAAATGCTTTACCCCGAGCGGATGCAACACTGCCCTCGGTTACTACAGTTCTGTCAGTGCTTGCGAAAATGCATTCAATGGCTATACCTGTAAAGCCGTTAATAATTGCTACACCAAAGACCGTGAAAAACCCTGTCCCTCAAACGAAGCATTAAAAGGCGAATGCCCGACCAAAGCAGGAACCATCGTTAACGAAATCCTTTCCGAACACAAATCAGGCGATAAATTCTGCTATTTATGTCAATACTCATGCGACAATTCAAAAAAATATTATGATGACAATCAATCGTGTCAACAAGCAAATGCCGGAAACACTTGCTCACGCGATGGTATAAGCGGATGTTTCCGTCCGACGGGATGCAATACTGCAGGCGGATACTACGAAAATAACGGAAACTGCGAAGATGCAAATGTCGGTCATTTATGTTCCCTTGATGAACCCTCCGGATGCTATAAAACTTCAGGATGCAAAGAAGATCTCCATTACTACAACAAACAAGAAACATGTGAAAAGCACTACATCGGGTACAACTGTACTGATGTCTCCGGTTGCTATATTAAAGGGGCAGAAAAAAATTGTCCGAGCGAAGAATACACCGAATGTCCGACAAAAATCGGGAACAAAGTAAAACCCGAAGAAACCGAAAATAAATCCGGAACCAAACAATGCTATAAATGTATTTACAGTTGCGATACCTTACAAAAATATTATCCGGATACCGAAAGCTGCGAACAAGCAAACCCGAGTAGTTTTTGTAATTTGAACCAAGTTTCCTCTTGCTATATTCCTTCCGGATGTAATATAGAAAAGGGCTTTTATGACGATTCGAGAACATGCGAACAAAACAATCTCGGTTATCACTGTATGCTGGATGGTGAGTGCTATATCAAGGGAGCTCCGAAAGAATGTCCGGAAGATGAATATTTAGCTGACCAATGTCCCGCCAAAAAAGGTAATACAGTATCTGAAGAAGCAACCGAAAATAAAAATGGTGAAAATCAATGTTACAGATGTATCTATAAATGCAATATCGCCGAAAACTACTATGACGACATGGAAAAATGTCAACAATCCCATATCGGTAAGAAATGTTCGGTTGAACCGGAATCAAATTGTTACCAAGTTTCAGGATGCGACACGCTCGGCGGCTATTATAATGAAGACATAGAGTGCAAAGCCGCTAATATCGGACATATTTGCAAAAAAGATGTTCAGTCACAATGCTACAAAAAAGACAAATGTGACACCGCCGAAAAATATTATGATGACAAAGAAAGTTGTGAACAAAACAATCTCGGCATGCTCTGCAATGCAAATGAAGCTTCCGGATGTTTTGTCCCGTCAAAATGTAACAACCAAGCCGGCTATTATGAAGAAAACAGCGAATGCGAACTGAATAATCGCGGTTATTCGTGTGCAATTCAAACAAACAAATGTTACAAAAAAGATAAACCGAAACCCTGTCCGGAAGAACAATATGTAAGCTGTCCGGAAAAGCCCGAACACACCGTAGAAGCCCAACCGTCGGATGATTATTCCGGTGAAGAAAGATGTAACAGATGTCTGTATAAATGTGATTCATCCAAAAACTTTTTTGATTTACAACAAAACTGTGAAGAAGAAAATAACGGTTATAGTTGCAAACTTTCAGACAACCAATGCTATATCAAGGGAGATATCAAGGAATGTCCGGAAGGAGAATACACTGAATGTCCGATTAAAAACGGCAAAATCGCCACACCGAAAGCCAGTGGCAACTATTCCGGTGCTCAAAAATGCTATACCTGTTCATACGGATGTAATGCAGATGAAAACTTCTATGATGAAAAATCTCAATGCTTAAAAGCCCATCCAAGCAAAGAATGCAATATTGACAACGAATCCGAATGCCACATTCCGGGCAAATGCAACGCAGCAGAAAATTATTATGACACCGAAGGAAAATGTAATATTGCCTATCCGGGATGGAAATGTGTATTAAACGGAGAATGCTACATAAAAGAAAGCATCAAAGGCTGCCCGCTTGGTGAGTATACAAAAGGACAATGCCCCAAAAAAGAAGGAAACACGACCGAAGAAATAGAAACAGAAAATTTATCCGGTGATGAACCATGTTTCACTTGTAAATACACATGTGATACATCTTCTAAACACTATATTGATAACGAAAAATGCGTCACCGCAAATCCGAATAAAACTTGCAAACTGGATGACACATCTGCATGTTATATTCCGGAAGGATGTGATATCTCCAAAGGTAATTATGATTTGGTAGAAACTTGCGAGCAAGCAAATGTGGGATACAGTTGCAAACTTCTAAACGACTGTTTCATCAAAGGAGAACCGAAAGAATGTCCGCGCGGAGAATATACTCAAGGTAAATGTCCACAAAAAGATGGTAATATCAAACAGGAAACTCCAAGCGAATCTTTCTTTGGCGAAGAACAATGCTACACATGTCAATATACCTGCGATACCTCTTCAGGTTATTATAGCTCTGCTGAAGAATGTAACAAAGCTTATCCGGAATTCAGTTGCATTAAAGACTTAATTTCCGAATGCTATATCACCTCTGCTTGCAACCAAACCAAAGGATATTATGAGAGTAATGAACTATGTGAACAAAACAATCGTGGCTATTTCTGCCGTGAAAGCAATAGTTGCTACACCAAAGACAAAGCCAAAGATTGCCCACTTGATGAATACACTGAATGCCCGATAAAAGATGGCAAAGTTGCCATTCCTGAAGGAACAGGAAACTATTCAGGGGATTTACAATGTCATACTTGCACTTACGGATGCGATACGGCACATGATTACTATGAAAATCAAAAGCAATGTTCAATAGCACATCCGGGAAAAGTCTGCGGTTTAGACCAACTCAGCCAATGTCATACCCCCGGTTTGTGTGACAAAGCAAATAATTATTATGATAATCCGGAAGATTGTAACCTAATTCATCCGGGATGGATATGTGAGTTACAAAACGAATGCTACACGATGGGTGAAGCTAAACAATGTCCCGAAAATGAATACACCAAAAACAACTGTCCGAAAAAAGTCGGGAATTTAGTTGTTGAAAATCCCTCCTCCAATTTCTCCGGAGATAATATTTGCCATACATGCCAATACAAATGCGATACTCAATTTAAATATTACCCGAGTAACGAAGAATGTACGGCGGCAAATCCGAGTAAAGCTTGTATTTTAGATGGAGAATCAGGATGCCATATTCCGCAAGGATGTGACACGTTAAACGGATATTTTGATTTATTAATTCCGTGCGAAGCTCATTTTGTCGGTTTCAACTGTCAAAAAGAAGGAGATTGCTATATTAAAGGAACGGATAAACCTTGTCCGGAAGAACATTATTTAACCGGGACCTGCCCATACAAAAAAGGAACAACCGTAGAAGAAATAGAAACGGAAGAAATGAGCGGTATAAATAAATGTTATATGTGTAACTATATTTGCCAAACCGAACAAGGATATTATCAGGACCTATCTGCTTGCAATCTCGCTAAACCGGAATTTAATTGTATATCCGATAGCACCTCAGGATGTTTCATAGCATCATCATGCAACAATAACAAAGGATACTACGACGACAATGAAAGTTGCGAGAAAAACAATACCGGTTATCAATGCACTGAAAATAAAGGTTGCTTTGTTAAAAGTGCCCCTAAAACATGCCCTCGCGAAGAATACACTGTTTGTCCGCAAAAGAAAGGAAATTTAGTTTCATCCACCCCTACGGAAAATTATGCCGGCGAAAATCAATGTCATACATGCACTTATACATGTAACACAGCCGGTCGCTACTACACCCAAATAGAAGAATGCAATCAAGCTAATCAAGAATACATTTGTGTGTTAGATGAAGAATCCGCTTGTTACAAACCCACAAATTGTGATGCCAGCCAAAATTTCTATGATGATAATGAAAGTTGTGAACAAAACAATATCGGTTATCTCTGCAAGACCCAAAACGGTTGTTATGTAAAAGGTGAAGACAAGCCGTGTCCTGATGGCGAAACACTTATTTGCCCCGAAAAAGAAGGAAACATTCTGACTTCTAACCCGACCGACCATAAATCGGGAAGCCAAACTTGCAATACCTGTTCTTACAAATGTGATAACAGCAGTCGTCACTATACCTTGCTAACCGAATGTACCCAAAAACATCCGTCACATGTTTGTGAGCTTGATCCGAAATCAGGCTGCCATATTCCGACAAAATGTGATGTAGAACGCGGTTTATATTCTTCTTATTCAACTTGTTCATCGGCTTTCAGAGGCTACGAATGCACTCTGGTCAACGATTGCTACACAAAAGGTGAACCGAAGACCTGTCCTGCGGGGCAATACACACAAGGTTTATGTCCGTCCCGTATTGGTAACAATGTATCAGAAAAACCTGAAGAAAACTTTGCCGGAGATGACCAGTGCTATTCATGTATCTATACATGCTTGAGCGAAAAGAGTTATTATCAAACACAAGAAGAATGTGAAGACAAAAACACCGGTCGCTCATGTTCACTGGATAAAACTTCGGTTTGCTATATGGTAACCGGCTGTCGTGAAAATCTCGGCTATTATGTAGAAAAAGAAAAATGCGAACAAAACTTTAACGGATATACTTGCGTTGAGAGCAATCATTGCTATATCAAAGGCGGTATCAAAAAATGCCCTGAAGGAGAGGCCGTAAAAGATGCATGTCCGCAAAAAACCGGTAATATCGTAAGCGAAGAAATAAGCAATAATTTCTCCGGACCTCACCAATGTTATACGTGCGTTTATACATGTGATACCAACCAACAAAGATACCAAACTGAAACAGCATGTACATTAGCAAATGTCGGAAGATTATGTTCCATAGAATTAGAATCTAATTGCTACAAAGCCACAGGATGTGACCCCCTGAAACTTCACTATGATACCTCTGAAAAATGTGAACAAGCTAATGCCGGCTACTCCTGTACACAAGATGAAACAAGCCAATGTTTCATCAAAGATGGTATCAAAGAATGTCCACGCGGAGAAGTAACAAAAGGTCAATGTCCGGACAAAATCGGTAACACTCTCAACGAAGTACTAAGCGGCAGTTATACCGGCGAAGAAGCTTGCTATAAATGTATGTATACTTGCAACAATGCAGAACAACACTATACAACCAAAGAAGAGTGCGAAACCGCACAAAAAGGCTATTTGTGCACTATGGATACAATTTCCGGCTGCTACAAACAAAGTGATGATTCTCCCTGCCCTCAAGATGAATACACCCAAGGGAACTGTCCGCAATTAAAGGGCAAAAAAACGATTTATATCCCGACAGACAATTATTCCGGCGCACAAAGATGTAACAAATGTGAATATGTATGTAATCAGGATGAAAAACACTACGAGGATGAACAAAGTTGTAAAAACGCAAACACCGGTATGCTCTGCTCTATTGATGAGAAAACGGCTTGCTTTATTATAACCGGATGTGACAACGAACAAGGATTTTTTGATGATAAGAATCAATGCGAGCTGGAAAATCGCGGATACGACTGTAAATCAGAAAGTGGTTGTTATATCAAAGATATAGCCAAATCATGTCCACTTGATGAATTCAAGACATGCGAACCGCGTGAAGGAAATACGGTTACGGCTGTTCCGACAGAAAATTTTGCAGGCGATGTACAATGTAACAAATGTAATTATGTCTGCGATACCCAAACCAAGCATTATCAAACCAACGAAGCGTGCAAGATTGCTCACAAAAATAAAGTATGCGATATTGATCAGGCATCCGAATGCTTTATGCCGACCTCTTGCAACACTCAAACCGGAAATTACGATCATCAACCTGAATGCGAAGAAAAACATCCTGGAAATTACTGCATTCTGTCAGATGGTTGTTATATTAGTGCTGCGCCCAAAGATTGCCCACTGGAAACTTACAAAGAATGTCCGATAATTCGAGGCAAAACGGTCAAAGAAAAAATAGAATCAGGATTTCAATCCGGTGATGAAAAATGCTACACTTGCGTCTATACATGCGATAACTTAAACCAATATTATGATACCGAAACCGAATGTTCACAAAAACACAATAACCAAAACTGCACGATAGATGCTACATCACAATGCTACCATCCGACAAGTTGTAAAACTGAAATGGGTAACTTTGATACACCGGAAAGCTGTATGGAGAATTTCGCAAACTTCACCTGTCGTTTGGAAAATAATTGCTATGTAAAAGATGAAGCGATTAATTGTCCGTTAGGCGAAACCATACGTTGCCCCGAAAAAGTCGGCAATACGGTTACTTTTGAAAAGACCGGACACTTCTCCGGCGAAACCGAATGTTTAAAATGCATTTATACTTGCCGGACAGAACAAGGATACTATACCACAGATTTAGAGTGCACGACAGCAAATTCGGCATACAAATGCGGTAAAGACTCAAGTTCAGGTTGCTATATCAAAGAAAATTGTAATACCGACGCCGGCTATTATAGCAGTATAGAAAATTGCAAACAAAATAATCTTGGTTACGATTGTATCGCAGTAGAATCATCAACGTGCTACAAAAAAGATAAACCATTGACTTGTCCGCTAAATCAGACCACGGAACCATGTCAGGTAATTGATGGCAAAAAAGTAACTGAAGTTACAAATGGGGCCTATTCCGGAGGAAAAGAATGTCACGAATGTCAATATACATGTGATACCGAAAAAGGCTACTATCAGGATGAATCTTCTTGCAAATCATCCAACAAATACAAAACCTGCAGTAAACACGAAAACGAGTGCTACATTGTTTCCGGATGTGATAAATCAAACAAACACTTTGATACGCAAGAAGAATGTCAAAATGATCCGTCCTCACGCGGATATTTCTGCGAACCTGATCAATATGGGTGCTATATCAAAGCTGACGGATGGAATCGTCCATGCCCCGAAGGTGAATTCAGTAGTTTATACGGTGGCGGATGTGATAAAATAACCGGAACAACTGTCGTTCAGGAATACACCGAAAATTACAATGGTCCGCACCAATGCTTCACCTGTACATATACTTGTGATACCACGAAAGATTATTTTGAAACACTGGATATTTGTAAAGAAACTAAAACCGGATACTTATGTATAGAAGATGGTAAATCAAAATGTTTCAAACCTAATGGATGTGATATAGCAGCCGGATACGAAGCTACCAACGGCACATGTCAATGTAACAAACGTTTTAAATATGACGAATGTCCGTCTTTTGATGGTAATCCGGCAATTTGTACCGATTATACATGTGATAAAAAATATGCCGTTAAGTTCTGTCCGGACGGCTACGAGGATGACAGAAATGGAGGCTGTTCAAAACAGACTAAATCATATAACGGAAATCAAATGACTTTGATTAATACCAAATCTATTGTCAAAACCTCAGAAGGAACGGAAGACCTTTATGGTCTGAATGGCGGAAATCTTGCTAATACAGTACATAAAGAAACCTCATCAGTCGGCAATATCACCTTAATCCATAATTCAACCGGCAATGCATACGGTATCAAAGGAAATAACATTTATAATGATTTCGGAGCCAAGATTTCCATTACAAACAACGACAACGGTAAAGCATATGGCATGTATGCCGCTCACGGCA